>Ga0105239_10000049_pt1 | contig 177578 bp, 163 predicted proteins | sample KBSC44metaG_FD_92761 | JGI IMG/M metagenome (GOLD analysis project Ga0105239, IMG submission 92761) | Corn rhizosphere microbial communities from Kellogg Biological Station, Michigan, USA - KBS C4-4 metaG | ecosystem: Host-associated > Plants > Roots > Rhizosphere > Soil | place: Michigan... | reverse complement strand
ACTAAAAATAAACAAAAACTAAAAACTAAAATTTAAAGTAATGGCAAACGCACCAACAAAACCAACTACCGTTAAAAAAGAAAGCTCAAGTGCATCTGGCATGTTTGCGACCTTGACTATCCCACTTTGTATAATCGTTTCAATATTGATTTTCTTTATCATATTAGCAGATCCAAGTCACTACAAAGGTGGTGATGTTGCAGCAGGAGAGCCTGTAGATCCGTTTGGAATTATTCACAGAGGTGGGTACCTGGTACCTTTGGTAATGAGTTATGTATTAATGGTAATTGTATTCTCTATAGAGCGTTTTATTGTTATCGGTAAAGCATCTGGTACTGCAAGTATTGACGCTTTTGTTAGAAAAGTACAAGGCTTTTTAACTTCAGGTAATATTGATGCTGCATCTGCAGAGTGCGACAAACAAAAAGGTTCTGTGGCCAACGTTATAAAATCAGGCTTAAAAAAATACCGCGAAATGGAATTGGATACAACATTAGACGTTGACCAAAAAACATTAGCCATACAAAAAGACATTGAAGAAGCAACCGCTTTAGAAATGCCTATGTTAGAGCAAAACTTAACCATCATCGCTACATTAGTATCAATCGGTACATTAACCGGTCTGTTAGGTACGGTAATTGGTATGATCAAGGCGTTCCACGAGTTAGCAGGAACAGGTGCTAACACATCAGCATTGTCATCAGCTATTTCTGAAGCATTGGTTAATACAGCTTTAGGTATCAGTACTTCAGCTATATCAATTGTAATGTACAATGTATTTACATCAAAAATTGATGGTTTAACTTACGCTATTGACGAAACAGGTTTCAGCATCGTACAAACATTTGCTGCAACCCATAAAAACAAATAAATTTTAGTGTTAATATTCAGGCCCTGATAAGGTCGGGGCCTGAAATTAATTATTAATAACACTATATATTTAATTTAAAAATTATGTCTAGAGCAAAAGTTCAAAGAAAAAGTACAGCAATTGACATGACCGCCATGTGCGACGTTGCATTCTTGCTGTTAACTTTTTTTATATTATCTGCAAAGCCAAAAGTTGAGGACCCTATTCACGCTGATATCCCTGCTTCAACAACTATAGCGGCTTTGCCCGAAGTTGATTTTGCACAGCTTTTAGTAGCTCAGGGAAAAGTGATCTTTAGTGTAGAGGGCGCAGATGTGCGTTTAGAAACATTAAAAGGTATGGCCGACCAGTATAAAATTAACTTTACACCAGATGAGTTGAAAGCATTTCAAAACCTGGATAATGTAAGTGTATCGATAGGTGTTTTAAAACAATATTTAAACATGACTAACCAGGAAAGGGCCGGTGTGGCAAAAACTGGTGTGCCTGTAGATACAACCGATAATAATGAATTATACTGGTGGGTTAAAAATGCCCGCAAAGCCGATAAGCTTGTTCACAGCAAAGAGTTGAAAATAGCAATAAAAGGCGATAGCAAAGAGGAGTATCCTACAATTGCAAAAATTATTAAAACACTGCAAAAGCAGAAAGTTAACAAGTTTGGTTTAATCACGTCTTTAAAGACGGCAACAAAATAAAAAATTATGGCAGAATTAGATACCTCCGGCGGGGGTAAAAAAGGCGGCGGTAAGGTAAGAAGCAAAAAAGCATCAACGCGCGTGGATTTAACAGCGATGGTGGATTTGGCCTTCTTACTGATCACCTTCTTTATCCTTACCACAACGCTGCAAAAGCCAAAAGCAATGGATTTAACCATGCCGGATAAAGACGAGAAAAATGACCAGCTACCTGTACCGGCAACACGTACAATGACTGTGTTGTTAGGTACCAATAACAAAATAGAATGGTTTATGGGCCAACCAGGTAATCCTTTAACAGCACCTTCTGTTACTGGTTTTGGTAAAAATGGTATCCGTCAGTCTTTATTGGACAAAGGTAAAGAAGTCCTTGCTAAATCAGGCAGGCCAATGATCGTATTGATCAAACCAAGTGACAAATCGACCTACTCAGATATGGTTTCCATGATGGATGAATTAAACATTGTTGGTAATCAGCAGCGCGCCATTGTTGACATTACACCAGTGGAAGTTGATCTCTTGAAAAGAGACGGAATATATAATTAATAAAAATTAACGTAAAATTTAAAGCTTCAAATAATGCTGGGATCTAAATTAGACATATTAAAGCAGGAGTGGATTGACGTTGTTTTTAACGGCCGAAATAAAGCTTATGGTGCTTATGAACTAAGGAAAAACAATGGAGGTAACAGCCTGCGTTCTTTTTTATTTGGTGGGGCATTCTTTGTATTTATGATATCGTTACCAACAATCATCAATAAGCTTCAGGGATTTATCCCTAAGGCACCTGTAAAAGTGAAGATCACCGACGTAGTGCTAACACCACCGCCGGTTGATGCAAAAAAATTACCACCACCGCCACCGCCAGAACCACCTAAACCAAAAGTGGATCAGGTTAAATTCCCTCCTCCGATCGTAAAACCGGATAACGAGGTAAAAGAAGAACCACCTACGCAAAAGGATCTGAAAACTGCTGACCCTGGTCAGAAAGATCAAAAAGGTGATCCGAACGCAGACGTGAGGATTGACGAGCCGGTTGGTAATAGTGATGTTAAGTCTGTTACAGAGGACGACAACAAAGTATTTAGCCAGGTAGAAGTACAGCCGCAGTTTCCGGGAGGTTTAGAAGCCTTTGGAAAATACCTGCAAAAGAACATTCAGTTCCCGGCTGTTGACAGGGAGAATGGTGTAAGCGGTAAAGTAATTTGTACGTTTGTTGTTGAAAGAGACGGAAGTTTGACAGATATTGTGGCGGTACGCGGCCCAAGCGAAACCACAAAGGCAGAAGCTATCCGCGTTTTGAGAAAATCACCTAAATGGAAGCCGGGTATCCAGAATAATCGCCCGGTTCGTGTTTCGTACACTGTTCCAATTAGCTTTACGCTGGGAGAAGAACAATAACATGCCATCAAGGTTTCATAATAAGCAGAAATCGCTCAAAAGGCGATTTCTGCTTATTTTAGGCTCAATAGCATTTGTTTGCTTTTTCGTCCTGGGCATCATGGTAATTTTTTCAGACAAAATATTACCAGACGACTATGGCTATAAAAAGATAGTATTTGGTAGTTTGATAATTATCTATTCTGTGTTGCGCTTTGCGCGTTTGCTAAAAAAAGAAGAGGTTGATGAGGAATAGAATTCTGTATATTTTAGTAACTTGTGCTGTGGTTACGGCTTTGCAGGCATGCAACCAGAAACCCACAGCAACTACCCAGGAAGAAACGGTTAATACCGGCACCGCTCAGATTGCCGCGGATGAATCTTTTCAACCTATAGTAGACGAAGAAGCCTATGTTTTTAAACAATTGAATAGTCAGGCTAAGCCTGTTATTTCATATCGGTCAGAGAATAGTGTTTTACGGCTTTTGCTTAATGATAGTGTAAGGTTTGCGATCTTGTCCAGGCCGCTAAAACCGGACGAGACAAAGATATTAACTGAACGGACATTGCCGCCGGTTACTAACCGTTTTGCTGTTGATGCCATAACGTTTATTGTAAACCAGGCATCAGGCGATACGTTAATGACGGTGAATGACATAAAAAAAATGTTAAACGGCGAGACTAAAACAGAGAAAGATATCGTTTTTGACAATCCAAACTCAAGTTTGGTAAGATATTTGAAAGAGTTTTCGGGTAACAAAGACTTTAAACTAAAAAATGTTTTTGCTGTCAAAACTAACAAGGAAGTAATAAGGTATATAAGCCAGCACCCGCAGGCCATTGGCATAACAGGGTTTAGCTGGCTTAATGACCCGGATGATGATTATGCTGCTGCGGTAAAAAGTGTTAAAATAGTAGCCATAAAAGATGAAAATAGTAAAGATGCCCCCAATCAATACTTTAAACCATCGCAAACAACGCTGGCGTTAAAACAATATCCTTTTATAAGGGGCTTGTATCTTATAAACAGCACCGGCAAAATGGGTGTGGCCACAGGGTTTGATTATTTTATAATGAGCGAACGGGGGCAACGGATTATTTTGAGATCAGGAATATTACCTGACTCGATACCGCAAAGAGAAATTATTATTAAAAAAACTTATTAAAATAAGTATATCTAATTAAATACATATATCTAACTAAATTGAAATAAACAATGAAAATGATCAGTAAAATAGCTAAAGTAGCATTGGGGCTGGTATTTATTGGATCAGCAGTTTTTGGGCAAAGTCTTGCTGACGCTAAAAAAGCTATTGATGCCGAGCAATACCAAAAAGCCAAAGGGATGCTTAAGAACCTTTCGGTTACGCAACCAACTAATGATGAGAACCTTTTTTACCTGGGATGGGTATATTTAGTTCAGGATTATGCAGATTCTGCAAAAACAGTTTTTACAAAAGGTGTAGCTGCCAATCAAAAATCAGCATTAAACTATGTAGGTTTAGGCGCTGTGGCACTTTCAACAAAGGATGATGCAGGTGCAACATCTAATTTTAACCAGGCGCTTACAGTTGCCGGTAAAAAGGATGCAACACCATATCTATATATCGGTAAAGCATATTTGCTTGGTGCTAAAGACGGTAAATTTCCGCCTGCTAAAGCAAACGCCGCTATCGATGCTTTAAATAAAGGTAAAGCGGTAAATCCTAAAGATGCCGATGTAGAGGTTACATTGGGTAACGCTTACCGCTCGCAGTTAAACAGTAACTCGGCTTACGAAGCCTACCAGGCAGCGCTTGCGCTTGATCCAAAGTCACCGGCTGCTAATGTGGCTACAGGTGTGTTATGGAGATATGCTGATAACTTTGAGGATTCAGAAAAACAATTCCAGGCAGCTATAGCCATCGATCCTAACTATGGCCCTGCATACCGCGAACTGGCAGAAACAGACCTTACAGAGGCACAAACCAATATTAAAGTTGCGTCTGCCAAAGTAAAAGAAGGCGTTGATAATTATAAGAAATACTTAAGTTTAACTGACGAATCGCTTGAGTCGTTATTACGTTATGCCGACTTCTTAATTAACGCCGGTGATTATGCTACCTTGCAGGAAGTAACTTCCAAACTTTCAAAATCAGCGTCTGTTAATCCAAGGGTATATCGCTACTTAGGCTATGCGGCTTATGAAAATAAGGACTATTCAGCAGGTTTAACAGCGATGAATAACTGGTTCTCAAAAGCAGATCCAAGCCGTATTTTACCGCGTGATTATTTTTATTTAGGACGTCTGCAAATCGCCAGCGGACAAGATACTGTAAAAGGTGTAGAAAATCTGAAGAAATCTGTAGCATTAGATTCTACCAGGGCAGAAGATGTTTATACAGAATTGGCAAACATGTACAAAACTAAACGTAATTGGGCTGAGGCTGCTAAAGCATATGAAGATTTGATTAGCAAAGTTCATGGCAAAGTATTGCTTACTGAGCATTTTTATCTTGGCTTTAGCGATTATTTTGCATTCAGAAGCCAGTCATCTGCTGCCAAGAAAGATCCATCAATAAAACCTGATTCAACTTTATTAATAAAAGCAGATTCTGCATTGAGTTATGTACAGCAAAAAGCTACTACGCAACTATATTATTATCCAATGTACAGGGCTTATATAAATGATTATAAGGATGCAGATTTTGCTAATTTTAAAGGTGTTTCCAAGCCTTTTTATGATCAGTTAATAGCGCTTTTAGGAACTAAAACACCATTATCAGCCGGCGAGAAATCAGCTTTGGCAGAAGCTTATGCTTATATGGGTAATTATGCGCAGTATCATGATAAAGATGATGCTAAAGCCCTAGAAAACTTTACAAAGGCCCGCGATACGGATCCGAACAATTCGGCAGCCAAGTATTACTTTGATAGTAAAAATGCACCTGCTACGCCAACACCATCGGCTAAGCCTGCTGCTCCTAAAAAGAAATAATATAATTATATTAAATAAAAAAGGCCTCAATTGAGGCCTTTTTTATTTACACACCATTTGTATATTTGCACCCATGGAAGTACAAAGTTTACCTGTTAATTATTTGCCTATCATTTTTCAGATGATAGTGGCTGTTGGTTTTGTGGTGGGTACCATGTTTGTAACACACAAAATTGGCCCCAAGCGTGTAACTAAAGATAAATTAACCCCGTTCGAGTCGGGCATCGAGGTAATAGGTAACGCCCGTACACCCATATCCATTAAATATTTTTTGGTGGCTATCCTTTTTGTGTTGTTTGACGTCGAGGTAATATTTATGTACCCATGGGCGGTAAACTTTAGAGAACTTGGCGTAGATGGAATGCTGGAGATGTTTATTTTTATGGCTACACTGCTGCTTGGCTTTATTTACGTTATTAAAAAAGGCGCTTTAAACTGGGATTAACTATCCGGGTACACGCATCACCTATCTACCAGATAGTATTTGTTTAGAATAATTCTAAATATATTTCCTGTCGTTAATGTGTACCTTATACAAGGTTTTTTATCATAAATTTGCGCTTTCTATCCACTGTTTTGGATAGGAATTTGTAGTAATAGATTTCATGAGTGATATTCAAATAGTTGGTGCTCCTGCCGGTGTAGAAGGATCAGGATTTTTTGCTACTTCGCTGGATAAAGCGGTAGGCTTAGCCCGTGCAAATTCTTTATGGCCATTACCTTTTGCAACTTCATGCTGCGGTATTGAGTTTATGGCTACCATGGCTTCACATTATGATTTGTCGAGATTTGGTGCCGAGCGTTTAAGCTTCTCGCCACGCCAGGCAGATCTTTTAATGGTTATGGGTACTATAGCCAAAAAAATGGGTCCGGTATTGCGCCAGGTTTACCTGCAAATGGCCGAGCCACGCTGGGTGATGGCAGTAGGTGCATGCGCGTCAAGCGGTGGTATATTTGATACCTATTCTGTTTTACAGGGGATAGATGAAATTATACCGGTTGATGTTTACGTACCGGGATGCCCGCCACGCCCCGAAGCTATTATTGATGGCTTTATGCATATCCAGGAACTGGTTAAAACAGAAACAGGCCGCAGAAGAAACGAGCCTCAATACCAAAAACTATTAGCTTCATACGGAATTCAGTAATGGGTAAGATAACTAACGAAGAGCTTTTAACAAGCATCAATAGTAAATTTGAAGGAAAAGTAACTGTAGTTGGTGAGCCGTATGGCTTGTTGGCGATAGAGACCGGCCCCGAAAACATTATCGCGCTGTTAGGCTTTATAAAAAACGACCCGGCACTACAGTTTATTTATTTAACAGATATTACCGCCATACATTACCCTGAACAGGAAAAATCTATCGGCGTAATTTATCATATCCACAGCCTGGTAAATAACCTGCGTTTACGCGTTAAGGTATTTATTGATGGCGATAATTGCCTCATCCCAACTGCTACTACTTTGTGGGAGGGAGCTAACTGGATGGAACGCGAAACGTATGACTTCTTCGGGGTTATATTTGACGGCCACCCTGATTTACGCAGAATATTAAATGTTGACGACATGACGGCCTTCCCGATGAGAAAAGAGTTCCCGTTGGAAGACCCTAACCGTGTTGATAAAAAAGATTATTTTTTCGGAAGATAAAAGATGCAGAACCATCCGGTATATACAGATAACGATCCGCAGAACGAACTATCGACCCTTAACTTAGGGCCAACGCACCCGGCTACGCATGGTGTGTTCCAAAACGTACTGCAGTTAGATGGCGAAAGAATAGTTAGCGGCGTATCTACCATTGGGTACATCCACCGCGCTTTCGAAAAAATTGCCGAACACCGGCCATTTTACCAGATAACCCCATTAACAGACCGTTTAAATTATTGTTCATCGCCCATAAACAACATGGGCTGGCATATGACGGTTGAAAAAATGTTGGGCATTGCTATGCCAAAACGTGTTGATTACCTGCGTGTAATTATAATGGAGCTGGCCCGTATATCAGATCATATTGTATGTAACGGTGTATTGGGTGTTGATACCGGTGCATTTACGGGTTTCCTGTACATGATGGAGCATCGCGAAGCTATTTATGAAATTTATGAAGAAGTTTGCGGCTCGCGCTTAACAACCAACATTGGCCGTATAGGTGGTTTTGAGCGTAACTTCAATACCATAGCTTTTGCCAAACTGCGCAAGTTTTTGGTTGATTTCCCTAAGACATTAAAAGAATTCGAATCGCTGTTTAACCGTAACCGGATCTTTGTTGACCGTACCAAGGATGTGGCAGCTGTTACCGCCGAAGATGCATTGGCATATAGCTGGAGCGGCCCGCTATTGCGTGCTGCCGGTGTTGATTACGATGTAAGGGCGATGAACCCATACTCATCATACGAAGATTTTGATTTTGAAGTACCGGTAGGTACAAATGGCGACGTTTATAACCGCTTTTTGGTTCGTAACGAAGAGATGTGGCAAAGCCTGCGCATTATTGAGCAAGCTTTAGCAAAGCTGGAAAAAGAGCCGACAGATATTTTTCACGCTGATGTGCCTGAATTTTACCTGCCTCCAAAAGAGGATGTTTATAATAATATGGAAGCCCTGATCTATCACTTTAAAATTGTGATGGGCGAGATACCTACTCCTAATACTGAAGTATACCACTCGGTTGAAGGCGCTAATGGCGAGTTAGGTTTTTACCTGGTAAACGATGGCGGACGCTCGCCTTACCGTTTGCATTTCCGCAGGCCAAGTTTTATTAATTACCAGATGTATGCCCCAATGAGTAAGGGCATGTTACTGTCTGACGCGATTATTAACATGAGTAGTTTAAACGTTATAGCCGGAGAATTAGATGCTTAGAGTTGAAGATACAGCACAGGTTCCGGTTGAATTTTCGGCCGAATTAACGGCTCAGTTCGCTGATATTGTAAGTCGTTATCCCGAAGGTAAACAAAAATCTGCGTTACTGCCGATATTGCACTTAGTGCAGGCAGAATACGGCTGGACAAGCCCGCAGGCAATGGATAAAGTTGCCGAATACCTGCAGCTGCAGCCTATTGAAGTTTATGAGGTGGCCTCTTTTTACAGCATGTATTTTTTGCGCCCGCAGGGTAAATATGTTTTAGAGGTTTGCCGTACAGGGCCTTGCTGCATTGTTGGTGCCGAAAAAATCATGGATCATATTGAGCTGCAATTAGGCGTTAAAGAAGGCGAAGTTACTGCCGACGGCCTGTTTAGCTGGCGTGGGGTTGAATGTTTGGCAGCGTGCGGTTTTGCACCTGTTTTGCAAATTGGCCCTGAATATACGTTTTACGAAAAACTGACCAATGAGTCTGTTGATCAACTGATAGCAGATTTAAAGGCAAAAGGAAAATAATTTACAAATGGAATGGACAATGCAAATCTGATATTAGGAGATTCATTATTTGCATTAGGTTTAATTATAGTGTTTGTAACTGGTGGGTTAAAGGAGAATGGGATTATACTGGTGCCCTTGCTGGTTGTAGCATTTGCCAGCTGTGTGGTAAGACATATTAATTATTATAACGAAACCGGGAGATATTTTTAAAACGAATGACAAGAACGATGATGATATTAAGGGACGTAGCTTATGCAATACTGGTAGTATTGTTATTGTTACCAGTAAGCCCGGTGCCATTGTCGCTAACTGTACGCATACTGGTAGCCGCTTTGGCTATTGCTACACGGGTTTGGCAGCACGTTAACTATTATAAGCAAACCGGTAAAATATACTAAGATGGGACGCAAATTACTTTTAGAACATATAAACGTACCCGGCATCAATACTTTTGATGTATACCGCTCAAAAGGCGGTTACGCATCGGTAGAGAAAGCTTTGAAAAAACTTACGCCTGACGAAGTGGTGGAAGAGGTGAAGAAGTCGGGTTTGCGCGGCCGTGGCGGTGCTGGTTTCCCTACCGGGATGAAATGGGGCTTTTTGGCCAAGCCTGAAGGCGTTGCCCGTTACCTGGTTTGTAACGCGGACGAATCTGAGCCCGGAACATTTAAAGACCGTTACCTGATGACCCACATCCCTCACTTATTAATTGAGGGGATGATAGTAGGTAGTTATGCTTTAGGGGCAAAAACATCATACATCTACGTTCGCGGCGAAATGATGCCGCAGATCCGCATCCTTGAAAAAGCTATTGCCGAAGCTAAAGCTGCAGGTTTCTTAGGAAAAAATATATTAGGCACCGGTTATGACCTTGAGTTGTATGTACAACCCGGTGGCGGTGCATATATCTGCGGCGAAGAAACCGCGCTTTTAGAATCATTAGAGGGCAAACGCGGTAATCCGCGTATTAAGCCACCATTCCCGGCTATTGCAGGTTTGTATGGTTGCCCAACTGTGGTAAATAATGTTGAATCAATTGCTGCTGTAGTACCTATCATTAACGAGGGTGGCGAAGAGTATGCTAAAATAGGTATCGGCCGCAGTACCGGTACTAAACTGATATCAGCAGGCGGTAACCTTAAAAATCCCGGTGTTTACGAGATAGATCTTGGTTTACCCGTTGAAGAATTTTTATACAGCGACGAATATTGCGGCGGTATCGCCAACGGCAAACGCTTAAAAGCGGTTGTTGCAGGTGGATCATCTGTACCGATCTTACCGGCTAACCTGTTCATGAAAACTATTAATGGCGAGCCACGCCTGATGAGCTATGAGTCTTTATCAGACGGTGGGTTTGTTAGCGGCAGTATGATGGGTTCAGGCGGTTTCATCGCTTTTGATGAAGACCAGTGCATTGTAAGAAATACCTGGAACTTCGCCCGTTTTTATCACCATGAAAGCTGCGGACAATGTTCGCCTTGCCGTGAGGGAACAGGATGGATGGAGAAGGTATTGCACCGTTTAGAGAACGGCCACGGCAGCATGAGCGACATGGACCTGTTGGTTGATGTATCTAAAAAGATTGAAGGTAATACCATTTGCCCGCTGGGCGACGCGGCAGCATGGCCGGTAGCCAGCGCGATTCGCCACTTCAGGGACGAGTTTGAATGGCATGTGTCGCATGCAAGTGAGGCGGTTACCAGGAACTACGGAATAGCACATTATGCTGATCCGTTGCCGAAGAAGGAAGAATCGGCCGCATAAAATAAATAACACGCGCGTCATTGCGAGGAACGAAGCAATCCCCGATAAGCAAGTCGGATTTGCAAGTGTAGAGATTGCTTCGTTCCTCGCAATGACGAGAAGGAAATAAAATTTGACTAATAAAGAGTGTCAATGAAAGTTACAATAGACGGAATATCAGTAGAAGTACCGGACGGAACATCCATCCTAAATGCCGCAAGGATAATAGGTGGTGATATTGTGCCGCCTGCTATGTGCTATTATTCTAAACTGGCCGGTAGTGGTGGTAAATGCCGCACCTGTTTGGTAAAGGTGAGCAAAGGATCAGAAAAGGACCCTCGCCCTATGCCTAAACTGGTAGCATCATGCCGTACCAACGTGATGGACGGTATGGAAGTGCAAAACCTTACCTCGCCCGAAGTTATTGAGGCGCGTAAAGGTGTGGTTGAGATGTTACTGATCAACCACCCGCTGGATTGCCCGGTATGCGACCAGGCCGGCGAGTGCCATTTACAGGATCTTGGCTTTGAGCACGGTGCTGTTAAAACCCGTTACGAGTTTGATCGCCGCACATTTAATCGTATAGATATTGGCGATAAGATCCAGCTGCATATGACGCGTTGTATCCTTTGCTACCGCTGCGTTTATGTTGCTGACCAGATAACAGATCACCGGATCCATGGTATCCTGAACAGGGGAGACCATTCTGAGATATCAACTTACATACAAGCGGCGGTTGATAATGATTTCTCTGGAAACGTTATTGATGTTTGCCCGGTTGGTGCCTTAACTGACAAGACTTTCCGCTTTAAAAATCGTGTTTGGTTTACCAAACCTGTTGACGCGCACCGCGATTGCGATCACGAAAAATGCAATGGTAAAGTAACCCTTTGGTATAAAGGCGAAGATGTGATCCGCGTTACTGCCCGTAAAGATGTTTATGGCGAGGTTGAAGAGTTTATTTGCAATACCTGCCGCTTTGATAAAAAGAAAACTGCCGACTGGGTAATTGAAGGTCCGCGTAAAATTTCGCATCACTCGGTTATCAGCTCAAATCATTACGAAACTTTAAAACCGTTGCCGGTTGTAAAAACTAACCCGGTACTACAAGAGGCTAATAAAACACAATTTGAACGCGAAACACGCTTATAATGGAATTAGCAGACATCATAGTTAAATTTATATTAGTTGTTATCATTTTTGCGATAAGCCTGGTGATAGCAATGTATTCTACCTATGCCGAACGTAAATTGGCGGCATTTTTCCAGGACCGTGTTGGCCCTAACCGCGCAGGCCCGTGGGGGATATTACAACCCCTTGCTGATGGCGGTAAAATGTTCTTAAAAGAAGAGATCATCCCGACCAATGCCAGCGGCTTCCTGTTTATTGTAGGCCCGTCATTGGCTATCATGACCGCCTGTATCGGTTCGGCGGTTATTCCATGGGGACAAAAATTAGTAATAGGAACACACATAATTGACCTGCAGGTTGCCGACATTAACGTGGGGATCCTATATATCTTCGGTGTAGTATCATTAGGCGTTTATGGTGTAATGATCGGGGGCTGGGCATCAAACAATAAATATTCTTTATTGGGCGCTATCCGTGCGGCATCGCAAAATATCAGCTATGAAATTTCAATGGGTTTATCCATCATAGCTTTGTTATTGGTTACAGGTACTTTAAGCTTACGCGAAATAGCCGAGCAGCAACACGGCTGGCACTGGAATATTATTTATCAGCCGGTTGGATTTATCCTGTTCCTGATCTGTGCTTTTGCCGAAACTAACCGCTCGCCTTTTGATTTGCCTGAATGCGAAACCGAATTGGTTGGTGGTTATCATACCGAGTACTCGTCAATGAAACTGGGTTTTTACCTTTTTGCCGAATACATCAACATGTTCATATCTTCAGCGGTAATGGTTACGCTTTATTGGGGCGCTTACAATTACCCGTTCATGGATTGGATGGCCGCTCACGCAGGCCCAAATGTGGCGGTAATATTGGGCGTTGTTTTAATGTTCGCCAAGATATTTTTATTCATATTTTTCTTCATGTGGGTACGCTGGACAATCCCGCGTTTCCGTTATGATCAGTTGATGGATTTGGGTTGGAAAACTTTAATTCCCTTAGCTATAGCTAATATAGTTGTCACCGGTATTGTTATTACTTTAATTAACAGATAAGATGGAACCGTTAAGTAATAAAAGAAAAGAAGTTAATAATAAGCCGCTAACATTGTTGGAGCGTGCTTACCTGCCTGCCATTGCGCAAGGCCTTGCAATTACCATGAAACACTTCTGGAAAAAGCCGGTTACCATAGCCTATCCCGAAGAGAAACGTGAATTTTCTGAAAACTTCCGTGGTATGCACTCGCTTAAGCGTGATGAGAATGGCAAAGAACGCTGCACCGCCTGCGGTTTATGCGCGTTATCATGCCCTGCTGAAGCGATCACCATGATAGCTGCAGAGCGCCAGCCCGGAGAAGAGAATTTATATCGCGAAGAAAAATATGCAGCCGTTTATGAAATTAATATGCTGCGCTGCATTTTTTGCGGCCTTTGCGAAGAAGCCTGCCCTAAAGAAGCTATTTACTTAGATGGCGACATTGTACCGTCTGACTATTTAAGGAAAGATTTTATTTACGGAAAAGACAAATTAGTTGAGGCTCCGTTAAATCAATAAAGAAGTTTTATACCTTTGCCCATCTTAACTAAAAGGCAGGGTATTTTGTAATAGATAACAAATGAATACATTTTACTTCATCGCGTTTTTATCCGTATTCTTCTCCATTTTGGTGATCTCTGCCAAAAATCCGGTGCATAGCATACTTTACCTGATATTAACGTTCTTCACGTTCACTATTCACTATATTTTACTGAACGCGCAGTTTTTGGCCATTGTTAACTTTATAGTTTATATGGGCGCCATACTGGTACTGTTCTTATATACGCTGATGCTGATGAACCTGAACAAAGACTCAGAACAGCCCAAATCAAGCCTGATAAAAATAGCTGCAGTAATTGGCGGCGGATGTTTTTTAATAACCATCGTGGCTGCAGTAAAAGCTTTAGCGCCGTCAGACGCGGTAATTCTTAAAGACACCAACCTGGGCCTGGTAAAGAACCTGGGAAAAACATTATTTAACGAGTATTTATTGCCTTTTGAGGTATCATCTGTATTGCTGTTATCGGCAATGGTTGGTGCCGTTTTACTGGCTACTAAAGATCCAAAAGCTACAGCATAATGGAACATTTAATGAGTACCATACACACCGTGCCGCTTAACGCATACATTTTATTAAGCTCGGTTATATTTTCAATAGGTGTTATCGGTGTGTTAGTGCGCCGCAACGCTATCGTAATATTTATGTCGGTCGAGTTGATGCTGAATGCGGTGAACCTGTTGTTAACAGCTTTCTCTGTTTATTTAGGCGATGCAAGCGGGCAGGTTTTTGTATTTTTTATTATGGCACTGGCCGCTGCCGAAGTAGCAATAGGCCTGGCTATTATCGTAATGATTTATCGTAACACAAACTCGATAGACATTAATGTGCTGAACAGATTGAAATGGTAGACTGATTTCGAATTTCGAATTTTCGATTTCGAATTTAATATAGTTACACAATAAGAAAAACGTAATACGTACAACGTTAAACGTAGAACACTACAAAATGGAGAAATACATCTGGCTTATTCCTTTATTACCGTTAGCCGGTTTCGTTATTAACGGCCTTGGCCGCAATACACTTTCAAAAGGCGCTGTCGGCTTTATCGGCAGCTTATTGGTTTTAATATCATTCGGGCTAAGTGTCGGCGCTTTTTTTCAGATCAAATCATCAGGCCAACCTATTAATGTTGATCTGTTTACCTGGTTCTCAGTAGGATCGTTACACGTTAATTTTTCTTTTTTGGTTGATCAGTTAAGTTCTATCATGTTACTGATCATCACCGGCGTTGGTTTCCTGATCCACCTGTATTCAATAGGTTATATGCATGACGATGACGGTTTTGGTAAGTTTTTCGCTTATTTGAATCTGTTTGTTTTCTTCATGCTTTTACTGGTATTAGGTTCAAACTACCTGGTAATGTTTATTGGCTGGGAAGGCGTAGGGCTTTGCTCTTATTTACTTATCGGTTTCTGGTATTCAAATCCAAGCTATGCTGATGCTGCCAAGAAAGCGTTCATCATGAACCGTATTGGTGACCTTGGATTTTTAATAGGCATATTTATAATATTCAAAACTTTTGGCAGTATAGCTTATGCCGATGTTTTTAGCAAAGCGGCACATACCCCGGGCGCGCCGCTTGTATTGATTACTTTATTATTATTTGTCGGTGCTGTTGGTAAATCTGCACAGTTGCCGTTGTTTACCTGGTTACCCGACGCGATGGCAGGCCCAACCCCGGTTTCAGCTTTAATACACGCTGCTACCATGGTTACCGCCGGTGTATACATGATAGCCCGCTCAAACATTCTCTTTACGCTTGCGCCGCAAACAATGGAAGTTATTGCCATTATAGGTTTAGCTACCGCGGCATTTGCTGCGCTAATAGCCTTAACGCAAACTGACATTAAAAAGGTACTGGCTTATTCAACCGTATCGCAGTTGGGGTATATGTTTTTAGGATTAGGCGTTGGCGCTTATACCGGTGCATTCTTCCATGTTTTGACACACGCATTCTTTAAAGCATTATTGTTTTTGGGTGCAGGTTCTGTTATCCACGCCATGGGCGGCGAGCAGGACATGCGCAAAATGGGCGGTTTAAGCGGTAAGATCAAAATTACTTTTGTTACCATGTTGATAGGTACGATCGCCATTGCAGGTATCCCACCGTTCTCGGGCTTCTTTTCAAAAGACGAAATTCTGGCTGCGGCCTTCGCACATAGCACAACGTTTTATGTAGTGGGCGTTATTACCGCCATGCTAACCTCCTTCTACATGTTCCGGATGATGTACCTTACGTTCTGGGGTAAATTCCGCGGAACGCATGAACAGGAGCATCATTTACATGAGTCGCCGCCAAGTATGACCATTCCGTTAATTGTTTTGGCGATATTATCGGCTATTGGCGGTATGATAGGTGTACCGGTAGTGATGGGCGGGCATCATGAATTAGGCGCATACCTTTCGCCGGTTTTTGAAGCATCGCATAAAATATTGGGCGAACATGAATTAACCAGCAGTACAGAGTGGACGCTGATGGGCTTATCTGTTGGCGGCGCTTTAATTGCTATGATCTACGCTTATATAAAATATGTTAAAGGCGCTAATGTTCCGGTTGAGGACACCGAAGAGCGTTCTTTACTGGCAAACCTATCATATAACAAGTTTTATATTGATGAGATCTATGATTTCCTGATCCGTAAACCGCTTGATGCATTATCAGTTTTCTTCTACAACGTTGTTGACCGGCTGGGTATTGACGGATTGGTAAATGGTTTGGGTAAAGGTACAATTGAATCAAGCAAGGGCCTGCGTTTGCTGCAAACGGGCAATGTTGGGTTTTATATATTTATGATGGTGGTTGGCATTATTGCCATTTTACTATATAATTTAAATTTGTTTTCAATATAAAATGACGGTTAGCATATTAATATTTTTGCCGGTACTTGCGGCGCTTGCTGTGCTCTTCTTTAAGAACGAAACGGTAAAACACGCGGCATTATTTTTCTCTGTTATTGAATTAGCAGTTGCAGGCGTGTTCCTGGCAAACTTTAGACCCGATGCCAGCACACAGTTTTTAATTGATGTGCCCTGGATACCCCAATTTAGCATTTATTTTGAAGCCGGTATTGATGGTATCAGCATGATCATGGTATTGCTTACTACCGTTCTTGTTCCACTGATAATTTTAACTACTTATAAGCACCAATACAAAAACGCTAATGCTTTTTACGCGCTGATATTGTTTATGCAGGCAGGCATGTTAGTTGTATTTACCGCATTGGATGGTTTCTTATTCTACGTAGGTTGGGAAGCGGCCTTGATACCCATTTATTTTATCTGCTCACTTTGGGGCGGCGAGAACCGGATCCGTATCACCATTAAGTTTTTCATTTACACGTTTGCAGGCTCACTGTTTATGTTGCTGGGTATTATTTTTGTTTACCTGCAATCACCTACCAATAACTATGATCTGCATGACTTTTATGCTACCGTGCAAAATCAATATCTAAGCGGCCGCCAGGGTATTGTATTCTGGGCATTCTTCCTGGCATTTGCTATAAAGATGCCGCTGTTCCCGTTCCATACCTGGCAGCCTGATACATATACCGAAGCGCCATCTGCCGGTACTATGATGTTAGCAGGCATTATGCTTAAAATGGGTATCTACGGCGCAATCAGGTGGTTGATCCCAATTACGCCATTAGCTATGGTAACCTATCAGCATATGGTTATTATATTGGCGGTAATAGGTATTGTTTATGCTTCAGTTATCGCGTTTACGCAAACTGATGGTAAACGTTTGGTAGCGTATTCATCAATAGCGCACGTTGGCTTAATTGCAGCTGGTATATTTGCCTGGAATGCGCAGGGCTTACAGGGATCCATGGTGCAAATGCTTAGCCACGGTATTAATGTGGTTGGCATGTTCTTTATATGGGATATTATCAGCACCCGTTTAGGCACCCGCGATATCAGCAAATTGGGCGGTATAGCCAAAGTGGCCCCTAAGTTTGCAATTGCGTTTTTAATTATTGTATTGGGCACAGTGGCATTGCCATTAACTAACGGTTTTGTAGGCGAATTTTTATTATTGAACAGTGTTTATCAATATAACATCTGGATTGCCGCTATTGCCGGCCTGACCATTATTTTTGGCGCGGTATATATGCTGCGTATGTACAAAAATGTAATGCAGGGCCAAACCAATGAGTTAACTGCAACTTTTGCAGACGTACACGGGTCAGAAAAAATAGTGCTATGCATTATTTGTGTATTGATAATAGGCTTAGGGATCTATCCGCAGCCTGTACTGCATATATCTGCAGCCGCGGTCGAGAATCTATTGCACACTGTAAAAATACCAGGTAAGTTTTAATCATGAATACTTTAATCATCATATCTGTTTTACCTATAGTGCTTTTGTATTTAGGTTTATATAAAATGCAAAAAGCATTGTTACCTGTAACTATTGTAGGGTTGCTTGTTGCATTGGGTTTGGCAGTAGCACAGTGGCAGGATGCAGCTTTTGCTTTGCCTGAATATCACGGAATGATATTGTTCAACCAATTTTCTATCGCTTTTTCAGCTGTCGCAATTGTCTCAACTATACTGATACTATTACTTTCTAAAGGATATTTTGAAAAAATAAGTAATCATATTGCCGAGTATTACGCCATTATTTTATTCTCGCTGGCGGGGATAATCGTAATGGTTTCGTATTACAATTTGACTATGTTATTTATCGGCATCGAAATTATGTCGGTAAGCTTATACATATTGGCAGGTATTAAAAAGAATGATTTCGCGTCAAACGAAGCCGCGTTGAAGTACTTCTTAATGGGCGCATTCTCTACCGGTTTTTTACTGTTTGGGTTTACGCTGGTTTACGGTTCGACAGGCTCATTTGCTCTTGAAGGTATTCAAAAATGGGTGTTGGATCACAATGTGATGACCCCTATGTTATGCACCGGGGTAATTTTGATCCTGGTTGGTTTATGCTTTAAAGTAGGTGTGGCGCCTTTCCATTTCTGGACCCCGGATGTTTACGAAGGGTCGCCGGCATTGATAACAGCTTTCATGTCTACAGTATCAAAAACTGCCAGCTTTGCAGCGTTTTTACGTTTGTTTTCAATTTGTTTCCCACTCATCTCAAATATTTGGAGTCCGGCTTTAGTTATTGTTGCGATTATAACCCTGTTCATTGGTAACATAACCGCGCTTTATCAGCAAAGCTTTAAGCGCATGCTGGCTTATTCAAGTATATCGCATGCCGGTTATTTATTATTCGCTATAGTGGGTTTGGGCGCAAGCTCTGCAAATACCATATTTGTATATGCTACAGCTTACTCAATCGCCTCTATTGTAGCGTTTGGAGCCTTAATATTAGTCCAGCAATCAACAGGAAGCGATAACTTTGACAGCTTTAATGGCCTTGGTAAAAAGAACCCTTTTTTAGCTTTGGTATTGACAATAGCAATGCTGTCATTAGCAGGCATCCCGCTTACTGCAGGCTTTATTGGTAAGTTTTTCACCTTTAACCTAATAATGCGCAAGTACTTAATACTACTGGCAATTGTAGCGGTTATTAACGCTATCATCAGTATATTTTACTACTTCAGGGTTATTGTGGCCATGTATTTCCGCGGTGAAGAACGTGAGGAGATCGTGGTTCCGCCATATTATGTTTTTGTTTTAGGCTTTGCGGCTTTGGCAACAATAGTTATCGGGGTGTATCCGCAGCTGATAAACGGTCTTATTTAATCAGCAATCAAAATCCCAAAATTTGATATAATATTTGTAGTTTTACAAATATAGTGAATGGAAAATTTTTGGGAACACCTGCAAAATTTAACGGACGCTCAATCCATTTTAAGTAAGGGAGGGTTTTATTTCCTGCTTATTGTAGTTTTTGCTGAAACAGGTCTTTTTTTCGGTTTTTTTTTACCCGGGGATTATTTATTATTCCTGGCAGGCCTGTTGTGTTCTTCAGGGATGATCGATGTATCATTAGGTACATTGATTTTATCCGTTGTACTGGCCGGCATTTTAGGCAACTATACGGGTTACTGGTTTGGTTACCGAACGGGGCCGGTACTATTCAACAAAAACGACTCATTGTTCTTTAAAAAGCGCTACGTAGCACTGGCCGAAGAGTTTTATGCAAAGCACGGCGGCATGGCATTAGTTTTAGGCAGATTTTTCCCTATAATAAGAACTTTTGCCCCTATCTTTGCAGGTGTAGTTAAAGTAGATTTTAAAAAATTTACCATCTATAATTTGGCGGGCAGTATAATGTGGGTAAATACATTCATATTATCCGGGTATTTTTTGGGGAGGCGATACCCTCAACTCAAAGACTATTTGGAATATGTAGTGTTAGGATTAATAATAGTTACAACAATTCCGCTTGTTTTTGCTTTCTTTAAAAAACGACTGGCAAACAGCGATAAATAAAAACAACATAATAAAATAAATGAGCACACAACATCCCTGGCACCAGGTTTCTCCGGGTGATAACTGCCCCGAAATTGTAAACGCTATCATTGAGATCCCTAAAGGTTCAAAAGCAAAGTATGAAATTGATAAAGACTCCGGTTTGTTGAAATTAGACCGTGTGTTATTTTCATCTGTAATGTATCCTGCCAACTATGGCTTTATCCCGCAAACCTATTGCGATGATAAAGATCCGTTGGATATCCTGGTTCTTTGTTCAATTGATGTTTTCCCGATGTCAATTATCGAAGCAAAAGTTATTGGTGTAATGCACATGGTTGATAATGGCGAGCAGGACGATAAAATTATCGCAGTCGCTAAAAACGATATGTCTGTAAATTATATCAATGATCTGAATGAGTTACCGCCACATGCTATGAAAGAGATCGTTCGTTTCTTTAAGGACTACAAAGCGCTTGAAGATAAAAAGGTGACCATTGAGCATATGCTTGGCAAAAAATACGCCTATAAAGTAATTAATGAAAGTTTAGAGCTTTATAAGTCTACTTTCCCCGTGTACCAATAATTAGTAAATGGACCCCGAGACGCACGACATAAATGGTTATTCTATACTCTTAACCTTTTTACTGGTTTTACTGAACGGCTTTTTTGTTGCTGCCGAGTTTGCATTGGTTCGCGTTCGCGGATCGCAGATCGAGATCAAAGCTAAAGCAGGCAGTCGTATTGCCAAAGTTACTCGGGGCATAGTTGCTAACCTGGATGGTTACCTTGCCGCAACCCAGTTGGGTATTACCATAGCCTCATTAGGGCTTGGTGTTATTGGTGAGGAAGTATTTAGCAATGTTGTACTAAGGGGCTTTCAGGCTATAAGAATTGACATTACATCAAGTTTTGTTAATACATCAGGCCATGTTATTGCCTTTATATTTATTACCGTATTAAGCATTGTCTTTGGCGAGTTGGCACCCAAAACGCTGGCTATACAAAGGTCTGTGCGCACTGCTTTAGCGGTGTCGGGTCCTTTGAGGATCTTCTTTATTGTTTTCAGGCCTATTATATGGGTACTTAATGCCTTTGCTAATTTTATTTTAAGGCTGATAGGTATCAATATCATCCCGGGCCATGAAGCGCACCACAGTTCAGAAGAATTGCAGTACCTGTTGGAACAAGGCAAGGAAACCGGTGCCATTGATTCAAACGAGCATGAACTGATTCAGAATGTGTTTGAGTTTAATGAGCGTGTGGTAAAAAATATCATGGTGCCGCGTACCAAAATTTCGGGTATAGAAGTAAGTACCACCAAAGACGAATTGCTGAATATACTTATAACCGAAGGTTATTCGCGCTTACCTGTTTATGACGAGGTGATCGATAAGATCGTTGGTATAGTACACGCCAAAGATATCCTGCCGCTGCTGGCACGCAATGAAGAGATAGTTTTAAAAGATATTATCCGCAAACCATATTTCATCCCCGAGACAAAAAAGATCAACGACCTGATGGCCGAGCTGCAACAAAAGCGGATTCAGATAGCCATCGTGTCTGACGAGTTTGGCGGTACTGCAGGCATGGTTACGCTTGAAGATATCGTTGAAGAACTGGTAGGCGAGATCCAGGATGAATACGATGAGGAAAAGCCGATTGTTGAGGCATTGAACGAACGCGAGTTTATAGTAAACGCCCTTGCACCAATATACGATGTGAATGGCCACTTACCGCATGATCTGCCCGAAGATGGCGACTTTGATACGGTATCAGGCTGGTTAGGCGACATTTTTGGCAAGATCCCTGACGTTGGCGAGCAAAAGGAAGCGAACGGCTATAACATCACCGTATTGAAAAAATCTGATCAGAATATCGAATCAGTTAAGTTAGAACTTTTGCTAAATGAAGAAGATACGGTAGATTTACATTGATCTGCTTGCTATGCATCTTTTTTATACACCTGATATTGCCCCAACACACCCACAGTACTTTCTTAACGAAGAAGAAAGCAAACACGCTGTGCGTGTTTTGCGATTAGAAGTTGGTGCAAAAGTGCAGCTGATTGACGGGAAAGGTGGTTTATATACCGCCCAAATTAAAGACGCGCATCCAAAGCGCACTATCCTGCAAATTACCAATGTTGTAACCGGTTACAATAAGCGAAACCATTACCTGCACATTGCTATAGCGCCCACCAAAAATTTAGACCGGCTGGAGTGGTTCCTTGAAAAAGCTACCGAAATAGGTATTGATGAGATCTCGCTGATCATCTGCCAGCGGTCTGAGCGCAAGGAGGCTAAAACCGAACGCTTAAATAAGATAATCACATCAGCCATAAAACAATCGTTAAAGGCATATCACCCGGTTTTGAATGAGGCGGTAGCCTTTAATAAATTTATATCCCAGCCGTTTGACGGCCAAAAATATATAGCCCATTGCGAGGATAGCGAAAAGACAAGCCTAAGCAGTGATCTGCAAAAACAAGGAAGGTGTTTGATATTGATAGGCCCTGAAGGCGATTTTTCGCCTGCTGAGATCGATGCAGCTTTGCACAATGGATATAAAGCCATAACTTTAGGTGAAAGTAGGTTACGTACCGAAACCGCTGCCCTGGAGGCTTGCTTTGAAGTGAATTTCCTGAATAGGTAGACTGGGGTGAATGATCGCATAGAGAAATAATAATGAAAAAGTTTATTCTTATAGTATGTGCTTTTTTTCTGCTGATCACCGTCAGCAGCTTTAACGCGCCTACCTATAAAATGGCTAAGCTTAAATACAGCGGCGGTGGCGATTGGTATGGCGACAGGACTGCATTGCCCAACCTGATCAAGTTTTGCAACGAAAATTTAAAAACCAATTTCCAGGCCGAAGATGATGTGGTTGAACCGGGCAGCGCCCAGTTGTTCAACTATCCGTTTATTTTTATGACGGGGCATGGTAATGTTATTTTCTCTGACCAGGAGGCCGGCAACCTGCGCAAGTATTTAACAGGGGGCGGCTTTTTGCATATTGATGATAATTATGGGCTGGATAAGTTTGTAAGGCCACAAATGAAAAAGGTTTTCCCCGAACTTGATTTTGTTGAGCTGCCAACTAATTATCCTATCTATCACCAAAAATATCCATTCCCCAATGGTTTACCCAAGATCCATGAGCATGACGGTAAACGCCCCCAGGGATTTGGGTTAATATATAAGGGGCGCCTGGTGTGTTTTTACACCTATGAATGCGATCTGGGTAATGGTTGGGAGGATTATGGAACCTATGCCGGCGATACGCAGGAAACTCGCTTAAAAGCGCTGAAAATGGGCGCTAATCTTGTTCAATACGTCTTAACGCAATAATGTTATGTATCAACTAAAAGTAAATGACAAATTTGACTACACAGTTGACAACAATGGCGAAGGCCTATTGATCAACAATAAGAAAGTTGAGGCTGATATAAAGCAGTTAAGCGCGTCAACCTGGCATATTATTGAACAATTGCGATCATACAATGTAGAAGTGATAAGCTTTGATATGGTAACCAAGACGGCACAGATCAGGGTTAATAATAATATTTACAGCATTACCGCGAAAGACCAATTTGACGTACTGCTTGAAAAAATGGGTATGAGCGGTTTAGCTGCCAGCAAAATAAGCGAGCTTAAAGCGCCAATGCCCGGCCTGGTACTTAAGGTTTTTGTTGAAGAAGGCATGACTATACAAAAAGGGGATAGCCTGATCATCCTTGAGGCCATGAAGATGGAGAACATCATTAAGTCACCGGTTGATACGATAATCAAATCAATTAAAATAAAGCCCGGAGATAAGGTAGAGAAAGGACAAATATTATTGCAGTTCGCATAAAAAAGAGGCCTGAAAATTTTCAGGCCTCTTTTTTATGTCTAAGTATTTTTTAGGTTATTTAGCTTTCTTAACACTAAAGTGTGGTTTACCTTGCGGATGTATCTCTGGTGCACCAACTAAGTCCATTGCGCAGCGGAAACCAATTTCGGCGCTGGCATCGTCTTCATTCATAAAACGACGGGTAGCAGGATTTAACCAATAAGCCATGTCATTCCATGAACCGCCTTTATAAACTTTAGAGTGGTCACTAACTAAAGTAGTAGTACCATATAAGCTGTTGTTAACCGTATCTAAAAATCCTCTCGCATCAGCGTTGTAGGCTTTACCTGCCAATGGATCTTTCGCGTTTGGCGGTACTGTCACGTTAGTAGCTGTTTGCGCCTGCTGTGAAGCAATAAGATCAGCATAAGGCATTTTTTTAGCCGATTTTGCAGGATCTTTTATTGGGCGGCCATATTTGTCTTTAGCATATTTTCCGCTTGCCGGATCGGCCAGGCGTTTATCGGTAAACTGGTTACCACGGAACGGGTTAAAATCGTCCACGTCCTCAAACGTCATTTGGCGATAGGTATCCTGTACCCACTCATTAACGTTGCCGGCCATGTTATATAAACCAAAATCGTTTGGTTGGTATGATCTTACCGGAGCGGTAATAAAGGCCTTGTCATTCAATGATCCGCCAACACCACCGTTATCACCCTGGCCACGTTTAAAGTTAGCCAATATTAAACCACGTGTTGATTTTTTGGCAGAACGTACACCTAAGCCATTCCACGGATATATTTTACCATCGGTAATGTTTTCAAATTGCGTGTTACCTGCGTATGCCAAAGCTGCATATTCCCATTCGGCCTCGGTAGGTAAGCGGTAAGAAGGTTTTAAGATACCGTCTTCAACACGTACAGGTCTAACTGATTTTTTAGAACCGGCGGCCGGTTTGCCATTTAAATCAGCAGGCATGCCTTTACCATCAATCCCTGTACCTCTAAACTGGTTGTTTAAATACATATCAGTATTAAAAGGTACTTTTTGTGCATTGGCTGCTGTGGCGTTTTGCGCGCTTTTCTTGCCTTTAGGGTTAACAATTACATTTTTTTGTTGCAGGATGTACTCGTTCATACGGTCAGTACGCCAAACGCAATAGTCTTGTGCCTGGTCCCAGGTAACGCCAACTACAGGGTAATCCTGGAAAGCTGGGTGGCGTAAATAATTATAAACGTAAGGCTCGTTATAAGATAAAGGCCTGCGCCATACCAAAGTGTCAGGCAAGGCATTATAATACAACTCATGATCTGTAGGGAAAGTTGTTTCTATCCAGTGTAAGTAATCCAGCCAGTCCTGGTTAGAAACTTCTGTTTCATCCATGTAGAAAGCGGGGATAGTAACACGCTTGCGTACATTATTATACTCGTAATTAATATCCTGGTCTGCGCTGCCGCCTAATACAAATGTACCGCCCTCAATAGCAACCAAGCCCGGACCCGGCGAAGGGTGGGTTTGCCTGAATTTTTGGTAGCCATAGTTCTTATCATTATAAGGGATACCCGTTTTTTGCGACTTTTGATGTTTACAGCTACTCAACAACGTTCCGATACTCACTAGTACTAAAGCAGCATTAGTAAAAAGTATTTTCATATTTTTACAATTATATATAGGGGTAAATTTATAAATTTTAAATTAAATACTAAACTTAATTAGGGGTTAATAATAATTAACCTCGTTAATCCTTTAAACGAAGAAACTAACAATAGTGTTGCATTGCTGTATTACTTTTTAAAAAAACAAAAAACTTCAAGCCCTTATATTACTAAAACACATAATTAATCTATATTTATCAAATTAATTTAAACCGATCGAATAATGAAGCTTCTTTACAGTAAAGCCTCTTTTATATTTATTATATCGATGCTACCTCTGTTTGCCATTGCTCAGACCGGTACAAATACAAACGGTACCAACTATCCAAAGGCCCTACCAACAGGTGTACCGTTTCTGAATATTTCACCCAATTCACGCTCGGGTGGTATGGGCGAGGCCGGTGTTGCCTTATCGCCTGATGTAAATGATAATTACTGGAACCCATCAAAGCTTGCTTTTTTAGATGACAGTACCCGCAACAGTGTAGCTTTGTCTTACAGCCCATGGCTGCGCCATTTAGTGCCGGATGTTAGCTTGTCATATTTGAGCTTTGCGCATAAGCTGGATGATAGAAATACTATAGGCGCCTCTCTGCGTTATTTTAACCTGGGGACTATTCAATTAACGGACATTGATCAAAATGATCAGGGTACCTTTCGCCCAAGCGAATTTTCAATCGATGGATCCTTTGCGCGTAAGTTTGGTAATAACTTTTCGTTGGGTTTAACCGTGCGTTATATTCATTCAAGTTTGTCAGATCAATCATTTGCTACCGGAACCAACCAGGATACCAAAGCCGGTAACGCGGTTGCTGCCGATGTGTCCATGTTCCATACCGGCAAGTACCAACAATTTGGTAAGGACGCTACCTTTAGCTATGGTGTTAATATCTCGAACATCGGTACCAAGATCAGCTACTCTGATGTTATACCGGGATATTTTTTACCTACTAACTTAAAGATCGGCGCGGCCAATACCATCAATATCGATAATTTAAATCAGATAACTGTTGCGCTTGATCTGAATAAACTATTAGTGCCAACCCCACCGATCAGGGATAATAACGGTAATATCATTAAAGGGCATGACGACAATGTATCTGTACCTGCAGGCATCTTTGGGTCATTCGGTGATGCGCCGGGTGGTTTTAGTGAAGAGCTAAAGGAGATCTCGTTCTCGCCGGGTGTTGAGTATATGTACGATCAGCAATTTGCTATCCGTGCAGGTTATTTTTATGAAAACGCTGATAAAGGCGGCAGGAACTACCTGACCTTAGGTTTGGGTTTAAAATATGCGGCTTATAAATTTGATTTTGCTTACATAGCTGCCAGCCAGCAAAACAGCCCGTTAGCCAATACACTTAGATTTACTTTAGCTGTAAATTTCGGGGGTAGCAGATAATATTATGGGTAAGATCAGGGTAGGATTTGGGTTTGACGTACACCAGTTAAGAGAACATCACCCGTTTGTTTTGGGTGGCGTTAACCTGGAGCACCACGCCGGAGCATACGGGCACTCTGACGCTGATGTATTGCTACATGCCATTTGCGATGCCTTACTGGGCGCTGCTAACCTGCGCGATATTGGCTTCCATTTTTCAAATACAGATGACCGCTGGAAGGGCATAAGCAGCCTGAAGCTATTGCAGCATGTAATGGTGTTACTCAGAGAAAAAGGCTGGGAGATCGGCAACATCGACGCCATGGTATGCCTTGAAGCACCTAAAATAAACCCGCACATCCCGGCTATGAAGATCCATATCGCTACAGCTGCCGGCATCTCCGAAGATGATATCTCCATTAAAGCCACCACCAACGAAAAACTGGGCTTTATTGGCCGCGAGGAAGGCGTTGTTGCCTATGCGGTTTGTTTGATAGAACGGGGATAGCTATTAAAGGTTAGTGATCAGAGACCGGGCTAAATAGGCGCTTTTGTTTCACGTGAGTGTGAAACAAATGAAACAAGATTTTGAGTTAAATATTTGTTTATCAATGTTTTGCATAAAATCGGTGAAACAAAATGAAACAAAGCATAAGTCAGTAAATTTATACTTAAAAAAGTTATAAATATCTGTATATAAGATGCTTGTAATCTGTAGGTTTTTAATTAGACTTTCTACAACGCTTAATCCGCATAAGTATTATATAGGCACTGTTATCAATCCTGGTTCAGTATAAAACGCCAAACAACCGCGCATAATGCGCTTCCTAAAACAGGCGCTACTATAAATAACCATAATTGACTTAGCGCCTGGCCCCCGATAAGCAGTGCAGGGCCAATACTTCGTGCAGGGTTTACGGAAACCCCGGTAACCGGTATCCCTACAATATGGATCAGAACAAGACTCAAGCCAATTGCTAAACCTGCAAAACCACCATTAATATTTTTAGAGGATGTAGAGCCGAATATGACAAATAAAAAGATAAAAGAAAAGACCACCTCTGCTGTAAACCCGGCAATCAGGTTATAATGTCCCGGAGAAAGTTCGCCGTAACCGTTTTGCCCAAGCCCATTAGCGATCATATTATATTCGGGCTTTCCACTTGCAATGAAATATAAGATAGACGCTCCTGCAATAGCACCCAGAATTTGTACTATTATGTACCAAATTGCTTCACTAACTTTCATTCGTCCAATTAAAACCATACCTATCGAAATAGCCGGGTTAATGTGGCATCCCGAAATATGACCAATAGCGTAAGCCATGGCAACAACCGAAAGACCAAATGCGAACGATATCCCCAATAGTCCTACACCTGTAGTCCCGTTGGCTCCTGCAATGACGGCGCTCCCACAACCCATTAAAACTAAAACCATGGTGCCCAAAAATTCTGCAGATAATTTTGAAAATAAGTTTTTTTCCATAATAAAAAGGTTAGTTATATTTAGTTATATAAAGTTAGGTTTATATAAAGTTAGTTATATAAACGATGAAATATATTTTAATATTCAGTTATGCATCCAAATGATTCAATCAAATTTAGTGTATTTAAAAGATTAATTATTGGTAAATAACTACGCACATTTACGCGATAAGCAAATTATATTCATTCAGGAAAGGTCCCTGCAATTGTTTATTGGTTTTCCTTAGTTTAAGTTAGACCGATTGGAAGCAAGGTTATTAAACATTTTACAGGTACAAAGAGATAAATGCCAGTAGTATTAGATTATGATTTAACTAAAATGCCTATACAAAAGGTACGCTATGACAACTATAACCAATGTCCCTATAATAATAAAGCTGGGTTTTGTTTTACCATCTTCAGGTTTAACCGTAACATTCCCCGTACGTTTCAATACGCCCCAGCCGCTATGCTCGCCTTTTAAAGCGCGGCGGATCGATTTAAACAGGATATAATACATCAGCTGGCGCCATACAAAACGCTGCGGGATAATGTATACCAGCTTTTTGTAATCCTCTTTCTCCATCCAGAAGGCAATGATGCCTACAATAAAGTCTATCAGCACAAATGCCACGTAATAGATGATGATCTTAGCGGGTTTATCGCCAAACAGCCCCAGGATCATAAACAGATCTGCTAACGGCGAGAACAGCGGCAATATGATCTGGAAGATGAGGATATTTGGCATACCCACCATCCCGAAGAACTTGTATTTCTTATTAAACAGCGCGCTGCGGTTTTTCCAGAAGCTTTGCATTACGCCATAGCTCCAGCGGAAGCGCTGTTTCAATAAAGCATTAATTGTTTCAGGAGCTTCGGTATAAGCAATTGCTTCTGCACAATTCCTGATGATGTATCCTTTTTTCAGGATCCGCATGGTCAGGTCGCAATCCTCGGCCAAAGTATCGGTAGTAAAACCACCGGCCTGGAACACCGCCGACTTGCGGAACGCGCCAATAGCGCCCGGCACAACCGTAATACTGTTGATCAGGTCGAACGCGCGGCGGTCCATATTCTGCGCCGTGATATACTCGATAGACTGCCAGCGTGTGATGATATTGTTTTCATTACCCACTTTTACCGTACCTGCAACCGCGCCAATTTCATCATCGGTAAAATAGGTCATTAGCTGGTAAATGGCATCGTCTTTAAGCTGCGTATCGGCATCAATACAAACCACAAAATCAAAACGCGCGTGAGATATGCCAAAGTTTAGTGCCGACGCTTTACCGCCGTTTGGCTTGGTCAGCACCATTACCTGCGGATTGGCACCATAAGCCTCGTAAACAATATTGTAAGTATCGTCGTTTGATCCGTCGTCGACAAAAATTACCTCAAAATTTTTGTATTGTGTTTTAAGCAGGCTTTCAATGGTTTTTAACGCGGTTATGTCTTCGTTGTAGGCAGGCACTATTATACTTACCGGTTGCAGTTGCATTTTAGCTACCCTGTCCCTGTAGCGCCTGAAGCTTTTGTTCTCTGCATATTGCCTTACCGCCAAAATGCCAATCAACACAATACGGCCAATAGCCAGGAAAATAGCGGTTAAGAACAGGTACAACAAGAACCAGTTACCGTAAAAGAAACCCACAACAAACACATCATATAAAGAGCCAAAGATCCCGCCTTCATGCTTAACCGGCGGCATCAGGTCATCCTTGCTTTTATCTAAAATATCGGCAATGGTTGTAAACTGGTAGCCATGGGTTTTAAAATAATGGATGATCTCGGGCAAAGCTTTTACCGTCTCCTCGCGCGTATCGCCACCTGCGTCATGCAATAACAACATCGAGCCATTATTTGCCTGCCTGATCGTACGTGCCACAATGCTGTCTTTGGTTACACCCGGCTGCCAGTCCCACGGGTCAATAGACTCGCCAATGTTAATATAGCTTTGTTTTCGGCTTTCGGCTACCGGGATAACTTCCGCAAGAGTTTGTGGCTCGGCATCCGCATTAAACGGCGGCCTGAACAAAATGGTACTATGCCCCGTTACCGATTCGATGAGCTTACGGGTAGCATTCAGCTCAAGGTTTACCCGCTCAAGGCTTACGGTAGATATATCCGGGTGGAAAAAAGTATGGTTGCCAATTTCAAATCCCTCTTCGTACTCGCGGCGAAGGATCTGCATATTTTTTTCGGCCATTGATCCTACCACAAAAAATGCGGCAGGTACTTTTTCGCGTTTTAGTATGTCCAGGATCCTTGGGGTAAAGTCAGGATCGGGGCCGTCATCAAAAGTCAATACAATTTTGCCCGGTTTGTAACCATATTTGCGGATAACATATTTTGTTGGCAGCTTGATATAATTCTGGTTGGTAATAACATAGTTTACCGTGTCAAGCGTGACATCAATTTGTCCCCTTACAGGTGTTGTAATTAAGTCAAGCACCTCGCCATCGCCTTCGTAATAGATCTTATTATTTAAGCCGACATAGGTTAGCCGTTTAATATCTACGCCTGTTTTTCTTAATGAATCAATAGCCAGGTTTTTCTGGAAGAAGCTCCACATGCGGGGATCTTCAGCACCAAGGCGCCAAAGGGCGACGCCCCCGGTATCCCAGTCGTCGGCCATGCGGATAATGTTAAAGTTGGTAGCCGCGTCAGTAAAATAAACGGTGTGTAGCAGGCTGTCGCGGCCATTGTAGGTGTAATGCAGGTTGGCCGATACGGGGTCGTAAATTATTTTACTTTTATTTTCATGGGCCGTACTAATAACTGTCTGGTAGCCAATGCCATGGCCAACGCTTTTTGCCGGCCAGTCAACTCCGCCGCCAAATACGGTTAAAATAACTTTTTCGCTGGGGATCTTTGAACAAATGTCGTCAAGTATTTCCTCAACCCAGTGCTGGTTTGAAATATCTCCGGCATTGCTATCTTCAGTATGCTGGTTTATCGCCATCACAAACAAAAAATCATTGATGTGTTGCAGGCGTTGCAGATCAAACTGCTCATCGTCCGGGATTACGTTTTGCGTAACCATAAAACCTGCGCTATGCAGCGTACTGTAAAGCTCCTGTTCGAATTTTATATAGTCAGGCGCGTTCCTGTCCTTAATATTATCAAAATCAAGGTTCACGCCCTGGAATTTATATTTGTTCAGTTGGGCGACAATACTGTTTATAAAGGTAGCGCGCAGTTTTTTGCTTTTTGTAATACGCTCAACATCCCTGGTGTCAAAATCGCCGGTGGCATTATTGTAGTTAACGTAGTTGGATATGGTAACCAGTACCGGTTTTTTGTATTTTTTATTAAGATTGATCAGCCCGGTATCAATTTTAGCCTCTATGGTATCAGCATTAAGCTTTACCAAAAAGCCCTCGCTAACAATCATGTCAAGACGCGAAATATGCTCAACCAAAGAGTTATAGGCCTGTGCCTCCCAGGCACGGTAGAAACCGGCGTTAATACGGTCTTTATTATTTGGGTGTTTAAAACGATAAAGGTTACGGGTACGTTCCAGCTTCTGGATCTGGTCTTTATCAATTTTAAAATTCTTGAATTGCTTGGATGCTTTTAATTGCTCCAACTCTTCTTTTGTTAATTTTTTTGGAGCGGGATTTAAATTAGGAAGATCAGGATATTGATGTGAGGTAATTGTAATAGCAGCACCCAATACGCTGCCGGCCAGTACTATCAGTAAGATACGACTAAGCCACTTGAAACGGTTCCACCTACCGGGGGTATCAGCTTGAAAAACCTGCTTTTCGGCCATTAATAATCAATTAGTAAAATATTTAGGTTGATGCTATTTAAAGTTTTTCTCAGGGTCGATATTTGAAAAATCAACGCCGCATTTGCAATTGCTGCCGCAACTTTTTTTTGCAAATAGATTTTTATACATAAGCCGGCCTATATAGCAAACAGCCCCAGCAAATATGATCAAAACTAATATTGCCTGTATATTCATGGTCACAAAATTAATACATTTTATTAAGAAACGCAGATTAAGTAACACTTGATATCGGTTTTATGTTTTTTTACTTTAAATAGTACTTTAAAACTACCTGTTTATTAGATAGGAGCTAACAGAAACAGCAGATCGATTTTTTGATAAATGAGTTCGATTTTGTAAATTAGCTTTATGAAAGCGATAGAATTAGCTGAACTGATAGAAAATTTACCTGCAGACAAAAAAAAGGTACTGGAGGATTTGGTATCGGTTTTGGTTGCGGATGCAGGTCTTTCCGTAAATAACGACATCAATAACAGTATTAAACCAGGCTTTGGTGGTGGTAAAGGTATAATTGGTTATATGGCTGATGATTTCGATGCTCCTTTAGATGATTTTAAAGAATATATGTAATGGATTATCTTTTGGACACACATGTACTTTTGTGGTATATCGAAGGTAGTTCCAAATTATCTAAAACATCGCAAGAAATAATTCAAAATACAGAATTAAATAAATTTATAAGTATTGCAAGCCTTTGGGAAATAGCGATCAAGACCGGCAAGGACAAATTAATTTTGACCCAGCCATTTGAAAGTTTAAATGAATATATATCCATAAATGAATTTAAACTTTTATCTATTCAGTTTACACATCTTTCTAAACTAAAAGATCTAATATATTATCATTCTGATCCGTTTGATCGACTGATCATTGCTCAGGCGCGTACAGAGGGTTTATCGATAATTTCTGCAGATCGGCATTTCCAATCTTACCCTGTAAAAGTAATCTGGTAGTTAAATTTACATAACGGCCTTATAAAATCTTTCCGTCACTTTAAAAATCAATATATTAACCGTACCTTTGCGCCAAATTTTAGAGGCATTTCATGCAAAAAATAAGAAACATTGCGATCATCGCACACGTTGACCACGGCAAAACTACTTTGGTTGATAAAATTCTGCACAGCTGTGCAATTTTCCGCGAAGGCCAGGAAACTGGTGAGCTGATACTGGATAATAACGACCTGGAACGTGAACGTGGTATTACCATCGTGTCAAAAAACGTTTCGGTAATGTATAAAGACGTTAAGATCAATATCATCGATACACCTGGTCACGCCGACTTTGGTGGCGAGGTTGAACGCGTATTAAAAATGGCCGATGGTGTATTATTGCTTTGCGATGCTTTTGAAGGCGCTATGCCTCAAACCCGCTTTGTAACCCAAAAGGCTTTGGCTTTAGGCTTAAAACCTATTGTGGTTGTAAACAAGGTTGATAAAGAAAACTGTCGCCCTGAAGAAGTTTATGAGCAAATTTTCGAATTGTTCTTTAACCTTGAGGCTACAGAAGATCAGTTGGATTTCCCGGTAATTTACGGTTCGTCAAAACAAGGATGGATGAGTACTGACTGGAAAAAACCGACTGAAGATATTTTCCCGTTGATGGATGCTATTTTGGCAAATATCCCGCCTGCACCTGTTAGTGAAGGTACTTTGCAAATGCAGATCACATCGTTAGATTACTCTTCGTTTGTGGGCCGTATCGCTATTGGCCGTGTTGCCCGTGGTACTATCAAAGAAAACATGGCGGTATCGTTGGTAAAACGCGATGGCACTATCCAAAAAACAAGAATAAAAGAACTTTATACTTTTGAAGGCTTAGGTAAGGTTAAAGCTACCGAAGTTAGTGCAGGTGATATTTGCGCGGTTGTAGGTATTGAAGGTTTTGATATTGGCGATACCATTGCCGATTTTGATAAGCCGGAACAACTGGAGGTAATTCATATCGACGAGCCTACCATGAACATGTTGTTCACCATCAACACTTCACCATTTTTTGGTAAAGAAGGTAAGTTTGTAACTTCACGTCACTTACGCGACCGTCTGTACAAAGAAATGGAGAAAAACCTGGCGCTTAAGGTTGTTGAAACCGAGTCGCCTGATTCATACCTGGTTTATGGCCGTGGTATCCTTCACTTATCTGTATTGATCGAGACCATGCGCCGCGAAGGATATGAGTTACAGGTGGGCCAGCCGCAGGTTATCATCAAAGAAATTGATGGTGTTAAATGTGAGCCGGTTGAAATGCTAATTGTTGACGTACCCGGTGATGTATCCGGTAAAGTTATTGAATTGGTAACTCAACGTAAAGGCGACCTGTTGGTAATGGAGCCTAAAGGCGATCTGCAACACTTAGAGTTTGAGATCCCTGCACGTGGTATCATTGGTTTACGTAACAACGTATTGACCGCTACAGGTGGCGAGGCTATCATGGCACACCGCTTTAAAGCATATGAGCCGTGGAAAGGTGCTATCCCGGGCCGCTCAAACGGTGTATTGGTATCAATGGATACCGGTAAAACTACTGCTTTCGCTATTGATAAATTGCAGGACCGTGGTCGTTTCCACGTTGATCCGGGAGTTGATATTTACGAAGGACAGGTTTTAGGCGAGCATATCCGTGATAACGATTTGGTTATTAACTTAACCAAAGGCAAGCAGTTAACCAACATGCGTGCATCAGGTAGCGATACCAACGTGCGTATTGCACCTGCTATCAAATTCTCATTAGAAGAATCGATGGAGTATATCCAGGCTGACGAATACATCGAGGTTACGCCTCAAAGCATCCGCATGCGTAAAATACACCTGAATGAAAACGAGCGTAAAATAAACGCTAAGAAGTTTCAGTCATAAGCATATTATAATTTATCCTAATTGAAGAGCCGCAATAACGCGGCTCTTTTTTTGTTTAGCTATTATTACATTTGCAGCCTCGTTCCGTCATGAAAAAGTATTTTTCCTTTTGGTTTATTTTATTGGCAGCTGTTTGTATAAGCGCTTGCAAAAAAGAGGTTAAGTCAACCCAGATTTGCCTGCATGATTCGTCTATTGATTATTTAAAAAGATGGGCGGTGCAAAGCACCGAAACGAATGTATATAATGTCAACAAAGAATTGTTAAGCCATTCCATAATTTATCCCGAAGGATACTTCCAGATCAATAACGATTTTACGTATAACCTGTTTAGTGACGGCGACCCGGTAAACGGCAAATGGAATATTAACAAGCGGTGCGAGTTTGTGCTTAACCCCGGCACTGCCAAAGAGCGCGATTTTTCTGTTATCCAGTTGTCGGATGACTCATTAACACTTCGCGAGATACAAGGCGGTATAATAATAACGCAGCGCTACGCAGCTTTTAAATGCCCGGACCTGCCCAGCCTGCAGTTTAGGTGGGATAACGCTTTTACGCTTGAAGCGCCTTATGGCCCCGATACCGTTCTAAAAACAATTTATTTGAGACAGCCGGGCTATTTTCAGCTAAATGCTGATGCCAGCTATACTTTGGTTCAGGGTCCTGTAAATGGTATGCCGCCGCCGCATCCGGTAAATGGTACCTGGGGAATTGCACAACCTGGCTGCCTTGTTGTGCTGGATAAGCGGAAGCCTAATGAACGGTCGTTCGAAGTGCAAAAATTAACCCGCGACTCGCTGGTAATATGGCGAAAAGATACTACAGCCAAGGTGAATTATCTGCAACATTATTTTAAGCATAAATAGCTTTAAATTACTAAAGGTGTTCGTCAATGCGCCAAATTGTAAACAAGGATTTTTACAGCTGAACAAAAAAGAATTAACTTAGCCGGATGAAAGGTAATGACCGCCTGTATCCCAGTATATTTAATCCGCGTTATGTAGTACTTACACAGTTAAGGGATGCAACTGTTAAGAAAATTGAAGAGCTTACCGCTAACAATAAAGACTTTGTTTTAATAGACTTTGGCTGCGGCGATATGCCGTACAAGCCGGTTATTGAACCGCACGTAGGCAAATACCTGGGCGTTGACCTGGAGATGAACCCCAAGGCCGACCATCACATCGATTTTGACAGCAAGACCACCCTGCCCGATAATTATGCGGATATCATCCTGTCAAACCAGGTATTGGAGCATGTTGATTCGCCCGAAGGTTATTTGCAGGAAGCCTGGCGCTTACTAAAACCGGGCGGCTCCATGATCCTAACTACGCATGGCTACTGGCTGTATCATCCTACACCAAATGATTACTGGCGGTGGACCGGTGCAGGTTTAAAAAAGACCGTAGAAAAAGAAGCTTTTACCATTAATTCATTTACCGGTGTGCTGGGCCTAACCGCAAGCGGATTACAATTGTTCCAGGATGGTATACTATTTAAGCTGCCAAAGTTTTTGGTGCCGGTTTGGTCGGTGATCATGCAGGGCATCATTAATTTGTTTGATAAGATCCACACGCAGGCTCAGCGCGATCGTGATAGTGCTTTGTACATTGTGGTTGCCCAAAAACCACTATAATGAATATTTAAGTACTTTTGTGAACGACTAAAATCAAAATCTATTCCTCGTATTTATAAATGGAAGAAAAAGTAGACCGTGAAAACGTAGTGTCATATTATGACGAGCACGTAAAATATAAACTGAACGACTATATCATCGTTAACCCCCGTATTGAGTTTGGATGGAAAACCATCATGCAGTTTGCGCCTAAAGAACCGTTGCGCATTTTAGAGGTAGGTTGCGGTATGGGCAGCATTTGTAACCGTATGCACAAGCAATGGCCAAACGCGCATGTTACCGGTATTGATATCAGCACCATGTCTATCCAGATAGCGCAAAAGCTGTTCGCGGATGATAAGCTTGATTTTAGAGAAACCATATTAACTCCCGAAACATTTAAAGACGATCAGTTTGACCTGGTTGTTTTTATGGATGTTTATGAACATATAGCTGTTGAAGACAGGCCTGCGGTACATGCGGCTTTGGCTAAATTATTAAGAAATAAAGGTAAAATTATACTTACCGTACCTACACCGCACAACCTTAAATGGTGCCTGGTTAACCGCCCTGAAACCATGCAGCCGGTGGACGAGCATATCACCTTTGGTGTAATAGCCAAGCTGGCAGAAGACACAGGTACCGAAGTGATACTTTATCACCAGAAAGATGTTTGGCATACCGCCGATTATACCCACATTGTACTTGAGAAGAGCGACGATTTTTTAACCGCGTTCTTCACGCCAAAACCGGTAACCGCGGCACAACGTACAGAAAGAATAATCGGGAAAGCAAAAGCTAAAGTGGGTAGTTATTTCCGTAAGGCTTTTGTTCGCCGCAAATTAGGATAAGCATGGATAGCGGCTATACATTGTGCATCATAAAGCCCAATAGATCCTCTTTTTCTGAAACATTTGTGCAGGCACATATTGATATGCTGGCCGGTAATAAGCTGGTGCTGTATGGCGGCGCGTTCCCTGTTTATGATAATGAAGATAAGCCGCTGATCAAATCAAAATGGGGGCTTTTAAGCTACCTCTTCCAAAAAAAGATCTTAAAGCGTAAAAGTATAGCCGTAAGGACAAACGCACTGAAGCGTTTCCTGCTTGATCATAAGGTAGACGCTGTGTTTGCTGAATATGGTATGGTAGGCGCAATGGTGACCGAGGCCTGCAAACAAGCCGGCATCCCTTTGATCATTCATTACCATGGTGCCGATGTATATAACCGAGCCGCTGTTTCTGAATACCGGGAGCTTTACCGCGACGCGTTTAACTACGCCAGCGCCTTTATTTCCGTATCGGCAGATATGGTTGAAAAGCTAAAAGAAATGGGCGCGCCTGCTGATAAGATCTACAATGCTTCATGCGGGGTTGATACAGAGGATTTCCCGTTGGTAGATATTTCAAACTCACCCTTTAATTTTTTAGCGATAGGGCGGTTCGTTGAAAAGAAATCACCATCATCAGTAGTAAAGGCTTTTAAAATAGTCGCTGATAAATTTCCTGATGCCAAACTGTGGATGGTTGGCGATGGGCCGTTATTTGAAGACACCAAAAAACTGGTAGCCGACCTGAACCTGCAATCACAGGTTACCTTAGCAGGGGTATTGAACAAAATGCAGATCAAGGACCTGATAAAAAATACACGCGCCTACGTGCAGCATTCGGTAACCGCTGCCGATGGTGACAGCGAAGGTACGCCGGTTTCGGTGTTAGAGGCCTCTTCATCAGGTTTGCCGGTGGTATCAACAAGCCATGCCGGTATTAAAGAAGCGGTAATTGACGGGGTAACCGGTTTTTTAACAGCTGAACACGATATTGAGGGCATGGCGCAGGGAATGATTAAATTAGCCGAATCGCCGGAGCTTGCAGTTAAGCTGGGCAAAGCGGGGCGCGAGCACATGATATTCAATTATCATATTAAATCGCGCATAGCGTTGCTTGATAGTATCATACAAAAAAGTATTAAATGAACTTATTAAAGAAACAAGGCTTTTATAACAGCATTATACTGTATGCAGGTACAGCGCTTGGTTTCCTTAACCTGATCATTATATTTCAGCGCATCCTGACGCTTCAAGAAATTGGTTTTTTTACCCTCATGAATACTATCACCCTGCTGTATGCGCAAATAGCATCGGTAGGTATAAATAATATCATATTTAAATACCTGCCCCATTTTCGTAGCGATGATAAAAAGCACGGAGGTTTTGTAACCTTTGTAATAGCCTGGTGCGTCGTAAGCTTCGTTTTATTTACGCTAATCTTCCTGTTTTTTCAGAATGCAATTATCAGGCATTACAGCAATGATAAGGGGGCAGAGCTATTTGTCCGCTATTTTTATTACATGATCCCGTTGTCGTTTTTAACCATGGTGTACACGGTGGTTGAAAGCCTGGCCAGTACCGTTTTTAAAAATATATTGTCATCATTTTTAAAGCAAGTTTTTTTGCGCGTATTTACTACGGTAGGCGTATTACTGATAGGCGCGGCGGTTATCGATTATCACGGTTTTTTATCCATATATATGGCTGCTAATGTGGCCATGATAGCTATATTGTTGTTCACCGTTTATAAGGGGGGCGATTTTAAAATAGCCCGGATCTCGCCGCAGATCTTGAATAAAAGAAATGAGTTTATTAAATATGGCTTCTATACGCTTTTAAGCAGTACGTCGGCAGCTTTGATATTGAACCTGGATAACATTATGCTGATGGCCATGAACAAAACCGAGAAGTTGGAAGTACTTGGTGTTTACAGCACATTTTTCGCCATAGCTGTAGTGATCAGTTTACCGGCAAACGCATTAAACCGTACATCCTTACAAATCATAGCCCAGGCCTGGGCCGATAATGACCTGCCAAAAATTGGTAAGATCTATTACAAAACATCGGTAATGCAAATGCTGATAGGGGCATTGTTATTTATCGGTATTGTTGTAAACAAGAATTTTATTATTGATGTGCTGCTGAATAAGCATAAAACAGCGTTTGCTACCTATTTTAATGTATTTATTATTATAGGTTTAGGTTTTATGGCAGACATAACCGGTGGTATTAATGGTTATATTGTCAACTTATCTAAATATTACAGGTACACTACTTATTTTATAGTTGCGTCGGTGCTTTTTTGCGTGGCGTCAAACTGGCTGCTTATCCCTAAAATAGGCATGATGGGCGCCGCTGTTTCTTACTCCCTGACTATGTTTGTACTCAACTTTTTATATTGGATATTTGTAAAAATAAAATTTGGGTTGCAGCCTTTTGATAAGACACATTTTTTGATTTTAGTGATCAGCGGTATTGCCTTATTAACAGGTATCTATTTACCGCTTACCCATAATGTTTATATTGACATGATTTTGCGGTCGGTTATAGTAGGGGCTATTTACATATCGTTAGCTTATCTGCTTAAAATATCAGACGATGTAAACCAGGTAATTAACAAAGTTTTTAAATTTATAAAATAACAATTGATAACTGACCATGCAGGAAGTTAACAGCAGCGAAAACCTTAAAACAGCGTATGATAGTTATTATGAAAATAATGATGAAACATGGCGCATGTTGGGTGCTAAGTATAAGGTTGAGCACATTATAACCGTTTGTAAGGGATATACCTTTAACAAAGTGCTGGAAGTTGGCGCAGGGGACGGCGTTATTTTAAAGCTTCTGGCCGATAAAGGTTTCGCGACAGAATATCACGCGGTCGAACTATCTGCCAGCGGGGTAGAACGGATCAAAGAAAGAAACATAGCCAGCATTAAATCTGTACAGGAGTTTGACGGCTATCACTTGCCTTTCGCTGATGAAAGCATGGACCTGATTATCCTTACCCACGTATTGGAGCATGTAGAGCACGAGCGTTTGCTGTTGCGCGAGTTAAAACGGGTTGCCAAAATGGTGGTTGTTGAAGTACCGCGCGATTACCGTTTTGGGGTAGATACCCGCATAAAACATTTCCTGGCTTACGGGCATATTAATATGTACACGCCAACATCATTACGTTACCTGTTGGCTACAGAAGGTCTGGAGGTAGTAAACGATTTGACCGATACCATAGCGCCCGAAGTAACCAAGTTTTACACTTTCGAAACTTTAAAAAAACCGAAGAACTTTTTAAGCAGCATTAAGATAGATCTGGAGCATAGCGTGAAGAAAATTGCCGCATCGGTATTTGGAAAAAAGATGGAAGAACAATTTGCAAATTATTATACCGTTCTCTGTAAAAAAGCCGACCATCAGCCCGAGATATTTTAAATGCAAAAGCTTGCCCCTATAGCCCTGTTTGTATATAACCGGCCAGACCATACGCGCCGTACACTGGCATCGTTACAAAAAAATGTGCTGGCGCCCGAGTCGCGTTTATTCATTTTTTCTGACGGGCCTAAAACCGATGCCGATATGGAAAAGGTCAGCGAGATCAGGGAATTGGCTAACGAGGTAACCGGGTTTAAATCGGTTAAGCTAATAGCACGCAATGAAAATAGGGGGCTGGCCAATTCAATCATCAGCGGCGTTACGCAACTGGTGGATGAGTTTGGAAAAGTTATTGTTTTTGAGGACGATTTGATCTCATCGCCCTACACCCTTCAATATTTTAACGAGGCCCTTACCAGATATGAAAACGATGAGCCCGTTATGCACATTGGTGCCTATATGTATGGCCTGAATGACAAAACCCTGCCCGATGCTTTCTTTTACCGTATAGCCACCAGCTGGGGCTGGGCCACCTGGGCACGAGCCTGGAAAAACTTCGAACCGGACATTAATAAGCTGATGGGCCAGTTCGACAAAAAGAAGATCCACGATTTTTCGGTAGAGGGTACCATGAATTTCTGGAAGCAAATACAGGAGTTTAAGGCCGGTAAGAACAATTCGTGGGCCATAAGGTGGTATGCGTCCATATTTCTAAAAGGAGGGCTTGCGCTGCATCCCTCGCGCTCGCTGGTGCATAACATAGGTCATGATGGTACGGGGGTACACTCGAACATCGAGCATATGTACGGCGTAAACATCGCCCAAAAACCTGTTAAAAATTTCCCGGCAGAAATAAAAGAAAATCAGCAGGCACACATCGTCATCAGGCGTTTCCTTAAAAACAGGAAAGGCACCCTGGTGCAGCGTGGCGTAAGGCTGATCAAACAGTTGCGCGTAAAATACGCGGGAAAGAAATAGACTTTATTTAGCTTTCTTCGGGACTATCTTATAACTCTCTTTAATCACAGCCTCGTTCACTGCTTTTATCCGATCAACTTCCATTTTTTCTACAGCACGGTCATAAGTTAACACACCGTTTACTTCATGCTCCACGTCGGTGGTTTGGGTGTAAATGGCTACGCTCAGGCCTTTGTACTTCATGAGTTGTTCAACTTCGTCTAACAAAAATACATATCTGTCGGTTAGCCGCGCTTTGGTTGGTTCATAGTCGTACGCGTTATTTTCTACCGGCCACATATGGCCTCTCACAAACAGGCCGACCCCGCCAAATTCGCCCAACGATGCTGCGCGGTGTTCATCCGGTACCGACGCGCCGTAAGGGCCCACATAAATATGGGTATCCACATAGTCGCCATTTTTGGGATCGCCGTAAGCTTTTTGATAATCCGGGTTATTATTGAAGCCCGAGTTGCCATTCACCAGTCTTGAAGGATCGTATTGTTTCACCCAATTGGTGATATTTTTAACATCAAACGCGCCCCAGTTTTCGTTAAAAGGCACCCAGGTGATAACCGAAGGTGAGTTATAGTGGTCATCCATAATAGCCTTCAACTCTTTCCTGAACTCCTTGCGGGTTTTTAGCGTGTCTTCATTTTGATACCATATTGCCGGCATATCCTGCCAAACAAACAGGCCTAACTTATCGGCCCAATAATAAAATCGTTGAGGCTCGGTTTTCATGTGTTTCCTGATCAGGTTAAAGCCGGCGTTTTTAGCGAACTGGATATCAAATTTAAGCGCTTCTTCTGTAGGTGCTGTTAAAACCCCGTCGGGCCAGTAACCCTGGTCAAGCAGGCCAAGCTGCATAATAAATTTGCCGTTGATCAAAGGCCGGTTAACGCCATTGATCTTGCCTAATTTAATATCGCGCATGCCAAAATAGCTTTTAACCTCATCGGTTACTTTGCCATGGGCATCTGCCAGGCTGATCTTCAGGTCATACAGAAAAGGACTGTCAGGCGACCAAAGTTTCGGCTCTTTGATGGGCAGATAAAATGAAGTGCCGCTGGCAGATTCCGCTTTTGAAACCTCGCTGTTACCGTCCAATGCAATAGCGGTTACTTTACCCGCACCTTCGGTGTTCACCAATACCTTTAGGCGGTTATTAGCCAAATCAGGCAGTATGCGGATATTCTGGATATAAGTTTTGTTTACAGGCTCGATCCACACGGTTTGCCAGATGCCCGAACAGAAAGTATAATCGCCGCGCGGACCACTCTTGCCCGATGGTACACGTCCATCGTTCAGGTCTTTCACTGCAACTACCAGTGTGTTTTTACCTTTTACCAAATAGGGCGTAATATTAAAACTAAATGCATCGTAGCTGCCCTCGTGGTTGCCGGCTTTATGGCCGTTTACAAATAGGGTTGTGTGATGGGCTACCGCATCAAAATGAATGATAACCTGTTTGTTTTTCCAGTCGGCCGGGATCTCTAAATTGCGGCTGTACCACATATTGATTTCCTGGTCAAGCTGGATCCCTGATAAAACTGATTCAGGGCAGTACGGCACCCTGATCTTTTTCGCCTCGTTGGTAAATGTAATGGGCTTGTCGGGGTTAAGCGCATCCTCAATGTATTTACCGCCACGGTATTCCCAATCGCCGTTCAGGCACAGCCAGTCGGCACGTTCTAATTGCGGCCTCGGGTAATCCGGAAACGGAACGGTAGCTTCCATGGCTGGCTTGGTCCATTTGGTAGGCAACAAAGCTTCCTGGGCAAATAAACAAGAATAATTAATGACAAAGAACAGAATTAGAAACAGTTGTTTGGTTAGATTTTTATTCATGGTTTATTGGTCCGTTTGATGTTTTATTTCGTTGCTTTCACCACAATATACGGCGATAAGGCTTTACTTTCAAATGGGAATACCTTTGTAAACACCTTGCCTGTAAACCATAAGCTTTTAACAAATGCTTTAGCCAATGCAGACTGTGTACCTTTATTCTCCAGCCACATAGAAAATTTACCGTGATAGTAAGACTCCACATCCTTTAAGCCCAATTGCCTGCAATAGTCGGCAAGCAGTGCCGGATCCATACTTTCAATATAATGCTTATTGTAGTTTTCGATGTCGAATTTGCGCTGCACCCAGCCGTTAATGCTTTTAAAATTAGGCAGCGTAATAAATAACGTGCCGTCGTCTTCTAAAAAAGGCAGGTGGGTTGCTATAATGGCTTTGGTATCTTTAAAATGCTCTATCAAACCGAAAGAAAGTACCATATCGTATTGTTCGGCAGGTGCGTAGGTAAACAGATCGGATTCTATGATCTTGATATCACCTTCTTTCAGTCCGTTTTTCTCCAGCAATTGGTTGATCAGCCCTTTATGGATAAAATAGTCGAACAGGGTGGTATCCATGTTCTCATATTTTTTAAGGTAGATGGCGTAATAGCCGGGGAAACCACCTAATTCAATCGCTGTTTTGGCACCTTTTTCGGCTTTGACCTTACCCAGGATCTCGCCAAAAATATAATCACGCTTAATGCTGAATATCAGGCCAATTCTTGATTCCCAAAATGCTTTCCAAAAAGAACGATCCGTTAAATTGTTATCCATTAATGTTATTGCCTGATTTTTATACGTTTGCCGCGGTTTCTTTTTTATCTAATATCCTTGCCGGGTTGCCAACTGCCACGCTGTTTGCCGGTATGCTTTTGGTAACTACTGCCCCGGCACCGATCACCACATTATCACCAATTTCAATATCACCTATGATCACTACGTTAGCGCCGATATCCACATTGTTGCCGATACGCGGGCAGCGGCTAAAAGCGCCATCGGCTAATTTTTTGTGGCCGATGGTGGTCGAGTTTCTTAAAGTACAATTATCGCCGATGATCACTCCCTGGTTAATTACCAATGCCTGCCCGTGAAATAATAACAAGCCTTTGCCGATGGTAGTTTTGCGCGGGATCTCGATGCTCCAAACCCACTCAACCAGGTAACGGTAAAATAACAAGTATAAAATAAATATCACCTTGGCTATCATTGACCGGTTGATGAGCGATGCCAGCCTGAACATAAATAAAACAAGCTGCCCCTTGAAATTTTTTCGGTTTGATTGCCAATCCTGGAACAAATAGCTCATGCCTGTTTTATCGCGTTGGGTGTTATTATTGAATAACCAAAAGTAAAATTTTTCATCGTAATATATGCAGAAAGCTAAAAGCAGAAAGTCCAAAGCTTTTTTGATCTTCGCTTTAACCTTTCTGCTTTAGTCTTTCCGCTTTATTAGTATACTTGCGATAATGAAAGTAACGCTCATCAACACATCTGATGCCGGGGGAGGCGCACCTGCTGCCTGCCTGCGCCTGTTAAAGGCGCTGGTGTCGCAAAAGGTTGATGCAAGTTTACTGGTACAATATAAAAAAACCGGTGATGAGCGGGTTACCGGGATAGTTAATAACAAGATCTCAAAACTAAAGGCGCAGGTCAATTTTCTGCGGGAGCGCATCCCTTTCCTGCTTTTTCATGAAAAGGATAAATCGGTACGGTTTGCATTCTCGACCGCTAATGCGGGGACAAGCATAATTAACCAACCGTTTGTTAAAGAAGCGGAGATATTGCACCTGCACTGGACAAACTCGGGGTTCCTATCCGTCGCCGACCTGCGGGAACTGGTTGATACAGGCAAGCCCATTGTGTGGACGCTGCATGACATGTGGGCATTTACCGGCGGCTGTCATTACTCGGGCACCTGCGAAAACTTTATGCGCGAATGCGGTAACTGCCCTTTTTTACGGGATGCGGGCGACAATGACCTGTCGCACAAAGGATGGTTACGCAAGGCAGCTTTATTTGCCGGGGCAAAAAACATCACTTTTGTAACCTGCAGCCAATGGCTGGCCGGGGTAGCCAAACAAAGCTCATTGATCAAAGATTTCAGGATAGAAGCTATTCCTAACCCTATCGATATAAATATATTTTCTCCAAAGGATAAGATTGCTGTGCGCCAACAACGCGGAATTGATCCGTCAGCCAAAATAATTTTATTTGGTGCCGCTAACATCAACGACCGGCGTAAGGGCATAAGCTATTTGGTAGAAGCGCTTAATATTTTAAAAAACGAGCATCCCGAAGATGAAAAAATAGAGGTGGTAATTTTTGGCAAGAACAAGCATTTTGATGTAACGCGACTGCCATTTAAAGTACATGAGCTAAGCCTCATTACATCCCAGGAAGAACTGGCCGAAATATACAGCATGGCCGATGTTTTTGTTACCCCATCGTTAGAAGATAATTTACCCAATACCATAATGGAGGCATTGTCTTGCGGTACGCCCGTCGTCGCATTCAATACCGGCGGAATCCCGGAGATGGTAGACCATCTGCAAAATGGTTACCTGGCGCAACTCAGATCGGCTGCGGATATGGCTGAGTGTTTGCACGAGATACTTACAGCAATCGATGCCGCCAAATTATCATCAAACGCGCGCCAAAAAGTGCTGGATAATTATACCAACGAAAAAGTAGCCAAACAATACAACGACCTGTATCAATCCATCATAAAATAAATGAAAGCCGGACAGCCCATATTATCTGTAATTACCGTTGTGTATAACAACGCCGCCGATATCGAACGTACCCTGCTTTCGGTGCTGAACCAGACTTATAAGAACATTGAGTATATTGTCATCGACGGTAGGTCAACCGATGGTACTTTGCAGATCATCGAGAAATACAAGGACCGGATCGCTATGCTGATCAGCGAAAAAGATAAAGGGATCTACGACGCTATGAACAAAGGGCTTGACGTTGCTACCGGCGATTATGTGCTGTTCATGAACTCGGCAGACGAATTTTACTCGGCCGATACCGTTGCTAATGTTTTTGCCTCGGCTACCGATGCCGACATTTATTACGGCGAAACTGAAATGATAGGCGAAAACGGCAAAAGCCTTGGTCAACGCCGCCATGTCGCGCCTGTTAAATTCACCTGGAAAAGCTTTAAGTATGGTATGAGTGTTAGCCACCAGGCCATTTACATTAAGCGGTCGTTAGTTGAACCTTACGACCCTAAATACCAGCTAAGCGCGGATATAGACTGGATACTGCGTGCCGCAAAAAAAGCTAAGCTGATAGTTAATGTAAATCAATACGTTGCCAAGTATAAAGTAGGTGGCATGTCAAAACAAAAACACCGCCAAAGCCTGGCAGAACGCTTTGATATTATGAAGCGGTACTATGGGTTGGTTCCAACTTTATTTAACCACACAATAATTGCCTTTAATTTGGGTTTGTATTGGTTAAAGAACAGAAGAACTAATGACTAACCTAAAACCTAATGGCTTCTTTTGAAATTGACAGGCAGACCTTTAAAGACCTTGACCTTTTTAATGAAGATGGCAATAGTATATATTCCTTTTTTAATAATACTAAAACCATAGGCGGCGCAAAAAAATTAAAGGAGCTGATGGAAACACCATCATTTGACGCGTCCGTACTCAACTCGCGTAGAGATACCGCTAAATATTTTTACGAAAAGCAATTAGCCCTTCCGCTGATAAAAAAGGATGTTGATTTTATTGAATATTACCTGGTGCTAAATATAGCTGCGCTACGATCAAATGCTGTTGACGCGGTAAATTGGATTACAAAAAAAGTATTTAACCCGGGCCGTGAAGAGTATATTATTACTGAAGGCATAAGATATACCCATAAGCTTTTACTGATATTAAATGAATTTAATAATGCTTTGGATTTCCAAGACTGCCCAAAGCCGGTGGCTGAATTTAAGAAAACCCTGAACAATTTTCTTTCAAAAAAGGTAATCCAGGAATTTCTTTTAGTGAAAATTGGAAAAGAAATGCGTTACCTGCAATTTAGTCATTATGATAGCTTATTCAGGAAAACAGAACTTAATGCTTTACAAGTTTTATTAAAGTTAGTTTATGAATTAGATGCTTACTGCGCTATAGCCAAAGCAGTTACTGATCATGGTTTTTGTTTCCCTGAGTATGATGAAACGCAACATGCTAATGTGCAGATAGCCGGTTTGTATCACCCTTGCATAAAAAACGCCGTCAGTAATGATGTATTTATCAATAAGGATAAAAACCTATTCTTTTTAACCGGTGCAAATATGGCCGGTAAGTCGTCGTTTTTAAAAGCGTTGGGGTTGGCTGTTTACCTAGCGCATGTTGGTTTCCCGGTGCCTGCCACCAGGATGCGAACCAGTGTATTTAAAGGATTAATAACTACCATAAACCTGTCTGACAATATTAACAACGGCTACAGTCATTATTTCAGTGAGGTGATGCGGGTAAAGCAAACGGCATTAAAGATCCTGGAAAACGACAACCTGTTTGTTGTTTTTGATGAGCTTTTCAGGGGTACTAACGTTAAAGACGCTTATGATGCCTCGCTGGCTACAATTACCGCGCTGTCAAAGATCAAAAACAATGTTTTCCTGATCTCCACCCACATAGTCGAAATTGCTGCCGAGTTAAAAGCCATTGACAATATCGCGTTTAAATACTTTGACTCTAAAATTGACGGTGATAAACCTGTGTTTGATTATAAGCTGATTGACGGCGTATCGTCAGAAACATTAGGGTATTATATTTTTAAGAATGAAGGGATTTTGCAGATCCTGGCGCAAGGCGCAAATAAAAGTATATGACAAGTACTTTTAGGTGATCAGGCTACTTTTGCATAAGCCAGTGAAGCCAAAATATCATCCTTTTCTAGTTCCGGATGGTCAATAATGATTTCCTCAAAAGACATCCCCGAAGCTATCAGGTCGATAACAACTTCTACAGGCCAGCGCATATGCCTTATGCATGCTTTTCCATGGCATACATTCGGGTCCACTGTAATTCTATCCAAAAGGTGATTCATATTGTAAATTTACATATAATTATTTCAAAAAAATAGGGATAGGTTTTAGACCTATCCCTATTTAAATCGTGCGAAAATTCTTAAGCTTTCTTTCCCGTTGGTTTCTTTTTGTTTTCTGCATAACCTGCAAAACCCAATGCCAGTACCAATAAAACAGATCCCGCTAATGAAATATCTTCACCGGCGTAATAAGTAACCGGGTGGAATATAAATTCTATTTTATGGTTGCCGATAGGTAACTGTGCAGCACGTAAAATATAATCAGCGCGGAAATATGGCGTTTCCTGCCCGTCGATAAACATCTTCCAACCCTTATCATAATATACTTCAGAAAATACGGCTATCTGTGAAGTGGTCGAAGAACTTTGATAAACCATGTGATCCGGGTTGTAGTTTACCAATTTGATGGAAGCAGTAGTATCTAAATAAGTCGCTTTCTGGTCGAGAAGACTTTTATATCGCTGATCAACTATGGCTTCTTCTTTAGGTGAGAAACTGCTGATGGCCTGCATTTCCTCATCGGCATTTTGCGCGAATTTAACATGCTGTACAAACCAGGCGTGCCCGCACGCGGTCTGGTTGGTCTGCATGTTTACATTTTGAGTTTTTGGATCCTGCGATATGATATATTTTACATTCATCATATCCAGCACATCATGGTTAATGCTTTTGCTAAAATGGCTATCCAGGATCTCCTGGTAACGCTTAAGCCTTGCAGCAGAGTATCCGCTAAATGATTTATGGAAGAATGGGTTGATCAGATCATAGGTCTGTGAAACGGTCATATCAAACACCCTGAAATCAGGATCTTTATCACGTTGTATAAACTGGTCAACCTCGCGTGGCTGCGGCGCATTCGATTCTTGTTTATCGGCAAAGTTCTCGTCTTTTAAATAGCGCTTGTCTATCTGCCACATATCTACCAATACCAAAGCCAAAAAGCCCAGTGATAATATCATAGCATTAATTTTATGTTTGATAAAGGCAAACAGTATCCCAAAAGCAATTAATACAAATATTAACGAACGGATGGCGTCGGCGCGTTCAAGATCAACTCTGTCTTTAACAATCGCGTTTGATATGTTTTGGGCTGTAGCAGTGTCATTTTGTAGTGCCTGGGCAAGTGCCGCCACGCCATTAGTTTGTTCTGTAGACCTAAAGCTCAATAATACCTCAGGCAGTACAATAAGCACTACAAGCAGGCCACCGGTTATGTATAGCGCAAGCATTAGTTTTTTAGCGATCTCTTTACTATCCACCGGGGCATCCATTACCTCTTTAATTGCAAGGAAAGCAAGTATGGGGAAGCAAAGTGAGGCAACAGCCAGCACCGATTCAACGGTCCTGAATTTATTATAAAGCGGGAAGTAGTTAAAGAATATATCTGAAACGAACGACCAGTTGGCGCCAAAAGACAGCAGCATGGTCAAAATTACGGTAGCCAGCAACCACCATTTAACGCGGCTTTTAACAACAAGTAATCCTAATATAAATAAGAAACAAACTACGGCGCCAAAATAAAACGGGCCACTGGTTGATGGTTTATTACCCCAATAAGTACCCATTCCCGGAAAGCCGCTGATCTGGTTTGCATATTTTACAGCCTGGTCTTCAGGTAAACCTTTTGCAATAAACACCTTCGCGGTAGCCGAGTTTTGGTCCAGCATTTCGGTACCTGATCCGCCGCCATAAGCATTAGGGACTAAAAAGGTGAAACACTCGGTAACACCCTGGCTCCATTGGTAAGCGTAATCTTTATCAAGGCCTGTGCTTGGTTCTTTAGTATGCTGGGTTAAATTTGATTGCCCGCGAATGGTGTCTTTACCATAATCATAAGTGCTCCATAGTATAGACGCGTTCACCATCAGTGCTATAATTAAAGCGCCGCCCAGGTAAGCTAATGATTTTAAATAGGTACCGGCTGTTTTAGCTTTTATGGCGTGATATAATTCAATGCCTGCTAAAATTAGTATAGCCAGCATTAAATAATAGGTCATTTGCACGTGGTTGGCACGGATCTCCATAGCCAGGAAAAGTGCTGTAAGTGAGCCGCCTAAAATATGTTTTCCGCGCAGCGTTAAAATTATACTTGCCAATATAGGCGCGAAATAAGCTATTGCCGATGCCTGGTTGGCATGGCCCGCCACCAGTAAAATAATGTTATACGATGAAAATGTAAAGGCAATTGCCCCGGCTGCTGCCAGCCACGGGTTAAGTTTTAATACGATAAACAAAAAGTAAGTACCTAACAGCAATAATAGAACAGTATCTATCGGATTAGGGAATATTACTTTTAAAGCGTGAACAACATGCGTAGTGATATTTGCCTTGTAAGGCGCCCAAAGCTGGTAAGCCGGCATACCGCCAAAGATCTGGTTGGTCCACAGTATAGTAGTATCTTTTGCTTTATAAGCGTCTATCTCTGTAGTGGTTGATTGTGCGCCGGTTACATCAGCTTGTCCTAATACTTTTCCCTGGAAAGCGGGTGTAAAATAAAGAAAGCATATCACTAAAAAAATCCCGGCGATGGCGAAGTGAATGCCATTGCGCTTAAACCAGTTACTCATCTAAATATTTTAAAATGGATATTAATTAATGCTCAAAAATAGAAATTTGCCCGACAATAGGAATTATATGTTGAGGTTTTTATCAGCCGGCGCTGCGGGCAACAAAATATAAAAGTACTATACCCACCAGGCTTAGTATATACGCCAAGATAGCGGGTTTGGTAAATTCATCAATATTTCTGCGGATGTTGTAGTAGTTATATACTGCCAAAAGGATAAGGGTCAGGAAAAAGAACCAGTTCAGCTTGGCATCGAGTGTGAAAAGCGCGCAGCAAACTACATAGTTTGCAATAATAAGTAAAGCATATTTTGGCGTGTTGTTGTGCCTGCGCCTGCGTTTAAATATATCCTCAGATATCATTTAAATTTATTTTACTTCCTCGTAATCTACAAATTCGCCCTCGCTGTCAGGGAATTTACCTTTGTTGTCTTTAGGTACATAGTCAACCTTTACGCGGCCTGTTGGCTGCTCCGGCCTTTTATAATTTGTTTGTTGTTGTTGCTGAGCCTTGTTGATTACGCTTTGAAAAAGCATAGGCAATGCCCAGCGTACAATGGCCCTTACGATATATAGTATCGCGATTACAATAAATATAAACCGGATCAACTCTTCCATCTTGTTAAATTCTCATTAAATTAAGCGCACAAATATAATATTATAACGACAAAAATGTTTGGTTATGATTTGTACAATTGCTATTAAGACAAATGAGCACGCAGTTTTGTTACATCAAAGAAATGTCATAACAAGTGACATTGCCCGCATAACTTAGAACTTTACATCCACGCATCTGCATATTTGCACATCCGCTAAAACTTCTCTTCCATCATCTTTTCCAGGGCAAACATTTCATCGCGCAGTTTGGCAGCAAGTAAAAAGTTCATATCCTTGGCAGCGGCAAGCATTTCCTTCTTCGTGTTTTCTATTGATTTCTTCAGGTCTGGTTTTGACATGTACTGCACAATTGGGTCGGCAGCCATGCTGATCATATCCTGCTCTACGTAAGCTTTTTGCACGCCGCCCTCAAAGTCCATTACCGATGTTTGCTCGATAATTTCGGCCCTGGTTTTACCAACGGTTAAAGGGGTAATGCCATGCTCGGTGTTATAAGCAATCTGCAGTTCGCGCCTGCGGGTAGTTTCGCTGATGGTGATCGCCATCGAGTCGGTTATCTTATCGGCATACATAATTACCCGCCCGCGGTCGTTCCGCGCGGCGCGGCCTATGGTTTGGATCAGTGAGCGCTCGCTGCGTAAAAAGCCTTCTTTATCGGCATCCAAAATGGCAACCAACGATACTTCGGGCAGATCTAAACCCTCACGCAATAAGTTGATCCCTATCAATACATCAAACACGCCTAAACGCAGGTCACGCAGGATCTCAACGCGTTGCAGGGTTTTTACTTCCGAGTGGATATACCGGCATTTAATACCCAGCCTGTCCATGTATTTGGCTAATTCTTCGGCCATGCGTTTGGTTAGGGTGGTCACCAATACGCGATCGCCTTGTTTTACTATCTTATCTACTTCATCTAACAAATCATCCACCTGGTTAATTACCGGGCGCACTTCAATAACGGGATCAAGCAACCCGGTAGGGCGTATCACTTGCTCAACAACCACACCGCCCGATTTTTCTAATTCAAAATCAGCAGGGGTAGCGCTTACATAAATGGTTTGCGGTGCCAGGCGTTCAAACTCCTGGAAGTTTAACGGGCGGTTATCCATAGCCGCAGGCAGGCGAAAACCATAATCAACCAACGAGATCTTACGCGAACGGTCACCCCCGTACATCGCCCTGATCTGAGGAACGGTTACGTGGCTCTCATCTATCACCATTAAATAATCATCCGGGAAATAATCCAGCAGGCAGAACGGCCTTGCACCTGGCGCACGCCCGTCAAAAAAGCGGGAATAATTTTCTATCCCCGAGCAATAACCCAACTCGCGGATCATTTCCAGGTCGTAGTTAACCCTTTCTTCCAGACGCTTGGCCTCCAGGAAACGGCCGTCGTCAATAAATTGCTTTTTGCGAGTTTCCAGCTCTTCCTGTATGGCCCAGATGGATTGGGTGAAACGTTCGCGCGGGGCAACGTACAAATTGGCAGGATAAAGCACCATGTGGGTCATTTTCTCTACCGTTTTGCCTGTGCCGATATCAAAAGTGCTTAGCTCCTCGATATCATCGCCAAAAAAAGAAATACGGTAGGCGTGGTCCATATAGGCCGGGAAAATATCGACAGTATCACCTTTTACACGGAACGTACCTCGTTTAAAATCCGCAGTGGTGCGCGAGTACAGAATCTCAACCAACCTGTGCAGAAAAGCATTCCTGCTAATACGGGTGCCTACAGCGAATTTAAATACCGAATTGGCAAAATCCTCGGGGTTACCCATACCATAAATGCAGGATATGGATGATACTACGATCACATCCCTGCGGCCGCTCATTAATGCCGACGTGGTGCGTAAACGGAGTTTTTCAATTTCCTCGTTTATCTGCAGGTCTTTTTCTATATAGGTATTGGTGGTTGGTATAAATGCTTCGGGCTGGTAATAATCATAATACGACACAAAGTAGTTCACCGCATTTTCGGGGAAGAACTGCTTGAACTCGCCGTATAATTGTGCAGCCAAAGTTTTGTTATGGCTTAAAACCAGCGTAGGTTTTTGCGTTTGCTGAATAACATTGGCAATACTAAATGTTTTACCCGAGCCGGTAACACCCAGCAGGGTTTGATAGTTGTCGCCGTTGTTTACACCTTCAACCAGTTGCCTGATGGCTTCGGGCTGGTCGCCGGTGGGTTTATATTGAGATGTTAAGTTAAAATCCATTAATGATGTAAAAATAGCGATTAGAGATTAGTTAATTAGAGGTTAGCGATTAGTTTTACAATCTGTTAACTTAAAACAAAATTAATGCCGTTGTTGACAATCCTATGTCAGCAGGTTTACGTAAATATTATTGATTTGGCCTTTAATTAGGTTTTATACCCGGATTATTTAAATTTACTTTGATTAAACCAAACGGTACAATTGAGCTCTAAACAACTAACCTCCAATCCCTAAAGCCATGATCTTCGTCCTGAACAAAACCAATACCGTTGCCAATAGTTTTTTAGCTGAAATGCGCGATGTTAATGTACAGCAGGATAAACAACGCTTCAGGCGCAACCAGGAGAAGCTGGGCGAGATACTGGCTTACGAGATCAGCAAGACGTTTAAATATAGCCCCGAAGAGATCCAAACACCATTGGGTACCTGTACGCTGCAACTCCCCGTTGAGGCACCTGTATTAGGCGCCATATTACGTGCGGGCCTGCCTTTTCACCAGGGGTTTTTAAATTACTTTGACAAGTCTGAATCGGCATTTATTACTGCTTACCGCAAGGTTAGGCGCACCGGCGATTTTGTGATCAGGATAGACCATATTGCTACCCCGAATTTAGATGGTAAAACGCTGATATTATGCGATACCATGCTGGCAACCGGCCAAAGCATAGTTGAAGTTTGTAAAGAAATGATGGCGACCTATAAAATTGCCAGCCTGCACATAGCCGCGGTAATTGCCAGTGCAGAAGGTATACAACACGTACGCGCCAACTTGCCCAAAGCAAAAATTTGGGTATGCGCGGTTGATGAAGAAATGACCAGCAAATCGTATATCGTGCCGGGCCTGGGTGATGCGGGGGATCTGGCGTTTGGGGAGAAGGCTTGATGATTTCGAATTTCGGAAATGCAATTTCGGATTTGTTGGTTATATATCAAAATCCAAGGGCTGTTCGTAAATTAATGTTATATAATTATATTTGTATATCATGAAAATAAAAATAAAGGATGATTTTCATCACTTGATAGATAGCATTGAGGATGAACAGCTTTTGCAGCGTTATTATGAATTGATCCAAAAGATCAACGATAACCAGAATGGCCAATTATGGAACGATCTTAGTGAAGAAGCGAAAGAAGAGTTAATGTTAGCTTATGAAGAAAGTTTTGACAATAACAACCTGATAAGCCATGATCAAGTTAAACAGCAACACGAGAAATGGTTAAGACCATAATATGGAATCGTAGGGCAAGTAATAGTTTTAACGCAATTATTAATTATTTACAGGGAGAGTGGGGCGAGAAGGTAACCCGAAATTTTGTTGTCCGGACATACGAAATAATTGACTTGCTGGCTGTCAATCCAGAAATGGGATCAGTTGAACATTTTGAAAAACAAATAAGGGGATTCGTTATCACCAAACATAACACATTATTTTACAGAATTGAAGAAGAAAAATTGATCTTGTTAAATTTCTTTGATAACAGGCAAGACCCACGAAAAAAATCCTACTAACGCCAATTGAATATTTCAGCTACAAAATACACCCACATCTTCTTCGACCTTGACCATACCATCTGGGATTTTGATAAGAACGCCGAGGAGGCGCTGCACGAACTGTATGTCAGCCATCGCTTAAATGATATCGGTTTAAAATCTGCAGATGTATTTATTGAAACATATACTCAAAACAATCACCGGCTTTGGCGCGAGTATCATGTGGGTAATATCACCAAAGAAACCCTGCGCGAGGCCCGATTTAAACAAACATTTTTAGACCTCGGTGTACATCCTGATGTGATACCGCATGGTTTTGAGGACGCATACGTGCAGCTTTGCCCGACCAAAACCAACTTGTTCCCTAACGCGCACGAAACATTGACCTACCTGCAATCAAAATATACGTTGCATTTAATCTCCAATGGGTTTAAAGAATCGCAGGATATTAAGATAAACGGGACGGGTATTGGTAAGTATTTTACGCATGTCATCATATCAGAAATTGTTGGCGTTAACAAACCCGACAAGGCCATATTTGAATATGCCATTAACTTGGCAGGCACTACCAAAGACCAAAGCCTGATGATTGGCGACAGCCTTGAGGCAGATGTGCTGGGCGCGTTAAACTTTGGTATGGACGCTATTTATTTTAACCCGTTTAATGCCCCAAAGCCCGATGAGGTAAAAGTGCAGGTAAGTGATTTAAAAGAGCTAACTTTACTATTGTAACCCAATATTAAATGCGGGGTTAACAAATATATTGGACACCAAATGAAAATACCCGCCACACGCAAGGCAATTGATGAAGCGCTGGATATCTACCGTGCTCTACTGAATACAATTCCTGATGATCAGTTTGATGTTACTCCGCCGGATGGCAGCTGGTCGTTTGCCGAGGTTTATTCACATATCCTGCAGGCAACCATTGGTTCAACTATAGCTGCCGAGCGTTGTGCTAACGGTACCTGCGGATCTACCAAAAAAGGATTGACCCTAATTGGCCGTTTGGCACTTTTGCTGGGCTATATGCCCAAAGTAAGATCTACGGCAGAAGGCGCAAAGATCCCCGTAAAAAAGCTGACGAAAGAAGAAGCGCGTAACCTGCTCATTAAATGCCGCAGCCGCATAGATACCATTACCGAAAAGATAAAAGACGCACCGCCTTACAGTCGTTTTAAACATTCGCGCTTCGGTATGATGAACGCCCCGCAATGGTTTAAATTTATACTGATCCATTTAAATCATCATTTACGGCAGATAGACAGGATCAAGGGTAAACTTGCGTAATCTTTGGCCCCATCAAAGGAGGTAAAGTTTGGTGCAAATATTTTACCTGTCTGAAGTTCAGGTACCTCGCTTAAGAGTGAAATGTGGAAAGGGGTTAGAATGTGAATAAATAAATTTCCCTTTCAATGAAACCTTTTACATTTAATGCAGTCTTAACTTTAAAATAATGTTGATTGGCGACGTTTGTAAAAATATAGAGGTTATGCATTTTGAGTACGCGTATATGGTTGTAATAATACTCCTGCTTTTAGTAGTGTTGTTTTATTTGAGCCCGTATGAACTTACAGTTAATGAAGAGGAAAGCGAAGATTAATCGTTTATCTCAAAACACGCTCCTAACCATTACCGGTAAAATTGCCGGACGGAATATTATCCCCCAAAACTTTCATGGCAAAACGCGAGGTTGATATTGTAATTATATCTGATGTGCATTTGGGTACTTATGGCTGTCACGCCAAAGAACTGCTTAAATATTTAAAAAGCATTAAACCCAAAATGCTGATCCTTAACGGCGATATTATTGATATATGGCAGTTCAGCAAATCGTACTGGCCCGAGGCGCACATGAAGGTGGTGCGCCGCATCATGAAATTTATTACTGAAGGCATCCCGGTATATTACCTAACAGGCAACCACGACGAAATGCTGCGCAAATTTGCCGACTTCGACCTGGGTTCATTCAAGTTATTAAATAAAGTAGTATTGAATATCGACGGCAAAAAAGCCTGGATCTTTCATGGCGATGTGTTTGATGTTACCATGCAGCACTCTAAATGGCTGGCCAAGCTGGGCGCGGTGGGTTATGATACGCTGATATTATTAAACAGTTTGACCAATTGGTTCTTAACCGCAATAGGCCGACAAAAGATGAGCTTCTCGCAAAAGGTTAAAGCTAAGTTTAAAGATGCTGTAAAATTTATTAACCAGTTTGAGCAAACCGCCGCAGACCTTGCCGTGGCTAAAGAATACCAGTATGTAATATGCGGCCATATTCACCATGCCGAAATAAGGGAAATGACCGCCACCGACGCGCCGGGTACAGTACTATACTTAAACAGCGGCGATTGGGTAGAAAGCCTCACAGCGCTTGAGTATAATAACAACAAGTGGGAAATATTTAAATACGAACCCGCTAAGTTTAATACGGATGTAGATGAGGATGATAAGACCGATGCCGAGGATCTGGACGCTAAGCTGGATGTGAATTTATTGTTAGAAAGATTTAAGCAGGAAGCATCTTAAAATTTTTGTCGACTGTATATCTTTATTATCTTGCTGGCGCTATTTAAATGAAAATCTTATACGCCATACAAGGAACAGGAAACGGGCATATCAGCCGTGCGCGCGAGATTGTCCCGTTGCTGCAGCAGTATGGCGAACTTGACCTGCTGGTAAGCGGCACCGAGGCCGAAGTCACTTTGTCGCAACCGCTAAAATACCGGTTTCACGGTTTTAGTTTTGTGTTTGGCAGTAACGGCGGGGTAGATAAGTGGGCCACCTACAAGATCATGGACCTGCGCCAATTGTGGCACGATATGCATAGCCTGCCCTTGAAAGATTACGACCTGATCATTAATGACTTTGAGCCGGTTAGCGCCTGGGCGTGCAGGCTGCAAAAAAAACAATCTGTATCGCTGAGTCATCAATGTGCTTTTGTGTCACCTAATACGCCACGCCCTGGCAAATGGAACTATGGCGAATGGCTGCTTAAATACTATTCGCCCACTACTTATCATATAGGGTTTCACTTTGAGCGCTATGCAGATTTTATCCATACCCCGGTAATCCGTAGCGAGATCCGCAACCTGCAAACCACAAACCTGGGCCATTATACTGTGTATTTGCCTGCTTATGATGATAAAAAGCTGGCCAAATATTTAAACGAGACAGATGTGCAGTGGCACGTGTTCTCAAAGCGTCAAAAAACTGCTTATACGGATGGTAACGTGCAGGTGATCCCGGTTAATAACGAAGGATTCAATATCAGCCTGGCCAGTTGCGATGGCTTACTTACCGGTGGCGGCTTTGAAGGACCTGCCGAAGCATTGTTCCTGCAAAAAAAGGTAATGATGATCCCCATGTCGGGGCAGTACGAGCAGCAATGCAATGCCCTTGCCGCGTCAAAATTGGGTGTGCCTGTACTGCATGCCATAGATGATAACTTTGTAAAACACCTTAACGCCTGGATAAAAAGCGAGGACAGGGTATGGGTTGATTTCCCCGATGAAACCGCGCAGATAGTGCATAATATGGTGAAGAAGTTTGCGCGGTAACGTGTCGTAGCGCTCAATTGCCGTTATAGGTTATGACCAGCTGTAGTGGAAACTGTAAGCATTGCCCGCTCTTGACCGCGGAGGCCCATTACTTTTCTTTTGATAGAAGATTCTGTGTTAAAATGCAAATAATATATTCTTACCACACAAAAGACTGTAAATCCACACCTCAGCAAAATCTGAAATATTTATTACGATACCAACTTTCTCTTGTAACTGGTCTTTTCACTTTTGGTGAAAGGTATGAATATCAAATTGGCCTTTGTAGCGGGTTGATCTGCCCGTTCAATATTAAATATTTATTCGCTTCTTAAACTGTTTACAGGATTGGTTAATGCAGCCCTGATGGTCTGAAATGCCGAAGTAAACAAGGCTAAAACAAGCATACCGCCGCCACTAAAGCAAAATATCCACCAGCTTATCGGCGTGCGATCAGCAAAGCTTTCCATCCATTTATTCATAGCCAGCCAGGCCAACGGGGTGGCGATCACAAAAGAAAGGACGATCAGCAGCATGAGTTCCGAGGATAGCAGGCCCACAACATGGGCGACCGATGCGCCCAGTACTTTGCGGACGCCGATCTCTTTTCTTCGCTGGTTGATGGTATAAACCGTTAATCCAAGCAGGCCCAGGCAACTGATCAGTATGGACAGCCCGGTGGCCCAGCCAAGCAGTTTGGAAGTGTTTTGCTCGCTGGTATAAAGTTTAGCAATGCTTTGATCAAAGAACTGATAGTCAAAATTATCATCTGTATAAACTTGTTTCCAGGCGCCCTGAATAGCATTAATGGCCGATTTCCAGTCGTTTCTTTCTGCTGTCTGGGCTTTTAAAGCAATATGAAAGGTGCCGTTGAAATAAGGATTTGTACTGGTGAAGATCACCAGCGGTATGATCGGCGCATGGATCGATTCCTGATGAAAATCCGAAACAACACCGATGATCTGCGTTTGTTGCTGACCATTGAAGCCTGCCAGGGATTTCCCGACAGCTTCACGCGGGTCACTAAACCCAAGCAAGCGTGCAAAATTATGATTAATGAGTACCGTATTAACGGTGTCCTGCGCCTGGAGGTTACGACCCGCCAGCAGTTTAATATGGTACACGTTGATATAGTTTTGGTCGCCAAATTTTTCACCGATCTTGTCAACTTTGATCTCCTTTTTCCCATCGCGATAGGTGGCTGAAGCAGAATGCGGATCATCGGATATAGGCGCATCCCGTCCTGCACTGACCAATGTAACCTGTGGAATGGTCAGCAGTTTATTCATAAACACCCTGTTTTTACCGGGCTGACGGTCTTTCCAGGGAGAATTAATGATCAGAATCGCATCTTTTTTGAACCCCAGGTTCTTGTTAAGGGCATAATAGATCTGTTTGCCCACCAATACGGTAGCCATAATAAAAAACTGCGCGATCACGAATTGGGTTACCGTCAATGATTTTCGCAGCTTAGCATTTCTTGTCTTACTGCCGTCGCTTTGCGCCTGTCCCTTTAATACCGATACCGGGTTATAGCCTGACAGCACCATAGCCGGGTAAAACCCGGCAAAGAGCGCCACAGCGATAGCCAATAGCAGCAGGAACACTAGCACGCCCGGCTGACCGAGCAGGTTGGCATTTACGCCTGCGGGAATGAATGCGGCAAAATATTTAAGGAAAAATGGCGCCATGGCCGCTGAAACCAGGACAGCAACTAAGGTGATCAGCAGTGTTTCCGTTAAAAACTGTATGATCAACTGACCACGACGGCTACCCATTGTCTTCCGGATGCCGATCTCCTTTGCACGGTTTGTCGACTGGGCGGTAGTCAGGTTGACAAAATTGATACAGCCCAGTAATAACAGGAAAAGTGCGATAGCCAGCAATTCGTAAAGCGTGGTTTTGTCGGCCACCCTGAAATTACCGAAGGTGCCATAATTCGCATTGAAATGCAGATCGGCAAGAGGTTGCAGGTAAAAAGACTGTTGGTTGCTTGAATGCGGTGTCGTGATTGGGCTATCTCTTTTAAATAGTTCGTTCAATTGCTGTGTTACACGGCCAGCCGAACTATGCCCGGCGAGCTTAATGAACAATTGCTGTTCAGGACTCGTGCCGCGCCAGTTGTTCACCAGCACCTGATTCTTTAATGCAGCTGTGGTTTGTACGGTCGAAAAGGATATGAAATCATGAAAGGTCAGATCGGTATTATTCCTGATGTCGGCTACGACACCGGTTATGATAGTTCTAAGAGAATCATACATCACGGTACGGCCAATCATCTGGTCGTAATTCAGCGACGGGAAATATTTCTTTGCCTGCCCGGCGGTCAGCACCACATGGTTGGGTTGTGATAGCGCATTACCTGCCCCGCCTGCAAGCCAGCTATAGGAAAAAAGACTAAAATAGCCATCATCTGCCAGGATCACATTGTTCTGCGCCTTGAAAACCGTCCGTGCGGATCTATCTGACGGGATGGTTACATTAGGCTGGTACAGGCTAAAGATATGTGCACTGGTCTCGACACTGGTTAGCTGGTCTTTGACTACGGCGATAGCCGCACCGCAAACCCCCGCGTTGTAGCTCTGCGAACCGGAAGCATTAAAGTTGGTGACCACACGATAAATACGGTCATTGTCCTTGTGGAAGCGATCAAAGGTAAAATCAAAATGAACGATCAGGTAGATTACTAAAGCGGCACTGATGCCAATAGTTAAGCCGATGATATTGATCAGCGTAAATATTTTATTTTTCCAAAAGCCTCGGAAGGCGGTTTTCAAATAATTTTTTATCATAACATTCTGATTAAAGTTGGCTATGAACTGTTTATAAATACCATGCCATTATATAATTAATTGATTATGTGTTGTTTATGTCATTAAATGGGTTGCTGTTGTATCAAAAACGGACAGCGGTAGTTCGCTTTTGTGTCAGACTATGGTTTCGATTTTAACAATGTTTTAATTCCATTTTTTAGTTAAACGGATGCGCCCGGTAAGCCTTAAATAACAACCCCTTATCTAAATCCTGCTAAATTTTAACATCCCCTCTTTTTCTGCTAATATTGTAGCTATGATAAACATGTTCAGGACCTATAATCCCATTAATATTTTATGGCTGGGCATTTTGCTGTTTTTGTTACGGATGGGTTATGCCTATAACGCTCCGCCAAGGTTGGAATTTACCTATCTCGAACCCTTTGTCCGGTTAATTATGCCCGGCACCTATCAATTTGCTTTTCCGCCTTTATTGGATATGTTTTTAGCCGGCATATTGGTATTTAGCCAGGCACTGCTGATTAACCGGTTGGTAAATCAATACGGTTTGTTAAGCAAGCCAAGCTTTTTACCTGCGTTAATGTATATTACCCTATCGGGCTTGTTTACGCCGTTTTTGGTATTAAGCCCACCGCTTATCTGCAATTTTTTGCTGATATGGATGCTGCATAAATTGTTCGCACTTTACAAGGGTGACGATGCCAACTCTATCACGTATGATGTCGGGATGATCGTAGCCATAGGCTCATTGATCTATTTTCCATTTATCTACATGTTTTTGGCCATCTGGGCCGCTTTGATGCTATTCAGGCCGTTTAACTGGCGCGAGTGGGTAATCGGTATCATGGGCTACGCTACCATACTTTTCTTTTTGGCTGTAGCTTACTACTTAAGCGGTAACCTGCCTTTATTTTATACCATTTGGGACCCGCTAACCACGAAGTTTCCAACCCATGTTAACATCAATTATTATAACTACCTGGTATTGGTGCCTGTAATATTGATATTTGTATTGGGTATTATAAAAATAAACCAAATATTTTTCCGAAGCTATGTACAGGTGCGTAAATCGTTCCAGTTGCTATTTATTATCTTCCTGATAGCAGGCCTTTCATTTTACGTAAAAGCCCAGTTTAGCTTAACCCACTTTTTACTGTGCGTTATACCCGTCAGCGTGTTTTTTGCCTATTATTTTCTGTATGCCGCGCCGCGCTGGTTTTATGAAAGTTTATTTTTTTTACTGCTTGTAAGTATAGTTTATTTCCAGTTTAACACTTTTTAACTTTTACATTCGTTCAAATTTCGACTGTTATATTAGATTTGTAGCATGAAATTATTGTAGGTTGTTGTATCGCTTGCAATATCCACTAAAAACAGATAGTTGATGAAATTTGGAGTTGTAATATTTCCGGGGTCTAATTGTGATGAAGATGTCATCCATGTATTAGAAAAAATAATGGGCCAGGAGGTCGTTCGCCTTTGGCATAAAGATCATGACCTGCAGGGTGCAGACTTTATTATACTGCCCGGCGGTTTCTCCTTCGGCGATTATTTGCGTTCAGGCGCCATAGCCCGTTTCTCTCCAATCATGCAGCAGGTAATTCAGTTTGCAAATAATGGGGGTTATGTAATGGGAATTTGCAACGGTTTCCAGATCCTAACGGAGGCTGGTTTATTACCAGGCGCATTGTTGCATAATACCAACCGTAAGTTTATTTGCCGTAATATTTATATGAAGACACAAACCGGTAAATCGTTAATTACCGCGCAGATCGATCCGCAGCGGGCGCTGAAAATACCTGTAGCACATGGCGAGGGTAATTATTTTGCCGATGCCGATGTATTAAAGGCATTAAATGATAACGACCAGGTGTTGTTCAGGTATTGTGATGAATCAGGCAATGTTACACCTGATGCAAATCCTAACGGCTCGATCGAGAATATAGCAGGTATAACCAATATCAACCGTAATGTTTTTGGCTTTATGCCACACCCTGAACGCGCTGCCGATTCATTGCTGGCCAATGAGGATGGACTGGCTATTTTTGAATCTATATTATCAATGGTGAAAGCCTGATGGCCAATTTGGTTATCGATATAGGGAACACTTTTACCAAGACAGCCATATTTGAGCAGAATAAATTGATCTATACAGAACATTATAAAGTTCTGGACACAGAAATACTAAATGTTTTTTTAACCAAATACACTGTTGATAAGGCCATTATATCAACAGTAAAAAAAAATACCGAAGACTGGGAAACCGGATTGAAACAAAAAATACCGGTAATTTATTTTAATGCCGGCATGGCCAAAAGTATACATAACCATTACCGTACACCGCAAACACTTGGGCTTGACAGGCTGGCCGCTGTAATAGGGGCCAATTATTTGTACCCCGGTAAGGATAACCTGGTAATTGATGGTGGTACCTGTATTACTTATGACTGGGTAGACGCCGATGGTAATTATTTTGGCGGAAGCATATCACCGGGGTTAAATATGCGTTATAATGCACTTAATCATTACACCGCGGGTTTACCGGTTGTGAGTAAAGATGACAGGTTTGATAGTAATAGTGGCGATGATACAGAAACAGCTATCCGGTCGGGCGTACAAAACGGGATCAAGTTTGAATTAAATGGCTTTATTGAAAGTTATAAAAAAGATAAAAAAGAACTAAATATTATACTAACCGGGGGCGACAGTATTTTTTTTGATAGCCTGTTAAAAAATAGCATCTTTGCCCCCTATATAAAAAATGAGCCTTACCTGGTTCTTAAAGGATTAAACGCAGCTACACAAAAGCATAATGATTAGATATACCAAGCTCTTTATAACATTTTTACTTGCAATTATAGCATTTTCGGCCAGATCGCAAACAACGGCAAATACAAGCTCGCCTTATTCGCAATACGGTTTGGGTAATCTTACCCCAATGATATTGCCGCAAAACCAGGCTATGGGCGGCATTTCAACAGCAACCAACTCTATTAACAGGTATATGAGCATCAATCCTCAAAACCCTGCGTCGTATGCTGCAATAGGCTTTACCACAATTGATGCCGGCTTTTTAGATAACTCAAACTCATTAAGTCAGAGTGGTCAATCGTCTCAAAAAAACACAAATTTTAGTGTAAGCCATATCACTTTTGCTATACCGGTTACTTCTTCTTCGGCGCTTAGCTTTGGTTTAATGCCTTATAGCCAGGTTGGTTATAACTATACCAAAAAGCAAACCGGCTATGGTACTGGTTCGCCGATTGATAGCAATGCTGTAAATTACGTTTATAGCGGCGAGGGCGGCTTGTCTAAAGCTTATATAGGCTACGGATTTACCATTGCCCGTAATTTGCTGCTTGGTTTTAACGTATCATACATATTTGGTAACTTAAAGCATACCCAGGATGTTGAAATGCCGGCGTATTATGGTACACTAAATACAAATGTTGAACGTAGTAATGCTATAGGTGGTTTAAGTTATGACTTTGGTGCACAATATATAGTCGATCTGTCGGCAACAAGGCATATTGTTTTTGGCTATTCCGGTTCAGCCAGTTCGCAGATCAATTCAAAAAGCAGTTACATTATCAGTCAATATACTTATGACGGCAATGGAGCCAGAAATGTAGATTTAGATTCTGTAGTCAATCAGCAAAATCCAATTGGTAAAATAAAACTACCAAGCATTAATCACTTTGGTATATCTTACCAGCGCGATCTTAAATTTTTAATAGGTGCAGATTATTCAATGGGTAACTGGTCTAACCTTACTATTGACGGTGTTAACCAGGGGATGGCCAACAGCAAAACTTTTAACATAGGCGGACAATACACGCCAAATATTAACGCGCTGCACAACTACCTGGCAACCTTAGATTATCGCTTAGGGTTTATTGCAGACCAAACTTATTATAACGTACCTAATGCAAACGGCAGCGGCAATACAAATATTAAATCAAAATCAGTTACTTTGGGTTTGGGTTTGCCGCTTAGGGGGGGCCAAACCAGTTTTTACAAGATAAACTTCGCGGCCGAGATTGGCCAGCGCGGCACTTTGGCCAATGGTCTTGTAAAAGAAAATTTTGTAAACTTTCGTTTAGGTTTTACACTTAATGATAAGTGGTTCCAGCGTTACAAATTTGATTAATTTAAGTTATGCATAGTCGGTTAAAACAGGTATCATCCTTATTTTTACCGGCATTGCTTTTTGGCATGCTGCTTTTAGGGTCATGCGAAAATGATTTGAATAAGATCAAAGAAATATCGGCAAAATATGTTAGTCAGCCCATTGATACCACCAAAGGTGTCGAAGTAATTTTTAGCGACTCGGCCATTGTTAAAGGTAAAATGATAACCCCTTTAATGATCCATTACAGCTATAACGCGGCATTGCCTTATTATATCATGCCCAGGGGGGTTAAGGTTATTTCTTATGATATTAATGCCCAGGAAGACGGCACTATTGTTTCTGATTCTGCCGTATATCATGAAAATGAAAAACTAATTGAGTTTTATCATCATGTAGTTTATACCACGGCAAGAGGCGATACTTTTAAATCAGAGGAACTGATTTACAACCAGGGAGAAAAAAAGATGTATTCAAGCAAACCTGTTCAGATTGTAACAGCGGATGGCAACATATCAAACGGAACGGATTTTACAAGTGACGATAAATTGCTATACCCCAAAATGAAAAATGCGACAGGTGTATTCAATGTTAGCGAGATGCCTGGAAAGTAGCCCTTTTTCAGGATAAAAAATTGTATGATAAAATTTTACTAAAAATTGTATCTTGCGCCCTCTTTTTGAGACTTTAATTTAAATTAATATAAGAATAAGTATATGGCTGTAATGGGTTATCTGCGCGACCGGATGGGTAAAATTGTCGCAGGTGTTATAGGGCTCTCACTTGTTGCTTTTATTGCTACTGAAGCAATTAAGAGCGGAGGGTCTTTTTTTAAAGGTGATAACAATGAGTTGGGATCGGTAGGTGATGAGAAAATTTTGCTGGATGCGTTTAATGCAAATGTCGAACAAAATACAGCGCAGTTCAGGCAGCAATCCGGCCAGGGCAGGATCACACCGCAAATTACCAGTTACATCCAGGAAAATACCTGGAACCAATTGGTAACCCAGGCCATTTTGAAAAAAGAGGTTGATAAATTGGGCGTTACAGTTGGAGGCGATGAAACGCAAGAGATGACCACAGGTAATAATCCAAGCCCACAGGTTATACAGGCATTTACCGACCCGCAAACCGGCAGATTTGATCATAATAATTTAATTAATGCCATTAATAGCATTAAGGGAATGAAAGATGATGATCCGCAAAAGATACGCTGGAGAGAATTTGTAATTAATCTTATTGACGCTAAAAAATCTGAAAAATACCTGACATTGGTGTCTAATGGCCTTTATGTTAATTCGCTTGATGCTAAGGACAACTACGAGGGAAAAAACAAGCTGGCTAATTTTAAATACGCAGTATTAGAATATACTTCAATACCAAATGATAAAGTAACCCTTACAGATGCAGATTATAGCAACTATTATAATGCGCATAAAGGCGAATTTAAAAATCAGCATGAGTTAAGGAGTATTAGCTACGTAAGTTTTAATGCCGCTCCTTCGGCAACCGATTCTGCAGCTGTAAAGCAACAATTAAACAAATTGCTTCCTGATTTTAGCGCAAGCACTAATGATTCGCTTTTTGTGCAGATCAATTCAGAAACAAAAACACCGATGACCTATCAGCATAAGGGTGAGCTTGATCCAAAAATTGACAGCATCATTTTTCAACAGTCTCCCGGATTTATTTATGGCCCGTACCTGTCAAATGGCAGCTACAAGCTTACAAAATTGGTTGAGGCACGCATGAGCCCTGACTCTGTTAAAGCAAGGCACATTTTAATTACCCCGACAGAAAGTGGCGGCACTATGGCGAAAGCATTGGCAAGGGCCGATTCACTTAAGAAATTAATTGAAACCGGTAAAGCTACATTTGCTTCATTGGCTCCTGTTTTTTCAATTGATAAAGCTTCAGGAAGCAAGGGTGGAGAGCTTGGTACTTTTGGCCGTGGTGCAATGGTCCCAGCTTTTGAAAACGCAGTATTTAATGGTAAAAAAGGCGAGATCAAAATTGTTACTTCGCAGTTTGGTGTGCATTTAGTTGAGATTGAAGACCAAAAAGGATCATCAAAAGTGGTTAAAGTAGCTACAGTTGATAAGGTATTATCTGCAAGCAGCAACACACAATCTGCAGCATACAGCAAAGCACAGGCGTTTTTAATTTCTTTAAACAAGGATAACTTTGACGCGGAAGCCAGGAAGGCAAATTTAAAGATCGAAGAAGCAAATGATATATCAGGTATTGCCTCAAGCCTTCCGGGCCTTACAGAGGCCCGCGACCTGGTAAGATGGGTATTCAAGTCGGATAAAAATGATGTTTCAGACCAGGTATTTACCGTTGGCGACCAATACGTTGTTGCCCGTGTAACCGAGATCAAACCTAAAGGCACCTTGTCGCTTGATATTGTTAAAAAGCAAATTGAGCCTGCTGTGCGTAATGAAGTAAAAGGCAAGATATTAAGCGATAAATTTATCGCGGCAGCAAGCGGCTCTTCATCTATCGAGCAAATTGCCCAAAAGGCAGGAACAAGGGTTTTATCATTACAAAACATTGTATTTGCTAACCCGGTTATCCCGGGCTCATCAGCAGAGTATAAGGCTGTAGGTACGGTATTTGGTTTGGCTGTTGGTAAGATATCAAAACCAATATTGGGTCAGCAAGGTGTATATGTAGTATCAGTGAACAATTTTATTACTCCGGCACCGCTTACAAACGCAATTAGGGAGAAAGAACAAATAGCACAGGCTTTGTTACAAAGAACCCAGTCACAGGTGTTTCAAGCCCTGAATGATAAGGCTAATGTAAAAGATAACAGGGCTAAGCTGTTATAGATAATATTTAAAGTAATTTTGCATCCGGGATAACGTTATTAATTCGTTACCCCGGATTTTTTATTTAGCTGCAAAATGGAAATACAAGAAAATTTTGTGAACAAGGTGGCCCAAAGTGGTTTGGTCACTTTAGATCCGGCGGACTTTTATGCGCCCGGTGACCGGGTTGTTTATGATATTAAGGATAACTTATTCCAGGGATTAATATTACGCGAGAAGGACTTTAGAGAATTTGTGAAAGAACATGACTGGACACAATACCAGGATAAAAACGTAGCTGTTACCTGCACCGCCGACGCGATAGTACCGGCATGGGCCTATTTATTGCTGGCTAACAGAATGGCTCCGTACGCCCGCGAAGTAGTTTTTGGCGACTTGGATGTGCTTGAAACCGTATTGTTTGTAAAAGAAATAGCCAAACTGGATGTAGAACAATATCGTGATCAACGTTTGGTAATAAAAGGCTGCGGTGACATTGATGTACCGGTATCTGCTTATGTCGAACTGGGAAAAAAACTTACGCCGGTAGTAAAAAGCTTAATGTTTGGCGAACCATGCTCAACCGTTCCTATTTATAAAAAAAGAGATTAATGGATTGCTTTTTGTAATAAGTATTAAATGAATAAATATTTTTTAACCGCAATACTTATTACACTATGCTTTAACGTCTCTTTAGGGCAAGAGTCCAAAGATGTTAACGAGCCTGTTTTTAAAACCGGCGAACAGTTAAGTTATAAGTTTAAATACGGTTTCTTTACCGGCGCCGAGGGTAATTTAAGGGTTGAGGACGGTGATAAAATTGATGGGCATCCTACCTACCATATCATCGTCGATGGCAAAACCGCAGGCACATTTGACATTTTTTACAAGGTGCGTAACCGGTACGAGAGTTATGTAGACCGCACAACCTTATTGCCGTATTTGTACACCGAGAACAGGAAAGAAGGGAGCTGGAAGCATACCGATAAAGTACAATTTGATCATCAAACAGGTAAAATAACCGCAACCAAAGGCTCTTATCAATCAAAAGGCAAGGTATTCGATTTTGTATCGGCCTACTACTTTGCAAGGGGGCTTGATATCTCAAAGATCCGCATTGGCGATAAATTCGATATACCTTATTTTCTTGATGATGGTATTTATACTTTAAATATTACATACGTAGGCAAAGAAGTGGTAAATAGTGCTATTGGTAAATTTAATTGCCTTAAATTTAATCCGACAATTATAGCCGGCCGTATCTTTAAAAAAGATAGTAAACTATATTTGTGGATCACTGATGATAACAACCGTATACCGGTAAAAGCAAATGTGGGATTGATAGTAGGCAGTGTTACTATGGAGCTAACGGCTGCTAAAGGGCTTAAATATCCCCTTAATCCAATAAAATAAAACAATAAGCCCCCTCTAAATCCTCCCCGGTTGGGGAGACTTTATTAGTTTCAAAAGTCCTCCCTACCGGGGAGGATTTAGATGGGGCTCTTTTAAAATAAAAAGATAATGATAGAGGTTGGTAGTGTTTTAGTACATGAAGATGTAGTAAAAGAAAACTTTGTATGTAATTTAAATAAATGCAAGGGCGCGTGTTGCTTAGAAGGCGATAGCGGCGCCCCGTTAAATAACGACGAATTGCATATTTTGGATGAGATCTATCCGAAGGTAAAGCCATACATGACCGAAAAAGGTATCAGGACCATTGAGAAGGTTGGTACCTATGTAACTGATTTTGAAGGTGACTACACCACGCCTTGTGTTGATGTAAATAAAGAATGTGCCTATGTGATCTGGGAAGGGGGCATAACCAAATGCGCTATCGAAAAAGCGTATGAAGAAGGAGCTGTTGATTGGAAAAAACCAATATCCTGCCACTTATATCCTATCCGTATTACCAAATACCCTGAATTTGACGTTTTAAATTACGATAGGTGGAGCATTTGCAGCCCGGCATGCAGTTTTGGCGATGAGCTTAAAGTACGTGTACATGAGTTTTTAAAGGCCCCGCTGATAAGAAAATATGGCGAAGAGTGGTACCGGGAACTTGAAGACGTTGTAGCCGGGATTTAAGGGGTATTTTATCTTAATCGTGGTTTTTAAAGTAGTTTTTCAACCTAAAAATGGGTGTTCGGTCAAATATTAGGTAATTTTTACAATTAATTTGGATAATATTGCAACTTGTAAAAACACTTGTTAAATTATAAATGAAGGTAGCTTTAATTACAGGTATCACTGGTCAGGATGGTGCATACCTTGCTGAATTTTTACTGAAAAAAGGATATGAGGTGCACGGGGTTAAAAGAAGATCTTCTTTATTTAACACCGATCGTGTAGATCACCTGTACCATGACCCGCATGAACCTAATGTTAAATTTAAACTGCATTATGGTGATTTAACCGACTCAACCAATTTAATCAGACTTGTCCAGGAAATTCAACCTGATGAAATATATAACCTCGGTGCAATGTCGCATGTACAGGTGAGTTTTGAAACCCCCGAATATACAGCCAATGCTGACGGTATTGGCACCCTGCGGATACTTGAAGCTGTAAGGTTACTGGGTTTAACAAAGAAAACGCGCGTTTACCAGGCATCAACATCTGAGTTATATGGTTTGGTGCAGGCAGTACCGCAAAGCGAAACAACTCCGTTCTATCCCCGGTCTCCATACGCTGTAGCAAAACTTTATGGTTACTGGATAGTTGTAAACTATCGCGAAGCTTATGGCATGTATGCTTGTAATGGCATATTATTTAATCATGAGAGCCCTATACGCGGCGAAACTTTTGTTACGCGTAAAATTACCCGGGCGGCGTCAAAGATCGCTCTGGGGCTGCAAAATTGCCTTTATATCGGCAATCTATCCGCGCGTCGTGACTGGGGCCATGCAAAAGATTATATAGAAGCCATGTGGTTAATGCTGCAGCAGGATACTGCCGAAGATTATGTTATTGCCACTGGTGTAACAACAACCGTAAGGGATTTTATAAAAATGGCGTTTGACGAGTTGGGCATAGAGATAGAGTTTAGCGGTAAGGATGAAAACGAACGTGGGGTAATTATCGATGTTGACAAACAAAAGGCGGAAGAATTACGTTTAGATACCGAATCATTAAAGATGGGGCAAACTGTAGTTAAAGTTGATCCTAAATATTTCAGGCCTACAGAGGTAGACTTGTTAATAGGTGACCCAACAAAAGCACAAACACAATTAGGCTGGAAACCTAAGTATGATTTACAAGCCCTGGTTAAGGACATGATGGAATCTGACCTGCACCTGGTTAAAAAGGATGATTATTTGAAAAAAGGCGGATTTAAAACCTTAAATTATTTCGAATAACCCATCTGTAACAAAACACACAATATGAAAAAAATTTTAGGGGGTATAATACTGCTTTTACTGTTTGCTAAGCTGGGTATGGCTCAGGCTCAATATCAACCTTATTCCTATCAGTTTTATCAAAAGTTAAATGAAGATGTTTATTCCACCAAAACACGGTTACATACTTCGTTAAAATCATACATAATTGATAGTGTTTTACAGCACCGATATGATTCGCTAATGAATTATGGCGCAGATGATCAAAAACATAGCTGGGTGCATCGCAAGCTGTTTAATGAACATCTATTTGACGTAAAAACGCCGGAGTATACTTTTTTTGGTGATTACCTGCCGGATCTTACTGTCGGAAGAGATTTTAGCGGCAAAAGAACTACCTGGTTAAATACACGGGGTTTTCAGTTAGGTGGCACTATTGGCAAAAACTTCTATTTTTATACTAACGGGTTTGAAAACCAAGCCGTTTTTCCAGAATATTTAACAACCTATATTAATCAGGTTGGCGTAGTGCCGGGCCAGGCGTATGATCGTACATTTGGAACAAAGCGTACAAAAGATTGGTCGGATGTAACGGGTATTGTATCATATACGCCCATAAAATATTTAAATATTACTGCGGGGCAGGATAAAACGTTTATCGGCGATGGTTACCGGTCTATGTTACTATCTGATTTTGCGTCCAGTTATCCATCCTTAAAACTTACAGGTACATTGGGTAATGTGCAATACATGGTAATGTATTCCTATATGGTTGCACCAAATGACCGCCCGGATCAATATGCAATTGGTCCCAGGAATAAATGGGCCGTTTTTCATTATTTAGACTGGAACGTTAACAACAGACTTTCGTTGGGTTTCTTTGACGCCATAGTCTGGCCTAAAATAGATCCTTCAACAGGCCATAACCGCGGGTTTGATTTTTCATACGCTACCCCAATTATTTTTTTAAGGCCGGTTGATGCGTCAAATGGTTCGCCCGGAAACGCTGTAATAGGCTTTACGGGTAAATACAAAATATCAGACGGTATTACAACCTATGGCCAATTTGTGTTAGATGAATTTGAGGCCAAAAGCTTTTTTTCAGGCGATGGAAGTTCCAGGAATAAATACAGTGTCCAATTTGGCATAAAAGGAGCTGATTTGTTTAATGTAAAGGCATTGAATTATTTAGTAGAATACAATAGCGCAACCCCATACACTTACTCTGAAGGACTGGATAATATAAATAATTATGCCGAACAGGAAGAACCACTGGCTCATCCATTTGGAGCTAATTTTAGAGAAGTTGTTGGTTTGTTAAACTATAGCTATAAAAGATTTGATTTTAGTGGAGAAGTTGATTATGGTTATTATGGGCTTGATGTCAATGGCCTTAATTATGGAAAAGATCCATTTCAACTTTGGAATTTACCGGCAAAAGAGACTGGTAATTATATAGGACAGGGGCTTACAACAAAGATGAGCTATGTTGAAGGTAAAGTGGCTTATATGCTTAACCCTAAATATAATTTACGAATTGAATTGGGTGGGTTATACAGATTAGAAAAAAACGATCAATTTAATGATAAAACTACTATGATAACCATAGGGTTGCGCAGCTCATTCAGGACATTATATACGGATATTGCCAGCTATAAAACTCATTAAAAAATATTTGAATATACCGATCAATAAAAAGGGGTAATGATTGTTAAATCATTACCCCTTTTTATTTTTATAATCGGCTCTAAATAATCTTTGACTAAAATACGCTAACTTTTAACTGGCTATAGTATGCGCGTTTTGATTAATGGCCAGATTTTTTACCTGGGTGATAATGCTTTTTGCATCGTAGCCGCATTCTGCCCATAGTTCTGGCTGCTCGCCATGCTCGATAACGCGGTCAGGTATACCTAACCTGATTACCTGCGCCTGGTAGTTGTTATCGGCCATAAACTCTAATATAGCACTTCCCATACCGCCTTCTATGCAGCCATCCTCAATGGTAATGATCTTGTTGAATTTATTAAATACTTCGTGTAATAATACTTCATCCAATGGTTTAACAAAACGCATATCATAATGTGCCGGGTTATAGCCTTCGGTATTTAGTTCAGCAATGGCTTTAACAGCTTCATTGCCAATGTGGCCTATGGTTAACAGCGCTACTTCATCGCCGTCGCATATTTTACGCCCCTTGCCAATTTGCAGAGCTTTGAAAGGTTTTTGCCAGTCGACCATTACACCCTGCCCGCGTGGATAACGGATAACAAACGGCCCCATATCATCCTGCTGCGCGGTAAACATCAGGTTACGCAATTCCTCTTCGTTCATTGGCGCGGATATCGTCATATTAGGAATGCAGCGCATATAAGCCAGGTCATAAGCACCATGATGGGTTGCACCATCAGCACCGGCTATACCGGCACGGTCAAGGCAAAATATAACGTTTAGCTTTTGTATGGCTACGTCATGTATCACCTGGTCATAAGCCCGTTGCATAAAACTGGAGTAGATATTACAAAATGGAATTAGTCCCTGTGTAGCTAAACCTGCCGAAAACGTAACCGCATGTTGCTCTGCTATGCCCACATCAAACGCGCGGGTTGGCATAGCTTTCATCATCAGGTTAAGTGAGCATCCTGATGGCATTGCCGGGGTGATGCCCATTATCTTAGGATTCATTTCGGCCAGTTCAATAATACTATGGCCAAAAACATCCTGGTATTTAGGAGGTTGTGGCTTATCATATTTTGCCTTTTTTATTTCGCCGGTTATCTTGTCAAATAAACCGGGAGCGTGCCATTTGGTCTGGTCCTTTTCGGCCAAAGCGTAGCCCTTGCCTTTAGTGGTGATACAATGTAAAAGCTTTGGCCCGGGTATATCACGCATATCACGCAATACCTTAACCAGGTTTTTTACATCATGGCCGTCAATAGGGCCGAAATACCTGAATTTTAGCGCTTCAAAAAAATTGCTTCGCTTAAGTAAAGTGCCTTTTATACTTTTCTCTAATTTTTGTACTATCTTATAAGTATAAGCGTCAGGGCTTTTTGATATTTTTAACAATATGTTGGCAATATCGTCCCTGAAACGGTTATATGGCTTAGAGGTTGTAATTGATGTTAAATAGTCTTTTAACGCGCCGACATTAGGGTCAATGGCCATATTGTTGTCGTTAAGAATGACCAGCAGGTTTGAACTTTCAATGCCGGCATGGTTCAAGGCCTCAAAGGCCATGCCCGCAGTCATGGAGCCATCGCCGATAACGGCTACGTGCTGCCGGTCTTTTTCGCCTTTATAGTGTGATGCAACAGCCATGCCCAATGCTGCCGATATAGACGTGGATGAGTGCCCTACACCAAAGGTGTCGTATTCGCTCTCAGAGCGTTTAGGAAACCCGCTGATACCGCCATGGATTCGGTTGGTATCAAACACATCACGGCGGCCGGTAAGTATTTTATGGCCATAAGCCTGGTGTCCTACGTCCCATACTAACTGATCGTAAGGGGTGTTTAAGATATAATGCAAAGCTACGGTCAGCTCGACAACCCCGAGGCTGGCGGCAAAATGCCCGCCATTTACCGATACCACATCAATAATATATTGACGTAACTCCTGGCAAACCTGTTCAAGTTGATCTTCACTAAGTTCCCTTAAATCAGATGGATAGTTAATCTTTTCTAATAAGTCACCGGCCTTTACCTGCATTGATATTGATAAGCGTATTTAACTTACAAAGTAAGCAAGTTTAATTAATAATTTATGGATTTTTAACATCAAATATTGACGCAAATTGACGGATATTGCATTTTTTTGCATTTTGAGATCAATTAGGCTTATTTTTACCATCTATGGAGCAGGAAGGCTTTGAAATAAAGTTGCCGCAGTTTGAAGGCCCGTTTGACCTTTTGCTGTTTTTTATTGAACGCGATGAATTAGAGATCCACGACATCCCAATTGCCCGTATCACCGATGATTTTTTAAATTACATCCACCAGATGGTGAGCCTTAATATTGAGCTTGCCAGCGAGTTTATTTTTGTGGCCGCTACGCTCATGCGGATCAAGGCAAAAATGCTGCTACCGCGTCATGATAGCGAAGATGCTGAAAACGAGATTGATAGCAAGGAAGAACTGATACGTAAGCTGATCGAATATAAAAAATTTAAAGAGTTATGTGATGAGATCCGCCCGTTGGAAGAAGAACGGCTAAAGCAGGAACGCCGCGGCAATATCCAATACGATCTTGAACAAGCCGAACGCGTTGCTACTCCCGGCGAAGAATTATCAGAAGTAAGTCTGTATAAACTGATGATGGTTTACAGCCGATTAATGCGCAATTACCAAAACCGCAGCGAAGAAGTGACACACACGGTAACGCAATATCCTTATACCATTGAAAAGCAGAAAAAAGCCATTGACGACCTGCTGCGAATTAACAAAATGATGGATTTTAAAGCCATCGCCAAAGAATCTGAAAATAAGGTACATTTTGTGTACAACTTCTTGGCCGTACTGGAGATGTTGCAGCAGGAACTGATTGAAATACAGATAGGATTGGGGTACAATAATTTTTGGATATCGGCGAAGGGTTAGTGAGTAAAGATTAACTAATCACGGTAGTAAGAAACTCACCTAAATTTCAGCTTATAAATTCAATTGTTAGTAACTCAAAATTATTCACATATCAAACTAATCTCCAATCAACTAATCTCTAATCAACCAATCTTTATTAACTTAGCCGCGATTTTATTTATCACATGAAAAGAGACAAACTTATATTTGAGCTGTTAGACCAAGAGCAACAGCGCCAGGAAGAAGGCTTAGAACTTATAGCGTCAGAAAACTTTGTTAGCAAGCAGGTTATGGAAGCTGCCGGCTCGGTTGCTACTAATAAATATGCCGAAGGCCTGCCCGGAAAACGTTATTATGGTGGCTGCCAGATAGTTGATGAGATCGAAACCATCGCTATAGAACGCGCTAAAGAACTGTTTAATGCCGAATGGGTTAACGTACAGCCTCACTCAGGCGCACAAGCAAATGCGGCAGTTATGCTGGCCTGTTTACAGCCTGGCGATAAAATATTAGGATTTGATCTTTCGCACGGCGGGCACTTAACACATGGCTCGGCTGTAAACTTTTCAGGTAAATTATATGAGCCGCATTTTTATGGGGTTAAAAAAGAAACCGGGTATGTTGATTATGAGCAGCTTGAAAAAGTAGCGCTTAAAGAAAAACCAAAAATGATCATCTGCGGTGCTTCGGCTTACTCGCGCGATTGGGATTATGCTTTTATTCGTAACGTGGCAGATAAAATTGGGGCTTTGGTACTGGCTGATATCTCTCATCCTGCAGGTTTAATAGCGCGCGGTTTGTTAACAGATCCGCTTCCTTTTTGTCATATCGTTACTACTACTACACACAAAACTTTACGTGGCCCGCGTGGCGGCATGATCATGATGGGTAAGGATTTTGAGAACCCGTGGGGATTAAAAACACCAAAAGGCGAGATCAAAATGATGTCAAACCTTTTAGATATGGCTGTTTTCCCGGGTACGCAAGGCGGCCCGTTAGAGCATATTATTGCTGCAAAAGCGATAGCCTTTGGCGAAGCTCTGTCTGATAACTACATGAAATATATTGTGCAGGTAAAGAAAAATGGCGAAGCTATTGCTAAAGCATTTACTGATAAAGGTTATGAAATAGTTTCGGGCGGTACAGATAACCATTTGGTATTGATCGATCTGCGTAATAAAAACGTAACAGGTAAAGCTGCCGAGAACGCTTTGGTAAAAGCAGATATCACTATTAATAAAAATATGGTACCTTATGATGATAAATCACCATTTACTACTTCCGGAATCCGTATCGGCACAGCTGCCGTAACTACAAGGGGAATGAAGGAAAAACAGATGGAGACCATTGTTGAGTTAATTGATGAAGTAATTAGTGACCCGGAAAACGAACATTTGTTAGATAAAGTACGTAAAAAAGTACATAAACTAACCGAAAGATTCCCCTTATATAGAGAGTGATAAATGATAAAAAAGCAATCTGTCTTATCTGATAGTGAGGCTAAGCGTTTAAGCGCGCTTAGCTCATACAATGTACTTGATACATTGCCAGAGAAAGAATATGATGCTATCACACGTCTTGCCTCCTACATATGCCAGGTGCCTGTCGCGCTCATTTCATTAATTGATAGCGACAGGCAATGGTTCAAATCTAAAGTCGGTTTAGACATCACCGAAACCCCGCGCGACGTAGCTTTTTGCAACCATACCATCCTCAATGATGCGCTACTTGAAGTTACAGATGCTTCTAAAGATGAGATATTTAAAGACAATCCTTTTGTTAAAGGCGATGCTCATATCCGGTTTTATGCCGGTGCGCCATTAATTGACCCTGACGGTAACCGTTTGGGTTCATTATGTGTTGTTGATACTGTGCCGCATAAACTTACCGAAGAACAGCGCGAAGCTTTGCAAACACTTGCCGGCGAGGTGATGTCGCGCCTGGTATTGCGTAAGCAAACCACAGAATTACAGAAATCTTTAAAATTGCACAAAGAATTTTTTAACCTGTTTGATACCTCGCCCGAGATCCATTTCATTGCCGGCAGGGATGGTAATATCGAGCAGATAAATAAAGCGGTAACCAGCATGCTTGGCTATGAACCCGAGCAAGCTATTGGTCATCCTTTATGGAGTTTTGTTGTTGGCGATAATCGCGAACAATATGCGCCGGTTATTGAAAAAGCCAAAGCAAAAAGTCAATCATTTGAACTTGACACCCGCACTATTAGCCTTGATGGGCAAGAAAAATGGATAGCCTGGTGCGGGGCATATAAAGGCGGTAAATGGTATGCAAGCGGACGTGATATTACTTATCAGAAAAATCTGTCGGCAGAAAAAGATCAACTATCATTAGTTGCCAGTAAAATGATAAACGGCGTTGCTATAAGTAATGCTGATGACAAAGTGATCTGGATAAATAACGCTTTTGAAACCATAACAGGCTATAACTTCGCCGATGTAAAAAATAAACGTCTGCGTGATGTATTCGTACCCGACCCTGCCAATACCGAAAGCATAAAAGAATATAATGACAAGATCCAGAGTAAAAAATCATACTCTGTACATGTACATGCTACCCGTAAAGACGGTGAGCTGATCTGGCTTTCAGTTATTACAACAGTTATTTATGACGAAGCCGGCGAAATTGAAAGATATATTCGCCTTATATCAGATATAACCAGCCGTAAGATAGCTCAAAAGGACCTGGAAATATTATCGTTTGTTTCCCGTAAAGCGCCAAGTGGGATGCTTACCCGTGATGCTACGGGCATAGTGCTCTGGATGAACGAGGCCATGGAAAGGATCACAGGTTACAGCCTTGCCGAAATGAAAGGTAAGCGGTTTGGTACCTTGTTAATAGGTGAGGACACTGATATGGAGGTATTTCACAACATGGTTAAAGCTGCTCAGGAAAAACGGCCGTACGACGCCGAAATATTAATTTATAAAAAAGACAGGACACCGGTTTGGGTAGCAATGTCAAATAGTCCATTGTTTAATGATGCCGGCGATGTAGATAGGCAGGTAACAAACATGGTAGATATTACCGAGCGCAAAAAGGCCGAAGGCGAACTTAAGCTGTTATCGCTGGTTGCAAGTAATACCACAAGCGGTGTTGTTATCAATAACGGTGAGGGCGAAATAGAATGGGTAAATAACGCCTTTGAAAAAATAACAGGTTATAGCCTGGCAGATATAAAGGACAAACACCTGGGCGATATATTGCAGGGTGAACTTACCGATATGTCGATCATTGAAAAGGGCCGGGAACTTTCAAGAAATAAAAAATCGTTCGAGGTTGACTTGCTGGGATATAGAAAAGACGGTACGCCTATATGGGTAACTGTAATAAATTCTGTGATCTTAAATAAAGCTGGCGACGTTGATAAATACATTGAAGTAGTTATAGACATAAGCGCCAAGAAGAAGGTGGAGCTTGAACTTGTACAAGCAAAAGAAGAAGCGCTGCAGCTTAGCCGCGCTAAGGATATGTTTATATCCGTAATGAGCCATGAGATTCGTACGCCGCTAAATGCAGTGATCGGCATGTCGCATTTACTTTTAGAGGATAGCCCGCTCGAGTCACAAAAAGAGAATTTAAACGTGCTTAAATTTTCGTCAGATAATTTATTGAAATTGATCAATGATGTACTCGATTTTACCAAGATCGAAACAGGAAATATTGAGCTTGAAAAAGACAATGTTCATCTAAAAGAAATTGTACAAAGCATTACCGGCTCATTACAATATAAAACCAAAGAGAAAAATATATACCTTAACGCGCTGATTGACCCGGCAGTGCCGCCGACAGTTGTAGGTGATAGTACCAGACTGTCGCAAATTTTGCTTAACCTTACAAATAATGCTGTAAAGTTCACTGATAAAGGTGGCGTAACTATTGAGCTTGCTGTAATTGACCAAACGCAAAAAACTACACGGATACGCTTTTCTGTATTAGACACAGGTATTGGTATACCCAGTGATAAACTGAATACCGTATTTGAGTCATTTAAACAAGCCGATACCAGTACAACCCGTAAATACGGTGGTACAGGTTTAGGATTGGCAATCAGTAAGCGGTTAATTGAGTTACATGACTCGCGCATAAACGTTGACAGCGAGCTGGGTAAGGGGTCGAAATTTTGGTTTACTATAACATTTAATAAGTCTGACAACAATAAAAAAAGTAATACAGCCAGCGTGGAAAGAGGTTTAAATATGAATGTGCTTGTAGTAGATGATAACCAGATAAACAGGCTATTGGTCAACAAGATTTTAACCAAATGGGGTGCATCAATTGATTTTGCCGAAAACGGGATCCAGGCTATAGATAAAGTTGAAAATAATAAATACGATGTTGTCTTAATGGATATGCACATGCCGGAAATGGGAGGATTGGAAGCAACACAAATTATCCGCAGTAAGGCCGAGCCTTATTTTAAACAACTACCTATTATAGCATTAACAGCATCCATGTTAAACAGCCAGATGGGCGAGATAACTAATGCCGGCATGAACGACTATATCCTAAAACCATTTGAACCTCAAAATCTGTTCGAAAAATTAAGCAGGTATCAGAAGCAGTAGTATAGAGATTGGTTAATTAGAGGTTAGAGATTAGGTAGGAAGTTTAAAAAGATAGGACTAATCTCTAATTAACCAATCTCTAATCACTATCTTACTCCGCATACGCTATCGTAGCGATACTCAATTTTAAACCGGGGATCTTTAACAGCGGTATGGCGCAGGCTTCGAGTGTTGAGCCGGTGGTTACAATATCATCAACCAGTAACACGTGTTTATCTTTTAGTTTTTCCGGATCGTTTACAACAAATACTTCCTGCATATTTTCAAACCGCGCAAAGCGCGACCGGTGGGTTTGTGTTTGCGTGGCCCTGGTGCGGATCAGGTTATTTTCTTCAACTATCGCCGGTAATTTCTCAGCAAGGCCCCGGGCAAAGCAAGCACTTTGGTTATAACCCCGTTCCTTTAACCTGCTTTTATGCAATGGCACAGGTATGATGTAGTCAACCCCGGCAAACTTTTCGTTTTTAATAAGCTGATTCCCGGCTATATTACCCAGTAAGTTACCGATTTGTTGCATACCTTTATATTTAAAATGATGCATCAGGTTTTGCACTTTGCCGCCTTTTGTAAAATAATACAGTGCATATGCCGCCTCTAAATTGATCTTGCCCCAAAACTGCTGCGCCACAATATTATCAGCCTGCAAATGGAAATTGGTTTGCGGTAAACTATAAAGACAATCGGTACAAATTATTTTTTCATTGGCTACCAGGTCATTCCCGCATGCGGGGCATAATTGAGGAAACAAAAGTGATAAGAAATCGGCCAGGTAACTGTTTTGCAGTTTCATGGCATTAAAGTAGTAAAAAGAAATGAGTTAAGAAACGTATAGGGGTGGGTAGCTAACTGCTATTTCCCTTCTTTGATAGCCAGCTGACCACAGGCAGCATCAATATCTTTACCACGGCTGCGGCGCAGGTGTGTGTTTACGCCATTTTTACGCAGGTGCTCGGCAAAGGCTTCTACTTTATCCTCGCCGGCGTTGATATAGGCGGCGAATGATATCGGGTTGTACTCTATTATATTTACTTTACACGGTAAATGCTTGCAAAACAGTGCCAGTTCGGCGGCGTCCTGTATGTTATCATTAAAGCCATCAAAAATAATATATTCGTACGTTACCGGATTCTTGGTTTTGGCGTAATAGTATTTAAGTGCCTCGGCCAATGCTTTTAAAGAGTTTTGTTCGTTGATAGGCATAATGGTATTACGCTTTTCATCATTAGCCGCATGTAAGGATAGGGCCAGATTAAATTTAACGCCATCGTCGCCCAATTTTTTGATCATTTTGGCAATGCCCGCGGTTGATACCGTGATACGCTTGGCCGCCATGTTCAGCCCCTCTTCGGATGTTATCTTTTCTATCGAATCAAGTACGTTTTTGTAGTTCAGCAAGGGCTCGCCCATGCCCATGTAAACAATATTACTTAACGGGATGCCATAATTTTCGCGAGCCTGCTTGTCAATAAGCACTACCTGGTCATAAATTTCGTCGGGATTTAGGTTGCGTTTGCGCTCCATATATCCTGTAGCGCAAAATTTACAGGTAAGGCTGCAACCCACTTGTGAGGATACGCACGCAGTCATTCTGCCGGGTGTCGGAATTAAAACTCCCTCAATTAAATGCTTATCATGTAAAATGAAAGAATTTTTTATAGTTTTATCAGCACTAAACTGTGAATTACTGATTTGTACATTATTAATGACAAACCCGTCGTCCAGCTTAGTACGAAGTTCTTTTGAAATATTGCTCATCTCGTCGAACGAAAAGCATGATTTTTTCCATAACCATTCATAAACCTGTTTGGCCCTGAAGCTTTTTTCGTCCATTTGGATAAAGTGCTTCTGCAAGGCTTCCAGGCTCAGGCTACGGATATCAATTTTCTCTTTTTCGGCGATCACGCCGCAAAAGTACGAAAAATAAAAATCTATCTTTTTTAAATTGTTGGATTACAAACAATAACCAAAAGTTAATTGTATTAATTCATTGGATTAAGGAACGAGATGGCAACTTGCAAGTTATAACAAATGAAAATTTTTAGAGCCAATTACGTTTTTCCTATTAATGCCGATCCAATAAAAGATGGTGTAGTTACTGTTGATGATACAGGTAAGATCATTTCAGTATCAGACCAAATCCCCCCCGGTGCAGGTAATGTGCCTGTCGAGCAATTAAATGGTATTATAACCCCCGGATTTATTAATACGCATTGCCATATCGAGCTATCGCATCTGCACGGCAGGATACCCGAAAGCGGTGGCTTGGTTGACTTTATAAAAGGCATTCAGCAACTGAGAAATTCTGATCCCCAGGAAGTAGAAGCTGCGGCCATAAAAGCTGATAACGATATGTACGAAAATGGCATTGTTGCCGTAGGCGATATATCAAACAGCAATGTAACTATTCCTATTAAGGCAAAAAGCAAATTATATTATCACACTTTTGTAGAAACCTTTGGCTTTACGCCCGAGCGTGCCGATGCTGTATTTAAAAGCGCTTTAGATTTAGTGGCGCAATTTAAGCCACAACCATGCTCTGTAACACCACATGCCCCGTATTCGGTATCAAAAGAATTATTTAAGCTGATAAAGAAGTATTGCGACGACAACCCAAATAAAAACCTCATCAGCATACATAACCAGGAATGCGAAGATGAGAATAAATTTTACAGGTATAAGCTGGGTAGTTTTAATGACCTGTATGCTCACTTTGGTATTGATATAAGCTATTTTAAACCGCAGGCACGTAATTCGTTACAATCGATAATACCACTTTTAACAAGCAAACAGGATATTTTAATGGTGCATAATACCTGCACAAATTTAAAGGATATTTACTTTATAAAACGTTTTGACCGCAGGATCCATTGGTGCTTTTGCCCTAACGCAAATTTGTATATAGAGGGCACCTTGCCCAAAGTAGACTTGTTTTTAGATCAGGGTTTTAACATTACCATGGGTACGGATAGCCTGGCATCAAACAATAAATTGTGTATACTTAACGAGATGCGCACCCTACAGCAAAAATTTCCATCATTGAGCACAGAAAGGCTTTTGAAATGGGCAACCATAAACGGAGCTACCTATCTGGGTATCGACAAAGAAAAAGGAACCCTGGAACGCGGAAAAACACCTGGCCTGAACTTGATAACCGGCCTTGATAATTTGATGATCACGCCGGATACTAAGGTTAGGCGCCTGATCTGATAGCGATCAATCCATGTTTTTGACTTTTTAATTTTTACTTTTGCCTTATATGAAGCATCTGGATATTACAGTTAAAGGCAGAGTACAAGGTGTGTTTTACCGCGCGTCGACCAAAGCTGTGGCCGACCAGTTAGGTATACGCGGCACTATAAAAAATCAACCTGACGGCGATGTATTTATTGAAGCTGAAGGCGAATCCGCAATGCTTGATATGTTTTTAGATTGGTGCCATGAAGGTCCGCAAGATGCCGAAGTAACCGCTGTTGAAACTAATGAGGGTGAATTAAAAAACTATCGTAATTTTGAAGTATTAAAAAGGGGATTGTTTAAATGATCTAATACCCTGCATAACGATGGGTTTAAAACCCATCGTTATGCAGGGTAAGACTAATAATATACTATCTATTGTCAACAGCTAAAAAATTTGCCGGGCAAACTGCCATATACGGATTAAGTACTATCATTTCCCGGATGATATACTTTGTTTTAACGCCCATTTATACCCGTGCATTGCCCGTTGGCGGCAATGGTATTTTTACAGCAATGTATGGTAATGCCTCTATTGTAAATGCAATACTGGCTTTTGGTATGGAGACCACTTATTTCAGGTACCTGCAAAAACGCGCCGATAACAAACAACAAGTTTATAATAATGCTTTTGGGGTAGTTATAGCAGTATCGTTGGTGTTCCTGGTGTTTTGTCTGTTATTCCTTGATGACATTATAAACTATATGCAGGCAGGCGTTGTTAAAGACCATGCTGACTACGCGTTTTATGTAAAAAACTTTTTAGTAATATTAGTGGCTGATGCTTTTTGTGTTATACCCTTTGCCAAGATCCGGGCCGATGGAAGACCCGTTAAATATGCATTTGTAAAATGTACCAATATACTTTTTGTAGTGTTATTTAATTTGTTCTTTCTGTTTGGCGTCCCTTTTATTATAAAACACCATTTGCCCGGTGCAGAGTGGATGGCAGGTTGGTATAGGCCGCATTGGGTGGGCTACGTTTTTTTGGCTAATGCTGCCGCAAGTGTATTTACCATATTTTTATTGCTGCCGGAAATATTTAAACTTAAAATGAAGTTTGATGGTGTTATGTACAAAGAAATGTTTTTGTACAGTTGGCCAATACTTATCGCTAACATTTCATTCATCATCAATGAATCATTAGACAAAGTAATGTTAAAACACATGTTGCCCGAAGCGACAAGTGATAGGGATGTTGGCATTTATGGTACCTGTGCCAAAATTGCCATATTTCTAAGCATTTTTGTACAGGCATTCCGCCTGGGTGCAGAGCCCTTTTTTTTTAGCCACGCAAAAAATAAAAATTCGGGCGATACCTATGCTCGTATTATGAATTACTTTGTGATAACAGTGGCGGTAATAACAGTGGCGGTAGTAGCTAATGTAGATTTATTAGCGGTTGTTATAGTAGGGAAACAAACCAAAATGATTAATCATCATTTAGTGCCTAATATTTATTGGAATGGCTTGGGTGTAGTGCCTTTGCTGTTATTTGGCTATTTAAGCCTGGGCATTTACATGAACTTATCGGTTTGGTATAAATTATCAGATCAAACTAAATATGGTTTATACATATCCGGCATAGGTGCGGTGTTAACTATTATTTTAAATTGGGTATTCATCCCTAAATATAATTATATGGCTTCTGCATGGATTTCTTTCATTGCTTATGCAACCATGATGGTACTTTCCTACGTGTGGGGCCAGAGAAATTATCCCATCCCATATAATTTAAAAAAGAACTTGATTTATATAATAATTTCGGCTGTATTCGTTTATCTATCATTCTATGTATTTAACCATAATATATTTATAGGCAATGCATTGTTGATGTTGTTTGTAATAGGAACTTATTTTACAGAACAAAAAGAACTAAAAGCTATTTTTAACAAACGATAGCAGAATCAAGCGTAAAATGAATATTAAGGCTGTAAACACTAACCGGACGCCCATAAGGAAATGGAACAGAAAATTCCTCTTGATTGTCGGGTCTTGTTTCTTGATTCTGCCCGCTCACGCCCAATCGTCAAACCCGGCTAAAACCCAGGCGGGAGTAGACAGCGACGCGGTCGAAAGCCTTTTCTTTTCGGCCTTGCGTGAAAAAACCATAGATAATAAAACACAAGCTGCTGATCTGTTTAACAAAATACTGGTTATTGACCCGGCTAATGACGCGGCGCTTTATGAACTGGCCAATATTGATAAACAACAGAACAAATACGCCGAAGCCCAACCCCTGTTAGAGAAAGCGGTAACTATTAAACCGGATAACGAATGGTACTGGTCGGCATTGGCTGATGTTTATGAAAAAAGCAATAATATTGACAAGCTCGAAAACGTATTTGCCCAGCTAATAAGGCTTAACCCGGAAAGGGTTGATTATTATTACGATAAAGCCAACGCCTATTACTTAAGCAATAAGTATGATGAAGCCCTGGCGGTATATGACAAGATAGAACAGATCAGCGGCATCACCGACGACCTGATCCTCAACCGTCAAAAAATTTATTTAAAACAGGGTAAGGTAGATAAGGCTGCTGCCGGTTTAGAGCAGATGATAGCTTCAAATCCCGGCCAGGTGAAATATTATTTATTACTGGCCGAGATCTATACATCCAACAACGCTTCCGATAAATCTTTAAAAACTTTAGAACAGGCGAGAAGCATTGACCCCAACAACGCACTGGTCCACCTTGCATTGGCTGATATATATCGCGAAAAGAACAACATCGACGCAAGTTATAAAGAATTGCAGCTGGCCTTTGCAAGCCCTGATCTGAATATTGACCAGAAAATACGAATAGTGGTAGGTTACTTTCCTAAATTTTCTGAACCTAAAGCCAGGGCAGGGGCATTGTCAAGCGCGCTCGAATTGAGTAGGACAATCGTAAATATCCATCCTAACGAAGCCAAAGCTTATGCATTATACGCCGATGTACTGGTGCAGAATGAAAAATATGACGAGGCCAAAACCAATTACGCAAAATCTATAGCACTTAATGGCCAGGTTTATGAAACGCGCGAGCAGTTGGTTCGTATCGAAATGAGCAATAACGATATGGATGGCGTTATCAAAGACGGCGAAACCGCTTTATCATTTTTTCCTAACCAGGGATGGATGAACTATTTTGTGGGTACTGCCTGGATGCAGAAAAAAGATTATAAAAAAGCGTTAAGCTATTTAAAAAATACGGTATCGGTCGAGTTTCAGGATAAAGAACTCTTGTCATTAAGCTACTCACAATTAGGCGATTGCTACCACGCCATGCAGGATAATAAAAACTCCGATGCTTCCTACGACAAGTCATTAAGCTTTAATCCTGATAATAAATATACGCTTAACAATTATGCCTATTACCTGTCAATAAGGGGTGATCAGTTAGATAAAGCGTCAGAAATGGCTAAGCATGCTAATGAGCTTGAGGGAAATAATGCTTCTTTTGAAGATACCTATGCCTGGATTTTATTTAAGCAAAAAAATTATAAAGATGCTAAAGTGTGGATGGAAAAGGCCCTGCAGCATGGTAAAAATAAAAGTGCTGTACAGGCAGAACATTACGGCGATATCCTGTTTTACTTAGGGGATACAGAAGGCGCCGTACAGAACTGGAAAAAAGCGAAAGAATATGGCTCAACTTCGCCTGCTTTAGATCGTAAAATAAATGAGAAAAAATACAGTGAATAAAATATTAATAGTTTGTTGCCTGCTGGCAATGGTAAGTTGCAAAGCGCGCAAAAAGGCAATGACTACTATAGCTCCGCAAGTAAACAACACCGTCAGCACGCCAACCACACCGCCAGATATCAATGTTGTAAAAAACCAGCTGGCGGTTATTAAAAGCAACCAGTTAAATTTCAGTACATTTTCGGGTAAGGCAAATACCAAGCTGGATATTAATGGCAACAGCAATGATGTTACTTTGAATATTCGCATCAGCAAGGATAAAAAGATCTGGGTATCTGTAACTGCGTTGTTGGGGATAGAGGTGGCCCGTGCGTTGATCACGCCGGATAGTATCAAGGTATTAAACAAGTTGCAAGGCCTTTATCTTAAAAAACCGTTTAGTTTTATTTATCAATATGCCAGCAGGCAGGTTAATTACAAAACTATCGAATCTTTATTGGTAGGTAACGCCATGCCGGAGTTGCTGACGGAAAACAGCAGTGTAAAAACGGATATGGGTAATGTAACCCTATCTGGCAACCTGCAGGAATTGATGTATAGCCTAATGTTTGGTACCAATATGCATGTTACACAGTTTAATCTTTCAAATAACGATGCAGGACAAGCCTTGCTGGTGAATAACAGCAATTTTGTACAAGTAGCTAACCGTCTTGTACCTTCAAAAATTGATATCTTATCAACCATTAAAGACAAAAAGATCCAGGCAAATTTGCAGTATACCAAGGTTGATTTTGACCAACAATTAGATTTTCCTTTCAATATTCCGGAAAGATACACTCCGGCCGAGTAAAAATTAATATTTTTGGACCGGATGAAATTTTTAAAAGTACTATTCCTGGTGATTTGCGTTTTTGGAGCGCTAAGCGTTCATGCGCAAAGCAGCTCCGAACTGAAAAAGCAGCGCGACAGAATAAATGATGAGCTGGATCAGCTTAATCGTGAGTTGCAGGAAACGCAAAACAATAAAAAATCTACCTTAAAACAGCTCAATATTTTAAAGGCGCAGATCAATCTGCGTGAGCAAAAAATAAGTGTAATTAATACTGAAGTAAGAAACCTGGATAGCCAGATCTCAGAAAATACCAACACAGTACATGATCTACAGGGGCAACTGGACCTGTTAAAGAAAAAATATGCCGATATGGTGCTCTTTGCGTATCGAAACCAGAGCGGCTATAATAAGCTAATGTTTATTTTCGCAGCTAAGGATTTTAACCAGGCCTATAAACGGTTAAAGTACCTGCAGCAGTTTGCAACTTATCGTGAAAGGCAGGCAGCATCCATTGAGGGTAAACAAAAAGACCTGCATGTTAAAATAGTTGAGTTAGATAAAACTAAGGAACAAAAACATACGTTATTAATAGATCAGGAGAAAGAAAAAGAAACGCTTGGTAAAGAGAAAAATAACCAGTCGGCTACGGTAAAAGACCTTTCAAAACAAGAGAAACAATTAAGGAGCCAATACCAGGCTAAACAAAGGGAAGTATCTAAAATAACACGCCAATATGCAAGGGCGGTGATTGAAGAAGAAAGGCGCAAGGCCGAAGAAGAAGCAAGGGCGGCAGCCGCACGTGCTAAAGCAGCGGCCGCGGCAGCAAATAAGGATGCTCCGGTTGTTAATACCAAACCTTTGGCACGTAAAACAAATAGTGAGATATTAAATGCTACGCCCGAGGCGGCAAAACTATCAAACGACTTTTTGGGTAACCGCGGCAGGCTGCCATGGCCGGTTGCTAATGGAGAGATTACCCAGGGATTTGGTGCTTACATGACCGATGGTATAAAAAGCGAGAGCACCGGTTTGGATATTCGTACTAATAACGGAGCTTCAGTAAGGGCAGTGTTTGATGGTACAGTATCAAAGGTGCAGAATGTATTAGGCACCTGGCTGATCATTATCAGGCATGGCGAATACCTGACAGCATATTCAAACCTAAAATCGGTAACGGTATCGTCAGGACAAAAGGTTACGACCAAACAAGCACTGGGTTCTGCAGCCACAGACGCGGTAACAGGCGAGACGCAGGTACATTTTGAATTGTATAAAGCCGGTACACCTGTTGACCCTAAGATTTGGCTGGCAGACAGGTAATTTTATTTTGTAATACATTAATTGTTTATATTTGTACCTTTAATAGAGAGAATATGTTTAGTTCAGTTTTTTTGTTTTTTGAATTTACAGCGCCTGAGATAATGCTCATTTTATTTGTGACATTATTGCTTTTTGGCGGTGATAAATTACCCGGCCTGGCAAAGGGTTTAGGTAAGGGTATCCGTGAGTTTAAAGACGCGTCGGAAGGTGTGAAGCGTGAAATAAATAACCAAATTGATAACTACGAAAATAAAAAGAAGGAAGAGCCGGCTAAAGAGGCTGAAGCAGCGGCACCACTGATTGCGGAACACTCAACCGATAATGTTGATGGTAAAGCGGCGGAGAATATAACAGAGGAAGTAAAGCCTGAAGCACTTAAAGTTGCCAACACCATACCTGCGGGTCAAACTCAGGCAGCTACAGATAATGTAGGGCATACCCAGTATGATGGTACGCCTGAGAGCGATGAACATCTTTATAATCATTATAAAGGCATTTCTGAAAACCAGGAAGCCACAACTCACGTATCTGAACCTGGTAAAACAACTCACGAATAATATTTATCAATTATATTAAACTTTTAAAATTATGGGATTAGATGGTCCAGTAGTATTTGTCATCCTGATAGTAGTATTGCTATTGTTTGGTGGTAAAAAAATACCTGAATTAATGAAAGGCTTAGGTAAAGGCGTAAAAGAATTTAAAGACGCGCAAGATGGCAAAGCCGAAGACGATAAGCCTAAAGCTTAATCTTCTTTAGGTACTAATTGTATAGCTTGTTACTTAATAATACTTATCCGTTAAAATAATTTCTATTTCAACGGATAAGTTTTTTATTTTCGGCCCATGACTAAATTTTATTCCTCTTTAAATGAAATAAAGAGTGGGTTACAAAGCGGTAAAATTACTGTTGTAGGGCTGGTAAAGAACTACCTGAGTCAAATTGAACAAAATGCCAATTTAAATGCTTTTAACGAAGTATTTGGCCCCGAGGCATTGCAACGCGCAAAAGATATCGACATTCGCCTTAACCAGGGCAAAGCCGGTAAATTGGCCGGTATGGTTATCGGTATAAAAGATAATATCTGTTATAAAGGGCATAAAGTAAGTGCCTCATCTAAAATTTTATCGGGTTTTGAGTCTATCTATTCGGCAACTATTGTTGAGCGTTTACTGGCAGAAGACGCCATTATAATTGGCCGTTGCAATTGCGATGAGTTTGCAATGGGCGCATCTAACGAATCTTCTTACTATGGCCCTGTAAAAAATTATGCTGATCAAACCAAAGTTGCTGGCGGCTCATCGGGCGGCTCGGCGGTAGCCGTACAAGCCGGCATGTGCCTGGCCGCAATAGGCACAGACACAGGTGGCTCGGTAAGGCAACCAGCCTCGTTTTGTGGTGTAATTGGATTAAAACCAACATATGGCCGCATATCGAGGCATGGTTTAATTGCCTATGCCTCGTCTTTTGACCAGGCAGGGCCCATCACCCGTTCGGTTGAGGATGCAGCTCTTTTGTTAGAAGTTATGGCTGGTGCCGATGAATATGACAGCACTACAGCCCAAACCCCGGTGCCGTCTTATAGTGCCGATCTGCAAAAATCAACCGGGAAAAAGAAAATAGCTTATTTACAGGAATCATTATCAAGCCCCGGCGTTGATGACCAGGTAAAAAGTGTATTGATACAAACTATTGACAAATTACGCGCCGAAGGTCATACTGTTAAACCTATAGCGTTTGAATATCTGGATTACCTGGTGCCCGCTTATTATATACTGGTTACAGCGGAAGCATCATCAAACCTGGCCCGTTTTGACGGAGTGCATTACGGTTATCGCAGCAAATCGGCTACTGATCTGGTTTCGACTTATAAACGCTCACGTTCTGAAGGTTTCGGTAAAGAAGTAAAACGCCGGATCATGCTGGGTACATTTGTACTTAGCGCGGGCTACTATGACGCTTACTACGCCAAGGCACAAAAGGTGCGCAGGCTGATACAGGAAAAAACCAAGGCAATTTTTGCCGAATACGATTTTATACTGATGCCAACCGCGCCAGAGCCTGCATATAACATTGGTAAAGAAGAGATTGACCCGGTAGTAAATTACCTGGCTGATATTTTTACGGTACAGGCCTCGCTAACCGGGGTGCCGGCAATTTCTTTACCGGTAGGCAATAACACTAAAGGATTACCGTTAGGATTACAATTATTAGCCAAACATTTTAACGAACAAGAGTTGTTGAATTTCTCCAAATATTTCCTGGAGCTATAGTAATTTAATACATTAGTAAAAATTTTGCGCATAAAAGAGCGTATACGTTGCACCCCTTAACGAAAAGAATGAAGAGAATAGTAATTTTAGCCACCTTCCTCTTATCACTGCAAATTGTAAAAGCTAATACCTTAACGGCTACAGGGATTTTACCCGGTAATTATCCGCCAAAAAATCCGGGCGATACGGCTTTAAATAATTCACTGGCTTACTCAGGCTCTATATTTAAGCTACGGTTGGATTCTATCCAGAAAGAAATACCGTTGGATTATAATGAGTATGTACAAACGTACATCGACCTGTATACCCGCCATAAGGAAGAAATGAGCCATGTATTTGGCCTTGCAAAATATTACTTTCCTATTTATGAAAAGATCTTTCATGACGCGGGTATCCCTACGGAAATAAAGTATTTATCTATCGTTGAATCAAAACTCGACCCTAACGCGGTATCGAGAGTAGGCGCAACAGGCCCATGGCAATTTATGGCTACTACAGCCAAGACTTACGGACTTAACATGGATAGTTACATGGATGAGCGTCGCGACCCGATACAGGCAAGCTATGCCGCCGCCGCTTATTTAAAAGATGCTTACCAGGAATTTGGCGACTGGTTATTGGCGATAGCCTCATACAACTGCGGTAAAAGCAGTGTGGAGCGCGCTATTGAAAAAGCCGGCGCAATGGATTTTTGGTCTATCCGCCAGTACTTACCACCCGAAACAAGAAATTATGTACCGGCATATATCGCTATGTCGTATGTGATGAACTATGGCAAAAAGCACAGCATTATTCCTGATATTCTGAATTTTCACCCAACAACGGATACGGTGATGGTTGACCGTATGGTTGATTTGGGCAATGTAGCCAGGGCGCTAAATACTAACCTGAGCGATTTGACCATGTTGAACCCGGCTTATAAAAGATTAATCATCAACGGTGCTACAGGCACCCCGCGTCGTTTGATTATCCCGCGTGCTAACCAAAAAAATTACTCAGCGTTATATAATGTGTTAAACGGCCTCAATGATCCGGTTTTATCGCTGCCGCTTCCTACGGTTGCCGCTGCATCCATACCGGTACCGGCCCCGATACCTGTTAATTATGCACCTGTAACTTATGTCGCTGCAACAAGATCAGCCCCGGCGGCTACAGCTGCTCCTGCCAATCCGGAGTATTATGTAATTAAAGCGGGCGAAACTTTAGAGCAAGTCGCCGCACACCATGGATTGAACGTGCGCGATGTCAGGGCCTGGAACAATATCCCGGAAGGTCAGTTACCGGTAGGGCAAAAAATAATATTGAACCCTGTAGCCAAAATTACTAAACTATAACCGACACAGGAATATAAATTAACCGATGGTAGATATATCTGTCATCGGTTTTTTATTTAGTTAAAAATGGTTCTATTGTATCAGTTTTTAACAATTTATCCAATTTTATCCCATATAAAAAGCATTAACTTTGAATCTTGAATTGAGACCATGGATAAATCTAATCGTAAACAGGACGCGCTAAACTATCACTCAAAAGGGCGTCCCGGTAAAATACAGGTAATACCTACCAAGCCCACCAACTCGCAACGCGACTTAACGATGGCTTATTCGCCGGGTGTTGCCGAGCCATGTTTGCGTATTGCCGAAAATGTTGATGATGTTTACAAGTATACAGCCAAGGGTAACCTGGTTGCCGTTATCAGTAACGGTACGGCTGTTTTGGGCTTAGGAAATATCGGCCCCGAGGCCAGCAAGCCGGTAATGGAGGGTAAGGGCCTGCTCTTTAAAATTTATGCGGATATTGATGTATTTGATTTGGAATTAAATGTAAAATCCGTTGATGAGTTTGTAACCATTGTAAAGGCCCTTGAGCCTACTTTTGGGGGGATCAACTTAGAAGATATATCTGCCCCAACCTGCTTTGAGATCGAGCGAAGGCTTAAAGCCGAAATGAAGATCCCCGTTATGCATGACGACCAACACGGTACAGCCATTATATCGGGCGCAGCATTACTTAATGCCTGCGAGATCCAGGGCAAGAAGCTGGATAAAATAAAAATGGTTATTAACGGTGCAGGAGCCGCCGCAGTATCCTGCACAAAAATTTATTTATCGTTAGGGGTAAAAAAAGAGAACGTGGTAATGTTTGACATTAACGGTTTGATCACGCCTAACCGTACCGACCTGGACGAAATGCGCCTGCAGTTTGCTACTGAGCGTAAAGGCATAGATACTCTTGCCGAAGCCATGAAAGACGCTGATGTGTTCATCGGTTTATCGGCAGGTAATGTGGTTACGCCTGATATGCTGCGTGGAATGGCTAAAAATCCTATTGTTTTTGCTATGGCTAATCCCGAGCCGGAAATAGCTTACGACCTGGCGATAACATCGCGTAAGGATATTATCATTGCTACCGGCCGTTCTGATTTCCCTAACCAGGTAAACAATGTATTGGGGTTTCCCTATATTTTCAGGGGTGCATTGGACGTAAGAGCAAGTGCCATTAACGAAGAAATGAAGCTGGCAGCGGTACATGCCATAGCCGGTATCGCTAAAAAGCCTGTGCCCGAAGCGGTGAACCTGGCCTACAACGCTAAGAACCTGAAATTTGGCCGCGAGTACATCATTCCTAAACCAATGGATCAGCGATTGATCACCGAAGTTTCATCGGCAGTAGCGAAGGCGGCTATCGAGTCTGGTGTGGCGCGTAAAATAATTACCGATTGGGAGGCTTATACCGAAGAGTTAAGATCAAAAGTAGGAGATGATGATAAACTGTTACGTAACATCACCAATATAGCCAAGAGCAATCCTAAATGTGTTGTTTTCGCGGATGCGGATAACTACAAGATCCTTCGTGCCGCCCAGATCGTAAAAGATGAGGGTATTGCTACCCCAATATTGTTGGGTGATAAAGAAAAGATAAAACAGATCATCAAAGAAACAGAACTGGAGTTTGGCGACGTAGAGATCATTGATCCGCATTTGGGCACTAAACGATCTGAAGAATATGCCCAGTACTACTTTAAAAAGCGCCAGCGCAGGGGTATTACTTTGTTTGAGGCCCGCCAGGTAATGACTGACCATAACTACTACGGTGCCTGTATGGTGCAGTTTGGTGAGGCTGATGCTTTAATATCAGGCTTAAGCAAAAATTATGCTACTACCGTTAAACCCGCGCTGCAGATCATCGGCACCGAGAAAGGCGTGAGCCGGGTTGCGGGTATGTACATGATGTTAACTCAAAAAGGCCCTGTGTTTTTTGGCGATACCACGGTAAATGTTAACCCGACTGTCGAAGAACTGGTAGATATTACGGTACTGATAGAGCGTTCTGTTAAGCAATTTAATATCAACCCGAGAGTAGCCATTTTATCTTACTCAAATTTTGGATCAAACGAAGGCCCGATACCTGAAAAGACCAGGGAAGCGGTACGCATCTTACATGACAAATATCCTGAAATGATCGTCGACGGGGATATGCAAGCCAACTTCGCGCTTAACGCATCTTTACTGACCGATAACTTTCCTTTTTCGACTTTAAAAGGAAGAGCTGCAAATACATTGATTTTCCCTAATTTGGAATCGGGTAATATCGCTTATAAACTCTTGCAGGAAATAGGCAGCGCCGAGGCTGTAGGGCCCATATTGCTGGGACTAAAAAAGCCGGTACACGTACTACAGTTAGACAGCTCTGTACGCGAGATCGTAAACATGGTGACCATTGCTGTTGTTGACGCGCAAGCGAAAGCAGCTAATAAGTGATTAGTGGTTAGAGATTAGTTGATTAGTTAGGGTGTTTTGTTTCACGCGAGTGTGTGATAAATGAAATAAGTGAAACAATATTTTTGATTAATTAATTGAAAATAAACCGATTAATTAAAAGTAGTGAAACAAAATGAAACAAGATTGCTGACTCATGATAGTATCGGGAAGAGATTAATGATTGTTTTTGATCTTTATATAATTTACCTTTCGTCTTTTACCTTTTAACCTTTAAATAAAAATATGTACGCTTATATTGATGGTAAATTAGTTTTTAAAAGTCCTGCCTATGTGGTGATCGATGCTAATGGGGTGGGCTATCACATCAATATATCGCTTAACACTTACTCGCTATTAGGTGATGCCGAGCGTTGTAAACTTTTTACCTGGCTACACGTAAAAGAAGACGCGCATACCTTATACGGCTTTGCTGATGAGGGTGAGCGAAGGTTGTTTTTACACCTGATCTCGATATCAGGCATAGGCCCAAATACAGGTAGAATGATGCTATCATCCATAACCCCTTTAGAAATACAGACTGCAATTATTAATGGCAATGTTTCGCTAATACAGCGTATTAAAGGGATAGGGCCAAAATCTGCGCAAAGAGTAATATTAGAGTTGCAGGATAAATTGCGTAAAGAGGGTTCTGAAACACTAAATACAGCACCAATTATCAAGTCTGTTAAGGACGAGGCCCTTGCCGCGTTAGTGATGCTGGGCTTTGCACGTAATGTTGCAGAGAAGGTATTGGAGCAGGAAGTGAATAAAAATGGCGGAACTTTAACTGTCGAACAGCTTATTAAATTAGCCTTAAAAAGTTTATAATTACGCGGGATTTTAGTTGTAGCATGTGATAGGAAATTTTACCTGTAAATTTTTTATTGGTACATTAATTATAGCTGCGTTTTGCGGATTAGGACATGCTTTTGCTCAGCAGGCACCTCCGTCCACACCAAAAAAAGATTCGGTAACAGTCAAGGCCCCCTTCAAGCGTACCATATCAAACAACGGCTTAAACAGGGAAGGTATCTTTGACCCGGTACCGTTTGGAGTAACACGTACGGTTGAATACGATGCGCTCACCAATCAATATGTACTTTATGAACGTATAGGTAACCTGCTTTACCGCCCCCCGGTTTACCTTACTTTTAAACAGTACTTGTATTTAAAACAAACCCAGGAAAAGCGCGATTATTTTCAAAAGCTGGCCGATAATTATTCTTATCAGCAACAGCAGCCGGGGTTTATCCCGCAGATAAATGTGCACAACCAAACTTTCGAGAAAATATTTGGCAGCTCAATTATTGATATTCGCCCACAAGGTTCAGCCGACGCAATTTTAAGCGGGCAGGTCAATAGCAATCAAAATCCGCTGTTTAATACCAAACAACGTAAGCAATACAATTTTAATTTTGATCAGCATATTCAGCTTAATTTAACGGGTAACATTGGCGACAAGTTAAAGATAGCCACCAATTATAATACCGATGCCCAGTTTCAGTTTGATAACCAGGTAAAGCTGGATTACGTTGGCCACCCGGATGAGATCATCCAGGAGATCCAGGCAGGTACGGTGAGCATGCCTTTAAATACTTCGTTGATCACCGGCACGCAGGCGCTTTTTGGTTTAAAAACAAAATTGAAATTTGGCAAGTTGGATGTAACCTCCATTTTTTCGCAACAGCGGTCACAATCAAAAGATATCACCATTACCAGCCAGGGGCAGCAGGGCAACTTTTCGGCAATGGCGTCTGATTATGAGGCTAACAAACACTACTTTCTATCACAATTTTTCAGGAATAATTATAATAAGGCGCTGGCTAATATCCCCATCATCAGCTCAAATATTAATATTACAAAAATCGAGGTTTGGACAACCAACCGAACCAACGCTACTACCGACTCGCGCGACGTAGTTGGGTTTTTGGACCTGGGTGAGAACGCGCCATATAACACTGGCCAAATCCAGGGTGGTGCCGGATTTTCGGGATTACCTGCAGGTTTTAAGGGGCCGGGTTTTCCGGATCAGTCAAACAATTTGTTAGCCAATTTACCTGCAAACGCCCGCTTTACCAATGATCCGTCTAACTCACTTATCAGCTACTTCGCTGCGCATGGCGGTACAGATAACTACGCCAAGTTAACTTATGCCCGCAAGCTTACATCAAAAGAGTTTACATTGCATCCGCAACTGGGTTATATATCGCTTAACTATCCTTTAAATAATGATGAGGTATTGGCTGTAGCTTATCAATATACTTACAATGGTAAGCAATACCAGGTGGGCGAGTTTTCAAGCGACATCCCGGTTAACCCGGCAACACCAAAAGTATTGTTCCTGAAATTATTAAAGAATACGCTGTTAAAAACCAACCTGCCAACATGGAAGCTGATGATGAAGAACATCTACTCGCTCAACGCGTTCCAGGTTAGTTCGACCAATTTTAAGTTAAGTGTAACTCGTCTTGACGATAAAACGGGAATTGAAAAACCGGTAATGGAGGAAGGGCAAAATACCAAAACCAAGCTTTGGCTAAAAATAACCGGTCTGGATAATTTGGATCAGCAAAATCAAAAGCAATCTGACGGTTACTTTGACTTTTTAGAAGGCATTACCATCGACTCGCAAAACGGGCGGATCATGTTCCCGGTGATAGAGCCCTTTGGGTCTGACCTGGCCAAACAATTCAGTCCCACAGAAACGGACCTGGTCAGTCGGTATGTGTATCAGCAATTATATGACTCCACCAAAACGGTGGCCCAACAGTTTTTTCCAAAACTGAACAGGTATGCTATAAAAGGAACCTATACAGCACAAGGCGGTGGGGGATCGTACCAGCTTAACGCGGTCAATATCCCGCAAGGTTCCGTAACGGTATCAGCAGGCGCGACTAAGTTGGTGGAGGGTACCGATTATACCATTGATTACAACGCCGGGCGATTGAATGTAATTAATACGGCCATACTCTCATCGGGCCAACCTATCAGCGTCCACCTGGAAAATAACGAGATCTTTGGCGTTCAGCAGAAGTCGTTATACGGTTCGAGGTTTGATTATAAGTTGAGCCCTAAGCTGGCATTAGGCGCTACGGTAATGCACCTTACAGAACAGCCCATATCACAAAACGAGGCCATAGGGCAGGAGTCTATCTCAAACACCATCTGGGGCTTTGATGCCAACTACGCGTCAGACTCGCGGCTGCTTACCCGTTTAGTAGATAAGATCCCGTTTATCCATACCAAGGCGCCCTCGTCCGTAAACCTTAGCGGTGAGTTTGCCCAGTTGTTGCCCGGTAGCCCGAGCGTGCTAAACTATGCAGGCTCAAAAAACGGAACTTCTTATTTAGATGATTTTGAAAATAGCCAGTCCATAATTGACGTAAAGAGCGCTAATGCCTGGCAAATTTCAGGCACGCCGCAGTTGTTTCCGGAGGCTGCTTTATTTGATAATTTGGCCTATGGCTTTAATCGTGCCCGTTTAGCTTTTTATAATATCGATCCTATATTTTATACCAATACCGCGTCAACAGGCGTTACTCGAAGCCAGCTATCCAACCATTACACCCGGCAAATTTTGGAGACAGAAGTATTCCCCTACAAGCAATCTGTTACCGGGCAGCCGTTGGGTTTATCAACGCTCGATCTGGCTTTTTACCCAACCGTGCGTGGTCCGTATAATTACACCACTACCGGCATTAACCCGGATGGATCTTTACAAAACCCAACCGCTCGCTGGGGCGGTATGTACCGTGGGATATCAACCAATGACTTCCAGGCACAGAACGTAGAGTATATTGAGTTTTGGGTGCTTGACCCATTCATTTACAAACCGGCGTCAAAAGGGGGCGACCTGTATTTTAACCTGGGTAGCATATCTGAAGACGTATTGAAAGATGGCCGTAAAAGTTTAGAGAACGGTTTGCCGGTTAACGGAGATCTGAGTACCGTTGATACCACTGCCTGGGGAAGGGTGCCAAAAACACAGCCTGTTGTAAACGCTTTTGACAGTAACCCGGCATCACGTGTTTTGCAGGATGTCGGTTTGGACGGCTTGAATGATGCTGATGAGCAAACAAAATTTTCTACCGTTGTGCGGCAGGTTAAAGCTGCCGTTAATGCACAGGCTGCAAATACTTTTGCCGGAGACCCATCGTCTGACGATTATCAATATTATTTAGGCCCGGCACAGGATGCCGCACGGGCCGGGATATTGCAACGCTACAGCAAGTATAACGGTAACGAAAGCAATTCAAAAACTTCCGAGCAATCGCAGGCGCTGTTGGGCTTGCAAACATCGGCCAATAGCTCATTGCCGGACGGCGAGGATATCGACCACGATAACAACATGAGCCAGGACGACCAGTATTTTCAATATAAAGTGTCCATGCGCCCGCAGGATCTGGTAGTGGGCCAAAACTTCGTTAACGATAAAATTACATCGCAGGTTAAACTGCCGGATGGTACAACGCAATCTGTAACCTGGTACCAGTTCCGGGTGCCTATCACGGCTTATCAATCTGCTGTCGGGGGTATCCAGGATTTTAAAGCGATAAGGTACATGCGGATGTTCATGACCAACTTTGCCGATACCGCGGTACTACGCTTTGCCACCATGCAGTTAGTAAAAGGTGATTGGCGGGCTTATAATACAGAGAATAATCCGCTCAACGTAATTGCTGATCCGGCTATTACTAATCCTCCGCTGGATAATTCGGTTATTAATGTGGAGACAGTAAACATTGAAGAGAACGGTAAACGCGTACCTATACCGTACGTGGTACCACCGGGAATTGAACGCCAGCGCGATTATAATAACCTGCAAAGCAACACACAGTTAAACGAGCAATCGTTATCTGTAAGTGTAACCAACTTAACCGACGGATATTCGAAAGCTGCATTTAAAACTTTTTATAATGACCTTCGCAAGTATAAGCACCTGCAAATGTTTATCCATGCCGAGGCCGGCCAAACCAGCTTGAAAGATAACGATGTAAGCGCGTTTATTCGTTTAGGTGCAGATTACCAGGATAACTATTACGAATACGAAATACCCTTAGTGGTAACCTTGCCCGGTACAACCAATGCCAGTTCGATCTGGCCGGATGCAAACGCGCTGGACATTGAGCTATCTATTTTAACCGATGCCAAGCTGGCCCGTAATAAAGCAAAGTTTAACGGGTTACCATGGCCGATAAACAAACCTTTTATATACGCAAACGGGCGCAATAAGGTCACCATTATGGGAGTACCTGACCTGAGCCGTCTACGAACGATCATGTTGGGGGTGCGTAACCCTTATCGTAATAACTTTCCCGCCGGAGTGGATGACGGATTAAGTAAATCAGCAACGGTTTGGTTTGATGAGCTGCGGCTTACCGATTTTGATAATAAAGGCGGCTGGGCAGCTATAGGCCGCGCCGATTTTAAATTGGCCGACTTTGCCAATATCACCGTATCCGGAAACAAAAGCACCGCGGGTTTTGGTACCCTCGACTCAAAAATGGAGGACCGGCAATTGAGCGATAACCAGGGTTATGATATCTCTGCTAATATGGACCTCGGTAGATTTTTCCCGAGTAAATCAGGCATCAAGATCCCTGCTTATGTAAACGTATCGAACCAGGTGAACATGCCACAGTACGATCCGGCGCAGCCTGATATATTACTAAAGCAGACGCTTAACTCGGCAACCTCAACACAGCAGCGCGATTCGATAAAAAATGCTGCCGAGGATTATACCATGCGCAAAAGTGTAAACTTTACCAATGTGCATAAGGAACGGTCGGCCGCCAAAACTGCCGTGCACGTTTATGATGTAGAGAATTTTAATGCCAGCTACGCGTACACGGAATATACCCACCATGATTTTACCACAGAAAGTGATCTTGAAAAAACCTACCACGTAGCTTTAGCCTATAATTACGCCAATCAGCCTAAATATATCAGCCCGTTCGCCAAGATCATCAAGAAAAATATGCTGGCGCTGATCAGGGATATAAACTTTAGCCTGGCGCCGACACGGTTAAATTTCAGCATTAATTTTGATCGTTTTTATTCAGAAAATTCATTGCGCAATAATGACCCAAACAACCCTGTATTTATCCCGACGACTTTTAATAAAAACTTTAATATTACCCGTGTTTACGGTATAGGGTGGAACCTTACCAAATCATTAACCATGGATATTGACGCTACCAATCTATCGGTGGTTGATGAGCCTTACGGACGCTTGGATGGATTAAAAATTGATACGCTTTGGCAAAATATCCGCAAGCTGGGGCGCACAACCAATTATAACCACACGCTAAATATCAATTACATCGTACCACTAAATAAAATACCATATATGGACTGGACCGCTATGGTGGCCCATTACAGTACCAATTTTACCTGGCAGGCAGCGCCTGAGTTCGCCATTGGCAACCCGCAGTTTAACGTAGGTAACAGCATACAAAATACCCGCAAGATCCAGTTGGACCCGGCACTTAATTTTGTGACGCTGTACAATAAGATACCATATTTAAAAAACGGAACTAACCCTAAAAATAGCACATTTACCAGGCTGCTGGTGGGATTGATAACAAGTGTTAAAAACATCAATGCATCATATACGCGGTCGGACGGAACGTTTTTACCGGGATACTTACCGCAATCAAATTTATTTGGTGAGGACCTGAGTTATGACGCGCCGGGTATCGGATTTCTACTGGGCAGCCAGGCAGATATCCGTAATAAAGCGATAGCTAACAACTGGATCTCGACAGATACGCTGCAAAATCAGCTTTATGTGCAATCTGTTAGCGAGGACCTGCACCTTAAAGCCAGTGTCGAACCGATATCAGACCTGCGGATCCAGTTAACCGCTTTTAAAACACAGGACCATACTTACCAAACCAACTTTAAATATTTAAGCACGCGTAATTCGTTCGAGAACCTGGCACCTGTAACAACTGGCGATTATAGCATTTCTTACCTGTCGCTGGCCACTGCTTTTTCAAAAGAGAAAGGAGTGAACAATACCTCGGCGCCGTTCCAGAAGTTTTTAGATAACCGAGCCGAGATCTCTAAACGGTTGGGACGGTCTAATCCAAATTCGACTGCCTTATCGGCCAGCGGTTTTGCTGATGGTTATGGCCCTAATTCGCAAAACGTATTGGTGCCCGCGTTTTTGGCAGCTTATACCGGTAAAGATGTCTCAAATGCAAGCCTGAGCCAGTTCCCTAATATACCTATACCTAACTGGCAAATTACTTATAGCGGTTTGGGGCGTATGGCTTTGTTCCAGGAATTTTTTGACTCGTTCGATATCAGGCACGGGTATCAATCAGCCTATACAGTAACCGGCTATAATACTTTATTACAATACCAGGAAACCGGCGGGGCCGCAAGCGCCAGGGACGTTAACAACGATTTCCTACCGCGGTACCAGTTCTCGCAGATCACTATTTTAGAGCAGTTTGTACCTTTGGTAGGGATAGACGTGCGATTTAAAAATAACGTTACGGCCAATTTTGAGTACCGCCAAAGCCGCGCACTTAGCTTAAGTTTATTAAATAGCCAGCTTACCCAGCAAAACGAAAACGTAGTTACGTTTGGCTTCGGTTATAAGACCAAAAACTTCAGGTTCCCGTTTGGGATGTTTGACAACCTGATCTTGAAAAATGACCTGAACTTTAAGCTGGACTTTGCTTTACGCGATAACAAAACGCTGATATACCAGGCAGATGTTACCGCCGCGCAGATCTCATCAGGTGCGCAGAATATTACTTACCGACCGTCAATTGACTATACCATAAGTGACCGGTTCATACTGAATTTATTTTACGATTCTAACCTCACCAAACCATTTACCTCGCAAGCTTTCAATACGTCGTTTACTAACTTTGGGTTTAATTTGAAGTTGTTGTTGCAGTAGAAACAACGCTTAACTATGCTTAGCCGTTTGTTCCAGCTCTTTTTTAATTTTGCGTTTCAGCTTGCGTTCGGCTCTTTTTCGCTGGCGGATCCGCTTTTTAATTTTGCGGTTCTTCTTATCTATCTCGCTCTTTGCAATGCGGGCGGTAGTAGCTTTTTGCGTTTTTTCATCGTAGCCAACCGCCGGTTTTATGCCTAAAAGCAAGCTATGCCATATCGTTTTAAAAAAAGGAAAGTCTGTTGGCCTTACATAGTTTACATTGAATGATCTCGGGATCCCGCCCGGATTATCCGGGTTATCATGCTTCAATATAAATACATTGGCAAACATCGACGCGATCACTTTATTCTTTAGCTTTTGATTAACCGTGTCGTTTTTTAACAGTTTAACCTTAAGATCATTATACAGGATAGTAACCTTACCTGTGGATACTTTACGATTAGCTTTAAAATCAAAGCTAAATCCCTTTAACGTCCCCGACGTGATCTTGACCATGGCAAAGGGGACAGTAGCAGCATTAATAGCCTGCAGGTCCATCGGTGCTAAATTGCCTTTATAGGTATAAGCCGCATCCTTATTAGTTAAGTTAAAGGCAAGGTCTGCATCAAATTTGGCGCGGTCCATAAAGCGGCTGGTTACGTGTGCCTTTAACCAATTGTTTTTTTGAAGGGCAGATTGGTTGGTAGTAACATTTAAAAATTCGACATTGGTATGGTTAAATGTTATTTCACCGGTCTGATCCGACTTCTTATTGTGTTCGCTATAACTGACATCGAGGTTCCTGATCCTGATGCTATCGATCTTTACGTCGGTTTTTAACAGATATATAGCAACATTCGGAAAGCTTTTTATTTTGTCATTAGCAGTTTTAATACCATTTGGATTTGCAAAAATATCGAGATTGCCGTTGTCTATAATTAAGCTTGATGCCGATACTGCACGATATTTATGATAGGTTATAAAATCAAAATGGTTAAGCTGTATCGAATCCAGTTTTATAGTAAACCTGGCTTTTGTGGTTTTATTAAAAAAGTTTGCAATTGGGTTTAATGTAACGCCCTGTACATTTAGCTGCGATGTATGGGTTGAAAAATTGAGACGGTTAATGGTATAGTTGTATATACCATCTGTCGTCTTGCCCTTATAATTATAAATATCGGCAACTATGTCTTTACAATAAAGTATCCTCGAGGTGTCAGTTTGGGTAAGCGAGTCTATCAACAACTCATGAGCCTGCAGGTTCATTTCCTTAAGTTCGGATATCACCAGTTTATTACCCGAATAATCATCATATTTAAATTTAACGTCGCTTAAAAAGATATCGCCAACATGGATATATTTTAACGATTTGGATATTTTTTGCCAGACAGTCCTGTTGTCTTTTTTTATAGTGTCTTTGGTGTGGTTAAGCTGGTAGCTTGTATGCACCTCGGGCGAGGTTAAGCTAACCCGGCCGATATCCAATTTATGTTGAAAGTATAATTTGAAAGGATGGATCTGCGAGAATACCAATCGCTTTAAATGTACCGTAGTTAAATTATTAGGCGCAAGGTGTTGTTTTTTTAGGCGATTGTAAACATTGGTATCAATTTTAAGATCAATGTTATAGATAATGATCTTACCCTCCAGTACATGGAGTTCGGCAGCCGAAAAATCAACTGTATACAAGCTATCCGTGCCGGTTAATACCGCGCTCTTAACCTTTGCCGATAGTATGGGCGACCAATATCGGTTCACGAAAAAGGCTGCCCCAAAAAGTAATACTAAAAATATTGCGAAACAGATAAGCGTTACTTTGTGCCATTTATGCTTCAAGATTTTTAACGCCATCTATCAAACTTATTATTGCTGATTTTTAAGATTTGCTATCGAGTCTTTTTTAGCCTGCCGCCTTGCTTTGCGTTCTAATCTGCGTTCTTTCCGGTCGGCTTTGAACTTATTAAACTTATCTACCAAGGTACTTACTTTAGTTACTACTTTGTTTACGGTACTCTCTGTTTTTTTAGTGAAACCAACACTCGGTTTCAAGCCATCCAGCAAACCCTTGTACAGGAAGCTAAAAAACGAAACCGTAGGCTCGCGCTTCAGGTCAATGGGCCCCTGCCTGAAATTACCTTTAATATCCGGATTAGCATTATCGATAATAAGCGTATTAGCAATTCTTGATACCAGGCCCTGGCTTTGTAATTCTGTTTTTCCGTCAACCTTTTTAAGCAGCTCTACATTTAAGTTTTTATAGTAAAATTCTAAATGCCCCTTGCCGCCATAATTGTTGGCATCTACATTAAAGTTTAAACGCTGAACATCTGCGCTTCGTACATGCACCATTGCCAGTGGCCTTACCAGTTTATCCAGTATCCGCCCGTCAAACTTACCCAATGTGCCGGAATAGTTAAATGCGCCATTCTTAGCATTGAGGTTAAATTTAAAATTTACTTGCAAAGGTGCAGCATTCATGAAATGGGTGCTGATGTGCGCTATCATAAACGGACTGGTTTTTTTAACATCCGCATCATTGGTGACATTAAAAAAATGACCGGTGGTATTGTTGAACGTAATTATCCCGGTTTGTTGCGTAGTTGCATCCAGCTCAGCGTAAATAATATCACTGTGGGTAAGGTTGAGCTTGCTTAATTTCATGTCCAACGCAACTTTCTGCAACGCCTGGTGCGGATCTTTACCTATTTTAATTGATTTCTTGCCCCTGTAGTTACTGTTGCTGTAGATGTGTACACTGGCTTTGTCGATGTCCATACTGCCGGCATACAGCTTTTGATCGCGCAGAAAGCGTTGCAGGTCAATATCGGTAATGGCGATCTGCTTAAACTTCAACGTGAAGATATCGCCCGACGTACCCAGTTTTTGATAAAATTGGGTTCGGTTATATCGCGGGGTTAAGTTTACTTTATCCAAAATGATCTCGCGCTTGGCTGTCGAAAAATAGATCTGTTGCAAGTCGGCATAGTACATGCTGTCGGGTGTGGCTATTGTATAGTTGTGTAAAATAAATTCGATGCCTTTGGTATAGTAAAACCGGTTATTATCTAAAGCCGATAGCGAGTCTATTAATATATTAGAAATATTGATATCCAGGTGTTTCAATGCAGTCAGCTTTGTTACCGGGTTGTTTTTGTTAATATATTTTACGCTGATGTCTTTTAGTGAAATAGAATCGATGCGCAATTGTTTAAACACATTTTTGATTATCTGGTAAGGGGTTTTTGGCTTGCCTACTTTTACGGTATCATTAAAGCTATACCGTTTGTTTACAATGGTCAGATCAGGTTTATCTATCGAAATATTATTAATAACTAACACTTTTTCCTGGTAAGCTTTTTTAGCGCCTACATTTTTAATAGTTAGCTTTTTAACACTTAGCGTAAACAGGTTATCGGGCGCTTTTTTCTCGGTTACCAGCTTTTGATATACAGCCGAGTCAGGCACCAGTTTAAAGTCAGTAAGCGTAGCATCGCCCGATGCTAAGTTCAGGTCAAAATCAGAGTACTCGATATGATATAAGCTATCGGTTGATTTTAAGATCATTTCTTTCAACTTTGCCTGGAGCAAAGGTTTCCATCGGTCGCCTGCGAAATACCTGTTATAGATATACCAGCCGCTGCCGCCTATTAAAAAAATTAGTACCAATATAACTATGGGCCATTTACGGATAGTATATTTTCGGGTATGAGTTTCGGTCATTAATGGATTGCTTTAAAATAGGTTAACAACAAAAACGGTGTTTTGTTAAATATGTAATACTCCTGCGGAGAATACGGCTTTACATGTCAAATTTTTTACCATCATAATTCTGCCAATCTGTCACACGGTATATAAATTTTGTGTATTTTTGCTGCTCAAATTTTATAAGAATGATTGATTTGGTTATTCCGGACAAAACACATGATGAAAGCAGGCAGGGTGAGGCGTTGATATTGGATCCTGTTGCCGGTAAGAATAACGGGCGCAAGCTATATATTGAGAGTTACGGTTGTGCTATGAATTTTTCTGATAGTGAGATAGTTGCTTCTATATTGTCAGAAAAAGGATTTGAAACCACCAGCGATTACAACAATGCCGATGTTATCTTTATTAATACCTGCTCAATTCGTGAAAATGCCGAAACACGCGTACGCAACCGCCTGAAAGAGTTTAAGGTTGCAAAATCTAAAAACCCGGGTATGGTTGTGGGTGTGTTAGGCTGTATGGCCGAGCGTTTAAAAGCCAAGTTTTTAGAAGAAGAAAAACTGGTAGACGTAGTAGTTGGTCCTGATGCATATCGTGACCTGCCAAACCTGATAGACCAGGTTGATAGCGGCCAAAAAGCGGTTAATGTATTATTATCCCGCGAGGAAACCTATGCGGATATCAGCCCTGTGCGTTTAAACAGCAACGGTATTAACGCATTTGTTTCTATTATGCGCGGTTGTGATAATATGTGCTCTTTCTGCGTGGTACCATTTACCCGAGGCCGTGAGCGAAGCCGCGATCCGTTTTCGATCGTAAAAGAATGCCGGGACCTGTTTGACAGGGGATACCGCGAAGTTACCTTGTTAGGGCAGAATGTGGATAGTTATAAATGGGCGCAGCCTCATCCTGCCCTCTCCAAAGGAGAGGGTTCTGATGTGCAGGCGGATCAAGACTCCCTCTCCAAAGGAGAGGGTCGGGGTGAGGCTGTGAACTTTGCCAATTTGCTGGAGTTGGTCGCATTGATCCATCCTGATCTGCGCGTGCGTTTCTCTACCTCGCACCCCAAAGATATTACCGACGATGTTTTATATACCATTGCTAAATACGATAACATTTGTAATTACATCCATTTGCCGGTACAATCGGGTAACAGCCGTGTATTGGAGTTGATGAACCGTACTTACGACCGCGAATGGTATATCAACAGGATAGATGCCATACGCCGGATCATTCCGGAATGTGCTATATCAACAGATATTATTACCGGGTTCTGCACCGAGACAGATGAGGAGCATAAAGAAACCGTAAGCATGATGGAATATGTGCAGTATGATTTTGCCTATATGTTTATGTACTCAGAGCGCCCGGGCACTTTGGCAGCCAAACGCTATGCGGATGATATCCCTGAAGCTACTAAAGCCGCAAGGTTAACAGAGATCGTTGCTTTACAGCAAAAATATTCGCACGTACGTTTGCAGGCGCAGATCGGTAAAGTACAAAAGGTATTGATCGAGGGTTTTTCAAAAAAATCTAAAAATGATTATGCGGGTCGCACCGATCAAAACGCGATGATGGTTTTCCCGGTAGACGAAAGATATAAACCGGGCCAGTATGTTAACGTAATTGCAGAACGCTGTACTACGGCAACGTTGATGGGAAAGATTTGCCCCCCGACCCCCTAAAGGGGGTGGAATACGGCAAGTATTAAATAGATTTTTAATTAAAATAAATCCCCCTCTTGTTCCCCCTTTAGGGGGCCGGAGGGCTAAGGGGCATGGAAATACAAGAAATTAAACAACGCTACGGTATCATCGGCAATTCGCCGTTGTTAAACCGGGCTATAAATATAGCTAACCAGGTAGCGCCTACGGATATCTCTGTTTTAATAACCGGGGAGAGTGGTAGCGGTAAAGAGGTGTTCTCGCATATTATCCACCAGATGAGCCCGCGCAAGCATGGGCCTTTCATCGCGGTTAACTGCGGTGCTATACCTGAGGGGACTATTGATTCTGAATTATTCGGCCACGAAAAAGGAGCTTATACAGGTGCAGTAGGTGAGCGTAAGGGCTATTTTGAAACCGTAAACGGCGGTACCATCTTTTTGGATGAAATTGCCGAGATGCCGTTGGGTACGCAGGCGCGTTTGTTGCGTGTGTTGGAGTCGGGGCAATATATTAAAGTCGGATCATCAAAGGTCGAAAAAACCAATGTGCGTGTTATAGCCGCTACCAATGTTGATGTATACGAAGCAGTAAAAAACGGCAAATTTAGAGAAGATCTTTATTATCGTTTAAATACCGTGCCTTTGCGCATACCGCCTTTACGCGACAGGAAAGAAGATATTTATTTGCTGTTCAGGAAATTTACGTCAGACTTTACCGATAAATACCGTACCCCACCTATCCAACTGGATGAGGAGGCGCAACAGGTGTTGATCAACTATTCATGGCCGGGTAACGTGCGGCAGCTAAAAAACATGGCCGAGCAATTGGCGGTGTTAGAGCGCGAGCATGTAATTACAGCGCAAACTTTGTTAACCTATATCCCGCAGGAAGCCAATGGTAAGAACTTACCAATGCGGTTAGGTAACCAGGCTAAAGAAGACTTTTCTGAACGCGACATCCTGTACAAGGTATTGTTCGATATGAAGCGCGATATGGTCGAGCTGAAAAAACTGGTGGCTGATATTATTGAACACGGTGGCGTTACACCGGGTTTTGCCAACCAATCGCAGGCCATAAACCAGTTATACCGTGATATAGAGATGCCGGGCAATACCGAGCAACAATTTACTATACAACAACCCGTTAATAACAACGACGGTTATAATATAACACACGAAGCCGAAGAGGTTGAAGAGTCGTTGTCATTGATCGAAAAAGAATCTGATCTGATTCGCAAAGCTTTGAAAAAACACAAAGGCAAGCGTAAACTCGCTGCAAATGAGTTGGGTATCTCAGAAAGAACGTTGTACAGAAAAATAAAGGAATTAAATTTATAAGGTTGATGAAAAAATTACTGGGTTTATTTTTGGTGTTAGGTGCTTTAATTTTTGTATCCCCGGGATGTTATTCATTATCAGGATCGGCTGTACCACCGGCTATGCGGACGATAAACATTGGCTTTTTTGAAAATGACGCGCCAATTGTGGTAGCCAATTTAAGCCACGATTTTACAGAGGCGCTAAAGGACCGCATCCGCACTACCACAAAGTTAAGTATTGTAAACGGCGAAGGCAATGCCAATATGAGCGGCGCGATAGTAGGCTATTCATACGCGCCGGTTTCGATTCAAGCCAGCAACCCTAATACGCCGCCAATTGCCAATGCCGAGGTGTTGAGCATTACTGTTAAAGTTAAATTTGTTTACGATGCCGATAAAAAGCTTAACTTTGACCAGACATTTACTAAAACAGCAAATTTTCAAGGCGATATCAATTCGCAGGAGCAGGCCCTTATTAAAACAATAACTACACAGCTTATTGACGATATTTTTAATAAGGCCTTTAATAATTGGTAAGTATTTTATAGCTTAACCCCGTGAACGAACAAGTAGATTACGCAGCGCACGAATTTTTATGGAAATTATTAGCAAACCCTGCTGATACCAATTACGCGCACGTTGGCGATTTACAATCGTTGGTTGACCAATTTCCGCAAAGCGGGATTTTACGTGCGCTGTTGATCCCTTATGGTGATAAGCGATATGCCAAACAAGCCGCAGCTTACTTTGATCCTGCTATAGTACACAAACTGGCTACGGCACCTGATAGTTTGGCGACAGTAACATCTGAACAGGTTATTTATCATAATGGATCGTCGCATGCGGCAATAACAGAAATTGCAGAAGAGGCATCTGCAGTTAATGTAGCAGAACCTGAACAGGAAGTTGTAACTGATCCATATCTTGAAGAAGTTCCCGCTGAAATTGATGAAGAGCCTTATGCTTATCCATCAGAAGAAAATGCAATTACTCATGCAGACGAAGCGCTAACCAAAGCTGAAATTATTGATGATAAACCTGGCCACGAAAGTTACGTGCATGAGGCAGAAGCAGCACCGTTAGCCACAGAACTCGCGGAAGCTGAAAAAGAAATTAACCCTGAAGCTAATATTCTTGGCAAAGAATATGATGCCTATTTATCTGAAAAAGAAAGCCAGCCCACAGAGCCGGTGGTATCTGATGACGAGACAAGATATTTTCACCAGGATATTGATGATGAGGTGTATGAGGAAATTGTAAGTATTGAAGATATAGGCCTGGAGCAATTAGCCGCGCTTCATAAAGAAACTAAAGAAGAAGAACAACATCAACAAGAGACCCGCAAAGAACCTGAAGCCGAAAGGCCTGAAAATGAAAGTTACTTTGTTTTTGAACCCGATAAAGCAGAAAACGATAGAGAAGAAACAGAGGAGCAGTATCCTGCAGTAATTGCCACGGACAAAATGTGGAAGACAAAAAGCAACGTATCAAGGTACAACGACGAAAAAATGCCTTATACGTTTTTGTGGTGGTTAGATAAAACCCGGAAAGAACATGCTGCCATATATCAACCGTATGTAAGCAAAGCCACCCCGGTTGAAAAAAAAAAACAAATAGTTGATGAGTTGCAAAAGCAGTACTATCAAAATATTGTTAATATTACCTCCATCACAGATCTGGACAGGACGCCGCCAAAACCATCTGCTCCGGCACATCCCAGTAAAGAGGATCAAATAATTGAACGTTTTATACAGGAAGAGCCGCAAATTAAACACCCAAGTGGGGTCAAACTGAATAATGAGAACAAAGCCAGGCGCAGCTCAGAAGATAAAGAGGAGTTGGTAACGGAGACATTGGCAAAGATTTATACTGAACAAATGCTTTATCACAAAGCTATATTAACGTATAAAAAATTGATGTTGAAATATCCGGAAAAAAGCCTTTACTTTGCAGGCCAAATTGAACAGTTAGAAAATAAAATAAATTAATATAAAGAAATGTATTTAGTATTAGCAATTATTGTGGTTATAGTATGTGTGCTTTTAGGGCTTATCGTACTTATCCAAAACCCTAAGGGTGGTGGTTTATCATCAAACTTTTCAAGCTCATCGCAATTAATGGGTGTGCAAAAAACCGGCGACTTTTTAGAAAAAGGTACCTGGGTACTGGCTATAACCTTAATGGTTTTATCTTTAGCAATTAATGTAGTAAGTAAAGGCGGTTCATCAAGAGACGATTCACAGTATAAAGAACAGTTAGATAAATCATTGAAAGCGCCGGTAGCGGCACCAACCGCTCCTGCAAGTGCACCATTAACATTACCTGCAACTCCGGCAAAAAAATAAGTTATTTACAGATATACGAAAAGGCTTTGAAGATCATCTTCGAAGCCTTTTTTGCTTAGGGCACACTGTCATGATGGCATTGATAGATTAATTTAAAATAAAGTAAAAATTGTTAGGTTACGCAAATCTGACAATACAACAGTTTACATGCCAAATTTTATTGTTGGCATAATTGATGTAGAATAGCAACCAAGTATAAACTTATAAACAACCAAAAAATAATATAGTATGTCATTAAACATTAAGCCTATCGGAGACAGGGTAGTAGTTGAAGCTGCTCCGGCCGAAACAAAGACTGCTTCAGGTATTTATATCCCTGAAACCGCCCAGGAAAAACCACAGCACGGACAAGTTGTTGCAGTTGGCCCGGGCAGGTATGCTGATTCTACAGGTAACCTGATCCCTTTATCAGTAAAAGCCGGTGATAAAGTACTTTACGGAAAATTTGCCGGACAAGAAGTAACAATTGAAGGTAAGGATTACCTGATAATGAGAGAATCTGATATTTATATCGTATTATAATAATTAGTGAATGAATGATTGAGTGAATAAATGAATGTTTGCTCTTATCTTAAATTCAATAAATCATTAAGTCAAAAATTAAAAAAAGCATGTCAAAGCAAGTTAAATATAATGTTGAAGCAAGAGACGCCCTGAAAAGAGGCGTTGATACGTTAGCCAACGCGGTTAAAGTAACGTTAGGTCCAAAAGGACGCCACGTAATTATCGATAAAAAATTCGGCTCACCGGTTATCACTAAAGATGGTGTAACCGTAGCAAAAGAAATAGAATTAAAAGACCCTATTGAAAATATGGGTGCCCAGATGTTGAAAGAAGTTGCATCAAAAACTGCTGATATAGCAGGTGATGGTACTACTACTGCAACTGTATTGGCTCAGGCAATTGTTACTGCAGGTATTAAAAACGTAGCTGCCGGTGCAAACCCAATGGATCTGAAACGCGGTATTGATAAAGCGGTTAAAAGAGTTGTAGAAAACCTTAAAGCGCAAAAACAAGACGTTGGTGACGATTTCAGCAAGATCAAACAAGTAGCTTCAATCTCTGCTAACAATGACGATGTTATTGGCGAAATGATTGCCGATGCAATGCAAAAAGTTGGTACAGGCGGTGTTATTACTGTTGAAGAAGCAAAAGGTACTGAAACCGAAGTTAAAACAGTTGAAGGTATGCAGTTTGACCGTGGTTACTTGTCTGCTTACTTTGTAACCAATACTGACAAAATGGAAGCTGAGTTAGAAAACCCTTACATTTTGATCTACGACAAGAAAATTTCTTCAATGAAAGAATTATTGCCGATCCTTGAAAAACAAGTACAAACCGGCAAACCATTATTGATCATTGCTGAGGACCTTGACGGCGAAGCATTATCAACTTTGGTAGTAAATAAGATCCGTGGCTCACTGAAAGTTGCAGCTGTTAAAGCTCCAGGCTTTGGCGACCGTCGTAAAGCTATTTTAGAAGACATCGCTATCTTAACAGGTGGTACTGTAATTTCTGAAGAAAGAGGTTATAAATTAGAAAATGCTGAGCTTTCTCACTTAGGTGTTGCAGAAAAGATCACTATCGATAAAGACAACACAACTATTATTAACGGTGCCGGCGAAACTGACACCATACAAGGCCGTGTTAACGAGATCAGAACCCAGATGGAAGCAACTACATCTGATTACGATAAAGAAAAGTTACAAGAGCGTTTAGCTAAATTATCAGGCGGTGTTGCTGTGTTATATATTGGTGCAGCATCAGAGGTTGAAATGAAAGAAAAGAAAGATCGTGTTGACGATGCTTTACATGCAACCCGTGCGGCTGTTGAAGAAGGTATTGTTGCAGGTGGTGGCGTTGCCTTCATCCGTGCGGTAGCTGCTTTAGCTGATCTTAAAGGTGATAACGAAGACGAGAATACCGGTATCCAGATCATCCGTCGTGCTATCGAAGAGCCATTACGTCAGATCTGTGATAACGCAGGTATAGAAGGTTCTATCATCGTACAAAAAGTAAAAGAAGGCACTGGTGACTTTGGTTACAATGCACGTACCGACAAGTTTGAAAACTTAATTGGTGCAGGTGTAATTGATCCAACTAAAGTAAGCCGTGTAGCTTTAGAGAACGCAGCATCAATTGCAGCTATGTTGTTAACAACAGAATGCGTATTGGCTGACGATCCGGAAGAAGCAACAGCAGGCGGCCCGCCAATGGGCGGCGGTGGTATGGGTGGCATGATGTAAGCCAACCCGCTTCCGAAATATATTAAAAAACCCTGCCCTTAATAGGCGGGGTTTTTTATTTGGTATTTGATTTCCGCTATATCTTGTAATTCTAACAGTACTTGCTGTTTTAACCATTTTCAAAATCCTTGTATTTTATTTAATACAATGTTACTTTTTTGTAAACACCGCCTTTTGTCAGCGGCAGGTAAATGCACTGTCATTTGTTAATCAAATGATTGATTAAGTAATATTAGAGCTACAATTATATATAAATTTGTATACAATATCACAAAAGCACAAAAAGGCATAACAATTGAATACATCTCGACATGAAACATCTAACCGAAACAACAACCTACATCCGCACAACAATAGTTGAATGGGTATTTTACAAAGGCCCCGAGCTGTTTGTATCTATATACGGAAGGTAAAATTTTTATAACTTTGCGCGCAGATATGAAGCTGAGCGATTCTAAACTACACGAACTTTACGATAGTGCCTATGCATGGGTTATTCTTCATGGCACAACCCTACTTATATCGATAATAGTCTTACTGATAGGGCTAAAGGTTATTAAATTTATCGGCAATCGTTTAAGAGGCCGGATGAGCCAACGAAAGGTTCACTCATCATTACAACCATTTTTCCTGAGTCTTTCATTAACAGCTCTGTATGTGCTGCTTATAATTGGCGTAGCCGCCATTAATGGAGCCAGTGTAAGTTCTTTCAGCGCCATATTGGGTGGCTTCACCGTAGCTGTAGGTTTGGCATTATCAGGCACTTTTCAGAATTTTGCCGGTGGGGTACTTATTTTATTGCTTAAACCTTTTGAACTGGAAGATAGCATAGTAGCCCAGGGACAGGATGGCAAGGTAATTTCTATCCAGATATTTTATACGGTTTTAATTACAGCCGATAATAAAACAGTGATCATTCCCAACGGTAAGCTATTTAACGAGGTAATTGTTAACGTAACCCGTGAGGGTAGGCGCCGTCTTGATTTTGAAATTAAAATTGGCTACGCGGCTGATGTACAGCAAGTACTAAAGATCATTGAAAACGCCATAAAATCCAACAAGGCAGTCCTTAAAGATGGTAATAATAGGGTAGGCGTATCGGCCCTTGAGGTTGATGGCGTTAAATATCTTATTAATGTATGGATTTCACCCTCTGACATAATAAACGTCAAACTTGCATTACACGAAAAGATCCTGATAGACCTGCGGGCTGCAGAAATAAAGCTGCCGGGCATGTAATGGCTCAGATCTTCTGTTTAGCCTTGATCTCCAGGTAACGGTTTATCGTATTTACATTTAAATTTTGAGGTGTGCTTAGGATGGATTGTATACCATGTTTCGTTAATTCTTTTGCGATCAGTTTTTTATCATAAGCAAACTTTTCTGCAATAGTTTTGGTGTAGATGCCCTCGACGTCTGCGGCGTGTTCTTCGCTCAATTTTTTAAGCTCGGTATTTTCAAAAAACACAACCAACAATAAATGAAATTTAGCTATCCTTTTTAAATAAGGCAGCTGCCTGTTTAAAGCCGATACGCTTTCATAATTGGTAAAAAATACCACGAGGCTGCGTTGTTTTATCACACCGCGAATGGTGGTATACAACAGCTCAAGGTTGGTTTCAAGATAGCGTGTTTTTTCTTTGTGTAATACCTCCATTATTTTGTTTAGCTGGGTAGGGCGCCTGTCGGCGGGGATGACGGCTCCCTTTTTTTCGGATATCGTTATCAGCCCGGCTTTGTCTTCTTTTAGCAGGGCCACGTTTAGCAGCACCAGGCTGGCATTAATGGCATAGTCAAGCAGGCTCAATCCTTCAAAAGGCATTTTCATCACCCGCGATTTATCAATCACACAATACACATGCTGCGATTTTTCTTCGGTATACGAGTTGGTCATTAAATTGCCCTGCCTCGCGGTGGCTTTCCAGTTTATGGCCCTGTAATCATCCCCGGGAACATAATTTTTTACTTGGTCAAACTCCAAACTATGCCCAAGGCGCCGGATCTTTTTTATGCCAACCTCATTTAAGCGGTTAGAGATTGCCATGAGCTCATATTTGCGCATCTGCAAAAACGACGGGTAAACTGGCAATACTTCGGCCTGTGCGAAATTATACCTGCGGCTTACCAGGCCCAATGGCGATTTTACATAAACCCTGACGTCGCCAAAATCATACTCGCCGCGTTTTATCGGCCGCAAAACATAGTTGATCAGTTTGGTTTGCCGGGGAGTTAAATTTATATTGAACCAAACATCCCGTTTTTGAAACTGAAAAGGGATCTCATCAATAATACCAACGCTGACAGTAAACGGATACCTGTTTTCAACATAGACCCCTAAATCATTTTCATCATTATTACTTAAACGCTCAGGCGCATGGCGCCTTGCAAATACACCGTTGGTTGTACGGTATAAAAGTATAACGTCCATAATAATTAAAACCGTAACTACCCAGAACGCGAGCTCGGGCAATACACCTAGCCACGGAAAGAAAAACAGCAAGACAAAAAATACCACGCAACATGCCAGGGCCGTAAAAAGCCTGCCGGTTAAAAATAAATTGGCATAAAATGTCTTTAGTTTCTTCACCTGTATTTATTAACGTGGCACTTCAATCTTCTGCACTATTTGCGTGATCACTTCGTCGGGCGTAACGCCTTCCATTTCTTTGTCAGGTGTCAGCATGATACGGTGTCTCAATACCGGCTGGGCAACTAAAATAATATCATCAGGCGTAATAAAGTCGCGGCCCTTGATTGCCGCTATGGCCTTAGCCGCGTTAATTATCGCTAACGACGCGCGCGGCGATCCACCCAGGTACAATGATTTATTATTACGTGTTTCGTGGATTATTTTGGCCGTAAACTCCAGCAATTTTGGCTCGACATGCAGGCTCTTAACCTGTTGCCTTAACGCTACAATATCCTGTATTGATAATACGGGGTTGATATCGCGTAACTGGTCCGCAGGGTTTTGCTGATGCTGTTGGGTGATGATGCTGATCTCTTCTTCAAGCGTTGGATATTTAATATCTATCTTAAATAAGAAACGGTCAAGCTGTGCTTCAGGCAGGCGGTAGGTGCCTTCCTGCTCCACGGGGTTTTGGGTAGCAAGCACAATAAACGGCTCCTGCATTTTGTAGGTCTGCCCGTCAATGGTTACCTGGCGCTCTTCCATTACCTCAAACAGCGCAGATTGCGTTTTTGCAGGCGATCGGTTTATTTCATCTATCAAAATAATATTACCGAAAATAGGGCCCCGTCTAAACTCGAATTCACTGGTTTTAGGGCTAAAAACAGACGTGCCCAATACATCTGACGGCATCAGGTCGGGCGTAAACTGGATGCGCGAATATTTAGCATCTATCGCTTTTGCAACGAGTTTAGCGGTTAACGTTTTGGCAACACCCGGTACGCCCTCTATTAAAATATGCCCGTCGGCCAGTATACCGGCAATGATCAATTCAATAACGTCATGCTGCCCTACAATTATTCGGGCCAGCGTAGCCTTTATCTGTTCGACAGCGGCGCTAAGCTTGCCCAGGTCTGTCCTTTGTTCAAATATTTCGTCTTCCATATCTTTATCAGGATTGAGAATAAAATTTTTCTATCAGTTGGTTCAATACAATCAGTTCGTGGTCGTTTACCTTTGTCTGTTGGTCTAAATAGTTAATATAGTTAACCAACTCGTTTGTCAGGGCAGGATCTACACCGGCCTTGTTTGTTAAAGCATCAATAAATTCGCTGTCAAGCTTACTGGTTTTTAGCTGGTATTTCTCGCGGAGATGATTTAGCAGGTACAATATTTTCTTGTAGGCGATATCCGCGTTGTCCCGTTTTTCGTAATATACGCGCCCAACTACATTGACAAAATCAACGGTTGAGTTTTTTAATGGCTCAACCACGGGTATTACCCGTTGCCTGCGTTTCATCTCAAAAACGATATAAATAAATAGCAGGAAAAGGCTAAGGTAATAAGCCCATTGCAGGCTTGGGTTATTTAAAAACACCCTAACCGGCGACCCGTCAACAATAATATCATGATTTTGATATTCATCCCAATAGATGTTCTGTTTTACCGGTAAATAAGATAACGCCCGTTGTGCATAATCAGCGCCTTGCGGGGTAAGTAAACTATAGTTGGTAAAAAGTTCGGGATTAGCACAAAGCAGTAGCGTACCCTTGCCAAATTTATAACTGATATAATTTGCATCGCCGGCGGTGTTTCTGCTGATGACTGTTGCGCGCACAGTATCAAAATGGCTGAAATATTGGCTGCTGATATCATTGCTAAACGCATAATCCTTTGTTTGCCTAAGTAAAGGATTAGTAAAGTTTATCAGTTTTTTTTCGTCAGTATCTTCTGCACCTGTTTCAATCTTTAATTCTTTGTTTAATTGTCCGCTCCAGCTAAAAGTGCTCATAAATACTGTATTGCCGGCTTTAATATATTTGATAAGCCGCTCAAAATCTTCTTTAGTAACTTTTATTTTCCTGGCTACTATGATATAATTAGCAGGCTTTAGTTGGTCGTCAAATTCGCTGTAAATAGATTTATTGGTGTTGGTAATAGTAGCGCCCGGAAACATGTCGTTTAACCTGTCATATAATACATAAGTGCCAAACGGAATTTTATCACCATGATACAACGTTGGGTTCCAGCTTACAGCTTTAGGTTTATTATATTGTATAACAACATACACTAATAACAATAAGGACGCGGCTATAAGATATATTTTAAAATCCTTCATGCCGTTTTGATCTTAAAATTAGTAAACAGGGCATTGACCTTTTTAAAAATTTGCGCGTCAATTGTCAGCTCGCCGTACCATACATATTCAAACTGCCGGGTAAGTAATTTAAAGGCCATGCGCTGCTCGGCATTGGCTAATTCATTAATATATATGCTGTTTGTCTTATTGAGTTCCCAATGGATCTGTCCCGCGTCGCTTAGCTGCTTTAAAACTTTCAGGTATTGCAACCGTACGGCCAGCCTGTAGTTTTGTTGGTCAATTGCTTTTTCTACTTCGGCGTCCAGGTCGATAGCATAAATATTTTCAAGCGATTCATCATAAGGCAAACCGGCCGCTAAAGATTTGCCTTTAATGATATTAAAGGCGTCAATCCCGATGAGTTTTAAAATCAAAAATACAAGCGCGGCCACACCGAGGGCAATCAACAGGTATTTTAAAATTGTATTAAGAATTTGACCCGCAGTTCGTTTTTCACCTGTGCTAAACAGATCCCAGAACCAGCGCCAGAATTTATCCCATAGTGATTCACCGACGTAATTATCACCGTAATGAAACTCGTTATCGGCTTTGTACTTTTTTAAAGCCGCTTTGTCAAACTGCCTTAGTGCTACTACAGAACTATCGGTACGGGCAACCAACTTAACCTTAACAGGTTTAACAGGGTCAGCCCCCTTAACCAATAGGTTAAACAGTAGCAGGAAACAAACTAAATAAAGGTAACGCGGCATTTAGTATTCTTCGGCAGGTGCGTTTGTGTCGGCATTATTATCACCTAATTGATTAATCCTTCCCATTAAGCCGGTGGCATCTTTAATTTCTGTTAAACTAAAATAACATATGCCCAAAGCTACCGTAGGTAAAATATAAAGAACTAAGGCCAGTTCACGTAGTATGGTGCCTATCACAATTGAAAACGTTGATATATGCACTCTGTTAAATTTATGCAAAAAGATATTCCATACGTTAACTGCCTGAAAAGGAATAGTAAGCACCCCGGCACAAATAGAAATAAGTAAACCGGTAATAAATAACACGCCAAATACCATCCACCAATGTTCTTTTATTAACCTGAAACTCTGGCTAAACGCATACCCATAAGTGGTATTTTCAATGATCATGATCGGAAACACCAAACCCAAAATAGGATATAAGTAGATGCCCGGAATAAAGCAGCACAGAAACCCACACATTAATAGCAGGAAATTAAGAATAGAGCCGCCCAAAACTTTTAAAAAATAGTATTTGATATAACCCCATAATTCATCATTGGAAGGTGCAACGTTTCCTTTTTCTTTATATAACGCCATAAATGACAATATGGTAACAGGTAAGATTATATAGAACAACAAGCTTAAAAGGCCGACTAAAATACTGGCAATTATAAATGAAGCATCATATCTATTCTCTGTTACAAAGGTCCCATCGGTATCGATATTATTAAACATATCAGATGCTTTCATTTGCTGCATAATGCCTATTACTGTGCCTGCCAGTAAAAAAAAGCCGCAAAATATAAAGAAAGCGCTAAGCAGTGGTTTTAAATTTTGGCGGACAAATAAAAAAGAATCAGAAATAGCTTCACCAAAATCGCGTGTTTTTGAAAGTTCAATAGCAGGTTCCATAGTTATAAGGTTAGATGTTTGTTTAATTTATTTGGATAGATGATTACGTACCAGGTGATAAATACTGACGATACAGCCAATATAAAAATACTTAGCCACACCGGCATTTCTGTATGGCGTGTTACAAAGCTTTCAAAAAAAGCAGCCACAATAAATATAGGCACCAAACCAATGGCCATTTTCATGCCGTCCTTTGCGCCGCGTTTTAATGATACGAGGCGTGAATATGTTTTTGGGAATAGCAGGCTATTCCCTAACACCAGGCCCGCGCCGCCCGCAATTACAATTGATGATATTTCTAACACGCCATGGATCCATATCACCAGTACAGAAGCTATGCCCAGGTTTTTGCTAAAGAACATATATTCAAATGATCCCAGCATTAAGCCATTCCTGAACAGATAGTAAACAGTACCAACAGAGCCAAAAATGCCAAATACAAATATCCTTAATGATACCGCGATATTATTACCGCCTATTTGCAAAAACATTAAAAACGGATTGTCCTGTTTATAAACCGCGAAGGGGTCATGCCTTGCAATATTTGCTTCGGTCATGTCAACATACCCGTCGCCCATAATAAGGCGTACAAAACCCTGGTCGTACTTTGCAGACAGGGCACCCATCGTACAAAAAACAATAAAAAAAATAAACGCATAAAGCAGCTGTTTTTGATAGGTTTTAAAAAGCAGCGGAAGCTCATATTTCCAGAACAGTATAAAGCGGTTACCGTTTTCTGTCTTGTTTTTATAGATGGACTGATGAAGTGTTGATGCCAGCCCGTTTAAGTAAGCAGTGGTTTTTGATTTGGGATAAAAGGTTTTGGCGTAAGCAAGGTCATCGGTGATCTGGATAAACCTGTCGGCCAGTTCATCAGGGTTGTTAGTTACAGCGCTTTCAAAGTTTTTCCACTTCACAGCGTTTTGTTTCACAAATAATGGCTCGCGCATGCTTCAGGTTTAATATGGCGTTAAAATAAATACAAAATTTTTATCATTCAAGTAATAATTCAATATCGGGCAATTATATTTGTGTACATGCAAACCATCCGGATAACCACATCACAAAATATTGATATCGATTACGAAATAGCTGGTCTGGGTGAACGTATATTGGCGTGGTTAATTGACTTTGCTATTTTCTTTTTGATCATTATGCTTACAATTATAATCAATGCTATGCTTGGCGGTCATTTCGAAAATTTTATAATTGGGGCCATATTTATTGTTTACCTGGTATTGTATGTTTTTTACGACCTGTTTTGCGAGATTTTTATGAATGGGCAAAGCATTGGCAAGCGGATAATGAAAATAAAAGTGATCAGCCTTGACGGTGGCCAGGCAAGCGTGGGGCAATACCTTTTGCGCTGGTTGTTCAGGGTTGTAGATTTTACCATTACAAGCGGCGCGTGCGCGTTAATAACAGCAGCCGTAACCAATAAAAGCCAGCGTGTGGGTGATATTGTTGCCGGTACGGTATTGATCAGGACCGTGCCACGTACAGATATCGACGCGATAGCATTTGCACCCGGTCAGGAGAACTATGAGCCAATTTTCCAGGAGGTTACACAGTTAACCGACAAAGATATTGTTTTGGTGCATGAGGTTATTACAAGCTATATCAGGTCCGGCAATACGGTCGTTTTACATAATACAGCGGCAAAATTAAAGCAGGTATTGAATATAAGCACCCAAATGGATGATATGTTTTTTTTGCAGACACTGATAAAAGACTATAATCACATAGCAGCAGGCCTTGAGGCCGAATAGGGGTGACTAAGTCCCCATATTTTAAACACATAGTTAACAATGACTACGGTGCTTACCAAAACAAAAAAAAATCTTTTTAAGTTGCTTTTACTGTTATCAATTTTTATAAAGTTGCCGGCAAAATAATATCCGAATAGCAATAATAACGGTATTGCCGGCGGGTACAAAACAAAGCTTTCACGAAGATTTCCCTGCACCAAAGCGATAACTGCCCGCTGAAAACCACACCCGGGGCAATCTACCCCTGTCAAATATTTAAACGGACACGGAATTAAATGGTGTTTTAGCCAGATTATAAACAACATTTGTACTTAAATTTTGAATAATGCAAAATATAAAAATTATTGCAGTTTATTGCGTCTTAAGCACTTCTACATAGCGAAAATACACCTTACAATAAGTAAATTTGGATTAATGCAACGCGAACAACTTTCTGTATTTGACATGTTTAAAATAGGCATTGGCCCGTCAAGCTCACACACGCTTGGCCCATGGCGTGCCGCCCAGCAATTTGTACAGGTTATTGAAGAACGCGCCTCGCTTGGCCAGGTAACCGGGATGAAAATATTGCTTTACGGGTCGCTGGCTAAAACAGGCAGGGGACATGGTACCGATATAGCGGTGCTGCTTGGCTTAAGCGGCGATGACCCGGTAACCTTTGGGGTGGATGAAGTGGTGCCTAAGATAGACCATATCAAAACCGGTCATAAATTGGTTTTGGGCGGTAAGCAGGAAATAGATTTTACGGCAGATGAAGATCTGTTGTTCCTGTTTAATGAAAGCTTGCCTTATCACCCTAACGCGGTAACCTTCCAGGCATTTTTAAATACAGGAAAAGCCATATCAGAAACCTACTACTCTATTGGCGGCGGGTTTGTGGTAAAAGAGGGCGAGCAGAGCCAGCACAAGGCCGAAGTTGACCTGCCTTTCCCCATAGATACCGCCGGCGACCTGCTGCATTGGTGCATTAAAACCGGGCTTAAAATATCAGAGGTAGTAACCGAGAATGAGCTGGCCTGGCGAAGCGAACAGGAAACACGTACCGGGGTGTTAAATATATTTAATACCATGGCCCAGTGTATGTATCGCGGCAGCCATACCCGTGGTAAGTTACCCGGTGGATTAAATGTAGAGCGCCGTGCTGCAAAACTTAATAAACGCCTTATAGGCCATAATACATATAACAATTTTGACGAGTGGGTTACCGCCATCCGTAAAACAGGTAGCAGTTTTCAAAACATATTAGATTGGGTAAGCTGCTTTGCATTAGCTGTTAACGAAGAAAACGCGTCATTTGGCCGTGTGGTTACCGCGCCTACAAATGGTGCTGCCGGTGTTATACCCGCGGTGCTGCAATACTATATTGTTTTTTGCGATGGGAATACTGATAAGCAGATCGTTCAATTTTTGTTAACTGCTTCAGAGATCGGCTGTATCTTTAAAAAAGGAGCTACCATATCTGCGGCTATGGGTGGTTGCCAGGCAGAGATAGGGGTGTCATCGGCAATGGCGGCAGCGGCTCTAACAGAATGTTTAGGGGGCTCGCAGCGACAGGTAATGATGGCGGCAGAGATCGCTATGGAACATCACCTCGGCCTGACCTGCGACCCGATAGGCGGGCTGGTGCAGGTGCCATGTATTGAGCGCAATACCATGGGTGCCATTAAAGCCATCACAGCCTCGCAACTGGCGTTACAAACCAACCCGGATAACGCAAAAGTAAGTTTAGATGCCGTGGTAAAAACCATGTGGCAAACCGCCCAGGATATGAACTCTAAATATAAGGAAACAGCAGATGGCGGCCTGGCCATTAATATCCCGCTAAGTTTGCCCGAGTGTTAATTTGAGTGATCTATTTCTTAAACAACCTAACATCAAACACAAATGGATCAATACTCTTGATCTTTACTTTTTTAAATTCAGGATGCCTGGGGTTTACTAAATAGTTATGATCGCCGCCGACGGAAGCAGAGGGCACCTGCAATACCAAATGTTCGTTTTTCCGGATAAAATCATTACCGATGGCCTGTGTTTCTTTTACAAAAGGGTTGGTGTTCCAGTTTTGGGGAAGGTCGCTAACGTCAATTTTTAAAATGTCGTTTTCAGGCACGTTAATAGTGGCCAGGAAATAATTGATGGGAATGATACCGATAGGTACGTGGACTGCGATCTCAACCACGGCTAAAGCGCGCGATGCGGCCGTGTATAAAACAGGAATGCCTTTGCTGTTCCAGCGGCCCCCGGTTTTTTCGGCACCGTATCCTGAGATATCATTAATAAATGCCTGCCTGCTAAGCCGGTAAACAATCATGCCAGTATACCATGTTCAATGCGGCCCAATTCATCATAAATTGAGTTAATGCCAAATGAGGTGTCTAACAGATTTTTAGGCTTTACATTGCCCAATGGCAGGCTTACAGAATCCATCCAGGTATAAAAGTTATCGGCTACGCCAAAAACAGCAATGCCTTTTTTATAAAGCAACTCAATTTGCAATATCCTTTCAGAATAAAGCGGATCAAAAGATTTGTTCTCTTTTTTATAGCGTTGTATGGTACGCTCAGAAAGGTGCAGGTAAGACGACCAGTCTTCAAAATCAAAATGGATGTGATCCGATAGCTTGGTAAAGTAAGGAAATGGCACACCTTCTCTAACCATATTGGTCAGATCAAAGCTGTCTTCCTCGAGGAATTTATATTTCTTTTCTGTACTCATAGCTTTTACTTTGACATATGTCATCAAATTTACGACATTTGTCTCGGATAAACAAATTTAAAAAAAATTAGTTTGCCTGCAATTAGCTTTAACCAGGTTGTGACCTTTATTATATCATCTCCATGTTGAATAATACAGAGATATGGTGTTGAAGGATTTTTTGAACTTGTTTTATGTCGATCTCTTTACCCAGTTCTTGCTGTATAGAAGTTACGGCCTTGTCTTCAATACCGCAGGGAATAATATTTTTAAAATAGGACAGATCATTATTAACATTAAAGGAAAGGCCATGCATGGTAACCCACCGGCTACAGCGCACACCCATAGCGCTTATCTTACGGGCACGTTCGTTATCAGCGTCCAGCCACACGCCGGTATAGCCGGGGTAACGGCCTGCAGTTATGCCAAACTCAGCCAGGGTAAATATAACGGCTTCCTCCAACATCCGTAGATACAGGTGTATGTCGGTAAAAAAATTATCAAGATCCAGTATCGGGTAAGCTACAATTTGGCCGGGGCCATGGTAGGTAATATCACCACCGCGGTTAATATGGTAATAGGTGGCATCTTTTTCTTCAAGGCCCTTTTCGTCCAGTAACAGATGTTCGGGTTTACCGCTGTTGCCCAAGGTATAAACATGCGGATGCTGACAAAAAACAAGATAATTAGGTGTTGTTATCTCATCAGGCTGGCTATCGCCCGCAACTGCCAGCTGCCGGTTACGGATCTCCATTTTTAAAGCCACCGTACTCTTAAACAGTTCCTCCTGTTTTGCCCAGGCCTCTTTATAATCTATCAGGCCCCAATCCTGTACAATAACCTTATTATTCTTCATCTTATCCCTTTACGTAGCCTATCATGTAGTCTTCGTATTGCAAATATCCTACGGTATAGTCAATTTTGGTATCGCCCTTGGTTAAAATGGCATTTACCTGACCCTGGCCGGCATACTTAAACGGCTTTATTAAAATATCATCAATAAACGATACCTCTTTTTGTCCATGACATTTATAAACGGCCTCTTTGGCGCACCAGCAAGTATATAATTGCGATATTTTATTCTCTTCCTGTATAAAGGATAATTCTTCAGGTAACAAGAACCTTGCAGCAATACGTTCAACTTTTTCTTTTACCTGTTCAATATCAATACCCACAGGGCATTTTTTGCTGATCATTACCGCGGCATAATCAAACGAGTGGCTTAACGAGATATGGTAGGGCAACGATACCAGGTAGGGTTTGCCATGCGCGTCGACCTGGCAATCAATGTATTCGTCGGTAAGCAGCATTTTGCGTAGCAGTACGCGGGTACCCAGCCAGTGCAAATGCCGCTTTCCATTGCTTATTCTTTCAACAAAATCTTTTTCCTCGTCATTTAGTTGCAGTTGATTATACAGATCTTCTGCCTGCTCCTCAATTTTCCAGAGCGCAAATTCTGTATCATCATCAACCCGTTGCCTGTAAGCTATAGCCATAAAGTAAATTGCAAATAGTACGCAAACTTAGAGCAAATAATTCTAATTTTAGCCAAATTAGCATTCTTGTTTTATGATACTGTCTGATAAGCGCATTCTTGAAGAAATTGATAAAGGCCACATAATAATAGAGCCTTTCAGACCAGAGTGCCTGGGCGCAAACTCATACGACGTACACCTGGGCAAGTACCTGGCCACTTATCGCGACAGGGTGCTCGATGCTAAGGCTCATAACGAGATTGATAATTTTGAGATTCCAAAAGATGGCTTTGTGCTGCAACCCCATACGCTTTACCTGGGTGTTACGGTTGAATATACCGAAACACATAAGCATGTGCCTTTTTTAGAAGGAAAATCAAGCACAGGCAGGTTAGGTATTGACATACATGCCACTGCAGGTAAAGGCGATGTTGGTTTTTGTAACACCTGGACGCTTGAAATATCATGCACGCAACCGGTTAAGATCTATCCTGGTATGCCTATAGGTCAGTTAATTTATTTTGTGGTTGAGGGTGATGTTGAAACGATGTACAACACCAAAGACGACGCGAAATACAACAATAAAACCACACGTCCGGTTGAAAGCATGATGTGGAAGAATACCTTCTAAAAGATTTACTGTTAGCTTGCTAAAATAAATTTGCTCCAGAAATCAACCGATTTTGGCGCACCTCCCGAGCCTTGTTCACTGCCGCTCTGGTTGCCATGACCACCACGGCCACCTCCGTATCCACCGCCGCCTGCACCGCCACGGCTGCCACCGCCCCCACCTCTGTGACCGCCACCTCTTCCGCCCATACCCTGTGCTTCATCGCCACTACCGTCTTCTTTTTTTGCAATGGGCTGCGGGCCGTTTATTTTGATATTGAAGGCCCATTCGTTTTTCTTCATTTCGTCGGCGTGGAATAACGATAACGGGATCACCTCTTCATAAACCAATGCTCCCTGCGCGTCATAATCAATAGCCACCCTGAAGCCATACGTGTTTTGCAGCGTAAATACATCGTTTTCTACATCCTTAAAGCCGTCAGCTTTAATTCTTTTCAATTTGGTCAGGCTTGCCTCGTACTTCTTTTCTTTATCGGTGTTATTTTCTGCTGGCTCCGGGCTATCCTGCTCCTGCACAGGGAAGGTTACGCTGTATGACGGCTTTTTATGACCCTTTGTATCGATCCCCAAAGTAACACCCCATGATAATATATTGGCTTGCTGTTTCAGATCCTGCGTTTTTAAAACCAGGTACAGGTTGTCTTTATCATTTGCCAAAGTATAATTAAGCTGGGTTTGGCTGTTATAATAGCTCAAGCTGTCGCCCCATTCGGCTGTATTACCGTCGATGGTTACATGGGCCGGAGCCGGTTTTAAATTAAGAGTTTGGGCATTGCTTACATTTATCAGCAATAATTGCATAGCCACAACAGCTATAACATAGGGGTATTGTTTTTTCATGACCAAGGTAGAATAGATATTTAGAACAAAACTTAAACAACATTTTAAGGTATTTATTATTGTTTTTAAGTAATTTTGTATCAACACATGTCAACTACAGAAACACAAGAACAAACCCTTACGCTTGAGGAGTTACTGGCGGGATTTAAAGAGTTGCATCGTCTTATTTTATGGAACGATGATCATAACACCTTCGACCATGTTATCAATTGCATGATCAAATATCTTGACTATACTGAGAGCCAGGCCGAACGCATAGCCTGGAAAGTACACAACGAAGGCAAATGTGCCATACTTGAAGGCTCGTTTACAGAAGTAGAGGTGTACCGCAAAATTTTACAACAAGAAGGATTAACGGTTAGTGTGGATTGAGGTAGAGATTAGTTAATTAGGGGTTAGAGATTAGGCTCAGCAGATATAAAACATAAAAGCCCTTGCAGATTTTGCAAGGGCTTTTATGTTGACAGGACAGGCCTAATCTCTAATCACTAAACCGCATAATTCCACCCATGTGTGTCCGGGCCGATTCCGTAGCGGATGGCATCTAAGGTTTGTAGTACCTTTCTTGAAAAATCTCTTTGTGCCGGATCGATCAGTGTGTATTCTTCGCCGTTGTGGCTGATAGAACCAACAGGGGCTATGGTAGCTGCAGTACCTGCACCAAATGCGTCGGTAAGCTTGCCGGTTTTTGCGCCTTCAATAATTTCGGCTACGGATACATTGCGCTCTTCAACCGGGAAACCCCAGTCTTTAGCCAATGTAATAACCGTATCGCGGGTTACGCCGTCCAGTATGGTGTCCTGGGTTAACGGGGTTACCAGTTTGCCGTCTAACACAAACATCGCGTTAGCGGCGCCCATTTCCTCAATGTATTTATGCTCCTTGGCATCTGTCCAGATCAGTTGGTCAAAACCTTCTTCGGTAGCTTTTTTTGCCGGGAACATCGAACCGCCGTAGTTACCTGATGATTTGGCAAAACCCATACCACCGGCAGCCGAACGCGTATAATGTGTTTCGATCTTAACCCTTAAAGCTTTAGAAAAATATGGGCCAACCGGGCAGGTCAATACCATGTATTTATAAGTTTTTGATGGCGCTACGCCCAAATATTGATCGGTAGCGAACATAAATGGCCTGATGTATAAAGAGTGGCCCTGTTCGGTCGGGATCCAGTCGCGGTCAATATCTACTATAGCGGCAAGGCTTTGTAAAAATACATCCTCGGGCATAGTTGGCATGCACAGGCGCTCTGCCGATTTGTTAAAACGTAGTGCGTTTTTGTCCGGGCGAAATATAGATACTTTACCATCGGCATGTTTATAAGCTTTTATTCCCTCAAAAAATGATTGGCCATAGTGTAAAGCAGAAATACCCGGGCTGACCGTAATTTCTCCGTAAGGAACAATTTCAAAGTTTTTCCATTCGCCGTCGCTGTAATCAGCAACCAGCATATGGTCAGAAAAAGTGCGTCCAAAAACCAGGTTGCTAAAATCCGTTTCTGCTAAACGCGATTTGCTTGTTTTGGTGATTTTGATGTCCAGCGTATCAGTCATTGTTTTGCGTATTATATATATTCAGGGAGTGCAATTTACCTAATTTACAGCATGTTTAACAACCGAAAACTAATTTTATTATGCATGCAGAATATTATTTTGCATAAGTATGACATTAAATTATCAAACTAAGAAATGGATTTATATGCCAAATTTAAATTTTGATAATAAGTGCTGCCGACAGGGAGTACAGCACCACTCACTAATAATTGATGTCTTTCAATTTTGTCAATTTTGGCTATCGCTGTCATAAATGAACGGTGTACGCGGATAAATTTATCTGCCGGAAGGATGTTCTCTACCTCGGTGATCGTCATGCGTGACAGGATGGTTTTATCAGCCATAACAAAATTTACATAATTGCCCGTAGCTTCCAAATAACAGATGTCGCTGAAATTTACCTTTACCTGCTCATAGCCGGTTTTTAAGAATACATAATCTTTCTTTTCGGCGCTGTTATTTCTAAGCGTATGGATCTCGTTTGCTTTGTTGCATGCTTTTAAAAAACGCGCAAACGAAAAAGGCTTTAGCAGGTAGTCTACCGCGTCCAGCTCAAAACTCTCTACGGCATGTTCAGAGTAGGCCGTTGTAAATATTACCAGCGGTTTTTTGCCAAGGCTGTTTAGCATTTCAATACCAGTAATATCGGGCATTTTAATATCGAGAAACAGCAGATCGACCGGTTGCTGTTGCAGGTGTATAATAGCCTCAAAAGCGTTGGTGAAATATGCCTGGAGATCAAGATAAGGTACTTTACCCGCATGCGACCGCACAACTTCCAGCGCCAGGGGCTCATCATCAACAGCTATCGCGGTAAGCATTTTAGTTAGGTTTTAAAGCGTTTACCTTTTTTCGGATCTCATCATTATGAGCGCTGTTCGGAAACTTTTTAACAAACTCGGTGGCTAAAACGTTGGCCAGCACCGCATTTTTATTACCTGAAGCGGTAGTAAAATATTGATAACCTAACTGCTCGGCAACCGTAGGGGGTAAAACCTTGCATGCGCTTGTCCACCGCATATAAGGCGAACCATATTTATCAGAAAGCGCAGCAGCTTCTTTAGCGGTAATGCCATAATAAGATATGGATTGATCAGGTTTGATTACTCCGGTTTTTATTTGGCCGCCCACAGTATGTTCTATGCACCCCATGTAATTATTAGCGAATAAATAATACTCCGGGCCTGCGGGTAATACATCAGGCTTACTATTTACCTTACTAAACACATCAAACAATAATTTATTTATTGTTACCATGTTTTGGCTGCCTTGCTCGGTCAACTCATACAGGTTGTTATAGGCTGCGTATTTTGCTTCGGCTGCTATCAGTTTTTTGTCTTTTAGCTTGATGTTTGAATTGTTGATCACAGCGATCTTTTTATCGCGCGCCGCGAAAAACGGTTTTACCACCTTTTCATTCATCGCCTCAATATTTAAATTTACGTAGGTACTAAAATTTTGCAAAAAGAAGGGAAACTCTTCAATAGGTACGGTTTGCAGCAGGTTATTTTCGGGCAGGGAACTGCCGCTTAATGGTTTTAAACTTTTGTCAGTTTCATTCAGCTCGACAACCAAATTTTTGTTACTATTGAGCAATAACAGGTAAAACGTTTGTTGAAATGCCAGGTTACCAAATGTTTGCTTTTTTACGGGCAGCGTAACAGCGAATGAACCATCCTTAGCTACAGGTATTATGATAGAGTTAGCTTCGTTATAAACATAAACTGAGGGGATGTTGATCTTTAATTCCTTCTGCCCTGAATAATGAATGATCTTACCGCTAAGCTTAAATTGCGCCCACAGCGTATTAACGCAGCAAAATAAAAAGAGCAGGATATAATATTTCTTCATGAATGAGATTTTGAAAACTTAGGATAATTATTCAATGATAGCAATTTCTGCTGCCAAGTTGATCACCAGATGAACAAAAAACGCTTTCACGCTTTCATGGATCACCAGTTCATGGTTATCAGCGTATAATAAGTTCAATCTTTGCGATACATTTTCCAGGCCGATGCCATGGCTGTCGCGTTCGGGGTCGCTCTCTCTTTTGGCATGGGTACTGTTGCTGATATCGAAGTACAGGCGGTTATCTTCTGTATGCAGGCTGATCTTGATATACGACGGCTCTTGCAAACTGATGCCGTGTTTAAAAGCATTTTCAACAAAGGGAATCAGCAGCATAGGGGCAATGAGCAGGTAACTGTGCTGATCTTCGATGTTTACATCGATCAAGATATCGGGCGACGTTTGTACGCGCAGTTTTTGCAGGCCGACATAATTATTAAGGTAATCTATCTCGCGGCTAAGCGCTATTTTATCCTGCATATTTTCCTGCAGCATAAAGCGCATCATATCTCCCAGTTTTTGGATGCCTTCTGATGTACGCGCGGCTTGCTCCTGTAGGGCGGTGCCGTAGAGCGTATTTAAAGCGTTAAATAAAAAGTGCGGGTTAATTTGAGAACGTAAAAAACCAAGATTGGCTGATGATTGGCCCAGCGCATTTTTTAAAACTAATGCTGTACTATTTGATAATCTGTAATTATAAATAAGCCAGGCAACAGGTGTCACTATTATTAGTAGTAAACCTATAAAACAGAGTTCTAACAATAAAAGCATACCCATCTGAAAAGGACGATAAGTACCCAGGTAACACAGAAAAATGTAGTAAGCAATAAACAGCACTAATAAAACTGATATTGCTTTTATTGTAATGCTTAACTGGTAATTCCAAAATTCTTTGTTTTTTTGCTTTATGCGAGGAATGGCCCGGCTGTATAAATACCCATATATCGGTATGAATGGCAATACAACAACTACCCAAAAAATTCGGTAACCCATTACAAGGTCGGGTATAGTTAAAAACAAAAGAACAATCAGCCAAATTGCAAAGGCTACAGTGCAGTCAACAATTGCCCGATAAGATGCCGGCTTAATACCAAGTTTTTGTGGGTCCATAGTACATAATTTAAAATATGGTGCAAAATAGACCTACACTATAGATTGATAAAGTAAATGGGACGAAACCAATTAAAACAGGGATGAAACCAAAAAAGTAAATACGTCAAGGACAAAGTGCCTATCCCAATATGGCTAACATCTCATTTAACTCATCAACCTTCTCTGCCGAGCCTAAATGCTCGTATGAACTGATGAGGTTGCGCAGTACGCGCTTAATGATATCGGTGTTTGAGCAGGGCTCGTAGAACTGCTTATCAAAGCTCAGGTTAAGCTGTTTTAAAAACATATCCACATCGCGGCGGCCAAAAATGAAACCTTTATTAAACGCATTAATGTAAAATAGTATGCCGCTTTCAAACTCGCTTTCTTTACTCTCGTCAAGGTAAGCTAATATAAAATGCTGTGGCAGGTTTACACCATGCACCGGGATGTCCAGCTTTTGCGCGATCACGGAGTAAATTATGGCCAGCAGAATCTGGTTACCCTTCTTTGTTTCCATCACCTGGCTCAGGTAACTGTTTTGTGGATCCTGGTGGTTGGTGGTATTACCGCTAAAACCATACATATGGTAAAAAACATGATTGATCAGCTTTACCTGTTCAACCGGGCTGGCCTCATTCATCATCTGGATCCAGACGTCGCGTTTTATGGCCTCTATCTGGTTAATTATTTTTTGTTCGTCAAGGTCAGGATACTGGTAACGGTTAATGATTAGGATGCCCTGCAGTATATCAAACGCGCCGCCCTGGTGCCATAGCCGCAGGTCGTTTTTTACGATGCCAAACTGGATCTCATGGACCAGGTTGGCTATGCGTTCCTGTTGGATAGCGTCAAAAGCCTGTTCAAAAGCCGATTCAAGATGCTCGATAGCTTCGGTGCCGTATGACAATAATTTTTCGTGAACGTGGCTGTATATTTCCGGATCGGGATCGTCCAGCAGGCGTATTAATGAGTTAACTTCGGTCAGATTTATCATTATGTACCGCTAAAATACAAAGGTTTATATAATTTTACAACCATGTTTAATATAAGGTTTGCCAAAGATTACCTTTTGTACCGGCTAAAAGCCAAGAACAGGCACGGCTTACATTCGCCTTTTGTATATCGCCTGGTTGATAAAGTTATTTACGGTTTTGACGCCCAAAAAGTGTACCACGAGGTTGAAAGCATCCGCGGCAGCTTGTTAAATGACGATAGGATGATCACCATAACCGATCTTGGCGCCGGTTCGCACGTTAATAATAATAAGCAAAAAAGGATAGGCGATATCGCTAAGAACGCCTTAAAACCACCCAGGCTGGCACAGCTGCTTTACCGCCTGGTGGCCGATCTGCAACCAAAAAACATCATTGAACTGGGCACCTGTTTGGGTACTACATCCATCTACCTGCAAAAGGCCGCGCCGGCTGCAAAGGTTTATACATTGGAAGGCTGCCCTGAAACAGCCAGGATCGCCAAAGAAAGTTTTAAAAAAGCAGGGCTCAACAATATCGAACTGATCACCGGCAACTTTGACAATACGCTACCCGGCGTAATTGATGGCTTAGATAAGCTGGACTTTGTATTTGTAGACGGCAACCACCAAAAAGATGCCACGCTTAAATACTTTGAATGGTGCCTGCCCAAAGTGCATGAAGATACGCTGTTGATATTTGATGATATTTACTGGAGCGAAGGCATGAAAGAAGCCTGGGCCGAGATCAAGGCGCATCCGCAGGTAACGGTAACCATTGACCTGTTCTGGATAGGGTTGGTGTACTTTAGGAAAGGGCAGGTGAAGGAGGATTTCCTTATCCGTGTATAGTTATGTGCAGATGTGCAGATGTGCAGATGAGGAATTAAAGTAGTGTCATCTTGACCAACGGGAGAGATCTATACAAGACAGGTCGGCTACATATCCGAGTATAGATTTCTCGCTATCGCTCGAAATGACAAGGTGGAAATCATCTGCACATCTGCATATCCACTCATCTGCACATCAAAACGCCTGCCCCAACCCCACATAAAACCCGCTTTCGCGTTTTTCGCCGGTTGGTTTTTGGCCGATGCCGTAGTCGGCTCGCAGGCTTAGCCCTTTTTCTACGTCAAAGAAATAGCGCAGGCCGCCGCCCAGGTCAGGTTTTAAGGCCGGGAATGTGAATGACGAATGGAACACCTCGCCGGTGCCAACAAATCCTACTACACCCAAACGTTCGCTTAAGCGGTACCTTAATTCAGCCTGGCCTGCAAGATAGTTACGGTCGCGGTAACGGCCTTCGTAATAGCCGCGCATCATTTCGTCGCTGCCCATCTGCGGTAATAAATAAAACGGAGAGCGGCCACCGGTCAGGCTTTGTTCCTGCACATCGAGCCCTAAAACCAGGTTCTTATCCAGCAAAATAAACTGCGAGTACTCTATATTAAAAAATCCGCCCCGGTAGCTGTTGTTGCCAAAAACGCCCTGCATAATATTATAGTAGGCATTAATGATCATGCCTTTTGTGGTATAGGTGTTGTTGTTGCGGGTATCGTAAATAAAGCTTGGCCCTACGTATAAAAAACTGCCGCCGGTGCGATCCTGAACCAAAGGGCTGTTGTCAAAGATCCCGGTAGCGTCGGCGCTTTTAAAGTCATACTTATAACCGCCGCCCACAAAACCAAAGTACACATTTTTGGCAATCAGTTTCTGCGCTTCAAGGGTTAAGCGGTAACGTTTCTGGCCAAGGTTATCCGCGTCGGCTTTGTGCGTGGTATTGCCGATACCATAAAAATCGATCGGAAAATCGATCCGCCCGACTGCCGCGGTATAATGATACTTGTTTTGCGGCGACCAATACGTGGTACTTAAATTTAACCTGTTTTGCCCCTTGGTGGTGAGCGTCGCGTAGGCATATAAGTTTGATACCCGTGTTTCATGATGGATGGTATCGCTATAAAAAGAATATAGCCCAGCGCCGCCTGCTTCTATGCCGGTTTCGGGTGCCGACGATAGTACGGGTAAAACAACAAAGCTGCTGCGCTTGCTGGTATCCTTTTCGAAATACATTTTCCGGATAAATTTGGGGATGATCTTCTGTCCGAAAGCCGGGATAAAACTTTCAGTAATTAGGGATATGATAAGGAGTACTAAAAGTTTTTTCATGTGTATTTTGCCGGGCCTAAGATAAATCTAAAGGATGAGTATCGAAGCATTTAGAAATTAAAATGTGATGGCGGTTAGTCATCCCGATGTAGCTGAAAAATCTTTCACACCGGCATGATGGCTTTTGCCGGTAGTAAAATCAGGTGTTTATCGGGCATAAGTGGTTACACCGGTAGTAAATTTTGCCGTTTATCAGGCATCAGGCGTTTTGCCGGTAGTAAAAAACATCGTTTTTCGAGTATGTGCGCTTATGCTGGTAGTAAGCTTTGTAAGTAACTTGTTGTAAAACAGATAGTTGTTAAATGTTCAAAGAACAGCATGTTGTATTTGGCTGGTTTTAGTTTTACGCAAATGCAAACATCCAATTTAGTTTGGAGTATTAGCTTTGAGTAAACATAGCCGGTTAGATAAGTTACAATATACAAAAAAGTTGGCAGTTAAGTGGTGGCGGTAATTTTAAGCTTCTCTTTTTGAATAACAACGATAATTGTTAACTTTAATAAATCCTAACCTAAAAAGTAATATGAAAAATTTAACGATTAAAGAAGGTATAATAAGCGGCTTGCTTGGATTAAGCGGCTTTCTTACCGCTTATTCTTTCATTTTACTAATTTATTACTTCACCAATATTACTAAGCTAATTTACCCGATAAAATATGTGGTTCCAACATTTATAATGTCCTTAATAGTTTGGCTTTATTGCTTCTATACTGCAAGAGCAATAAAGAAACAGAAGTATAGTTTACGAAACCGCTAATTTAAACTTCGTCGCACTGAATATATAGTTATCCTTTGAAGTGGGCCAGGGTTAAGCTTATTTAAAATTTAAAATTCCGTTATCATCAAAATACCTACTTTTGCGCCATTAATCAGAAATGACAGACATGAGCACAACTAAAGGACCCGTATCCCGGTTTATTGAGAAAAACTACCTGCACTTTAATGCAGCCGCTTTAATGGATGCCGCCAAAGGCTATGAAACCCATTTGCTTGAGGGCGGAAAGATGATGGTTACCCTTGCCGGAGCTATGAGCACCGCCGAACTGGGCATTTCATTGGCAGAGATGATCCGCCAGGATAAAATAGCTATAATTTCATGTACAGGCGCCAATTTGGAAGAAGATATCATGAACCTGGTTGCGCACTCACACTATAAACGTGTACCTAACTATCGCGATCTGAGCCCGCAGGACGAATGGGATCTTTTAGAAAACCACTATAATCGCGTAACCGATACTTGTATACCCGAAGAAGAAGCCTTCCGCAGGTTACAAAAACATATCCATAAAATATGGAAAGACGCTGACGATAACGGCGAGCGTTATTTCCCGCATGAGTATATGTACAAAATGTTGCTAAGCGGTGATCTGGAGCAATACTATGAGATAGACCCAAAAAATTCATGGATGCTGGCCGCTGCCGAAAAGAACCTGCCAATTGTAGTACCGGGCTGGGAAGACTCAACTATGGGTAATATATTCGCGTCGTACGTTATAAAAAACCAGATCAAAGCTGTTACCATGAAGAGCGGTATCGAGTACATGGCATGGCTGGCCGATTGGTATGTGAAAAACTCGTCTGGCAAAGGCATCGGCTTTTTCCAGATAGGCGGGGGCATAGCCGGCGATTTCCCGATATGTGTTGTACCCATGCTTTACCAGGATATGGAAATGCCTGAAATTCCGTTCTGGAGCTATTTCTGCCAGATCTCTGATTCGACCACTTCATACGGCTCCTATTCGGGCGCGGTACCTAATGAGAAAATAACCTGGGGCAAGCTGGATATTCACACACCTAAGTTTATTGTTGAAAGCGACGCTACCATTGTTGTGCCATTAATATTTGCCTGGCTGCTGGGGCAATAAGCCGTTAGCGTGCCGTCTTGTGTGAGCAATACAAATAGTGTTACCGGGACACCATATAATATAGATGAATTAGAAATGACAACTTTTTAAAGGTTGTCATTTCTGTAATGTTAATATTTAGTTGACTGTCAGGCTGATAAAATCACGCTAAATTTTGCAAATAAATTATCAATTCTTATTTATTTAGAATAATTATAAATTAGTTTTACTGTCATTTATTTGTCAGTGATTATTTAATAAATTATACTTTTGTGACTGAAAAATCCGAGAAAAGCCGCGGCCATAACTCATCTTTCACAATACTATACAAATAACTATTTAGCATCAATACAACTTTATGAGAAGCATCTCATTAATTTTTAAACAATTCTCAAGGTCAGTTTTACTGCTTGCCTGTTTTACTGTTTGGGGAATTTCTGCTAAGGCGCAAGGCGACGCTGCAAAAGGCGAAGCTACATTTAAGTCTGCCGGCTGTACCGGGTGTCATAAGATAGACGCACGTATGACCGGCCCGGCATTAGGTCCGGCCCTGACATCAGAAACTGATGACAAATGGATAGCCAGCTGGGTGCACAACAGCTCGGCACTTGTAGCAGCTAAAGACCCTAAAGCATTAAAGATCTTTAACGAATTTAGCCAATCTGTGATGCCTGCTTTCGCAAGTCTCTCAGACGGGGATGTTGCAGACATCGTAGCTTATGTACGTGCTGATTGGAAAAAAATCCAGGACGACAAAGCTAAAGCTGCTCCTGCAGCCGGTGCTGTTGCCGACGAGGGCCCAAGCGATTTAGTTGTTTATGCCTTAATTGGCGTAATTGTAATTGCGCTGATCATCATCCTGGTATTAAACAGGGTTATAGCAACTTTAGAGCGTTTATTGGGTGGTAAAAGATTATTGCCTGAAGAAGTGGTTGTTGCTGAAGAAACTGTTGCTGTTGATAAATACGCTACTTTAAAGAAGATCTTAAAAAATAAGAAATTAGTATTCTTTATCATTTTCTGCGGTACTATTGCCATGGGCAGCTGGACATGGGTTGCTTTATGGAACACTAACGTACACCAGGGCTACCAGCCGGTACAACCTATTAAATTCCCGCATGATTTGCATGCCGGTGTTATGCAGATCCAGTGTCAATATTGCCACAGTGGTGCTTATAAATCTAAAAACGCGTCAATACCATCATTAAACGTATGTATGAACTGCCATAAGGTTGTTAAAACCGAGTCGCCGGAGATACATAAGATCTATGACGCGTTGGGTTACGATCCGGCAACACAAAAATACGATAGCTTAAAAGCAAGGCCAATCCAATGGATCCGTATCCACAACTTACCTGACTTTGCTTACTTCAATCACTCACAACACGTTAAGGTTGGCGGTATTAAATGTCAGCAATGCCACGGCCCTGTTGAGACCATGAAAGAGGTTTATCAATACTCGCCATTGACAATGAAATGGTGTATACAGTGCCACAAACGCACAGACATTAATATGAAAGGCAACGCTTATTACGAAAATATGATAGCGGTTCACGACCTGATTAAAAAAGGCGTGAAAGTTACACCTGCGCAATTGGGTGGTATTGAGTGCGGCAAATGCCATTATTAATTATAACAGAACTTAGCATTACAGTTTATACTATAGCTTAAATGGATAGCAATAAAAAATACTGGAAAGGTTTAGAAGAGCTAAACAAAACACCAGAATTTGTTGAGAAAAATAAACACGAATTCGCGGAACCTATTCCTATCGAAGATGTTTTGAGCGGAGAAGGCTTATTAGGGAAAACCCCTCGTCGCGACTTTTTAAAAGCGGTGGGCTTTGGTGTGGGCGCGGTTACTTTGGCGGCTTGCCAGAAAGTACCGGTACACAAGTCTATTCCGTACTTAATTAAACCGGAAGAAGTTACCCCGGGTGTAGCCAACTACTATTCTTCAACCTACGAGGGCCACGCTATTTTGGTTAAAACCCGCGAGGGTCGCCCCATTAAAGTTGAGGGTAACCCGAATGACGCTTTAGCTAAAGGCGGATTAAGCGCACAGGCACAATCATCGGTATTAGATCTGTATGATGTTAGCCGTGTACAGGCGCCAATGTTAAACGGCGAAGGTAAAGAGTGGAGCGATCTTGATGATTATGTAAAATTAGAACTTGCCAAGATCAAAGATTCGGGCAAGAAAATCACTATCGTATCTTCATCCATCAGCAGCCCGTCAACATTAGCTGTAATTGCTGATTTTATTACTGAATACCCAACCGCTAAACACGTAATGTACGATGCGGTATCTTATACAGGTATCATACAAGCTAACCAAAACAGTTTTGGTAAAGCGGTATTGCCTCACTACAATTTTGATAAAGCAGATGTTATTGTAAGCTTCGGCGCTGATTTCCTGGGTACCTGGATCTCGGGCGAAGAGTTTACCCGTCAGTACGTATCAAACAGGAACAACAAATCACTGCAAAGCAAAAAAATGTCGCGCCATATCCAGTTTGAAACTGGTATGAGCCTGACAGGTACTAACGCTGACGTACGTTTTCCGTTAAAACCATCAGAAGAAGGTGTTGCTATCATTAACTTATACAATGCAATAACCGGCACTACTTTACCGGGCAGCAAAAAGTTAAGCGATAACGCGGCCAACAATGCCATCACACTTGCTGCTAAAGAATTAGTTGCTGCAAAAGGCAAAGCATTGGTTGTAGCCGGATCAAACGACGTTGCTACGCAAGTATTGGTTAATGCCATCAACTCGGCATTAGCAAGCTATGGTACTACAATTGACCTGGATAATAATTCAAACCAGTATAAAGGTAATGATGCTGATCTGGCCGAATTTATAAACGAAGCTAAAACAGGCACAGTTGCCGCGGTAATATTCTTAGACGCTAACCCTGTTTATGATTACTATAACACAAAAGAGATAACAGAAGCGCTATCTAAAGTGCCTTTGAAAGTAACTTTTGCCGCAAGCCTTGACGAAACAGCTGCTTTAAGCACCGCTGTTGCGCCTAACCATCATTACTTAGAGTCATGGGGCGATGATAGCGCTATTGCAGGTTACTATACCGTATTACAGCCAACCATTAACCCGGTTTACAATACCCGCCAGGCAGAAGAAAGCTTATTGATCTGGAGCAACAACGCCGTTAAAACTTATTATGACTATGTTAGAAATAACTGGGATAAGAACATTTTAGCGTTAGGCGGTTTATCAGGCCAAAAAGGTTGGGAAACTTTATTACAAACAGGTTTTGTTAAAGCAACCGCTAAACCGGCAGGTTCTTACGCGTTTAGCCGTGATTTGAATGCTGTAGCACAAACCATTTTATCGCAAAGCACTCAATTAGGTGCGGGCGATGATAAATCATACGAATTACATTTATATCAAAATACAGCCATCCGTGATGGCAAGCATGCAAATAACCCCTGGTTACAAGAGTTGCCAGACCCTGTATCAAAAGTTACCTGGGATAACTTTGCAGCCATGTCACTTACCGACCTTAAGAAATTAAACTTACAGGAAGGCGATGTGATCACTATTGATGCAAACGGTACTTCAATTGCTTTACCGGTGTTATTACAACCCGGCCAGGCAGAAGGAACTATATCAGTAGCTGTAGGTTACGGTCGTGTAAAAGGTGGTGCGGTAATTGAATCAGGCATTGGTAAAAATGCTTACCCGCTTCATAGCTTCCGTAATGGTACGGTACAAACTACCGCGGTTGCAAAAATCTCTGCGACAGGCGATCAGATCATCCTTGCACAAACACAAACACACCACTCTTACGAGGGCCGTAGTGTTATCCGCGAAGCTTCATTTACAGAATATAAGAAAAATCCTTACAAAAACAGCGGTAAGGATGGCGAACATAAAGATTACAAGAGCTTGTGGACAGAATATGACCGCCCTACTTATAACTGGGTAATGGCTATTGACCTTAACGCTTGTACCGGTTGCGGTGCCTGTGTGGTTGCTTGTAATGCCGAAAATAACGTACCTGTTGTTGGTCGTGACGAGGTTCGCCGCCGTCGTGAGATGCACTGGATCCGTATTGACCGCTACTACAGCTTTAACGAAGACGGAAAGAGCGTTAACGAAGAGCACGAAATTGACAAGTTGAAAAACGTGAACAACGTATCTGTTGTGCATCAGCCTATGCTTTGCCAGCACTGCGACCATGCACCTTGCGAAACTGTATGCCCTGTATTGGCTACCGTTCACTCATCAGAAGGTTTGAACCACATGGCTTATAACCGTTGCGTTGGTACACGTTATTGCGCAAATAACTGTCCGTTTAAAGTGCGCCGTTTCAACTGGTTTAACTACTGGAACGATTCGCGTTTTGAAAACTATTTAGCAGAACAACATACACAATTGGTATTGAACCCTGATGTAACTACACGTTTCCGTGGCGTTATGGAAAAATGCTCAATGTGTATCCAACGGATCCAGGCAGGTAAATTACAAGCTAAAATTGAAAAACGCCCTGTTAAAGATGGCGATATCAAAGTGGCTTGCCAGCAAACCTGCTCTGCAAATGCAATTGTTTTCGGTAACGGAAATGATCCTGACTCTGAAGTGTCAAAAGCACTTAGGAGCGAAAGAACATACTACGTTCTTGAAGAATTAAACGTACAGCCGGGTATTGGTTACCAGGTTAAGGTTAGAAACACAACTGAATTAGAAGCTTAATTTTTACAATAGCTATAATATGGCATCTCATAAAGAATCAATAATAAGGGAACCACTAATTACGGGTAAGAATATAACCTATGCCCAAATTACGGATGACGTTTTGCGCCCTGTTGAAAATAAACCTAATAAAGCCTGGTGGATCGGTTTTACTTTCGCATCATTAGGCGCTTGCCTTTGGGTATTTGCAGTAAGCTGGACATTTTGGTACGGTATAGGATCATGGGGTTTAAATAAAACAGTGGGCTGGGCCTGGGACATCACCGGTTTCGTGTGGTGGGTAGGTATTGGTCACGCCGGTACGCTTATCTCTGCAGTATTATTGCTGTTCCGTCAAAAATGGCGTAACTCAATTAACCGCTCTGCAGAGGCGATGACGATCTTCGCGGTAATTTGCGCCGCTACTTACGTAGTATCACACATGGGCCGCCCATGGATGGCGCTTTATTGCTTGCCATTACCTAACCAATACGGGTCATTATGGGTTAACTTTAACTCACCGCTGATCTGGGACGTGTTTGCGATCTCGACTTACTTCTCGGTATCATTGGTATTCTGGTATACAGGTTTATTACCCGATATCGCTACCATCCGCGATCGCGGAACAGGCTGGTACCGCCGTATATATTCTGTACTTTCTTTTGGATGGACAGGATCTGTAAAAACCTGGCAGCGCTTTGAAACTGTGTCATTAATATTGGCAGGTATATCAACACCCCTGGTACTTTCGGTTCACACTATTGTATCCATGGACTTTGCAACTTCGTTAGAGCCGGGATGGCACACTACCATCTTCCCGCCATACTTTGTTGCGGGTGCTATCTTCTCTGGTTTCGCCATGGTACAAACGCTATTGTTGGTTACCCGTAAGGTATTAGGCCTTGAGAATTACATCACCATGTTCCACATCGAATCAATGAACAAGATCATCCTGGTAACAGGTTCGGTAGTGGGTGTGGCTTATATTACTGAGTTTTTTATAGCTTACTACTCTGGTGGCGAGTATGAGCAATATACGTTCTTAAACAGGTTTATCGGGCCATACTGGTGGGCAGCTTGTATGATGTACGGCTGTAACGTATTGATGACCCAGGTAATGTGGTTTAAAAAGGTACGTACCAATATCCCAATGTCATGGGTTCTGTCAATCATCGTAAACATCGGTATGTGGTTTGAACGTTTCGTAATTATCGTAACCTCATTACACCGCGATTATATTCCATCAAGCTGGGCTATGTTTTATCCAACCTGGATAGACGTATCAGTGTTCATAGGGTCAATAGGCGTCTTCTTTACTTTGTTCTTATTATTTATCCGCGTATTGCCTTCAATAGCCATGGCCGAGGTTAAATTATTACTGAAAGAACAAAGCGAGCAAGCTAAACTGGAAGAAATTAAAGCAGGTCATCTTGATCCTGAACAGGTTAAATTCTACAAAAACTCATTGAAGAAATTTGATAGTGTTGATGTATCAGTATATGAAAACGTATAAACTATGAGCAGCACCAAATATATATTAGGCCTTTTTGACGATCCGGATGAAATGATGCACGGTATCGACAAACTACAGAAAAATAGTATCCCTATTTATGATGTATACACACCTATGCCTATTCACGGCATTGAGGCGAAATTAGGTATTAAAGATTCACGTTTAGGTTATGCAGCATTTATGTTTGGCTGCTTAGGTGGTACAACTATATTAAGCATGGTTTACTACTTCTTAGGCTATGACTGGCCAATGAACATAGGCGGTAAAATTCACTTTGCGTTACCGGATTATATCCCGGTTACGTTTGAGTGGTCTGTGTTATTTGCCTCGTTTGGTATGGCTTTTACATTTTTTTACTCTACACACCTTTTCCCGGGCCGCGCGCCAAGGGTAATGGACCTAAGGGCAACAAATGACAGGTTTGTTATAGCTATTGACGCTAAGGGAAATACACCACACGAAGACATTACTAATTTGCTGAAAGAAGCAGGAGCAGTTGAAATTAAGCATAACGACAGAAAATATGTTAGCTATGAATAAGTTTAGAATATTGGGTATTGCGGTTGTTACCGTTGCTGCATCGATAGTTACTACGTCATGCAATGATAAGAGAAGCACCGGATGGGAATATGCCCCCAATATGTATGAAAAGATCGCTTTTGATCCGGATCAGAAAAATCCGAATTTTAAAGACGGCAAAACAGCACAGTTACCACCGGCAGGTACTACACCTATAGGTTTTACAAGATTTGATTATCCAAAAACTTTAGAAGGATACAACCAGGCAAGTATTGAGGTTAAAAGTATATTATTTAATACTTCAAAAAACATTGAAGAGGGTAAGGCCTTATTCATGACCTTTTGTTCGCCATGCCACGGTAAAACCGGGCAAGGTGATGGTACGGTTGTAGCGCACGGTTTCCCGCCGCCGCCATCATACTCAAAAGGACAATCATCACGTGGTGGTGCAATGAAAGATTTAACCGATGGTAAAATATATCATACAATTACTTACGGCTTAAACGCCATGGGCTCGTACGCCTCGCAGCTATCTCCGGAAGAACGCTGGAAAGTAGTAATGTATGTTCACCATTTACAAACTTTATAAGAATTGAATTTAATGGAAACTCATAATAGTTTTAACGAACAATTTGAATTTAGCGGTAAGGCAAAGACCTATAGCCTGGTAGCTATTGTTATAGGTGTTGTAGCCATAGCACTCGGATTTCTTACCGGCGCTGTTGAACGCACATTTGCAAACCTGTTATTAATGGGTTATTATTTTACCTGTGTGTGTATAGCCGGCGTATTTTTTTGCGCTTTACAATACGCCGCACAAGCGGGATGGTCTGCCTCATTATTGCGTGTGCCGCAAGCTTTTGCAAAAGTTTTACCTTATGCTGCTGTGGTATTATTATTAATAATAGGTGCAGGTTTATATTTTACTCACCCTATACTTACCGAAGAAACTCATCAGCATATAAACGGCCCTTATTTATATAAGGAATGGGCTCCAAAAGCAATTACAACACCCGGTACTGATGCTTATGATGCGGTAATTAAAGGTAAATCAGGATATTTAAATATTCCTTTTTTCTTTGGACGTTTAGCATTTTACTTAGTAGCTTACAGTATATTAGGTTTACTGCTGGTAAAATACTCAGATAACGAGGATGAATTAGGCGGCATGTTTAATTACAAGAAAAGCTTTAACATTGCCTGTGCATTCCTTGCAATATTTGGTTTTACAGTTCCCTTGTTTGCTTTTGATGCTATCATGTCATTAGATGCGCATTGGTTCTCGACCATGTTTGGCTGGTATAACTTTGCTGCCTTATGGGTGAGCGGCTTATCAGTTATCACGTTAGTGCTGATCTATCTTAGAAAACAAGGATACTTTACCTGGATAACAACAGATCATTTGCACAATTTGGGGCAATTGATCTTTGGTTTCTCTATATTCTGGACTTATTTATGGTTTGCGCAATTCTTGCTGATCTATTATGCCAATATACCTGAAGAAGCCGCATATTTTTATAAAAGATGGGAGCCCGAGTTTCAGCCATGGTTCTGGTTTAATTTGGTAATGAATTTCCTTGCACCATTTTTAATATTGATGTCCCGCGATTCAAAACGTTCTGTCAATGTATTAAAAACCGCTTGTATCATTTTAGTATTGGGCCATTGGCTTGATTACTTTATAATGGTTATGCCTGGTACAGTTGGCCCGCTGGCACATTGGTATACTGAAATTAGCTGGATAGAGGCTGGTACGTTTATAGGATTTGCCGGTTTGTTCACCTTCCTGGTGTTCACAGCTTTAAGTAAATTCAAATCGCTGGTGCCTAAAAATCACCCGTTCCTGCAAGAGAGCTTACATCATCACATATAATAATTGTTAATTTTGCAACACAATACAGAATACCAAACGACCAATACAATGGCATTCAAAAAAATAATAGATTCTAAAAAATTACTTGCGTTTTTAGCAGTGTTTATGCTTTTGGGCACAAATCTGTTAATGGCACAAACTACCGCTACTGCCGATGCTGCCAAACCGGGCGTTAACTGGCTAAGCGTAGGTTACTATGTACTGCTATTCGTATTAATTGCAATATCAATAGCCGTAATAGGTAAAATATTAAAGGTATATGACCTTAGCCAACAAATACAAGGTAAAAAAGGCATCCATTGGAACAATATCATGGGTGTTATATGCCTGGTATTTCTTGTTGGCGGGTTAGGCGGTGCTTATTGGGATATTACCGTACAAGGTAGCATGACCCTGCCAGAGGCTGCATCAAAACATGGTGTTAAAATTGATGCTATGTTTTTAACCACTACTATTATCACCCTGATAGTATTTGTTATTACCCAGATATTGCTGTTTACCTTCTTATTCAGATACAGGCATTCAGACAAACGCAGAGCTTACTTTTTACCTCATAATAATACCATTGAAAAAGTTTGGACCATTATACCGGCTATCGTTTTAACCATATTGGTAATATTTGGTTTCTTTACGTGGCAGGAAGTTGAAAACAGTTCGCCTGTTAAAGGTGATATCAATATCGATGTTACCGGCCACCAGTTTGCATGGGAGATCCGTTATGCAGGACCGGATGGTATTTTAGGTAAGAAAGATTTCAGGTTAACAGCTGGTGCCAACAAATTAGGTATCGATTTTAAAGACAAAAACAGTATGGATGATTTACAGGCTGATACATTAGTATTGCCGGTAAATAAAGTTATCCGCTTAAACATATTTGCACAGGACGTAATACATAGCGTTTATATGCCGCATTTCAGGGTGCAGCAAAACGCGGTACCTGGTTTGCCAACCTTCTTCAAATTTACACCTACCATCACTACCGAAGAAATGCGCAGGAAAGTAGATGATCCTAAATTTGAGTACTTGCTTTATTGTAACAAAATTTGCGGAAGCAGCCACTACAACATGCAAAGAGTTGTACGTGTTGTTACCGAAGGCGAGTACAACCAATGGATAGCCAAACAGAAACCGTACTTAACCCCTGCGTTAAGAACAGAATTGAAACTGGCTGCAGCAGATCAGAAAAAGAGTATTACACAAAATAGGTTAGCGTTAAACAATTAATTAGCGATTATGTCAACATTAGCAGTTCACGATCACGGAGTAGCACATCACGAAGAGGGTCACGAGCATCACCACGATACATTCCTTACTAAATACGTATTTAGCCAGGATCACAAAATGATTGCCAAGCAATTCCTGATCACAGGTATTACTATGGCGGTTATTGCCATGCTATTATCTATACTATTCAGGATCCAATTAGCATATCCTGATAAATCATTTCCATTACTTGAAACTTTATTGGGCCGTTTTGCGCCTGAAGGACGTTTAGATCCTGAGTTCTATCTTTCATTGGTTACTATACACGGTACTATCATGGTATTCTTTGTATTGACAGCAGGACTGAGCGGAACTTTCAGTAACTTATTGATCCCACTACAGGTAGGTGCACGTGATATGGCTTCGCCATTTATCAACATGTTATCATACTGGTTCTTCTTGACCGCTTGTGTTATCATGTTATCGTCTTTCTTTATTCAAAAGGGACCTGCCGGACCGGGATGGACAATCTATCCGCCGTTATCTGCATTGCCGACAGCAATGAAAGGTTCGGGCCTGGGTATGACATTATGGTTGATCAGTATGGTTTGCTTTGTGGCATCATCATTAATGGGTGGTATAAACTATGTTAGTACCGTATTAAACATGCGTACTAAAGGTATGGACCTTTGGAAAATGCCTTTAACTATCTGGGCGTTTTTCTTAACCGCTATTTTGGGTGTATTATCATTCCCGGTATTAGTTGCAGGTGTGGTATTATTGATATTTGACCGTAGCTTCGGTACAAGCTTTTACTTATCAGATATTGTTGTAAACGGACAGGTTATGCCTTTTGAAGGTGGTAGCCCGATCCTGTTCCAACACTTGTTCTGGTTCCTGGGCCACCCCGAAGTATATATTGTAATTATGCCGGCGATGGGTATCTCATCAGAAGTAATGTCGGTAAATTCACGTAAACCTATCTTTGGTTACCACGCCATGGTTTATTCATTAATTGGTATTACCGTATTATCATTTATCGTATGGGGCCACCACATGTTCATTACGGGTATGAACCCGTTCCTGGGTGGTGTGTTTATGATCACTACGCTAATTATTGCGGTACCATCGGCAGTAAAAACATTTAACTGGCTTGCTACACTTTGGCGCGGTAATATCAGGTTTACACCTGCTATGCTTTTCGCTATCGGTATGGTGTCTTTCTTTATCTCAGGTGGTATAACCGGTATTTTCTTAGGTAACGCAGCTTTAGATATTAACCTGCATGATACTTATTTTGTTGTTGCCCACTTCCACCTTGTAATGGGTTCGGCAGCTATATTTGGTATGCTTGCAGGTGTTTATCATTGGTTCCCTAAAATGTTCGGCAAAATGATGGACGAGAAATTAGGCTACCTGCACTTTTGGTTGACATTCATAGGTGCTTACCTGGTATTCTTCCCGATGCACTTTATGGGCCTTGATGGTGTACCACGCCGTTACTATGCCTTTACAGAGTTTGCTTCAATGCAGCGCTGGTTATCAGTAAACATGTTTATTACATGGGCGGCAATTATGTCGGCATGTGCGCAGGTTGCATTTCTGTATAACTTTATAACCTCTATTTTCTGGGGCAGAAAAGCTACTCAAAATCCTTGGCAGGCAAATACACTTGAATGGACAACCCCGGTTGAGCATTTACACGGTAACTGGCCGGGCGAAATACCAAGCGTATACCGTTGGCCATATGATTATAGCAAGCCAGGGGCAGAAGAAGATTATATATTACAAACAACACCACTTTCGCAAACAATGAGCTCAAACCTTCCGCACGATTTTGAAGATAATCCTGCAGGTTTAGAAGCACTTAACAAGTGGACAAGTACACAAAAAGCTAACGAAGAAGTAAAATAGTGATTGGAGAATGGTGAGTTGTGAATAGAGAGGAGAGTAGTGGTGGTATTCATTATCAATCATTACTACCTATTCACTATTCATCACTCACCGAAACATCCAGATGAGTAACCCAAAATCAAAAAACAGATTCCGCAAGACTAACCTTTTAAGTATAGCCCTGCTTTTTGTATTGATATTGGCCGGTGGGGTAGTGCGCAGTACAGGGTCCGGAATGGGTTGTCCCGATTGGCCGAAGTGTTTTGGCAGATACGTGCCGCCAACTGAGGCTTCAGACCTGCCCGCAAATTATAAAGAGAAATATGTTGCCGGTCGCCTGGCTAAAAATAAACGGTTTGCTAAAACCCTTGATTTATTTGGTTACAGTGATCTGGCCCGCCGCTTGCGCGAAGACAAATCAATCTTAATTCCCGAAGAATTTAACGCTGCCAAAACCTGGACAGAATATGTTAACCGTTTGATAGGCGCAGCATCAGGCATATTTTTGCTGCTGACTGCCATTTATTCTTTCAGTTATCGTGATGTTAATAAGCTGATACCTTTTTTAAGCGTTTTTAATTTGGTGCTGATAGGTTTCCAGGCATGGTTAGGATCTATAGTTGTATCAACCAATTTGGTAGCCTGGATAATTACCGTGCACCTATTGTTAGCGTTAGCGATATTGGCGATATGTATTACCACATACCACCTGGCAAAAGTTAACGGCAGGCCAAAATTGAATATTAACCCGGTGACACATATAGTTACTTTGTTTGCATTGATCATAAGCGTACTGCAAATCACTTTCGGTACAGAGGTGCGCGAAAAGATCGACGCTGTATCTACCCGTTTACAAGGCGGTTACCGGTCAGAATGGATCCAAAACGCCGGCGACATATTTGCAACGCACAGGGATGTTGCTACACTGGTGTTGTTGATTAATGTGGTATTGTATGCTTTGATCAGGCGGGCGTTTAACCGCCACTCTTTGCAGCAGCAAATAATGAGCTTTACCTTTTTAATGATCGCCCTGCAAATTGTTACCGGGATATTTTTATCATACTTTTCATTACCGCCCTTTGCGCAGGCCGCGCATATTTTGCTGGCCAGTTTAGTTTTTGGCGCCCAATATTATTTAATGCTTAATTTATATCAATCAGTGAGTATACAGGGGGGGCGCAAATGAAGTGGGCAGACTTTTCAAAACTGATCAAGTTCAGGCTTACATTCCTGGTGGTGTTTTCGGCGTCGATATCTTTTATCATAGCGGTAAAAGCAAATGGCGGCAATACCTGGGGATCATTATACAGCACAACCATGTGGATAAACTGGTTAAAACTGGTTGCAGGCGGCTTTTTAGTTACAGCCGCGGCTAATTGCTTTAACGAGGTGATCGAGGTTGACCTGGATAAACTGATGAAACGTACCATGGACCGCCCCATGCCGGCAGGACGTATGACTACCGGGCAAGGTTTGGTGTTAGGATTAGGCATGGGTATGGCAGGTACTTATATTTTAGGTACACTTAATATCCTTACAGGCCTGCTCTCGGTATTTTCCATCTTGTTATACGCGTTTGCTTACACGCCTTTAAAAAGGAAATCGCCGTTGGCTGTTTTTGTAGGCGCGATACCCGGAGCATTACCCGCATTAATTGGTTATGTGGCAGGGCAACCCCACGGCCGTATTGACGAGATAGCATTGATATTATTCTCAATACAATTTGTTTGGCAGTTTGTACATTTTTGGGCAATTGCCTGGGTTTTGGATGATGATTATAAACTGGCAGGTTTCAGGTTATTGCCTACCCAAAACCGCGACAGGGCCAGCGCGGTGATCACCGTAATATTTGCCGTAATATTGGTGCCGGTTAGTTTATTGCCTACCATTTATCATTATGGTGGTTATTATGTAGGTGGTGTATCATTGGTTTGCAGTCTGATATTTTTATACCAGGCCGCGGGTTTGTTGCGTACCCTGCAGATAAAGGAGGCACGTAAGCTCATGTTTGGCTCGTTTTTTTATTTGCCGGTGGTGCAATTAATGTTTTTGTTTGATTTTATAGGAAAGTAATGATGGCGCAGATACAACAAGAAGATAAGGTAAACCTGGGAGCTAAGAAATTTGTAATGTGGATCTTCATATTCACATCGTTCATGCTTTTTGCAGCGTTTACCAGTGGATTTATAGTTTACACCGGCGGTAGCGGCCGCGGGCTCGGCATTACTTTGCCAACCTCTTTCAGGTATAGCACGATTGTTTTAATAGCCAGCAGTTTCACTTTGTTCTTTGCATCAAGGGCTGCTAAGCAATTAGATTTTGATAAGCAACAACGCCTGTTATGGGTAACAATAGGCTTGGGTATTGCTTTTTTATTTTTACAAGTATATGGCTGGTACACGCTGGCCTATAAAATGAAAATATACCTGGTTGACCCTAACGCTACACGGTCATTTGTTTATGTAATGACTTTTGCGCATTTACTGCACGTTATCGGTGGCCTTGTATGGTTAATAAGCGCGCTAAGCGGCAGCATTAAACGCATACCACAGGTAAAGAATTTATATAGAATGGAGATGACATCTATTTTTTGGCATTTTCTCGATATTATATGGATTTATCTGTATGTTTTTTTACTTTTGAACCAATAATTTAATAACGCTATAGCTAACTACAAATGAGCGCAACAGTAACACAAATTGATGACCTAAAAACAACACCATGGTCGGGCGGAAGATCTCCGTTTAATGTTGAGTATGGTAAAATGATGATGTGGTTTTTCCTCCTGTCGGATGCTTTTACCTTTTCTTCATTATTGATATCTTATGGTGCCTTACGTTTTAGCGCGCCAACCTGGCCGTCACCATCGCTGGTATTCCAGTCGGTACCCGGCACATCAATAGAGCACGGCGCTCCGCTTGTGTTTGTAGGTTTAATGACGTTTATCCTTATCATGAGTTCTGTTACAATGGTATTGGCTGTTGAGGCCGGTCACCGTAACTCAAAGAAAGAAGTGATCTGGTGGATGATAGGTACCATTATTGGTGGTTTAATGTTCTTAAGCTGCCAGGCGTTAGAGTGGAACCACTTACACAGCGAAGGCTTCTGGTGGTCTGCAATCCCTAATAAAGAAACATTACAGGAGTTTTTTGAAAAAGGCGTCCCATTTGCACAACAGCAAATGACATCGCACCAGTTTGCTAACTTGTTCTTTACCATTACCGGTTTCCATGGTTTCCACGTATTTAGCGGGGTTATCATTAATATTATCATTACCCTTAACGTACTTAAAGGCACTTACGAAAAACGTGGCAGCTATTTAATGATAGAGAAAGTTGGCCTTTACTGGCACTTTGTAGACCTTGTTTGGGTATTTGTATTTACTTTCTTTTATTTAGTTTGATCACTTTAACCTGATATATATTATGTCATCAGAACCAACAGAAGTTCATCACGCCGAGGGCGAACACGGAGATACAATGACCCGCAAAAGAATATGGAAAGTGTTTTTCATATTACTGGGTATAACCTGTGTCGAGTTTTTTATAGCACTTTACCTGGTGCCCAATGGCCACATGGCAATAAAAGTTGCTAACCCGGTATACATTGTTTTAACCTTGTTTAAAGCATTTTATATTGTTGCCTTTTTCATGCACTTAAAGTTTGAAAAAGTAGGCTTGGTTTATGCCATTTTAGTGCCTATCCTTTTCATCATCGGTTTGATCCTGGTATTGACTAACGAGAGTCACCACTGGATTACGCTGAGGTTGTAATGAACGGTATAAGCACGACAAAAAAAGTTTTGATCCTGGTAATGATATTAGCATTACCGGGATTTTTATATTATTTGCTCACCGCCGAGGGCAAAAACAGGTATATGCCGCTGCCTTTTTTCGGGCCAAAGCAATTGGCTAAAACCAGCCATAAGTTTCATGGTAAGGTTATCCCTGATACCATATACCATAAATTACCCGACTTTAAATTAGTCGACCAAAATGGTGAAACAATTACGGCTAAAAATTTTGACAACAAAATATTTGTAGCCAGCTTTTTTTATACACACTGTCCGTCTGTTTGTAATACTATAAATAAGAACGTTAATGCCTTGTTGTCTGATTATGCTAAAAACAACATGGTCTGTTTTGCTTCGATCACGGTTGATCCGCAACGCGATTCGGTATCAGTGTTACATAAGTATTCGCAGCAGTACAGGCCGCCGGGTATAAAGTGGCTCTTTCTAACCGGCGATACATCGGTTATTTACCCGCTGGCGCGAAAAGGGTTTTTGGTGGACGCTGTAAAGATAGATAATGATAATTTTATCTACAGCGATAAGTTGATATTGATAGATAAAGAAAAACGCATCAGGGGTTATTATTCGGGTACATCAACCAATGATATCACGAAGTTGAATGACGAAATTAAAGTGCTGATAGCCGAAGAGTTGAGGAAGAATGACAAACCGCTTTATTAGATTCAAGACGCAAGAGTCAAGAATTAAGTTAATTAAATAGAAATTGTAGAGTGACAGGGTCTTGATTCTTGCATCTTGATTCTTGTATCTTAAAGATCATGACAGATAAATTTATATTCCGTTTTGTAGCAGCCGTTACCCTGTTGGTTTTTGCGCTGGTGATAGTAACAGACCTGAAACTATTACCAAGGCCGACGGTATTGCCGTCGTTTACCTATGTACTGCCTTTATTTAACGCTTGTGTAAACGGAACTTGCAGTGTTTTGTTGATTATTTCATTATACCTGATCACGCATGGCAACGTAACATGGCATAAACGTGTTAATATTGTTGCTTTTTGTTTATCGTCGCTTTTCCTGTTGTCATACGTGTTGTTTCATTACCTGGCGCCCGAGATCAAATACGGCGACCTTGATGGCGATGGTAAATTATCGGCCGCCGAATTAAGCGCGGCAGGCAGTTTGCGTACGGTTTATCTGGTCATATTAATAACACACATTATACTGGCAGCCATTGTGCTTCCATTGGTGTTATTGAGCTTTTATTATGGCCTGCAAATGCAGGTAGTTAAGCACCGCAAATTGGTTAGGTGGACCTTCCCGATATGGTTATATGTAACCGTAACCGGTGTTATTGTATATAAGCTGATATCGCCTTATTACCATTTTTAAAGCCTCATCCCAACCCTTCTCCAAAGGAGAAGGGCTTAAATAAATGGTCTCTTCTGAGTTGGAATTTAGGTAAGGCTGAAATAATTTATTAAATTTGTACAAATGAAGATATTAAAGACACTCCTGATTGTAATTGTTGGGATACTGGCCTGCAGTATCGGGTCTGTACATGCGCAATGCGCCATGTGTACGGCTTCGGTAGAAGCAAACGCTAAAAATGGCGGTACATCAGCCATGGGCTTAAATCACGGTATAATGTATTTGTTAGCAGCCCCATACATTGCGGTTGCCGTAGTAGGTTATATCTGGTATAAAAAATATCGCCGCAAAAATATTAATCTTAATATGCGCGACGAAAAACTTCATTTAAACTAAATATATTAGAGCCGATAAGGCTTTGTTAAACATGGCTAAAACATCCAAAGCATGGGCAATGTTGCACGCCAAATGCCCGCGTTGCCGCAGGGGAGATATGTTTAGCGGTAAGGTTTACAGCCTTACAAGCAACAAAATTAATATAGACTGCCCGCGTTGTGGCATGCACTTTGAAATTGAACCCGGTTATTTTTACGCGGCAATGTATGTAAGCTACGCTTTAAATGTTGCTACCTCATTTACCATTGCCGTGTTAACCTATGTAATTACACGTAATACAACTTCGCCCTGGTTGTATACCGGTGTTGTTATCGGGGGATGCTTTTTATTTGCTCCTGTAATTTTCAGGACCTCAAGGGTGTTACTTTTGTATTGGTTGTCGCCAAAAATTCATTACCAGCCTTATTTAGACGTAGATGATACAACAGCAAACACTTGATTTTATAAACGAGCTTGTTGAGAACAACAACCGCGAATGGTTTATGGCTAATAAGGAGCGATACGACCTGGCGCGCGAAAATGTGATCGATTTTACAAGTAAGCTCATTAAATTGATGCATAAAGTCGATCCTGCTTTATCACCAGACCTGGATGCTAAAAAATGCGTGATGCGCATTTACCGCGACATCAGGTTCAGCAAAAATAAGACACCGTATAAAAACAATTTTGGCATTAGTTTGCCCACAACCGGTACCAAACTGGGCGGTGCCGAATACTATCTGCATATACAACCCGGCAAATCATTTATAGCCGGTGGCTACTGGATGCCCGAGGCCAATCATTTAAAAGCCATCCGCCAGGAAATTGACTACAATGGGCATGACCTTACAACAATTATCGACGACCCTGAATTTGTTAAATTATTTGGCGATTTTAGGGCCCAGGATAAGTTAAAAACCCTGCCACGTGATTATACCGCCGATAATAAAAATATTGAACTGTTAAAGCTGAAAAGCTTTATTGTCATGCATGCCTTAACAGACAAAGAGATCATGAGCGATAAAGCGGCGGATACTATCGCGCAATTATGCAGCAAAATATATCCGCTTAATATTTTTTTACGAAATGCTATGGTTTAACCTTAAATCCCGATACATAATGAAAATAAAGTACTTATTATTTGCCCTGCTCTTGTCAGTTACGCTTCACTCATGCCAGGTATTGTCTAACAAAAAGTATAAAGCCATGCTGTCTCAGCGTGATTCGCTTTTTACCCGTACGGCTAATTTAGAAGCCGAATCATCAAAACTGCAAGGTGACACCGCGCGCCTGCATCATGAAATTGCAGGGCTGAAGAGTGAGCTTGCCGATCAGCGCGGAAGCTATAATACCCTAAAAGGCAATTATGACGCGTTGAATAATAACCTTACTTCAACCAACTCAAAAATGAGCCAGCTATCAAGCGACCTGAAAAAGAGAGAAGAGCGCTTAAAAGAGGTAGAGGACATTTTGCGTAAACGCGATGAAGCTACCAATGCCTTAAAAGAGAAATTACAAAAAGCTTTGCTTGGTTTCCAGCAAAACGGTTTAACTGTTGATATCAGGAATGGTAAAGTGTATGTTTCGTTAACAGACAAATTGCTTTTCCCGTCAGGAAGTATTATTATTGACGAGCGTGGTAAAGCTGCGCTAAAACAACTGGCTGCCGTGCTTAACAAGGAACCGGATATTAATATGGCTGTTGAGGGCCATACCGATGATAAAAAGGTAATAAACCTTGGCCAAATAAAAGATAACTGGGACTTGAGCGTACTACGCGCAACATCAGTTACCCGCTACTTAACCGAAGTTGAAAAGATAGACCCGCATAGATTAACCGCGACAGGTAAGAGCCAGTACCAGCCAATTGACCCGGCCGACAACAACGATGCCCGCACCAAAAACCGCCGCATCGAGATCGTGCTTAGTCCTAAACTGGACGAGTTATATGACCTGATAACAAAATAAAAATAAGGCGAATGCCTCATAAAAGCGAAAGGCTAACCGTGATGGTTAGCCTTTCGCTTTTTACTTATTTTTGTCAAGGTTAAAATGGACTTACCAGGTCTGCAAATAATGGTAAGATTTGATCTTTGTCTGATATAATAGCTTCCTGCTCAGGGATACCCCAGTCAATAGCAAGGGTAGGGTCGTTCCAGCGGATCCCAACCTCGCACTCTTTGCTGTAATAATTGTCGACTTTGTAGGCAAAAATGGTATTATCCTCTAAAGTTGCAAAGCCATGCAAAAATCCCTGGGGAATTAAAAACTGTTTCTGATTGTCGCTACTGAGCTCGATGGTTTCGTATTTGCCATAGGTTGGCGAATCTTTACGGGCATCCACAGCCACATCTAAAACACGGCCTTGTATCACTCTTACTAATTTAGTCTGGGCGTGAGGTGCAGATTGTGCATGTAAGGCCCTGATAGTGCCTTTGTTAGAGCATGATTGATTGTCCTGAACAAAGTTAATGTTAATGCCGGCTTCGGTGAATTTTGCTTTGCTGTAACTTTCAAAAAAATAACCGCGGCTATCGGTAAATATTTTCGGCTCAATTATCATTAATCCTTTAATACTGGTTTCTGTGATTTTCATTTTTAATTTACTGTTTGCATTAAAGTGTTAAATAAGACAAATTGATTTTCGAACTTTTGCTGATGGATTGCCTGTAATCCCTGCAAGTGGGTGTTGTTGAATTGGTTGTATTTTTCACGGGTATCTGTTAGGTATTGAACACAATAAGTAACTCCTTCGTTAGGCGAGTCGAGCACATTCAAGATCTTGTATGAATTAAAGTGGCCGGTTTTCATCACCATCGGGATATATTCATTCTGCATCCAGCCTAACCATTGTTTATGAATAGCTTCATCAACTATTATAGTTTCATTATATATGATCATATTATACAAAAATAATAAAAATAAGCTGATTTTTTTATCAAGATGCAGTATCGCCGCGCAATATTCTAAAATGTTTTCGCGCATCGTTTATGTATAAACTGCCTGCGTAATCAGTAATGATCTTTTGATAATAGGCTTTGGCCTGTTCTTTATCATTAAGCTGATTTTCATAAATATCGCCCAGCATATAAACCGCGTCGTCGGCCCAAAGATCAGTAGGGTGTTCGGCCACTATTTTTTTCAGATCAGTCACTGCGTCCGCATATTCTTTTTTCTGGATGGCTATACGTGCCTTTGCCATTAAGATATCGTCGCTTAATTTATTATCCGGAAACTTAGTGTTGATACTATCCAATATTCCGATGGCCTTGTCCTGTCGTTCAGCAAATATTTGTAAGTCGGCCCGTGCATACATTTTTAAGGCTTTGCCGCTGGTATCGGCAGCAATATTATCGGCAATTAACAGCGACAGGTTTAGCGCGTCGTTAGCTATCAATTGCGAGGTGGCGGCTTTTAAGACATCCAGCTGCCCTTTTGCCCAGGTAAAATCGCCGGTGTAATAAGCAAATTTGGCGTTTCTAAATTTGGCATCCTGCCCGATAGCCGTATTTGGATATTCCTTTTCAACCTGGCTGTACAATAAAGTAGCTTCCCATGGCTGGTTGTTTAGTAAATAAACATCGCCAAGATCAAGCTTGCAAGACGCAAGCAAATTAGCCTGAACCTGCGGGGTCTTTATTACATCTTCCAATACTTTTTGGGCCTCGTTCAGTTTATGTAATTTAAACACCTGTAAATTGGCCAATTTCTGCATGGCAAAAGCTGTCGAACTGGTTTGGCCAAACTCGGTTAGCAGGTCCATGTAATTCTTTTCCAATTCTACAAGGTCATTTTGTGTATACTTTCCGGCTATTACCTTTAAGTTTTTGGTATTGAGCAACTCAATTTTGGCAGACACATAATACTGTTGATCCTTGCCTTTGCTGATTAAATATTCATAGCCACGTATGGCAGCATCGTAAGCTTCATCAGAAACAAGGGTATGGCAAAGTTCAAAAATATCGCTGCCATCATTATTGGTTCGGCGGTTTAGCGCCAGGGCCTGGTTTAGCGCCTGGTCAAAATCTTTTTGTTGTAAAAACTGCCAGGTTAATAAATCAACATACACTATTTGCTGTGGGTCTTTCTGTATGCGTTTTAATAACGCTACACGCAGCATATCATAATCTGCATCGCCCTCAAACAAAGTAGAAAAAGCATTTTCTGCCTGGTTTATAAACAACGGGTTTTGCGGCAGGATATTTAGATATTCTTCTGTAAGCGCGGCCTTATCCCTTCTAAAACGGTAAAGTGTGATCAGTTCGTACGAAAACGGATCATCACTATGCAGCAACTTACGCCCTTGCAAAAATGTTTTAATGGCATAATCAACATTGGTACCCTGGTAAAATTGCGAGGCTAAGACGGCTATGGTATTTTGGTCGGCTGGCAAAATTTTGATAAGGCCGTCATACAGGCTGTTAGCTTTTTCAACGTCGCCATGCTGTGTGTAAATTGTCCCGAGCATAATAACGTATTCGTTATCGCCAGGATGCTTATGGATCATTTTTTTTGTAGCACTCTCAGCGTCGTCAAATTTTTTAAGCGATATCAGGGTTTTAACATAGTTAAAATAATAGGCGTCGTTATTCTGTTTGTAAAGTTTCTGGTAAATGTCGAGCGCTTTTTGATATTCGCCGTTGCCGCTATATTGTTTAGCCAGTAACAGTTCATCGTTTTGCGCGAAGGCTTTTGAGAAACAAATAACAAGAAGAAAACAAATTATTGGTATTCGCTTCATTTTATAAAAATAAATATTTAAAGATTAACTATTATTGATATAACGCTAACACAGGGTAAAATTATAGTGACATTTTAATAAAAGATAAGTTAATTGTATAATTTAACCTGATTATAAAATAACCTGAGCTGGAACAGTATAATGGTGAGAAGTTTTAAGACTTTATTGGTAGTTTTTGTAGTGCTTGCTTTGACTTCGTGCGTTAAGAAAAAGCCTGCGGAAATACCTATAAATGATTTTTTTAAAACTCCCGAAAAAACAGCATTTAAAATATCGCCCGACGGTAAATTTGTTTCTTATTTAAAAAAACACAACGGCAAGCAAAATATTTGTATCCAGGCAATTGAAGACGGAGAGAATATGATGGCGACATCTTTCGACGATTTCTCTGTGCGTGGCGATTATACCTGGACCTATGACGACCAGATACTTTTTACCCAGGAAAAACCGGGCGACGAACACCCGATGATGGCACTGGATCTGAATACACTGAAAACGCGGGTATTACTTTCAGAAGGCAAAGCCAGTATTAGGATCCTGAATAAGAACCGGCAAACGCCTGATATCATAACCATCAGTTTGAATAAACGTGATTCGGCTAATTTTGATGTTTACCGGTTAAACATCAAAAGTGGCGAATTACAGACTTACCTGGTAAATCCCGGTAATATTACCGAGTGGCTGGTGGATGCTGATGCTAACATCCGTCTTATTAAAGCTACTGATGGGGTTGATGAAACCATATTGTACCGTGCAAACGATAAGGCGAAGTTTAAACCCATTATCAGCAATAATTTCAGGAATTATGTAAGGCCAATAGCATTTACCGGTGTTAATCAAAATTTCTATGCCCTGTCAAATGTTGGGCGTGATAAAACAGCCTTTGTTGAAATAAATGCCGAAACCGGGCAAGAAACACGGGTAATTTATGCCGATAAAAACACAGACATCCAAAGGGTTGATTACTCAAAAGGGAAAAGCCGTCTTGAACTGGTAACGTGGGACGATGCCAAACCACAAAAACATTTTTTTGACCCGGAAATAAAAACTATATACCAAAACCTGTATAAACAGCTTAATGGTTATGAAGTAAATATTACCGACAGGGACAGCGCGGAACGGAAGTTTATTGTACAAACCTACACAGACCGCAGCCGCGGATCAGTGTATCTGTTTGAACGCCTGAACAACAAATTGACTAAACTTGCTGACTATTCAAGCATTGATCCGAATGCGCTTTGCGAAAAGAAAGCCATTAGCTATACCGCAAGTGATGGCACGCAAATAAACGGATACCTCACGTTGCCGCATACTGATGCACAAACAAATTTACCGGTAGTAGTAATTCCGCATGACGGACCATTCGGCGCGCGCGATTCTTGGAACTATAGTTCTGAGGTGCAATTTTTAGCAAATAGGGGTTATGCGGTTTTCCAGGTTAATTATCGCGGATCATCAGGTTACGGAAAGGTTTTTTATAGTGCCGGGTTTAAGGAAGTTGGCGGTAAAATACAGCAAGACATTACGGATGGCGTAAACTGGCTCATTGCCAATAAAATTGCCAACTCTAAAAAGATAGCTATTTACGGGCGCGGTTTTGGTGGCTATTCTGCCTTGTATGCCATTACTTTTAACCCCAAACTATATAACTGCGCCATTGTACAAAATGGATTGATCAACCTGTTTACCTATATTAAAACGGCCCCGGCATATTATAAGCCGATACTGCAAAAAATGTACGCGACTATTGGCGATCCGGAGAAAGATGCCGACTTGCTGCGCGCTATATCACCCGTATTTCACCCCGAAAAGCCCACTGCTCCGCTACTGTTCTTCCAGGACTATAAAGACCAACGCGCCAATATTAGCGAAGTAAATCATTATATTCGTGAATTGCAGAAACATAACACAGCTGTAAAATATTCTCTGAATAAGAATGAACGCGGATCACAGGGTGGTGAAAATAGGCGGATGCAAAACTATGCAGATATTGAGAAGTTTCTCGATACCAATATGCATGTTAAACCCTAATCTCCGTTTGCCATGAAAGGGCCAAACACGGTTTATCGTAAAAACTTTACGCTGATAGTTACCTTTCTGGTGCTGGTATCAGTTACGTTAATAGTGGGTTTGATTGTTGCGTATCAACTAACTTCAACAAGCGTAGAGGGCGACTTTTCATCTAAAAAAAGCAACGTGGCTGACCAAACCATCAGCCCCTACAATGACCTGTATAAAAACAAGATTTTCGAGATAAATTTATACTCAGGCCTGCTTGATTATTCATCGGCGGCAAAATATGCCGATTCAGTTTTTAATAATTATGGTTTTGTAAGCAAGATAGTTTTTTACCAGGTAGTTGTCGGCAGCCGCTTACCAAGCGGTGTCTTTAATAGTAACCTGGGTATAACAGCAAAGTCGGTTTATGAGTATTATCCGGGCAAAAGGCGAATGCATAAACCAAAAAATGAAGATGAATTAAACGCGAATGATTTCAGGCAGATGGCAGATAAGTTAAACGACTATATCGCGCGCTATGACACCCTAAAAGGGCCAGGGCCCGACCAGCAAGCGGCCTTTTATAATACCAGGCCCGGTAAAATTAGTTTTTTAAATATACCGGTCAATGCCGACTTGAAAAGTTATCATGATCTTCAAAAGGCGGGACACTCCGAGTCGTTTTATAAACAAAATATGATGACCTTTTATCTTGATCCATATAAACTCAAAATAAAAAATGTGCATCCAGAATTGTACAGCTCAATTTATATAAGACCGGTAACCTATGATCCGCCGGATATTGATCACGCCAGGGTAATTACCGATGAAGTGGCGCTGCCGGGGGCCTTTGCTGACTATAAGCTGTATTTCAGTTCGCCGCGCGAATATTTAAGTGGGCAAATCTATCGCCGGTTTTTGCCGGTTGCCGGTGTCCTGTTTTTGATCTATTCGGTTTTTATGCTGATTGGCTGGCTTATCTACCGCAACCTGAGTGTTAACCTTAAAATGTTTAAACTGCAGTATGATTTCATCAACAACTTTACCCATGAATTTAAGACCCCGGTAAGCGTGATAAAAATTGCCGGCTCAAACCTGAAAGGCGATAACGAGCTTACCGAACGGCAGCGCAAACATTATGGTAAAATACTGGACGAAGAAGCGGATAAGTTAAATGACCTGATGACCAAATTATTGTCATTTACTCAATTAGAAAACAAATCAATCACCATAAAAAAAGATAAAATAAAGGTCGATTCGTTTGTGAAAGGATATATTGACACCTTTAAAATAAAATACCCGCATTTTAAACTGGATTATGCCATTGATAAGGATGTTAAATTTTTTTACACCGATACTGTACTGCTGGGCAGCGTTTTTCAGAATTTGATAGAGAATGCCTATAAATATTCGCATCCCGACAGGAAAGAGCTTTTTATAAATATTGCGCTTGAAAAACGTAATATTATATTTTCTTTTATTGATAAGGGGATAGGAATTCCTAAAAATGAATTGAATAATATATTCAGAAAATTTTATAGATTAGAAAACCAATATAATCAAAACGGGAGTGTTGGCCTTGGCCTGGCATTTTGCAAAGAACTGGTTAACTTTATGGATGGCGATATAGCTGTTAGGAGTAGGGTTGATGTTGGTTCGGAGTTTGTTGTTACACTGCCATACGCAAATTAGATATGAATAAAGAAATTAAGATTGCGCTTGTTGAAGATGATGAAAACCTGCGTTTCCTGGTTGCAGAACGTTTACAATCAGAAGGTTATAAAGTATTAGAGGCTGACAATGGCGACACTGCAGAAACTATGATCTTAGAGGAGCAGCCGGATATTGTATTGCTTGATTGGATGCTGCCTGGCAAACAAGGCGAAGAAGTTTGTACCAATTTACGTGCAAAGGGTTATGACGGGGTTGTAATAATGACCACCGCAAAACAACAGGATATTGATAAAATATCTGCATACGGATTTGGGGTTTCTGATTATATAACCAAACCTTTTAACATGGATGTGATGGTAGCGCTGATAGAGAACAAAATAAAATTTGTTTTAAATAGCGATAAATCAGAGACCTATGCTTTCGCTAACATGGAGCATCACCCAAACACGCATTTGCTGATCCGTGATGGCCGTAAAATTGAGCTTACTATATTAGAGAACCGGATACTGCTATACTTCCTTAAAAACAAAAACAAGGTAATTAACCGCGAAGAGCTGATGATGGAAGTATGGGGATACAATGCGGATGTAAATACCCGTACACTGGATATGCATATTGTGCGTCTCCGTAAAAAAATAGAATCAAACCCCGATTACCCGCAGTACCTGCAAACAGTGAGAGGGGTAGGATATAAGTTTGTTTATCAGCAATAAAAACTAAATGATGGCAACCCAAAAAGTTGCCATCATTTTTATAGTCACTTTTTACTTACTATAAGTTGTCGAACTTATAAAACCACCAAAGAAGTTTTTTTCGATGATTACGGTATAAGTATACTGTTCAAATTGCCTCTTAATATCCGGTAAAACAGAGGTCTCAATACTGCATATCAGCCTGAAGAAAATAAACATACTTTTTAATAGCACGTTTTGCCACCATTTGCCGCTTAATTGAAAATCTGTATTGAGCCATAATCCGCCTGCTTTAAGTTGGGTATGTAAGTGGCTGAATATTTTCTGTAAGGTTTCCTCCTTAAAATTATCAAAAAGGAATGGGGTGATCAGCACATCAAATTGGGTTGTAACGGGAACGTCTTCAACGGCGCTGTTGATAAAAATAACTTCGTTATCTGCTATCCATCTTTTTTTTGACAGGGACATCATATTTGCCGAGATCTCAATGTAAGTGATCTTTAATCCGGTAGGGTGGATGCGTGCCAGTTCTTCCAGGATCCAGCCGGTGCCGCCGCCGGCAATAAGGATAGTCGAACCTGGTTTGACAAACTGCAATAAATAAACCTGCGCGTTAACCAGTGCTTTGCCATAAACTAACCGGGACAGGCTATCATAAAACCAGGCAGAATTATCATAGTTTGATGCCATTTGAAATGTAGTTAAACACCATCAATATCACAAACTGCAATATCAATACTCCGTCAAGGTAAAAGAAATAATAGTATTCATTTCTTTTCCATTCTGATTTAAAGATGAGCCAGCCGGCTAAAATAGCAGTAAGCGTAAGCGCAAAAAAGTCGGTATTGAAGCCGTTATTTCTGTATAAAAATAATAGCACAATATAACCTGCCAATAAGAACTGGCAATACAGGTACGCCCGTTTTTCGCCTATCGCTACGGGGATGGTTTTAAGGCCCGATTCGCGGTCTTCAAACAGGTCACGAATATCAAACGGGACAGTTAGCGCTGCAATAAATAAAAATCGTTTGGCAATCAGGATAGTGGTGTCACGCAGAGTAATATTGGTGATTTGCATGTCCTGCGCTTCAAGTATGGGCAAAAGTACCGTGCTCATTGTCCACACCAGGGTTATTAAAAATTGCTTAAGGCCGGGAATATTACGCAGGCCAAACTTATGATCGCCAAGCGTAAATAAAGGAATGCTGTAGGCAAAGGATATGATCCCTAAAAAAATCAATAATAGTCTTGATTCGGTTGATATCAAAAAGAACAGCGGAACCAGTGAAAGAACGCATACAATGGTAAAGGTAACCATCAATCTATGATGCGCAAAGAACCAGCGTACACGTAAATGGGTTGATTTTTCGGGAGATTTTGGTTTGGTTAGCAGGATGCAGAAATTATAAATACCTAACGTCGAGGTAAATAATAGCGCCAGTATAGTATACAGCGGCCTTGAGCCTATTAAATAAAAAGTAACCAGTGCCTGTGCAACAGCACATAGGGCCATGAAAACGTTACTGAATAATATAAAATCAAAAACAGGCTTAAATAGTTTTTTCATTTATGACGAAATGCCCATTTGCTGTTATGCTTTTGCTAAAGCGGCATGGGCAGATTTTAATGTAAATATCGTAATCTCCGGCAATATTCCAACTCTGCCGGGGAAACCTAAAAACCCATAACCCACATTTACATATAATTGCTGGTTACCCTGGTTATAAAGGCCCGCCCATTCTTTGTACACATACTCCACCGGGCTCCACTGAAAATGTTCTGCACGTACGCCAAACTGCATCCCGTGCGTGTGGCCCGAGAACATTACATCTATCTGCGGGTATTGCGGCAAGATCTGCGCCCGCCAGTGTGATGGATCATGCGATAATAGAAGTTTAACCGGCAGATCTTCCGTGCCTTTAACGGTTGGTTCCATTTTGCCGTATTTTGGGAAACGGCTCAGTTCGCCCCAATTCTCGCAGCCTAATATGCCAATTTCTTCACCATTAACTTTTAAGCGGCGATTTTCATTTAGTAAAATGTCCCAACCCATATTTTTATGAGTAGTTATCAGGTCCTGCAGATTTTTCTTTTTAGCCTGCGGCGATGCCCAGTCGGCGTAATCACCATAATCATGATTGCCCAAAGTAGAGAATACACCAAGCGGCGCTTTTACTTTGCCGAAAATATCCTGGTAGCCATATACCTCGTTGGTAGACTTGTTAACCAGGTCGCCGGTAAAAAATATGACGTCAGGCTTTTGGCCCAGCAGCATTTCGACCCCGCCCAATACCGCTTTTTTATTATAAAAGCTGCCCGAATGAATATCAGAGATCTGCCCGATCCTAAGCCCGTCAAACGCTTTGGGTAAGTTAGGCAGGTAAAGCGTTTGGTTGCGCACGCGGTAATCATATGCACCTGCCAGTATGCCAACGCCTATGGATGCCAATGGAACCGCACCAGTGATCAATCCGGCTTTCATCAAAAATTCTGAACGAGGGATGGCCACTTTTTCTTTAACCTGGGATACTGTTGCAGGTTTGGTTTTAAGGCGGGTAATTAACCGCCTGATATCATCGCCCAAAACGAAAGGCAGGAAGGTGATCTTAACGATCATCAGCACAAAAAATACCATTAAAAAGCCGGCACGTACACCAACCGGTATTTTTACATAAATGCTGACTACGGTGCCGATTATTAATGCTACAGAGAATATAGTATAGCCAATCTTAAAACCCGTTTTCCTGGCCCAAGCCCTTTTCTTAAAAGCGGCTGCGAACCCGCTAAATAAATATTGGTCGAATAATAACAGGCCCAGGCCCAGTAAAATAATAGTAAATAACTGACTTTGCATTTATCGTTTAGTAACGATCATCGTCCAGATCCAGATCGTCGTCATCAGGCTGCAAATTAAACAAACTGTTAAACATATCCGAAAAAGCGAAGCCATTATCTAAAAAACCCTTGCTTAACTGCGAAAATTCTGCAAGCCCATGCAGTACAAATTCCATTAAAATCAACTGCTGGCTCTCTACCAAACGCGGGTGGAACTTTTTAACCAGCTCTTTTAAACCGGTAACAGAGCTTAATATTTTCTTATACTCAGCCAACGGCAGGTCGTCCAAAACGGCAAGGCTGTTGCCATCGCTAAACCAGTTAATAATTTCGGCGTAAGGGTTAGGTGCCTTTGCCTTTTTTGCTTTTTCGGGATCAGGGAAAAACTTAACCAACAAGCTTTTTATGGCTTTGCCGATAAGAATGTTGGCCACTTTAGCAGGGCCTTCCAACTCTCCCTCGTAAACCAACTCTATTTTACCGGTAATGGCAGGGATAACACCCAGGAAATCGGCAATACGTACAAAGGTTCTATCCTCATGATTAATGATCATGCGGCGCTCGGCGTTGCTGATCAGGTTTTCATAAGCCGATATGGTTAAACGTGCCGATACGCCCGATTTTTTGTCGATATATTCGGAGTTGCGCGCTTCAAAAGCGATTTGCTCAACCAAATCTTTTACTAATCCGTCGGCTTCAACAGCTATACGTTGCTCTTGCGTAAGCGAGGCCTCTTGCTGGGTGATCTTACGTGAGATCTCGACAGAGCGCGGATAATGCGTCAGGATCTGGCTCTCTATACGGTCCTTTAATGGTGTAACTATCGATCCGCGATTGGTATAATCTTCAGGGTTAGCGGTAAACACAAACTGGATATCCAGCGGTAAGCGCAGTTTAAAACCACGGATCTGGATATCCCTTTCCTGCAGGATATTGAACAACGACACCTGGATCCTTGCCTGCAGATCGGGCAGCTCATTGATCACGAAGATGCCCCTGTGCGCACGCGGAATTAACCCGAAGTGAATAACCCGCTCGTCAGAATAGGTTAGCTTCATAGTGGCGGCTTTAATGGGGTCAACATCGCCAATTAAATCAGCAACGGTAACGTCAGGCGTGGCCAGTTTTTCGGTATAACGTTCGCTGCGGTGGATCCAGGCAATAGGTGTATCATCGCCTTTTTGCTGTACGATGTTATGCCCGAACCAGGATATAGGATTCAAGGGATCGTCAAACAGCTCCGATCCTTCAATATAAGGTACATACTCATCCAGCAAATTAACCAGCAAGCGGGCGATACGTGTTTTAGCCTGCCCGCGTAAACCCAGCAGCAATATATTGTGGCGCGACAGGATAGCTGTTTGCAGATCAGGAATTACGGTGTCTTCAAAACCGATGATGCCCTCAAAGCCACCTTCTTCTTTTTTTTGAAGCTGGGTAATCAGGTTACGGCGCAGTTCATCCTTAACCGATTCGCTTTTATAACCGGTTTGTTTTAATTGCCCTAATGTTGAAATATTTTGTTTGTTAGTCATGTTCTTTTAGGTAGACCGGAAGTCCGAAAGTCGGGAAGTCCGGAAGATTATTATTTATGTCGATCAGTTTTAAACTTTCAGTCTTACGGACTTCCCGTCTTCCAGACTCAACGGACGTTTTTACGTCTGTTGCGCGCGTAATCCTCAAAAATGTATTCGCCAAGATTATTCAGCGAGCTGTAAAACGCCTTTCCGCCGTTGGTTTCTGTAAACTGGCGGACAAACTGCTGCAAATAAGGATCTTTGGCTATCATAAATGTGGTGATAGGGATCTTTAACCGCTTGCATTGCGCCGCCATGTTTAAGGTTTTATTAACCACCTTTCTATCCAGGCCGATGCTGTTTTTATAATACTTGGTGCCTTCTTTTAAGCAGGTAGGTTTACCATCGGTTATCATAAAGATCTGCTTGTTAGATGTCTTGCGCCGGCGCAACAGATCGGTAGCCAGCTCTAAACCTGCATAGGTATTGGTATGGTAAGGCCCGACTTGTAAATAAGGGAGGTCCTGTAAAGTAATGGGCCAGGCATCGTTGCCGAAAACCACAATATCCAATGTATCCTTAGGGTACTTGGTGCGGATCAGTTCGGCCAGCGCCATAGCTACTTTTTTGGCAGGGGTGATCCTGTCTTCGCCGTAAAGGATCATGGAGTGCGATATATCTATCATCAATACGGTAGAGGTCAGGGTTTTATAATCCATCTCCTCTACTTCCAGGTCGCGTTCGGTCATCATGAAATCGCCGATGCCGTGGTTAACCTGTGCGTTGTGAATAGATTGCGTCATGTCGATCTGGTCCAAACTGTCGCCAAACTCAAACTCGCGGCGCTCTGAATTACGCTCATCGCCCTGCCCGCTTTGCGGCGAACGGTGATTGCCCTTGCCTGATTTTTTAAGCTTGCCAAAGATCTCCTCTAACGCCGACTGCCGGATGCTTTGTTCTGTTTTAGCGGTGATGTTAAAGCCGCCATTCTGATTATCATCGCTTAGATAGCCTTTTTGCTTTAGCTCATCAATAAAATCGCCCATGCCGTATTCGTCATTGGTGATATTGTATTGTTTATCAAGCTCATTTAGCCACGCTAAAGCTTCGCCTGCATCGCCCGCTGTGTAGTTGAGCAATTCAAGAAATAATTTTAGTAATTCTTCAAATCCGCCTTTGGGAATTTGGTTGGGGGTAAACTTCGAAAATCCGAAACCACGCATAATTTGCCTTTCAGTTATAAAATAACGGAATATTTTGCGCAAAAGTTTGGTAAGACGGGGTATTAAGTTGAATTGTTAGTTAGCTATGACAATGTGGGTGAGTAGCGAGTAGAGAATGGTGAGTGGTTTGCGATAAATAGCTTTTGCGCTGTGCTTGTTTCACGAAAGTGTGAAACAAATGAAACAAGTGAAACAAGATTTTGAGTTAATATTTTGTTAATCAATGTTTTATGAAAAATCAGTGAAACAAAATGTAACAAAGGATAAGTCAGTAAATTTATACGTAAATATGTTATAAATGACTGTATGTAAGGTGATTGCATTTTAGGGATTTCCGTGAATCAATGGTTCATCTTACCGCCAATTATTAAAATAAAATTTATGCGGTTTTTAAGTCGGAAGTGTTTTATACCTTTATTTTATGTACGATGATTTACAACTAATAAACAACCAGGCCATCCATAATTTCGAACTATTTGTTGACGGGCACCGATCATTTATAGATTACCAGCAAAGAGGGGATAAATTCTTCCTGATCCATACCGAAGTACCCCAGGAGTTAGAGGGCAGGGGTGTAGCTGCCGCGCTGGTTGAAAAAACATTTAAATACCTTGAGGCTAATCATTTTAAGATGGTACCTTATTGCGAATACATCAAAGTTTACCTGAAACGGCACCCCGAATGGGAGCGTTTATTGGCGTGAATTTTACTTATTGCGTCATTAATTGCACGATCCCGTCAACATAACGCGGTGTTGCGCCACGTTTGCTGGTTACATAGGCACCTACCGCGCATGCTCTTTCTAACACCTGCTGCATCGGTAGTTTATTAAGCAAGCCTACAATAAATGTCGCCAAAAACGAATCGCCGGCACCAACGGTATCTGCTACTTTAACCGTAAAACCGGGGTGTTCATAAAACCCGCCGTCATGCCATACAATGGCGCCATGCGCGCCGCGTGTTACGCAAATGGTTTGGGCATTATATTTTTCGCGAAACGCGGTCATTTTATCTTTCAGGTCGCCGTTGGTATCGCTGATCAGCAGGTCGGCTTCCTCTTCGTTCATTTTTACCACATCGGCTTTTGCGGCTAAGGTTTGTATGGTTTCTAAAGTATAATGCGGCGGACGCAAATTCACATCAAAGATCTTTAAGGCCGGTGTTTGGTCCAATAAATTTAGCAAGGTATTGCGGGTAGTATCTTCGCGGCAAACCAGGCTGCCAAATACAATGGCCGCTGCATTTTTAGCACATTCTGTAAGTACTTGTTGCGGTTTTATGTTGTCCCATGTTACAGGTTGTGGAATGATATAAGTAGCCTGCTGCTGTTTGTCCAGTTGTACGGTAACCTCGCAGGTAGGTAAAGTACTATCGTGCTGTATTAGTTCGCTGTACAGGCCGTTATCTTTTAAAAAATCCGCCAGCTCAACACCCGAAGCATCGGTACCTACGCTACTGGCAAATGCTACCTTTGCGCCCTGTTGGGCCAAATGAAATGCCACATTCATGGTTGCACCGCCGGCTACCTTTTCTTCGCCAAAGGCATCCCATAAAACTTCACCAAAACACAATATGCTATTCTTCATAATTCAGGTCACGACTTAAAATCCAAAGCTAAAATGTTTTTTTGATTTAGCGTGGATCAGGGTATAGTTTGGGTGATATAAATAAGCCCCCTCTAAATCTCCCCCGGTAGGGGAGACTTTAAAAGCAATAAATCAATTACCTCCCATACGCACAGTCCCTCTAAATTATTATATTTAGCTTGTGAAGCGGTCGCGGACTAAAACATTTCAAATTAAACAGATATGAAAAAGCTTATACTTCTCTTTCTCCTGATCATTGGCACCGGCATAACATTGCATGCCCAGGATAAACAAGCTATTATTAAAGTAATGGAAGTACAGCGACAGGCCTGGAACCGCGGCGACATTGAAGGCTTTATGCAAGGTTACTGGAAATCAGACTCGCTGATGTTTGTAGGTAAAGCCGCGTCCGTATATGGCTGGGTTAACACGCTTAACAGGTATAAAAAAAGCTATCCTGACAAGGCCACTATGGGATATCTTACGTTTGATATTTTAAAAGTTGATGTGCTCGACCCTAAAAATGCCTTTGTATTTGGCGCCTGGCATGTAAAGCAGGATAAAGGTACTATTGGGGGCTATTATACTTTATGGTTCAGGAAGATTGATGGGGCTTGGAAGATAGTGGTGGATCATACAAGTTAGCCTCATTGTTATTGATTGTATATTAGTTGAAGCAGTGTCGCAACGTTTATAACCGGCTGTACTGTAAGTTTTGGGCATTGTCCCGCTCAATCGGCGCGGGTAGGCCTGTTACTTTTTGTCTTGATAGGAGACTATATAACCTGTAGACCAAACTATTACCAGTTTGATTTTTAGTGATGCGCAATTCAAAACCGTACGGCCCCATGTCCGCTATCGTTACATTAATTAGCATAAATAAAATGCAATTTGCTTTATATTAGTAAGTTAATGGTTTGGAACAGGAATTGAAGTAAAGAAAAACTTGAATGCATATATCTTCCATATCACTCTCTATGACCTGGCCTTCCTGGGAGCGATTTTTATCGGGCTCTCTTTTGCGCTACAGTTGGGATTCGCCAAAAGGATCAACCGGGCTGCGAACCGCTTTTTGGGTTTGGCCCTGGCTACGATGGTGCTATGGTTGTTTTGGGTACTGGGCAGGGACATCGGTATTGAAGCCTATTTTTCTCATTGGAGCTGGCTGCCACTGCGATTTTCGCTGGCATTTGGCCCGCTGATATTTTTTTATGTCCTCAAAATAACCCGGCCGGCATATAAATTTCGCTTTAAGGATTTGCTGCATTTCAGCCCGCTGTTGTTGGAACTCAGCATCCAGCTATTGGAGGTTAAGGAAAGTGTAAGTACAAGCGTAGCTACTTATCATACATCGGCCTTTCATCAACTGAACCCTATATTACAATTGCTGGCGTTTATTTCGGTCAGCACCTACCTGTACGCATCTAATAGGCTGATAGAACGTTTTTACCGGGGCCTGAAATTTACCGGGGGTGACCGGTACCGGTACGAATTGCAATGGCTGCATAATTTATTGATAGGTTTCGGCTTGTTATGGCTATTGTGGATACCCTACACAGCTGTAGATTATTTTTATTACCATAACCAGTCGGGCATCCATGCTTATTATCCCTTGTATCTTCTTTTAACGGTAATGGCCATCTGGATGGCGGTCGTGGCCTTTTTAAGGCCGGAATCTGGGGTGCCGGTAGATGGGCCTTCGTATTTAAAACCCTCGCCACCGGCCGAGTTGAAGCAAAAAGGTATTTGGCTGAAAAAAGTAGTTAAAGAAAACTACTATTACCTGGATCCGGAATTAAGCCTGCCCTCATTGGCTGAAAAGCTAAAGATACCCGTCCACGAATTATCCAGGATCATCAATGTCGCGCTCAAAAAAAACTTCAACGATTTCATTAATGAATATCGCGTTGCGGAAATGGCCCGGAAAATGCAGGACCCCGCTTATGACCATATAACCCTGCTTGGTGTTGCATTTGAATCGGGATTTAATTCCAGAACTACTTTTCACCGCATCTTTAAACAAATGACCGGGAAAAGCCCGGCGGAATATAAGACCGAACGGAAAAAAGAAATCCCATCTTATAACTTGGAATTCTATTCCCGAATTGGGTCGGTAATTTCGTATCAGCAAACCACCCCGAAGTGGTACAATGAGAAATTAAACCGCAATTATATGTTTAAAAATTATTTAAAAAATGTCTGGCGCCACATCATACGCCATAAAACCTATTCGGCCATTAATGTAATGGGGCTTGCGTTGGGTATTTGCGGGTGCCTGGTGATTTACCTGGTAGTAAGTTACGAATTCAGTTTTGATAATTTTCACCCCGATGAAGCGCACATTTATTGCGTCGATGGAAGCATAGCAGGCAGTAAAAACTCGGAAGATGCGCATTGGAATTCGGTGCAGGCGCCAATGCCTGATGCCATGCGGAGTGAAATGTCGGGGTTGGAGACTGTGGCAGCTTTTCAGCATTATAATCCCAAAGTGAAGATAAAACAAGGTGAAAAAGTAATTAAGGCATTTGATGAAACAGAAGGGATAATTGCCGAACCGGATTATTTTGATATATTACCTTATACATGGTTAAGCGGCAGTAAAAAAACATCGTTAAACCAGCCGATGACCGTTGTGCTTACCCAAAGCCGTGCGAAAACTTACTTTGGCGATCTGCAGCCTGATGAAATGATAGGTAAGACGATCACTTATGATGATTCGCTCACCGTAACGGTGACCGGCATCCTTCAGGACTGGAATAAAAATTCAGATTTCGACTTTTCCGATTTTATTTCGTTCAGCACCATCAACACCAGTTTTTTAAAAAACCAAATCCAACTGGACAATTGGAAGATGCTGAACCACGGCAGCCAGGAATTGGTCAAATTGTCCGCGGGCGTTAATCCGTCACAAATAGATGCACAATTCCGGTCGTTCATCAAAAAACATCTTGACCCCGATCCGCATACCAAACTGCACATCCAACTTCAGCCATTTACGGGTATTCATTTTCATCCCGAATATGGCGGTGAAGGAAGAAAAGCTGACTTAAGCATTTTATATATCCTTTCAGCAGTCGCCATATTTATATTGTTTATTGCCGCTGTAAATTTTATCAATCTGTCTACCGCGCAATCTATACAAAGAACCAAAGAAATTGGGATACGCAAAGTGCTGGGCAGCAGGAAAAGCGCCATCCTGTTACAGTTTTTGACAGAAACATTTACTCTGGCTTTGCTGGCGGTAGCCATAGCAATAATTGCTGTAAGTCCATTATTGAATTTGTTTGCTGCGTATATCCCACCGGGCGTAAAATTCGATTACTCAGCCTATACCAACTGGGCATTTCTTGCAGGTATCGCAGTTTTTACCACATTACTGGCAGGCCTTTACCCCGCAAGGCTGCTATCCGCATTTAGGCCTGTTTCGAGTCTTAAAGGTGAAATAAATGAGAAAACGGGTAGTAAAGGCTATCTGCGCAAAAGCCTGATTGTTTTTCAATTTACCATATCGCTTATTTTCATTACCGCGACCCTTGTGATCAGTAAGCAGATCAGTTACATGCAAACCCGCGACCTGGGCTTTAAAACCAGTAACATTATCACCCTAAGAAGCCTTTGGAACGACCATACAGGTAAAATGAAAGTACTTGCAGAAAGCATCAAACAAATACCTGGTGTCGAACAGGTTATAACGGAAGCTTTCCCGCCGATGGGTTTTGCACACATGGGCAATAGCATACAACCGCAGGGAAGCCCGGAAAAACCTATCCAGGCTTCTATACATTCAGGTAATGAAAACTTCGTGCCGTTTTATAATATGAAAATAGTCGCCGGCCGTAATTTGCTGCATAGCGACAGTGCAAGGGAATACCTTATTAATGAAACTGCTGCCAAGGCGCTGGGTTTTAATGATCCCAAAAAGGCTATTGGCACGTTTTTATCAGGCCCGCAAAGTAAAGCTTATCCCATAGCTGGCGTGGTGGCCGACTTTTTCGAAAGTTCATTCCACCAGCAAATTATGCCTGTGGTTATTGAAAATGACCCCAGGGTGCAAATCGCCATAGCCCTCAAGCTAACCCCGGCCGAATATCAAAAAGGTGATATACCATTACTGATCGACGGGATTGCGAAGGAATGGAAGAAAATATATCCGGACGAACCGTTTGATTATGCTTTTCTGGGCGATTCCATTGCCCGGTTATACGAAAGCGATCAGCAAACGCTGTGGCTTATGAGAACAGCGACTTTGATCACGATCTTTATTTCATGTATGGGTTTGTTCGGCTTAGCGATGTTTACTACCGAAAGAAGAACCAAAGAGATCAGTATCCGAAAAGTGCTCGGAGCAAGCGTAAGCGAAATATTGACTTTGCTGAATAAGGAAGTGGTTATATTGATAGCTGTTTCGTTGCTGATATCGTCGCCCATTGCCTGGTTCTTTATGCACAAGTGGCTGCAGAACTTTGTTTACCGTACCAACCTGAGCTTATGGGTATTTGTACTGGCAGGTGCAGGGGCCTTGTTAATAGCATTGGCAACCATTAGTATCCGAACCATCAGATCGGCTGTGGTAAATCCTGTGAAGGGGTTAAGGAATGAATAAATAATCAGGTACTAAAAAGCCGCATTGTTGTGTTTATGGCCAGTTGTAGTGCAAACTGAAAGCATCGTTCCGCTCAATCGCCGCGGGTTGGCTTTGTTCTTTTCCTTGATGAAAAGAACAAAAACTAAGCGTAGCGACCTCATGAACACCTTTAAAAACAAACAATATGTGAATAAATCAAGTCAGACGATAGGCTTCTTTGCCGCACAGGGCCTTTGCCCTGCAAATCAGGTAATCCCGATAGCTATCGGGACAAGGGCCCGGTCCTTTTGCCGCCTGTTGTCGCACGGGGCCACCGCTTCAGGCAATCCCGATAGCTATCGGGATACCAATGCCCTTGCCACCGCACTGCCCAACTTGTTTTACCTGCTTTCGCCCGAAGCTTTTCGTCTGACATTCCGGTTATGACCAATATTGTTGTATTTGTGCACATTCAAAAAAGCGGGCAAAGGCCTGTCAGCGCGCGCGGCCGGGAGTTTTGCCTGTGAAGTGGCAGCGATCGGGCTGACTTGATTTTTTTGGTTACTTTTTGTATCAAGACAAAAAGTAACAAGCCTACCCGCGGCGATT
>Ga0105239_10000048_pt1 | contig 177855 bp, 164 predicted proteins | sample KBSC44metaG_FD_92761 | JGI IMG/M metagenome (GOLD analysis project Ga0105239, IMG submission 92761) | Corn rhizosphere microbial communities from Kellogg Biological Station, Michigan, USA - KBS C4-4 metaG | ecosystem: Host-associated > Plants > Roots > Rhizosphere > Soil | place: Michigan... | reverse complement strand
GTGGCGGCCTTCATAAACGATTCGTTGGCTACATTCCATCCGGCGGAGACAGCAGGATACGTGTGCCATTGATGCCCGGTGGCCAGGACCGAAGCTCCATCCGAACGAACGGTACCCGAGATCATATAGCGGTTGTCGTATGTATACATTACACGCCCCATCCACGATAACAGGCCTCTCTCCCAGTAATACTGGTTGCCCGGCAGAACATCGATCTCCTGGCTGGCCGTCCCGATATTATAATATTGCAGCGCATCTGCAGGGATCCCGATCCCACTCATATTCGAGCTGCTCACCTGTGTCCGCTCCGTCGAATACAACGCCACCGCATTGATCTGGTGCTTTCCGAAGCTGCGATCATACGTGAGCAGGTTTTCGATGGTCCAGTCGGTACCGGTCGAATCGCCGCTGGAAGCAGTGGAAGGCGCCGCCGGATTAGTACTGTTGACTCCTACCGCGGTATAGCTGCCTTTATTGATATTGTAAAGGTTCAACCCGATATTCACCCGGTAAGCCAGACCCTGGACACCCGGGATCTGCACTTCACCATACACGGAGTTGTAGCTGGCATACCCTTTTTGCTGGCTCAGGTAATTATTCTTCAGGCTGTCCAAAACCTTTTTGGTGGAAACCCATTGCTGATCCAGGGGCATCGCAATGACATATTTTATGGACCCATTCGCATTATACGGGCTGGCAAGCGGCGAATTGGACAGGGTGTTATATAACCCCACCTGCGATCCCTGCGTATAATTATAGTTGCTGTTGGTGGTAAAGCCCAGGCGAAGATATTTGCCCACGCGCTGATCGAGAGCGCCATGCAAGGCAAATCTCCGGTAGGACTGTGTCGGAACTACCCCATCGTTCTCATAATAGGAAGCTCCATAGCTATAGCTGCCTCTTTTCGTACCGGCGGAAATATTGATATCTTCGTTGGTCACCTTTCCTGTCCGGTAGAACAGTTTCTGCCAGTCGGTATTGGTGCCCAGCGACTCATCGGTCCCCAATTGGATCGATCCGTCCTGGTTCTTGTACAAACCCGCCGCCTTCCTCAGAGCCGCGAACTGCGGGCCATTCATCATGGGATATTTCGAAAATATCTTGTTGATCCCATAGTAACTGTTGATCGTAATTCGTGGATCCTGACCGGAGCTTCCCTTATACGATGTGACCAGGATCACGCCGTTGGCGCCGCGGGAACCATAAATAGCCGTCGCGGAAGCATCTTTCAGGACATCGATGCTTTTAACATCATTCAAATCGATATCGGCGATGTTCCCGGGAAAGGGAATCCCGTCAAGAACGACCAGGGGATCGTTTGTGGCCGTCAGCGAACGCGTACCGCGGACACGGATCTGCATGGTTGCACCCGGTTGGGAAGAAGTTTGCGAAATGACAACCCCCGGCAGACGCCCTTGTAAGGCCTCGGAAATATTGGGAGCCGGCACTTCCCGCAAAGCATTTCCACCGATCGACGCGACAGAACCCGTTACTGCCTCTTTCCGCTGGGCGCCATAACCGATCACCACTACATCCCCAAGGACCGAGTTTTCTCTAAAAAGCGTTATGGACACATTTTCCTGTCCTTTATAGACGACCCTTGTCGCTTGATAACCTACGTAGGATATCTGAAGGGTCTGCCCTTTCGCCGCCCGGATAGTAAAATTACCTCCCTGGTCGGCGGAGGACCCTTTCCCACTCTTCACATTCAACACAGAAGCCCCGCTTACGGGAGTTCCGCTGGAATCCACCACCTTTCCCTTCACTACGTCACCTACATCCTGTGCGAACAGCGATGATGACGAAAAAAGGCTCACAGCAATCAGCAGCAGGATGCACGAAACGCGGGCGTTTCGAAATGAGAATCTTCGCATATGAAGTTTAGTTTTTTTAAAAAGAGAGAAAACTGAGCAGGAGAAGGAAACGGAACCGATGGGAATCGACAGCTCCGTCTGCAGAAGAAGATCCCTTTCCGGGAATAGTTTTGGCCACATAAGATCAATCGTTATGCCGCTAAAATAAGTAAAAATCTGACAAAATGTAACCGATTACAATTTTTTTCCAAAAAAATCTTATTTTTATCCATATAACCAGCATGTAAACGATTGTATGAGTCGCGAGAAAGAAATTACCATATATGATCTTGCCCGTAAGTTGAATATCTCTATCGCCACGGTCAGCCGCGCCTTGAAGGATGATCCGGTAGTCAGCAAAAAGACGAAGAAACGCATCGCCGATCTGGCCCAGGAAATGGGCTATCGCTCCAATAACTTTGCGCGCAACCTGCGGACCCAGCGCACCAATACCATCGGCGTCATCATCCCCCGTATCAATAGTTATTTTATGTCCGCCGTCATCGCGGGGATGGAGAACGTTGCCACCAGCGAAGGTTATAACCTCATTATCAGCCAGTCATCCGAGTCACAGGAAAAGGAAAAGGCCAATGCCGCCACGCTCTTTAACAACCGGGTGGATGGCCTGCTGGTCTCCCTTGCCTACGATACCGACTCTATGGCCCATTTCGAACCCTTTATAAAGAAGAAGATCCCCGTCGTGTTCTTCGACCGTACCGTCGACCAGCCCGACAGCGTCTGTGTACAGATCAATAATATAAAGGCCGCATACGAAGCCACGACCCACCTGATCAGCCAGGGTCGCCGCCGTATCGTCCATATCACGGCCTCCCAGAAACGAAATGTCTATGTCGATCGCGTCCAGGGTTATAAACAGGCTCTTGCGGACCAGCGTATCCCCTTTCGCGAAGAACTTGTCATCGTCGGCAACCTCAGCCAGGAAGCGGGTGCCGAAGCCGCCACCCGGATCCGCCAGATGCAGCCCCTGCCCGACGCCGTATTCGTCGCCAACGACAACTGCGCCGTCGGCTGCATGATCGCACTGAAGCATATGGGTATTCGTATCCCCGAAGACGTGGCCTTTGTCGGCTTTAACAACGACCCTGTCTCCACCGTCATCGAACCCAATCTTACCACGATAAACTATCCCGGCTACGAAATGGGCCAGGTGGCCGCACGCAACCTGATCGACGGTCTGAACGGCTCCGCCGGCAGCCTGTCCACCAATACCATTATATTACGCTCGGAGCTCGTCATCCGCGATTCCTCCGCCGGCAGGAAACTCAACACCTAATGAAAAGAACCGTCTTCCTCGGGCTCTTCCTCCTTTTGCTCAACGCCCTGCAGGCCGAGGACGGCTACCGGCTATGGCTTCGATACGACCTCATCGACAACAAAGCCCTGCTGCGACAATATCGCAACGCCCTAAGCGCAATAACCTTCCCCGCCAACAGCCCCATGCTTGCAGCCGCCAGACAGGAACTGCTGACGGGTCTCCGCGGCCTCCTCGGTCAAACGCCCCGGTCCCCGGGGACCGGCAACACATTTATAGCCCGGCTCGAAAACCAAAAAGACCTCGGTCCCGAAGGCTTTGCCATCCGCACGACACAAAACAACATCATCCTCACCGCCGCCACCGAAAAAGGCATCCTCTACGGCGTCTTTCACTTCCTGCGCCTTATCCAAACCCAACAACCGATCGATCATCTCGACATCACCAGCAACCCTTCACTTCCCTACCGCATCCTCGACCACTGGGATAACCTGAACCGCCGCGTGGAACGCGGCTATGCCGGCCTCTCGCTCTGGGACTGGTTCACCCTTCCCACGAACAAGGATCAACGCTATACCGACTATGCCCGCGCCAATGCCTCCATCGGCATCAACGGCACGGTGCTGAACAATGTCAACGCCAGCCCCTATATCCTGACTCCCGACTGGCTCGAAAAGGCGGCCTCCCTCGCGGACATCTTCCGCCCTTACGGCATCCGGGTCTATCTTTCCGTGCGTTTCAGCAGCCCGATGGATATCGGCGGCCTCCATACGGCCGATCCCCTCGATTCCGCCGTCCGGGAATGGTGGCGGAAGAAAGCCGACGAGATCTACCGCTATATCCCCGACTTCGGCGGCTTCCTCGTCAAAGCCAACTCAGAAGGCCAGCCCGGCCCGCAGAACTACGGCCGCACCCATGCCGACGGCGCCAACATGCTCGCCGCCGCGCTCGAACCGCACCAGGGGATCGTCATCTGGCGGGCCTTCGTCTACAGCAACGAAACCCCGGAGGACCGGGCCCGCCAGGCCTATACGGAATTCAAACCGCTCGACGGACAATTCCATCCCAACGTCCTGGTACAGGTAAAGAACGGCCCCATCGACTTCCAGCCCCGCGAACCCTTCCACCCACTCTTCGGCGCCATGCCCAATACTCCCCTCCTGCTCGAATTACAGCTCACCCAGGAATATCTCGGTTTCTCCAGCCACCTGGTCTACCTCGCACCCCTCTTCGAAGAATGCCTCGACGCGGATACGCATCAACCGCATCCTCCCGGAGCCGTCAACGGTCCGCAGACCACTGTCCCCGTTTCGGCTACCATACGGGGGATGGCCGGCGTCGCCAATATCGGCAACGACCGCAACTGGTGCGGCCATATCGTTGCCCAGGCTAACTGGTACGCCTTTGGCCGCCTTGCCTGGGAAACAGGCGGCAAAGCCGCCCCCCGGTCCGCAGCCATCGCCACCGAATGGATCAGGCAAACCTTCACCAACGACCCGAAAGTCGTCGATAGTATAAAAGAAATGATGATGGCGTCAAGAGAAATAGCCGTAGATTATATGACCCCCCTGGGCCTCCACCATATCATGGCTTATGAACACCATTACGGCCCGGGACCCTGGCTGGCGAACGCCACACGCGCGGATTGGAACCCCGTTTATTACCACCGGGCGGACACGGCAGGGATCGGCTTTGACCGAACCCCGACCGGCAGCAACGCGCTGGAACAATACGCTCCCGGCGCCCGCGCCCAATGGGCCAACGCGGACTCCTGCCCCGACGCCTGGCTGCTCTGGTGGCACCATGTGTCCTGGGATCACCGGATGCACACCGGCCGCACCCTTTGGGCGGAACTCTGCCGGAAGTACTATGCCGGCGTAGACTCGGTCCGCTGGATGCAACGCTGCTGGACCGCCCTCCGGCCGGCCATCGACCCGGAAAGATGGCAGCAGGTGGACACGCGCCTGGCCATTCAGGAGAAGAACGCCGTGGAATGGCGCAACGCCTGCCTGCTCTACTTCCAGACTTTTTCCCGTCAACCCCTCCCCGAAGCAGCGGAACGCCCCGATCATACCCTTGAATATTACAAGCAACATAAAATTTACTATGCCCCAGGAACAAATCAGTAATCTCGCACAACGTATCGCGATCGTCACCGGCGGCGGCTCCGGCATCGGCCTGGCCATCACGGAAAAATTCGTACAGGCCGGTATCCAAACGGTCATCATCGGCCGCGACGAAGAAAAGCTCAGGCTCGCCAAAGAACAGCTCGGCCCCCTCTGTCACGCCATCTCCCAGGACCTCAACGACCTCGCCTCCATCCCTGCCCTTATCGCGCGGATCGCCGCGCAATACGGCCGCATCGATATCCTCGTGAACAACGCCGGTATCAATATGAAAAAGGAATTCGCCGACGTAACCGATGAGGAGTTCGAACGGATCTTACATACCAACCTCCGCTCCGTATTCGCGGTCAGCCGCGAAGTGGTCCGCGTCATGATCCCGCAGGGACAGGGAAATATTATCAACATCAGCTCCATGGCGGCGCAATACGGCATCCCCAAGGTCATCGCCTACACGGCTTCCAAATCGGCCATCGAAGGAATGACAAAGGCCATGGCGGTCGAACTCTCCCCCCTGGGGATCCTCGTCAATTGTATCGCCCCGGGGTTCATCGCGACCGATATGTCCTCAAAGGCCCTGAACGGTGACACGGAAAGAAAACAAAAGGTCTTTGCCCGCACCCCCCTGGGCCGCCTCGGCGAACCGGCCGACATCGGCGACGCCGCGCTCTTCCTGGCCTCGGCCCAGGCCAAATATGTCACCGGCGTCGTGCTACCCATCGACGGCGGTAATTCGATCGGCTTCTAAAATTCGGTGTATGACACGAACCTTCCTTTTCCTGCTGTCGGCATTTGCCATCACAACGGCCGCCGCACAGGATTTTCCCCTTGTTTCACAACAAGAGGGGATCACCCCCATCTACGTCGACGCGCAGGACCATTGGTTGGTTAAAAAAGCCGCGGAACTCCTGCAAGACGATATCGAACGCATCACCGGCGTCAAACCGCCCATCCTCACCACCCTTCCGGCCGCCTCCGTTGCCCGCCTCGTGATCATCGGCAGCAGGGACCATTCGGCCCTGATCCAACAGCTGCTGAAACAGAACCGGCTCTCATCCAAACAAACCGGCAAATGGGAAGCCTACACCCGGGTAACCCTCCGCAACCCTACTCCCAATATCGGCGAGGCCCTGGTCATCACCGGCAGCGACCGGAGGGGTACGGCCTACGGAGTGGTCGACCTCTCCCGCCAGATGGGTGTCTCACCCTGGTACTACTGGGCCGATGTCCCGGTGCCCCATCGCAACGAGCTCTTCTACCCCCGTGGCATCACCACCACCGACGGTCCATCCGTGAAATACCGCGGTTTCTTCATCAACGACGAGGCTCCCGCGCTCAGCGGCTGGGCCCGCGAGAAATTCGGCGGCTTCAATCATTTTTTCTACGACCATGTCTTCGAACTACTGCTCCGGCTAAAGGCCAACTACCTCTGGCCCGCCATGTGGGGCAACGCCTTTAACGACGACGATACGCTCAACCCCGTCCTGGCCTCCCAATACGGCATCGTCATGGGCACCAGCCACCACGAACCCATGCTGCGCGCCCAGCAGGAATGGAAACGCTATGGCTCCGGCCCCTGGGACTATACAAAGAACGCCCCCGTCCTCGACAGCTTCTGGACAAAAGGCATCGAACACATGGACCACCACGAAAGCATCGTCACCGTAGGCATGCGCGGCGACGGCGATATGCCCATGTCGGAAGGCGCCAACATTTCCCTCCTTGAAAAGATCGTCAGCGACCAACGGGAGATCATCCGAAAAGTCACCGGCAAGCCCGCTGAAGCCACGCCTCAATCCTGGGCTCTCTATAAAGAAGTGCAGGCCTACTACGATAAAGGCATGCGCGTCCCCGATGACATCACGCTCCTGCTCTGCGACGACAACTGGGGCAACGTCCGCAAACTCCCCACGCTCGGTGACCGGCCCAGGGCCGGCGGCTATGGCCTCTATTATCATTTTGACTATGTCGGCGGTCCGCGAAACTACAAATGGATCAACACCAATCCGCTGCCCCGCGTGTGGGAACAGCTGAACCTGGCAAAGGCCTACGGCGACGACCGCATCTGGATCGTCAATGTCGGTGACATAAAACCCCTGGAGCTCCCGATCACGTTCTTTCTCGACTATGCCTGGCAACCCGACGCCATTCCTGCCGATAAGATCGCCATTTATACGCGGCATTGGGCAGCCGCGCAGTTCGGCTCCGCCCACGCCGGCGAGATCGCGGAGATCCTCTCCCAATACGCAAAGTTCAACAGCCGCCGTAAGCCCGAGTTGCTATCCGCCGACACCTATAGCCTGTTCAACTACCGCGAGGCGGAGACCGCGGTCACCGACTACAAGTTCCTGGCGGAAAAAGCCGCCGCCCTCGGCCAGCAATTGCCAAAAGGATACCAGGACGCTTATTTCGAGCTGGTGCTCTATCCCGTCCAGGCAAGCGCCAATCTGAATGAGCTCTACTATGCCGTCGCCCGCAACCGGCTCTACGCCGCCCAGGGTCGCATAGGGACAAACGACCTGGCCACCCAGGTAAAAGTGCTCTTCCTGAGGGACTCGATACTATCGTCTACCTATAACCACAATATCGCAGCCGGGAAATGGTCCCACATGATGGACCAGACGCATATCGGCTACACCGGCTGGCAGGAGCCCCGCTACAATAACATGCCCTCGACCGCCACGATCGACCCGGCCGCCATGACGGGATCGCCCTGGGGCATCGCGGTCGAGGACTCCGTGTTCAACCCCTATGATCGCCACGGTCACTATCTCGATATCTACAACCGCACTACCCGCCCCTTTACTTACACGCTCACCGCCGCCGATCCCTGGGTAAAGATTGGCCGCGCCAGCCATACGGTCACCGACGAACAACGGATCTGGATCGGCATCGACTGGCCACAGGTCCCGGCAGGGGTCAAACAAAGCAGCATCACCGTCACCGGCCCCGCGGGCGCGCCGGTCAGGATAACGATCCCCCTCGAGAACACAGGCATCCGTCCCCCCGGCGATTTCAAAGGATTTATCGAAACGGGCGGTTGCGTGTCCATTGCCGCCGATCATTACAGCAAGGCAGTCGGCAACAAGACCGTCCAATGGCAGACGCTTCCCGATCTCGGCCGGACAGGCTCCGCAGTCCAGGCAACACCCCTCACGGCGCCGGCGGTCACCCCCGGCGGCAACAGCCCTCACCTGGAATACACCTTGTGGCTAACGGATACCGGTACGGTAAAGGTCAGGATCTACCTTTCCCCCCTCCTCGAATTCAATCGTAAACCCATCCATTACGCTATCGCCTTCGACGATGAGAAACCCCAGGTGATCGACTGCAGCACCGGCAACGAAGCCCCCGGCGCCTGGGACAAAATGGTAGCGGACAATATCCGGATCGCGACGTCCACGCATACGCTCACGCGCCGCGGCGCACACACGTTGAATCTCTTCTTCGTCGATCCCGGCCCTGTTCTGCAAAAGCTGGTCATTGATGCCGGCGGCGTAAAGCCATCCTATCTCGGTCCGCCAGAATCACCAAAACTAAACTGATGAACTTTTAAATTCTTTTCCCTATATTTATTGAAGATTCCTTGCGTCATCGCCTCATAACCATTCAAAACGATTGCTTCTCACGGCATTAGTGTTCCTATTGCCCCGTTTTCCCTACCTTCGGGTCGCAAAATCATACGCTGTATGCAACGACCCCTGCTTTGTTTTCTACTTGCCGTACTCGGGTTCAATACGCTGCAAAGCCAACCCCTCTATACCCCCCGGGACATAAAAGAAGCCTATAAGAAGGACACCCGTTCCCCGGATGGCCGCCCCGGCAAACATTATTGGCAAAACAAAGGTCGCTATGACATTACCCTTACCGCAAACCCGCCCGGCCGGACGATCCGCGGCTCGGAGTCTATCGTCTATACCAACAACAGCCCCGATACGCTAAAAACGCTGACCTTCCGGCTGACGGTCAACGTCCACAGGCCGGGCGCCGTTCGCATGGGCGCAACAGGCCCCAACTACCTCAGTACCGGCATCATCGTCGATAGCTATGCCGAGAACGGTCAGTCAAAGACCTGGGTCACCCCTCAGGCCGACAACACCTGGAAACAGATCCGCCTGGCCGCCCCCCTCCTTCCCCACGATTCGACCCGGCTCAATATCGACTGGCACTACGACATCTCCCTCGAAAGCGGCCGCGAAGGAATGCTCGACTCCACCACCTATTTTCTCGCGTATGCCTATCCCCGCGTAGCGGTGTATGACGACTACGCCGGCTGGGATCATATCGACTTCAATGACATGCAGGAGTTTTACAACGACTTCAACGACTATACCCTGAAAGTAAAGGTGCCGGCCAACTACATTGTATGGGCCACCGGCGACCTGCAAAACCCCGATGAGGTCCTGACCCCATCCTACGCGAAACGACTGGCCGGCTCCATCACCAGCGATAAGATCATCTCCATCGCAACGCCGCAGGAGATCGCGGCCGGAAAAGTGACCCCGCAAAACACCACCAACACCTGGATATGGAAGGCCAACGATATTACCGACGTGGCCTGCGCCGTCAGCAATCACTACGCCTGGGATGCGTCGAGCGTCGTCGTGGACGATGCCACCGGCCGGCGATCGGGCGTTCAGTCGGCCTATAACGAAAAGGCAAATGACTTTCATTATATGGTGGAGTTTGGCCGTCATGCCCTCTACTGGCTTTCCCATAACTACCCCGGAGTCCCCTACCCTTTCCCAAAGACGACTATCGTCCAGGGCTTCGCCGATATGGAATATCCGATGATGGTCAACGACAACACCACCCCCGATACGGTCTTCTCCCGCTTCGTGGCCGAACACGAGATCGCACACAGCTGGTTCCCCTTCTATATGGGCATCAACGAATCCCGGTTCGCTTATATGGACGAAGGCTGGGCCACCACCTTCGAGCTCCTCATCGGCCGGTCGGACCTCGGCAAGGAAAGAGCGGAAGGTTTCTACAAACAGTTTCGGGTCAACGGCTACACCTATGATCCGTCCTTCACCGAAGATCTCCCCATCATCACCCCCACCGATGCGCTGACCGGCAGCGCCTATGGCAACAACGCCTACGGCAAACCCTCCCTCGCCTATCTCGCGGTAAAAGACCTGCTCGGCGACGAGCTGTTCAAAAAATGTCTCCACACCTATATCGATCGCTGGCATGGGAAACACCCCATCCCCTGGGACTTCTTTTATTCCTTCAACGATGCCTCCGGTCAAAACCTCAATTGGTTTTGGAACAACTGGTTCTTCACTTATAACTATCTCGATCTCGCCATCGACAAGGTAGACGGGAACAACGTCTTCATCCGCAACATCGGCGGATTCGCGATCCCATTCGATCTGGTCGTCACCTATGCCGACGGCACGACCGCAAGGGTGCACCAGACGCCCGCCGTCTGGAGCGCCGATCAATCAAAGACGACCATCACTCTGCCTAATGCCGGCAAAGGCCTCCGGTCGATCCTGGTCGACAATGGGATCTATGTCGACGCTGACGCCTCGAACAATAAATGGACCGCTAATCAATAATATCGCCATGGCCATCAGCACCCGCAGCCTCCTCGCGTCCCTTTGCTTTTCCGTTGTCGCGATCCTTCCCGGCGGCAGCGCCATCGCCCAAACGCTTCCTTTCCGCAACGCATCCCTCCCCCAGGCCGAACGCGTGAACGACCTGTTGTCCCGGCTTACCCTCGAAGAAAAGGTAGCCCTGTTGGGCTATCGCAGCAAGGCCGTCGACCGCCTGGCGATCCCCGCTTACAACTGGTGGAACGAAGGACTCCATGGGGTCGCCCGCGCCGGCGAGGCCACGGTCTTCCCCCAGGCCATCGGCATGGCGGCGACCTTCGACAATCGCCTCCTGCGGGAAGCGGCGGGAACCATCTCCACCGAAGCCCGCGCGAAATACAATCTCTCCACCGCCGCCGGCAGACGGGAACAATATATGGGCCTCACTTTCTGGTCGCCCAACATCAACATCTTCCGCGACCCGCGCTGGGGCCGCGGCCAGGAGACCTATGGCGAAGACCCTTACCTGACCGCCACCATGGGCACCGCTTTTATAAAAGGGATCCAGGGCGACGACGCCCATTATCTAAAGGCCTCGGCCTGCGCAAAACATTTCGCGGTCCACAGCGGGCCCGAGGCCAATCGCCACACCTTCGATGCGATCGTAGACGAGAAAGATCTCCGGGAAACCTATCTCTACTCTTTCAAACGACTCGTGGATTCCGGCGTCGAATCCATCATGTGCGGCTATAACCGCGTCAACGGGGAACCCTGCTGCACAAGTCCGACGCTCCTCCATCGCATCCTGCACGAAGAATGGCATTTCAAAGGCCATGTGGTCACGGACTGCGGCGCCCTCGACGATATCTTCACGCGACACAAAGTACTTCCCGGTCCCATGGAAACGGCCGCCGCGGCGATAAAGGCCGGCGTCGACCTGGACTGCTCCACTGTGCTCCAACAAGACGTCATAAAGGCAGTGGACGCCGGTCTCCTCACCAAACAACAGGTGGATTCGGCCCTCGCACCCCTTATCCGCACCCAGCTGAAACTCGGCTTCTTCGACGAAAAAACCGCGGTTCCTTTCAGCACTTATGGCGCCGACAGCGTCCACAGCACCGGGCATATCGCCCAGGCACGTCGCATGGCGGCGGAAAGCATGGTCCTGCTCAAGAACGACCGCGGTGTCCTCCCCTTTCGCAGGGACTCCCTCGCCTCGCTGATGATCGTCGGCCCCAACGCCTTTTCTTTCGACGCCCTCGCCGGCAACTATCACGGGGTCTCCTCCCCCATGGTCACCTTCCTCGAAGGGCTCACCACGGCGGCAGGCCCCGCCGTTCACGTGGAATACGACCAGGGCTGCGACTATAAGGACAGTATCCATTTCGGCGGAACCTGGGCGGCCTCGAACTGCCAGGCAACCATTGCCGTTATCGGCCTCACCCCCGTCATGGAAGGTGAAGAAGGCGACGCCTTCCTGGCGCCCCACGGCGGCGACCGCACGGACCTCAGCCTGCCGGCTGCCCATATCGCCTATGTAAAAGCGTTGCGCAAAGCGATCCAGGACAAACCGCTGGTCGTGGTCGTCACGGCCGGCAGCGCAGTCGATCTCACACCCATCCTCCCCTATGCCGACGCCATCCTGCTGGCCTGGTACCCCGGCGAACAGGGCGGCAACGCCTTAGCCGATATCGTCTTCGGCAAGATCTCGCCCTCCGGACACCTGCCGGTCACCTTCTACCGGTCCCTCGGCGATCTGCCGGAATATACCGACTATAGTCTCAAAGGCCGCACGTATCGCTATTACGACGGTCCCGTCCAATACCCCTTCGGCTTCGGACTCAGCTATACCGGCTTTTCCTACGCCTGGCAGCAAGCGCCGCCACACCACATCACTGCCAGGGACACCCTTTCCTTTTCACTGACGGTGAACAATACGGGCGATCGCGACGGCGACGAGGTCATCCAAGCCTATATCCAATACCCAAATGGCGACCGGATGCCGGTAAGAGAATTAAAAGCCTTCCGCAGGATAACCGTACCGGCCCGGGGCGCACAAACGCTCTCCCTCGCCATCCCCATGAGCGAATTGCAGAAATGGGATCTGGCCACCGGTAAATGGAAGCTGTATAAAGGGGATTACAAACTCATCCTCGGAAGTCACTCGAAAGACGAAAAGCTCACGGCAACATTCAGCGTGCGCTAGGACAAAGCCCGCGATCACACGGACAACTTGATCTTCTTCTTCTCCAGCACCCCGGTCAGCAGGACGATCAAAAAGGCAAAGACCAGTGATTTGCCAACGCCGGTCCAACCGCTGCGGATCGCCTCGGGCAGCTGAGCCCTCTCCCCCAGCAGCTTGATGATCGCATAATGGATATCCGGGAGAAGATAACAGGTAAGCGTGATCGTGCCCGCGGGCCGGATCAGCCGGTACCAGCTTTGCCGGTCCTTCAGATCGACGATATAACCGAGTATCGCCACACAGCCGACGCTGATCCCCGTACAGATGAGGATCCAGGACGGCGTAACCCCCAGCTTCGCGATCCCGCCGATCGGCCTGACAATAAATCCGGCCACGATCAGCACCGGGACCAGCGCGGCCAGCATCGTCAACCCCTCGGACACCATCCCTTTTTGCGTCATCCGCTGGTAATACACGGTCGTCATCACACCCGCCATCGTAAAGGCGGAAAGCCCGCCGCTCGCGCCAAGCGACATATAATGCAGCATCGACCCTCCGCTCGTATGAGCGAAGATCGAATACGCCAGGAAATACAGGAAAACGATCGACAGCAACGCGATCCGGTCCCCGGCAAAGAAATAAAACAGACCGCAGGTAAGATAGCACCAGCCGATCAATCCAAGGATGCCCCACCAATACATGTCTAATCCCATGGGATGCTCCGGGGTTCCCCCCTTATAGATCACCGCCATGAATATCAGCGCCGCGATCCCGATCACCCGGAAGAACCATTTCTTCGCCGCGGGCCATTCCCGGGGATAGACCAGCCAGACAAAAAAGAAGGCCACGGTGACGATGAGCAGGAAACCGAACTTCGACACCAGCGCAGGCCCCTTCGTGAACTCTTCATAGTTGACCAGAAAAAAGCCCATCACCAGCAAGGCAAAGCTCCGGCGCAGGATATGCCAGAGGGTCTCCATTCTCGTCGCCCCCCGCTCATGACCGGCCTTTATCGCCAGCGGGATCGACAACCCGACGATAAAAAGAAAAGCGGGAAAAACAGTATCTGCAAGACCCAGCCGGTCCTCCCCCTCCTTGGCGTGCTCGAGCCACACCGGCACATGGAAGTCGAGCTCCAGGTCGTTCACAAAGATCATCAGCAGCATCGTTATCGCCCGGAAGGCGTCGATGGACGCAAGGCGGCGGGGTATTTTTGTCATAGCAGTTTTTTCCAATAATACAGCCAGTCGATCATGCGGCTCGTATATCCGTACTCGTTGTCAAACCAGGCGATCAGCTTCAGCTGCCTTCCCACAACGGACGTAAGCGTGCCGTCCACCACACAGGAATGCGTATCGCCTTTGATGTCCAGCGACACGATGGCCTCCTCCGTATAGTCCAGCACGCCGTCATATTCGTTCCGCGCAGCTGCGGCGAATAGCGCGTTGATCTCGGCCGCCGTTGCAGCCGTTCTCAGCTGTACCGTAAAATCGGCCATGGCGCCGTTGGCCACAGGCACCCGCGTCGAGACCGTTCCGATCCTGTCCTTCAGCGCCGGCATCAACCGTTCCAGCGACTGGGCCAGGTCGATCTCCACCGGGATGATGGACTCGGCCGCCGCCCGGCCCCGCCGGAACTGTTTGTGCGGAGCATCCACCAGTTCCTGCCTCGAAGTATACGAATGCAGGATGTTCACCTGCGCCGATTCGATCCCGATCGGGTTCAATAAGTATAGGATATGCGTCGAACAATTCGTCATACAACCGCCCGGGGAAATGATCGTATTATCCGCCGTCAACGCATGCTGGTTGAATCCGTAGATCAACAGCGGGATATCCGGCGACCCCGTCGTCGACAACAACACCCGCTTCGCTCCCGCGGTCAGGTGCATCGCCGCCGCCTCACTTTTCGTGAACCGGCCCGAACACTCGAGCACAACATCCACACCCAATTCCGCCCAGGGCAGCTTCAGCGGATCGTCGACCCGGAACGCCGCGATGCTCCTGCTCCCAAAGGACAGCCGTCCATCGGCAAAGGATACCCGCTCCGGCAAAGTTCCGTAAATCGAGTCATATCGCAACAGATAGGCAAGATTTTCCGGTTCCATGATGTCATTGACCGCAACAAGCTCGATGCCTTCGAGCGGCAAGATCTTCCGGGCCAGCAATCGCCCGATCCTTCCCATCCCATTGATAGCTATACGCATGGTTTGATCATACTATTGAGGAACAAATATACAGGTAAACACATACCCATGCTTCGGGCTTTTTATCCGAAATTTGTATATGTCCATCCCAACTCCGGCCCATATCCTCGTGATCGACGAGATCCCCCTCCTTTCCGTCGGACTCCAGCAAGTCTTCCGTTACATCCATCCAGACATCCAGATAGCGCACACCAGCAGCGTCTTTACGGCCCTTTCGGCACCCGCCTTCCAAACCATACCCTGGTACCTCATCATATTGGGTTCCAGCGATGATGTCCAATCCGGAAGCCTCCTCCTTCCCGCCGCGGAACTAAAGGAAAAATTTCCCGCCAGCCAAATTATGATCTATTCCAGCGTCTACGAACCGCTGATCATCGAAAAGATGCGGGAGACCGGCATCGATGCATACGTGCATAAATACGAATCCGCCGATGAGATCGGAAAAGCCTTTCAACATCTCTCCACCGGCCAATCCTATGTCTCCGAAATATTCCGGACATTGTATAATGATTATCGGTAAAAGTCCCTATTTTTGCAAAGTCATCAGATGATAGGATGAAAAAGAATTCTCCCCTTCCACGGCATTCCCTCGCCGACGCCGTCGTCGGCCGGCTCCAACAGCAACTTTCCCTTGGCGTGTATAAACCCGGCGACAAGCTGCCCTCCGAACCGGAGCTGATGGCCGAATTCGGGGTAGGCCGCAGCACGATCCGCGAAGCCGTGCGCATCCTCAGCAATACCGGCCTGGTCACCGTACGCCAGGGATCGGGAACGATGGTGGAAGCACAACGGGGCATCGCAGAACCGCTGCCGCAACGGCTCCGCCGCGCCGCCGCAGGCGATCTCGACGAAGTAAGACAGCTCCTCGAGATAAAGATCGCCGAGAAAGCCGCCCTTCTCCGCACCCGCAAGGACATTACGAAAATGAAGGCCCTGCTGGACGAACGGAACAATGCTGCACTGGCCCGCGATATCGAAGGCGCCATCCGCAGCGATATCCAGTTCCACATCGCCATCGCCGTGGCCTCCCGCAACGACATCCTCGCCGACCTGTACCGTACCGTAGCCGAACAGATGACACGCCACTTTCATAAGACTCACCTGACGACCCAAAAATTTATCGAATCCCAGCAGCTCCACGAACAGCTGCTGCAAGCCATTATTGACCAGGACCCAAAAAAAGCCTGGCAATACGCGGAAAAGATCGCCACGCATTAATGTACACACTATGTCCAACTTATTAACCCAATCCTCATCATCGGCCGACGCCAATGCACACGCCGGCGCCGTCGTGCAAAAGACCGTATTTTCGATCCTCCTCGCGATCAGCTTCTCGCATCTGCTGAACGATACCATGCAGTCGCTGATCCCCTCCACTTATCCACTCCTGAAACGATCGCTTAACCTGAACTTCAGCCAGCTCGGCCTGATCACCTTCTGCTTCCAGCTCACCGCCTCTCTCCTGCAACCCTTTGTCGGACTCTATACGGACAAACGGCCACAACCCTATTCCCTCGCCGCCGGCATGTGCTTCACCCTCGCGGGCCTTGTCCTGCTCTCACGGGCCGGCAGCTTTCCCCTCGTGCTCGTCGCGGTGTCCCTCGTCGGCGTGGGTAGCTCCATCTTCCACCCCGAAGCCTCCCGGCTGGCCTATCTGGCCTCCGGCGGAAAACGCGGCCTGGCCCAATCCATCTTCCAGCTCGGCGGCAACGCCGGCGCCTCCCTCGGACCCCTGCTGGCAGCCCGGATCGTCTCCCCCTATGGCCAGTCGAATATCATCTGGTTCGGATTTTTCGCACTCATCGCCATCGGCGTGCTGCTGAAGACCGGCGGCTGGTATCGCCGAAACCTGAACAGACAGCGGAAAAAGGCCGTTTCGATGATTGATGAATCCGATCCCGGCCTGTCCAAAGGACGGGTGGCCTTCTCCCTTTGCATCCTGCTGGTGCTCATCTTCTCCAAATATTTCTACATGGCCAGCATGAGCAGCTACTACATGTTCTTCCTCATCGACAAGTTCCACATCACCGACCAGCACGCGCAGATCCTGCTCTTCGTCTTCCTCTTCGCCGTGGCGGCCGGCACGCTGATCGGCGGCCCCATCGGCGATCGCATCGGCCGCAAATACGTCATCTGGTTCTCGATCCTCGGGGTCGCCCCCTTCACCCTCCTCCTGCCCTACGCCAGCCTCTTCTGGACCGCCGTGCTCTCCGTCTTCATCGGCCTTATCCTCGCCTCGGCCTTCTCCGCCATCCTCGTCTACGCCCAGGAACTCGTTCCCGGCAAGGTCGGTCTCATCGCGGGCCTGTTCTTCGGCCTCGCCTTCGGCATGGGGGGCATCGGCGCAGCCGTCCTCGGCCGCCTGGCCGATCAGACCAGCATCCACCATGTCTTCCACCTCTGCTCCTTCCTGCCCCTCCTCGGCCTCCTCACCGGCTTCCTGCCTGATACAAAAAAGGCCTGACCCCCCAGGGGGTCAGGCCCAAAAAATGCCGGAGCGGCGGAGCCGCTCCCCATAAAAACGCTAAGGCCACCCTGTAACCAGGGCGGCCTCTAACGATTGCTTGCCATATAAAGACTTATTTCTTCGTAGTCGTGTCTTTCTTCGTAGTGTCAGCTGCCATCTTCGTAGAGTCAGCTGCCATCTTCGTAGAATCAGCAGCCATCTTGGTGCTGTCAGCCTTAACTGCAGTGGAATCGGATTTGGTATCAGCACCGGAATTGTTACAAGCGGCGAAAGCGGCGATAGCGGCTACAAAAAAGAACTTTTTCATTTGATTTTTTGATTTTGCGTTAATTGAATGGTTTCGAGGTTAATACCCGTAGGGCCGAAAAGTAACCCTCAATAATCAACGTTTTTTATATATTTATTTTTTCAATGCATAGTGATTGGTTTTTGAGCTCCAAAAATGCTTTTTTTGAATTTTTTCCCATTCCTTTGGGTTACGAATGGTTAATTTGGGTATTAAACATAGCACAAGCGTGAGGACTGAGACCAACGAACAGAAATTACTCGAAGGACTGGCACACAACGACCGCAAGGCCATCGAAGCGATCTACAAACAGCACTTTAATATGGTGCAGTCTTTGATCCTCAATAACAACGGCTTTCCCGACGATGCCCGCGACATCTTCCAGGAAGCCATGATCGTTCTGTATGAAAAAGCCAGGTCCGGCTCTTTCGAACTGAACAGTCAACTGAAGACCTACCTCTATTCCGTATGCCGCCGGCTCTGGCTCAAACGCCTGAACCAGCAGCAGAGATTCTCGCCAGAAGTGGACAATCTCGAAGAGACCGTACCCATAGAAGAAGACGTTGAGCGGCACGAACAGCTCAACAAAGACTTCCTGGTGATGGAACGATCCCTGAAGAACCTCGGCGAACCCTGCAAAAGCTTGCTCGAGGCCTACTACCTGGAAAAGAAAAGCATGGTGGACATAGCCGCGGATTTTGGCTACACCAATGCCGACAACGCCAAGAACCAGAAGTACAAATGCCTGATGCGATTGAAAAAGATCTTTAACAGTAAAAAAAACTCGACAGAATAAAATAAAGTGAGTAAGATGCAAGACACTGCCCTATTAGACGCCGTCGAACGCTACCTCCGCGGAGAAATGCTCCCCGAGGAAAAGCTGTTCTTCGAACATATCCGGAAAACAAACCCGGAAGTCGACCAAATGGTGGTCGACCATACTGCGTTCCTCAACCAACTCTACCAATACGGCGAGACCCGTCAGCTGAAGAACCAGCTGTCGGACGTTTACGAACAACTCGCCCGCAGCGGCGAGATCGAACAGCCCGCCGGAACCGCCAAAGTCATTACACTCTGGAATAAATACAAGCGTACGGTTTTCGTCGCCGCATCCATCGCCGGTATCACGGCACTCTTCATCAGCGGGCTCGTCTCGCTGGTGACGCCCAAGGTCAGCCAGGCGAAGATCGATCTCCTGAGCCGCCAATTGACCAACCAGCAGCATATCGTTAACAATGTCATCAACAAACTCAATTCTGTAGAAGCCCAAAAGAACACCGTATTTAACCGGGGCGGCACGGGCTTCCTGATCGATGGCAAAGGTTATCTGCTCACGAATGCTCATATCGTAAAGAATGCTACGGTCGTCGCCGTGCAAAATACCCTCGGCGAATACCAGGCCCGCATCATTCAGCTCGACCGCCAGTCCGACCTCGCCCTGCTGAAGATCGAAGACACGACCTACCACGCCTTTAACGGGCTGCCCTATGGCATCAGCAGGACCGGCGCCGATCTCGGCGACGACCTCTTCACCCTCGGCTATCCCCGCCCCACCATCGTCTACGGAAAAGGATACCTCAGCGCAGAGACCGGCTTCCAGGGCGACACCACCGCCTTCCAGCTGACCATCGCCGCCAACCCCGGTAACAGCGGAACGCCGGTGCTCAACAATGACGGGGAAGTGATCGGTATCGTTACCTCCAGCCAGGCAAACGCCGAAGGAATGGTCTTTGCCGTCCGCTCGAAGAATATCGTAAATGCCCTCGATAGCATGCGAACCGACAGCACGCTGCAAAAGTCCGACAGCACGCTCAGCAGCCTCCGCATCCCGACCAATTCCGTCATCAGGGGAATGGATCGCAAAACCCAGATCAAACGGCTCCGAGACTATATCTTCATAGTAAAGTCCAACTAATAAAAAGGCCCGCTAGAGGGCCGGAGGCCCGCCGCCCGAAGGGCAAACATTCGTGCAGCGGGCCTTAAGTTTTTATTTCCACAAACTCTTCGGATATTCCCCCTTATCGATCAACGCATTCAAACTCGCCTGCACCTCCGGCGCATCCTCCTTATACGTCACCCCAAACCATTTCGCCCCGGTCGATATCACCTTGATCTTCCCATCTCCATTCTTGATGAACTTATCCCCGATGATCGGGATAAAGAACTCCGCCTTGGGATTCGTCCCCTGCTCCTGCAAAAACTCGTGGAACATCTTCTCCGTATACCCAAACACCGACGGATCGAATGCCCAGAAGTTCATCGATACCTTGGAATCAAAAGGAACTTCGAACTTCTTGTCGTTCTCCTCGTAAGTGATCTTTCCATTCTCCTCATATATCTTTGTTCTCTCGGCAATGGAGACAAGGTTGCCCCCAGCATCCACCTGGCAAACCCCACGGCTCACCGTCCCATTGTCGGACAAGGTCTTGGCCAGTTCATACCCGATGATGCAATAGGTGCTGGCATCCACCGGTCCCGTCAGGAAGCCATAGGCTTTCTCAAAGGCGTCCCGACCATAGAAATCGTCCGCATTGATCACCGCAAATGGCTCCTTGATCGCATCCTTCGCACAAAGCACGGCGTGGGCCGTTCCCCAGGGCTTGGTCCGCTCCGCCGGAACCGGGTAATCGCCGGTGAACGAACGCAGGTCCTGGTAAACATAGTCGATCGCGACCTTTCCCTTCAGCTTCGGCTCAAAGATATTCTTGAAGTCTTCTGCGAAATCTTTCCGGATAATGAACACTACTTTTGTGAACCCGGCGCGGATCGCGTCATAAATGGAATAGTCCATGATCGTTTCTCCGTTGGGGCCAAAACCCTGTATCTGTTTCATACTCCCATAACGGGAGGCCATGCCGGCGGCTAAGATCAAAAGCGTAGGTTGCATTATACTATTTTTATATTTGGACACGAAAATAAAGCATAAAGGTGAATCATCCATCATCCCTGATCGAACGTTTGCATTGGCCCGATGACGCTATCCGGTCCCTGCCCGTGGATGTCATGCGCCTGGACAAATTACACCCCGTCGTCTCCGGCAACAAATGGTTCAAGCTGAAGGAACATTTTGCCCTCGCGGCGCCCGGCAAACCGGTCCTCACCTTCGGCGGCGCCTGGTCCAATCATCTTGTCGCCACCGCCTATGCAGCCCAACAGGCCGGCATCGCCGCCATCGGCATCATTCGGGGTGAAAGACCCGCCATTCCATCCGCAACGCTGCAAGAAGCAGCGGACTATGGCATGCAGTTCGAATTTATTTCCCGGCAACGTTACCTGCAAAAAGAAGACCCCGCTTTCCTGGGGGCATTATTGCACCGCTACCCGGACGCAACCATCATCCCCGAAGGCGGCGGCGGGCTCCCGGGCATCATGGGCAGCGAAGCGATCCTCCGCACCGCCGATACCACTGGCTATACCCATATTGCCTGCGCCATCGGCACAGGTACCACCTTCCAGGGACTGCTCCGCGCCGCCGCCCCGCATCAGATCATCGTCGGGGTACCCGCCCTGAAAGGTTTCGACATTTCGCCCCTGCAAGGCCCCAATACGATCCTTCTTCCCCAATATCATTTCGGGGGCTACGCCCGCCATCCGCAAACACTCCTCGATTTTATGAACCGATTTTATCGCGACACCGCCATCCCCACCGACATCGTGTACACCGGAAAACTGTTCTATGGCCTCATGCACAGCCTCCGCGAAGGGCTCTTTCCCGCCCATACCCGTCTATTGATCATCCACAGCGGCGGTTTACAGGGCAACCGCTCATTGCCGCCTGGAAAATTGCAATTTTAGGCCCGGATTTTGTATTTTCATCCCACCTATGCATCGCTCCGCAGGCTCTGTCATCCTCTGCCTTCTTCTGACCACTATCCTCCGGGCCCAGGATACGTTGCCCCGGTTCTCGGCCATGGCCCGGGGTCCTGGCAAGATCCTCATCAGCTGGCATAACAAGTTCCGGGTAGTGACACAGATCAGCATCCAACGCTCGGCCGACAGCCTCCGGAACTTTACCACCCTGCTCACCGTACCCGATCCGCGTCTCCCCGAGAACGGCGCCATGGACTACACCGCCATCCATCCGAATTTCTATTACCGGCTTTTCATCGTCCTGGACAACGGGAAATACATCTTCACTCCCTCCCGCCGCCCGCATTCACAATCCGAAGGCGCCGCCGTGGTGACGCAAAAAGAAAAAGAAGAGGAGCCGGAAGAATCCGTCGCCCGCGCCGCCGCCGGCAACCGCCTGCTCGTGATCCCACCCGCCTCGGAACGATCGAAGATCAGAACACCCACCGCGATCCACAACCTCCCCGAGCTGACCCTGTCCAACACGGTCTATGTCCGGAAAGGCGATAGCCTCATCGGCCGGCTGTCCGGTGAAAGGGTCCAGAGCTTCCGCGATTCCCTCCTGCGAAAGACAAAAGATACGCTCGTCTTTATCGACGGCGATACGCTCATGATAAAACCCTTTGTTGCCAAAGAGGTCTACCGGGCGTCGCAATATATTTATACGGGTAAATACGGCAATATCCAGGTCAGCCTCCCCGAGGCGCCGAAAAGACACTATGCCGTGAAATTCTTCGATGAGGACGATAAACTGCTGTTCGAGCTCTCGGACATCAGGGATCCCAACCTCACGCTCGACAAGACGAACTTCCGCCACTCCGGCTGGTTTCACTTCGAATTGTATGACGGCGATCAGTTGAAGGAAAAGAATAAATTCTTTATCCCAAAAGAATTCTAGCGTCGAAAACCTCTTCGAACCGGTTCCTCCAGCGTTCTTTCACCTCTTCTGCATCGACGGGCCTGCCAAGCTCTTTCTCCAACGAGGTCACCTGCTTATCCGCAATACCGCATGGAATGATATTGCCGAACCAGGACAGATCGGTATTGACATTCAGCGCAAACCCATGCATCGTGATCCACCGGCTGCATCGGACCCCCAACGCGCAGATCTTGCGTTCCCGGCCCTTCATCCCGGGATCGATCCAGATACCCGTTTCCCCGGGTGAACGATCTCCCACAATGCCATACTCCGCCAATACCCGGATACCCACCTCCTCAAGGCTTCGCAGATACCAGGCCAGGTCGGTACGAAACCGCTCGAGATCGAGGATCGGGTAGCCGACAAGCTGCCCCGGACCATGAAAGGTGATGTCCCCGCCACGATTGGTGCGAAAAAAATGGGCTCCCTTCTCCTCCATCGCCGTGTCATCCAGCAGCACATTTTCCATATGCCCGCTCTTGCCAAGCGTATATACCGGGGGGTGTTCGACAAACAACAACCGGTGCGTCGTCGGCGCCACGCCATTGTCTGCGCGCGCCTCCGTCTTCAGCCGGACGTTCTCTTTCAACAACTGCTCCTGGTAGTCCCAGGCCCGCTGGTAGTCCATCCGGCCCAGGTCTTCAAAGATGACTGTCTCCATGCGGTGCAAATTTACGCAAACGCCCCGAACATCGTACCTTTGCCCAAATGTCCTCTATGCATCCCGGTCCTGAAGACGATAGCCAACTGGACGAGGTTCCGTCCGCCGACACCTCGGAAGAGTTGTATGAACGCCTGAATCTCAAAGTAGATAAGGGGCAGGAACCCATGCGCATCGACAAATTCCTGGTCCAACGGATCGAAAACGCCTCCCGCAACAAGATCCAGAAGGCCCTCGGGGCCGGCATGGTCCTGGTCAACAACAAACCCGTGGCCGCCAACTATAAGATCCGGCCCCTCGACGAGATCATCTGCTATTCGGATAAAGAGGCCCATGGCGAAGAGATCGTTCCCGAACAGATGCCCCTCAATATTCAATATGAGGATGAAGAGGTGATGATCATCAATAAACCCCCGGGCCTCGTCGTCCATCCCGCCAGCGGCAATTATACCGGTACCCTGATCAACGGGGTCGCCTGGTACCTCCTGCAAAAGAACAGTTCCCTCACCGAACAATCCCTGCCCCGCTTCGGCCTGGTACATCGCATCGATAAGAACACCAGCGGCCTCATGGTGCTCGCAAAAACGGAAAAAGCCGTCCGCAGCCTCGCAAAACAATTCTTCGACCACACCGTCACGCGCCAGTATATGGCCCTCGTGTGGGGCGACCTCGTGGAAGACAACGGCACCATCGTCGCGCACGTCGGCCGCCATCGCCGCTTTCGCAAACTGTTCGACGCCTATCCCGAAGGCGATCACGGCAAGGAAGCGATCACCCACTATAAAGTATTGGAACGTTTTGGCTATGTCACCCTCGTCCAATGTGTGCTGGAAACAGGCCGTACCCACCAGATCCGCGTGCATATGCAGCACATCGGCCATCCGCTCTTTAACGACGAGACCTATGGCGGCGACAAGATCGTAAAAGGCACCGTCTTCAGCAAATACCGGCAATTCGTCGATAACTGCTTCGCCATCTGCCCCCGGCATGCCCTGCATGCCAAGACCATCGGCTTCGTCCACCCAGCAACGGGAAAGGACACGCTTTTCGAAAGCGAGCTGCCCGAAGATATGAGAGAGGTGATCGCCAGGTGGCGGGCCTATACCAGTAACAACCTGATCCGACGCTGATATTGCAGGGCTAAGGAAAATGATAATATGCCCACGATAAAATTCACATACGCGCTAAAAAGGTTCTTCCCGGGCTTGCAGGACACCTCCGCCGGCGGCGCCAACCTCACCGATGTCTTCGGTGAAATGGAGACCCACTATCCCGGCGTCCGAAGCTATATCCTCGACGAACAGGGCAGCCTGCGCAAACACGTGAACATTTTCATCGACGGTGTAATGATAAAAGACCGAACTACCCTAAGCGATCCATTCCCCGAACACTGCGAGATCTATATCATGCAGGCCCTGTCCGGTGGATGAACAAACGCGGAGCCACCGGAGGCGGTTCGTCCAAACAGAAGATTCAAAACCTAACGATATGCAACCCACGATCCTTCTCGGGACCCGCAAGGGTCTCATCGCGTACCATTCCAACGGCCGTCGCTGGGAGGTCGAAAACCTCTCCTTCGAAGGACAACCCGTCTCCATCGCCTATGCCGATCCACGCAACGGCACCTGGTGGGCCTGCCTCGATCATGGCCACTGGGGCGTCAAGCTCCACCGGTCGGCCGACCGCGGCGCCAGTTGGGAAGAATTGCCGGCCCCCGCATACCCCGAAGGAGAAGAAGTAAAGGACGGGATACCGGCCGCCACCCGCTATATCTGGTCGATGGCGCACGGCGGCACGCGATACGGATCAAAGATCTGGCTCGGCACAGATCCCGGTGGCTTGTTCATGAGCGAAGACGGAGGAAATAACTTCCGATTGGTCGAATCCCTTTGGCAGCATCCAACCCGGAAGACAGGTTGGTTCGGCGGCGGACGGGACCAACCGGGCATTCATTCCATTCTGGTAGATCCCCGCAACGAAGATCATATTTACATCGGGATCAGCTGCGCAGGCGTGTTCGAAACCCTCGACGGCGGCAGCAGCTGGGCCATCCGGAATAAAGGCATGAGAGCGGAATGGCTGCCCAACCCCGATGCCGAGGTGGGCCACGATCCCCACATCCTGGTGGCGGCGCCGGCCGATCCCGATATTCTCTGGCAACAAAATCATGTCGGCATCTTCCGCTCCACCAACGGTGCCCAAACCTGGGAAGAAGTAAGCCAAACGGAGGGACCCGCACGTTTTGGCTTTGCCATCGCCGTCGCGGAGGACGATCCCCACCAGGCCTGGGTCGCCCCCGCCGATAGCGATATGGTCCGCACAGCGATCAAAGGCGCACTCTGTATCTGCCGCACGGATGATGGGGGAAAGCATTGGAAAGAATGCAGAAAAGGACTGCCACAGGAGAATTGCTTCGATATCGTCTATCGCCACGCACTGGCTACCTCGGGGGATGCGCTTGCCTTCGGCACCACGACCGGAAATCTCTTCTTTTCCCCTGACCGCGGCGACAGCTGGCAGACCCTGAACAATTATTTGCCGATGATCTATTCGGTCCAGTTCGCCGGCTAACGCGGAAAGCTCATCTTGTAATCCACATTGATCTTACCCTTCGTAATATCATCCAGCTTGCCCTTCAAAAGCTTTCGCTTCAGCGGCTTCAGATAGTCGATGAAGAGCTTTCCCTCGATATGATCGTATTCATGCAGGATGATCCGCGCGGAGATCCCGTTAAAGGTCGAAACATGCGGCTCGAAGTTCTCGTCCACATATTCAATCGTCACCTGCTCGCTGCGGAAGATGTCCTCGCGGATCTTGGGAATGCTGAGGCAACCCTCATTATACGCCCACTCCTCGCCGTCCAGCTCCGTGATGTGCGCGTTGATGAACACCTGCTTTATCCCCGGACGATCAGGATACTTATCCTTCTCATCCTCTTCCAGGTTGTTGAATATTTGCTGCGAATCCACGACGAAAAGCCGGATATCCCGGTTGATCTGCGGCGCGGCCAGCCCAACCCCATTGCTCGAGTACATCGTCTCCCACATATCCTCGATCAACTTCGGCAATTCGGGATAGTCAGGCGTAATGTCCTTACTGACCACCCGAAGGATCGGCGTTCCGTATGCCACAATTGGTAAGATCATATCTATTATACGTTTTATACAAAAATCATTGCCCCAAAAAGATCATAAGGTTCGCCCCAACCACTCCTGCAACAGGATCGTGGCCGCTATCTCGTCCACCAGCGCCTTGTTCTGTCGTTGTTTCTTCTTCATGCCCATCTCCACCATCGCCCGCGAAGCAAGCTTCGACGTGAACCGCTCATCCACCGGCTGCACCGGGATCGAAGGGAACTCCTTCTTCAGCCTCGCCATCGCCTCCCGCGCCGGCTGAGTCCCATGCGTGTCGCTGTCATCCCAGTTCTTCGGCTCGCCGATCAGGATCAGCTCCACCACCTCCGTCTTGAAATACTCCTTCAGGAACGAGATCAGCTTCGGCGACTCCACCGTCGTCAACCCCGTGGCGATGATCTGCAGCGGATCGGTCACCGCGATCCCGGTACGCTTGAGCCCATAATCTATCGCCATGATCCGCGCCATTAAGTATTGCTTTTTATGAATTCATCCGGGGTACAAACCGGCAAAATAGGGATCGCCGACTGGATCAGACCCCGGTCGCTGGTGATTACATAGTCCAGCCGGTGATGCAGCGCCGTATAATATTGCAGGGAATCTTCGATATCCACCATCCGCGAATGGAGGGCATTGATCGTCACATCCTGCCCAATGTCGATTATGCGGATATCACCGATCAGGGTCAGCATGATCTCCTTCGTCTGCCAGTCGCCAAATTCCTTTCCGACATAATACGCAACCATATGTACGGTCGAAGGCGTTATAAACGCCTGTATCTTGCCGGTGGTCGCCCACTCGATCAATGTATAGGCCTTTTCATATTCCTCCCGTTGCAGAACAAAATCAAGGAGGATATTGACATCCAACAGCACCTTAAAAGCCATACTTCGAAGCCCTCTCTTTATAATACGCCTCCTTAAGGTCGCCCTCGTAATGATTGACAGGCTTCCTCAACTCCCGCATCAGATCCAGGATATTCTTTTTTTGAACCGGCCTCGTCACCGTCCGGAAATACCCTTCCACCAATTCCGAAACACTCATTTGTTTTTTGGAGGCATACGCCTTCATGGAATTTAAAAGGTCGCCGTCTATAGTAAGATTTAAACGCTCTTTCATCCTCCAAATATACGCATTTTTTAAAAGATACGCATACCCTTCCAAAAAAGATCCGCAATCACAAACACCGCAAACACCACACTCGCGATCCCATTAGCGGTCATAAAGGCGAGATTGACCCGGCTTAGATCGTTCGGTTTCACTAGAAGATGTTGATACACAAGCATTCCCATAAAGACAGCCACGCCCGCCCAATACCATAGGCCAAACCCTCCATACCACCCCGCCGCCACTACACAGGCCGTGCTCAACAGATGCAGCCCCTCGGATACCCGCAGCGCCTTGCCCTTTCCAAGCCAGGACGGCATGGAATACAGCTGCTGCGACTTGTCGAACTCCTCATCCTGCAACGCATAGATGATGTCGAACCCGCTGACCCAAAAGATCACCGTAAAGGAGAACAGGATCGGCAATATCGCAAACCGTCCGGTCACCGCCAGGTACGCCCCGATCGGCGCCAGCGACAAGCCCAAACCCAAAACAAGATGGCAAAGCGGCGTAAACCGCTTTGTATAGCTATACCCCAGCACCACCGCCAGCGCCACAAACGACAACCAAAAACAAAGCGGATTGATAAACCAGGTACAAACAATAAATGCAATACAGCTGATGATCACAAACCGCAGCGCACTGCTTTTCGAGATGATCCCCCTGGGTATCTCCCGGATAGCCGTACGCGGATTCTTCGCGTCGAATTCCACATCCAGCCAGCGGTTGAAGGCCATCGCCGCGCTCCGCGCAAAGATCATGCACAATACGACCAGCACAAAAAGCATCCAAACGGGCCGCGCATGCAGTTGGGTGCCGAAGGCGCCCAACGCAAACCCGATCATCGCAAACGGCATCGCAAAAATGGTATGCGAGAACCGGATCAAACTCAAATAGCTCTTTACTTTACTCATAATTATTTTTTATCCGGTGCCATCGCCCGCATACGGACCAACTCCCACAACACGATCCCCGCCGCAATAGAAATATTCAACGAATGTTTCATCCCCCACTGCGGGATCTCGATCCCCCCATCACAAAGCGCCAGCGCCTCCTCGCCTACTCCACTCACCTCATTCCCAAAGACCACCGCCAACGGCCCCGAAAAACGCGCCGAAAACTCAGGTAAAGGAACACTCCCCTCCGTCTGCTCCACCGCAAACACCGCATACCCCCGCGCCATAAGCCCCCGAACCGCCTCCGCCGCCGAAGCAAAATAGGTCCACTCCACGGTCTCGGTCGCTCCCAACGCCGTCTTATGGATATCCCGATGTGGCGGCTGCGGCGTATAACCGCAAAGATAGATCGCCTCGATCAGAAAGGCATCGGCCGTCCGGAATACACTTCCGACATTGTGCATGCTCCGGATATTGTCCAGCACGACCACGATCGGCGTCTTTTCCGATTCCCGGAAGCCATTCACCGATTTCCGGTTCAGTTCATCCATCCCCAGTTTGCGCATTCGCAAAGGTAACTACCTTTAAATAAAAATCGCTCATGAGAAAACCCACCTCCATCCGCGCCGCGGCATGGACTATTGCGGTCACATTCACCGGCCTGATGCTTCTTTCGGCCGGCGCCACGGCCCAGGAAGAGAAAGTTGACCTGGCTACCATCCAAAAGATCCGCGAAGAAGGACTCAACCACTCCCACGTCATGGACATCGCCTTCCACCTGACCGACGCCAGCGGCAACCGCCTCACCGCCTCCCCCGGTTTTATGCGCGCCGCCAACTGGGCAAAGCAACAGCTCACCGATTGGGGACTGGTGGGTGCGACCCTCGACCCCTGGGGCGAGTTCGGCAAGGGCTGGGAACTGCAAAAGTCCTATCTGGCCATGACCGCCCCCTATTATAAGCCCCTGATCGCCTATCCCAAAGCCTGGTGTGAGGGCACGGAAGGTCCAAAATCGGCCTCTGTCCTCCTCATCAGCGCCACCGACTCCGTCGGGCTTGAAAAATATAAAGGCCAGCTGGCCGGCAAGATACTGATCCCCGAGATAAACGATGTCTATCAGCAAAGCTTCAGACCGGATGCCGACCGCTGGAACGACCAACAGCTGGACTCGATGTCGAAGGTCGTAATGAAGCCCGTCGATACGGCCGAACTCCGCCGCCGCCGCGCCGGCTTCAACCGCGGCGCCCTCGCTTTCCTTAACACGCTGCGAAACGAAGCCCTGAAAGAAGGCGCCGTAGCCATCCTCAGCCAGTCCAACCGCGGTCACGACGGAACCATCTTCGTACAGGGCGGCGGCTCCTACCAGGCCGGCGCACCGGCCAATTTCCTCGATATGGTGATCACCCTCGAAGACTATGGCACCATCGTCCGGCTCCTGAAGGCAGGCATCCCCGTTACGCTCGACGCCGACGTGAAAACAAAATTCCAGACGGACGACACCAAAGGCTATAACGTCGTCGCCGAGATAAAAGGCACCGACAAGAAGCTGAAGGACGAGGTGGTCATGCTGGGCGGTCACCTCGACTCCTGGCACAGCGCCACCGGCGCAACGGATAATGCCGCCGGTTGCACGGTAATGATGGAAGTCGTCCGCATCCTGAAAACCCTCGGCATCCAACCCCGCCGCACCATCCGCATCGCCCTGTGGAGCGGCGAGGAAGAAGGCCTGCTCGGAAGCCGGGGATACGTAAAAAAGACCTTTGCCGATCCGGCAACCATGCAGCCGCTGCCTGCCCATGAGAAATTTGCCGGGTATTTCAACATCGACAATGGCACGGGTAAGGTTCGCGGCATCTACCTGCAGGGCAACGAAGCCTGCCGGCCCATCTTCACCCAATGGCTGCAACCCTTCCACGACCTCGGCGCCGCCACCGTTAACGTCAGCAACACCGGCGGCACCGATCACCAGTCCTTCGACGCCGTCGGCCTGCCCGGCTTCCAGTTCATCCAGGATGAGATCGAATACAATACGCGCACCCATCATACCAATATGGATTCCTACGCACACCTCCGCGAGGACGACCTCAAACAGATCGCCACCATCGTCGCGGCCTTCGTCTACAACACGGCCCAACGCGACGAAAAGCTGCCGAGAAAACCGTTACCGGCTCCCCGGGGCAACAACCGCGGCTTCTGATAACAACTTATCCCCACCCAAAAGCCCCGACAATTGCATTGTCGGGGCTTTCTGTTACATTTGGCCCCTTATGGCGGCAAAGAACGGCACGGATACCCCCCTCATGCAACAACACCGGGCGATCAAACAACGATACCCCGACGCCATCCTGCTATTCCGGGTCGGTGACTTCTACGAGACCTTTGGCGAGGACGCCATCGTCGCCTCCAAAGTGCTCGGCATCACACTCACAAAACGCAACAACGGGGCCGCCGCCTCCTCCGAGCTCGCCGGCTTCCCGCATCATGCACTCGACGCCTACCTTCACAAGCTCGTGAAAGCCGGCCATCGCGTTGCCGTCTGCGACCAGCTGGAAGACCCCAGATCCGTAAAAGGCATCGTAAAAAGAGGCGTCACCGAAATGGTCACGCCGGGTATTGCAACCCACGACAAACTGCTCGAAGGCAACAACAACAACTTCCTCGCCGGCATCTACTTCCCCGACGGCTGGCCGGCAACCAACGCCGCCCTCGGCCTCTCCCTGCTCGACATCTCCACCGGCGAGTTCTTCGTCGCGGAAGGCAACACCGAATACGTCGACAAGCTGCTACAGGCGATGCGCCCCGCCGAGGTCATCTTCCAGCGCAGCTTCCAGAAACACTTCAAAGAGGTCTTCGGCGGCAGGCTCCACACCTACACACTGGATAGCTGGCTCTTCGAAGCGTCCTACGCGACGGATACGCTCCTGAAGCATTTCGAGACCCGATCCCTCAAAGGATTTGGCGTGGAAGATATGCCCGCAGGTATCACCGCCGCCGGGGCCGTCATCTACTATCTCAACGATACGCAGAACACGCGACTGCAACATATCGCCACCATCCAGCGGATCGACCGCGAAGACTACCTCTGGATGGACAAGTTCACCATCCGTAACCTCGAACTGCTCGGCCCTGCCAACGATGAACAAGGTCAAAGCCTCCTGAAGGTACTGAACAACACCGTCTCTCCCATGGGCGCCCGCCTGCTCAAACGCTGGCTCCTCATGCCGCTGAAAGACGCCCGGCGCATCCGCGAACGGCTCGACACGGTGGAATTCCTTATAATGGATCCCGACCTGCGCAACGCCCTCGTGGGACATGTCCAGCAATGCGGGGATATCGAAAGGATCGTCAGCAAGATCCCCACCCGCAGGATCGGCCCCCGCGAGATCCTCCAGCTGGCCCGTGGACTGGAACATATTGCACAGATAAAGGAGGCCGTCGCCGGCTGCCCCGAAGGCTGGCTCCGCGACACCCTCCAACAGCTGGACCCCTGCCCCGCCGTTCACGACCGCATCCTCGCAACCATCGCCGACAATCCCCCCGCCGTTGCAGCCAAGGGCGGCGTCATCCGCGAAGGCATAAACGGTGAGCTCGATGAGCTGCGCAACATCGCCAACAACAGCAGGAACTACCTTCTCCGGCTACAGGAACAGGAGGCAAAGAACACCGGGATCAATTCGCTGAAGGTTGCCTACAACAATGTCTTCGGCTATTATCTCGAGGTCACCAACACGCATAAGGACCGCGTCCCAAAGGAATGGATGCGCAAACAGACGCTCGCCAATGCAGAACGGTATATCACCCCGGAACTAAAAGTATACGAAGAGAAGATCATGGGCGCCGATGAAAAGATCCAGGCGCTCGAAGGCGGCCTCTACGAACAGCTGGTGGCCTTCCTGCAGGAGTCCATCGCCCCGATGCAGGCCAACAGCCACCGCCTGGCCGAGCTCGATTGCCTGCTTTGCTTTGCAGGCAACGCCCTGCAATACAACTATAAGAAGCCGGTCCTCCACGACGGCAGAGAGCTGGACCTCAAAGCCAGTCGCCATCCCGTCATCGAAAGACAGCTGCCGGCCGGCGAAACCTATATCGCCAACGACGTCCTGCTCGATCCGGCGACCCAGCAGATCATCATCCTCACAGGTCCGAACATGAGCGGTAAGAGTGCCCTTCTCCGGCAGACAGCCCTCATTACCCTGATGGCCCATATGGGTAGCTTCGTACCCTGCGACTCAGCGCAGATTCCCCTTACCGACAGGATCTTCACCCGCGTCGGCGCCTCCGACAATCTCAGCGGCGGGGAATCGACCTTCATGGTGGAGATGAACGAAACCGCCAGCATCATCAACAATATTTCCGATGCCAGCCTGATCCTCCTCGACGAGATCGGCCGGGGAACAAGCACCTATGACGGCATCTCCATCGCCTGGAGCATCGCCGAATACCTGCACAACTCTCCCGACACGCCGAAAACGCTGTTCGCCACGCACTACCACGAGCTCAACGAACTGGAATTCAAGATGCCCCGCATCCGCAATTACCATATCACCAATAAGGAGGTCGGTAACAAGGTGGTCTTCCTCCGCAAGCTCGCGCCCGGCGGCAGCACGCACAGCTTCGGTATCCACGTGGCAAAAATGGCCGGCATGCCGCCCTCCCTCATCCAGCGGGCCGAAGAGATCCTTCGGCAGCTGGAAGACAAACCCGTCGGCGCCCCCATCGAAGAACGCCTTAAAAAGGTCAGCGCCCCCAAGCTCCAGCTCTCGATCTTCGACGCCCACACCGAGACCTTCGATAGCATCCGGCAACTCCTGCAAGACACCGACATCAACCGGCTCACCCCGGTCGAAGCGCTCCTGAAACTCCAGGAGATCAAAGGCATGCTCCACTAGGCGCAACCCCAGCCGGGACCGTGGCTCTTTCCATCCGCTTGCAAAAAGGCTTTATCCTATACCCATTACTCTATGTCCCTGAAAATGTTAGGAATCGGTTCCTTTACTATTTTCCTAATATGATCAGATTTTCGTATCAGCTGCATGACCTGCGTCACTGGCTAACCGAATTCAGCACCCTCCTCCACCTGCCCGTAAAAGGGAATTGCCTGGAATTTCCCGAACACCTCGGCAAAGGCACCATCCACGCCGCCCATGTCCCGGCCGGCTTCTCCTACGTCATCATGAACTTCACCCTGAAGGACGACCTCATCCTCTTCCGCCGCGAGTCTACCCCCAGAGGCCTCTGCCTGTTCTTTAACCCCGCCCCCTTTCTCTCCTCGACCGCACGCGAACAGGAGGTCGACCTCCCGAAGGATACGCTCGTCAAACGCATCGGCCTCTTCTTTCCCGACGAATTCCTCCACCGGCATGTACGCAAAGACATTCTGGGCGACCTCTTCCGCTATACCGACAGCTATTGCGTGCCTCCTTCGCGCGAACCGGCGCCGTTCGAATACCGGTCCATCATCGAAGACATCCATTCGGTCGATCCGAAATCCATTCTCACCCGGCTCATCCTCCATAACCGCATCCTCCTGCTGGCAGAGAAATTCCTCAGCTCTTTTCTCACAAAGGCCAGCTACACCCTCCCCGACGGCAAAGCCTGGATAAAAGGAAAGGAAAAGGACCTCGACGCACTGAAGAGCATCGTACAAATTCTCAGTGACGCCCAGCTCAGCAAATTCCCCTCCATCGAATCCCTCTCCAAGACGGCCATGATGAGCTCAACCAAGCTGAAGACCCGCTTCAAGCAGATCTACGGCATGAAGCTCTATGAATTCTACAACCGGAACCGTCTCGAACAGGCCCGTGAAATGCTGCGCACCGGCGACTTCTCCGTCAAGGAGGTGGGTACCAATATCGGCTTCTCCAACCTTAGCAATTTTGCAAAAGCCTTTAAAAAAGAATTTGGCATTTTACCCAAGGAAGTTCTTAAGAATAAATAACAGGCTTAAAATTCAGTAAGTAATAGTCCCTAAAGACTCCTGAAAGTTCTGTTAAATAGCCTTTACAGCTATTAAAAGGAAGTTTGTAGCCTTTCCAGGTACCGATTATATCGTAATTTTGCGGCCTTGTTCCGCCCGAACGGACCCTCCCCACCCGTCCCACCGCGACTACTGCCATTGTGAATGATTTTGTGTTAAAAGTGTAAAACAGGTGAATATGGTAATGTACTCTTTTCAATTGGAAGATTTTGAGCAATGGTTGACCGGTTTTGCGACCCGGCTCAACGCTACGGTCAGCGACCGGACTCTGACCCTTCCCGCTCAGCTCGGCTCTGGAACCATTCAAGCGCACAACATTAATCCGCACCTCTCGTACGCGGTCATGAACTTCAAGCTCGACAGCGACCTGGAACTGCATCGCGAAACCGGCGCCCCCGGGTTCGTCATCTCCTTCAACCTTGTGGAAGTGCAAAAAGAACTGCTCGTCGGTCATCGTCAACAGATCGTCAGCGATAAACGTCCCTTCCGTAACGACATCTTCCTCACCGACGCCCGCGACAGCGCCTTCATCCGTATGGCTGCCGGCTCGACGGTAAGAAGACTGCTCATCTTCTGTTCCCATGAACTCGCTCAGCAATATCTGCCGGCAGACCTCTTTAACAAGCTGGCAGTGTTCGCCCGTGAGAACAGCATCAGCGACAATCCCCTGTTCATCAACCTCTCTCATCGGACCATGCTAAAAGAGCTGTTCGAGCTGAAAGAGAACGATGTGCTGATACCCATCCGTCGCCTCTCGGGTATCATCCACCTTATGGAAAAATTCCTTCACTCCTTCCTTCGCCAGGAACAGGCAGCCCTGCCGCGTACCGTAAAGAAGAACGATCTGGAAAGTATGCAGCATGTGGAGCAGATCCTCAGCAGCCGCCTCGAGGGCTTCCCCTCGCTGGAATCCCTGGCACAGGAAGTGTTCATGAGCACCAGCAAACTGAAGAACCTCTTCAAGCAGGTATTCGGCCACACGCTCTATGACTATTACAACAAAAGCCGCCTGCAAAGAGCCAAGGACCTCCTGTTGACCGGTCAGTGCAGCATCAAGCAGGCCGGCAGCGAGATCGGCTTCAGCAACCTGAGCCACTTCGCAAAAGCATTCCGTAAAGAGTTTGGTATTTTACCAAGGGATCTCGTAAAAGGACGCTAAATAATCAAGCCCGTTTTTGGTCCAATCATCCTAGTTATAGCAAAGCGGGAGATGCACGGGTGCATCTCCCGCTCGGCTTCTCACATCAGGTCCTTCAATCGAGTATACAGCTCCGTGAAAACCCGGTAATTGTGCTCATACACCGCCGCCCGGCCCGCATCCGGCTCATAGACGGACTCCACCTTCACCAGCAAGGCGGCCGCATCCAGCCCCGGCAGGATACCCAACGCATAGAACCCCAGCTGCGCCGCTCCAACGGCCGAAGCATCAGCCGAACCCGTGACCACGACCTTCTTCTGGAAGATATCGGCCATCAGCTGCAACCAGATCGGACTTCTTGAAAATCCGCCGCTGGCATAGATGCGCTCTATCGGCCCAATGGTCTCTTCCAATGAGGCGCCTATCTGTCGCAGCGAGTAACTGACCCCTTCCAGGATCGCGCGTAAAAAATATCGCTGATCATGGATCGATCGGACGCCAAAGAAAACACCCTTGGCATGGGCATCCCAGACAGGCGCCCGCTCACCCAGCAAATAAGGCAGAAAGACAAGCCCCTCGCAACCCGCGGCCACCATAGCCGCCTCGGCTACCAGTCGCTCCACCTCGGCAGCATCTGCCCCCCGGCGACCCAACACCTGCTCGGAATACCATTGCAGGACATTGCCGCCGTTATTCGTCGCGCCGCCACAAACATAATAGCCATCGGCCAGCACATAGTTGAAGATCCGCTCCTGCGGATCGGTCTCGGGGGTCGACGTAGTCATCCGGATCGCCCCGCTCGTACCGATCGTCAGCGCCGTATCGCCACGCCTCACCGCGCCGGTTCCCAGGTTCGCCAGGCAGCCGTCGCTGCTGCCGATGACAAAAGGCAGATCGGCCGGCAATCCCAAAGACGCCCAACCAGGCAAAAGCCCCGCCTCCCAATAGGTACAAGGCACGGGTTCCGACAATCGCCCCGCATCGATACCCGCCAACAGCAGCGAGTCGGGATTCCAGGCCTTGCGCCGGATATCGAACAGCCCCGTCGCCGAAGCGAGGGAATGATCCACAAAATATTTTCCGAAAAGCCGCCGCCAGATATATTCCTTGACGGAAATGAACCGCGCCGCCCGTTCAAACACCAGCGGCTGCTCATCCCTCATCCAAAGTAACTTGCACAACGGCGACATGGCATGGATCGGCGTTCCCGTAGCCGCATAGATGCGTTTTCCCACCTCGCTGCCCTTTAAGGCATGCGCATAGGATTCACTCCGCGTATCGGCCCAGGTAATCGCCCGGGTCAAAGGATGCCCATCGGCATCCACCGCGATGAGGCTGTGCATGGCGCAGCTGAAACTGATCCCCGCCAACCCCTTTCCTTTCGCCGCCCGGCCCGCCAGCCCCGCCGCGGCCAACTTCTCGATCACCTCCCGTAACGAGGCCACAACAGCAGCCAGAAGCTGGTCGGGATCCAGCTCATGACGACCCGCCGCATCCGTATACACGGGATACGACCCACTGGCACTGCCAAGCACCATGCCGCCGTCCGTAAATGCGACGGCTTTGGTATTTGTCGTGCCGATATCGATACCGATGACAACCCTCATCAAAAGAAATTATATCAGGTCCTTAAGCTGTTTGACTACGGCGTCGATCTCCTCCCTCGTATTATGCTTGCAGAACGAGAACCGGACGGTGACCTGGTTGGGGTTGTTGTTGATCGCCCGGATGACATGCGACCCCTGCTCGACTCCGCTGGTACAGGCACTGCCGCCCGAGGCGCAGATATGATGAATATCGAGATTGAAAAGCAACATCTCTGACTTCTCCGTCTTGGGGAACGAAACGCTCAACACAGTATAAAGACTGCGCCCAAGCGGATCGCCATTGAAGGAGATTCCCTTCAGCTGTTTCTTCAGCTGCTCCATCATATACACCTTCAACCCCTTTATATATGCGCTGTCGGCCTCATAGCCGGCCGTCGCAAGCTCCAACGCCCTGGCAAAACCTACAACGCCATAAACATTCTCCGTCCCCGCCCGCATGTTCCGCTCCTGCGACCCACCGTGGATATAAGGGTTTATCCGTACGTTCTCGTTGATGTATAACAGCCCGACGCCCTTCGGCCCATGGAACTTATGTCCCGCCCCCGTGATGAAATGCACCGGCGTATTCCGGAGATCGAACGGGAAATGCCCCACCGTCTGCACGGTATCGGAATGGAAAATGGCGCCATAGAGCTTGCACAGCTCTCCGACGGCATGAATATCAAGAATATTGCCAATCTCATTATTGGCATGCATCAGCGTTACAACGGTCTTTCCAGAAAAATCTTTGGGGTCGCTTGCTGCCAGCTTCTGCTCCAGGTCCTCCAGGTCGATATGCCCGTTCGGCAACAGGTTGACATGGCTGAGCGAAGCCTCGCCCCGCTTGTGCAGGTGCTCCACGGTGTGCATCGTGGCATGATGCTCCAATGGAGACGTAATGATATGGGTGCACCCCAGGTCCCGCACGGCCGCCGTGATCGCAGTATTGGAGCTCTCCGTGCCGCCCGAGGTAAAAAAGATCTCGGCCGGATGCGCGTTGAGGATCTTCGCCACCGACTTTCGGCTGTTCTCGATAGCCAGCCGGGACTCCCGGCCATACGAATAGATCGAAGAGGGATTGCCGAACTTCTCGGTAAGATAGGGCATCATCGCTTCCAGCACCTGCGGGTCCAAGCTAGTAGTGGCCGCGTTGTCAAAGTAGATTCGTTCCATAGCGGGCGTAAAGGTAACTCAATTTTATAAATCCCTTACCCTCCCTTACAAACGCCTCGACCGGATGGACATCCGGTCCCTTTCATTGGATTCAAGGCGCGCTAAACTCCTTGATATCCTGCATAAGCCGGAGCGCGATATTGTTCGCCGTCGTCTCAAAGCTGCTCTCCGCATAGATGCGGATGATCGGCTCCGTATTGGAACTCCGGAGATGAACCCAATCGTTATCGAACTCGATCTTCAGCCCGTCCTCGGTATTCACCGGATGGTTCTTGTATTTTTTACGGATCTTTTCCAGCACGGCCGGCACATCGATCCCCGTCCGCAACTCTATCTTGTTCTTGGAAATGAAATAGTCCGGATACTTGCCCCGGAAGGACTTCAGTCCGCCCTTGGACTGCGCCAGGGCGCTGAGGAAAAGCCCGATCCCGATCAGGGCGTCCCGGCCATAGTGAAGGTCCGGAACGATGATCCCGCCATTCCCTTCACCGCCGATGACCGCGTTGACGGCCTTCATCGTATTGACCACATTCACCTCCCCCACGGCCGAAGGGAAATATTCCCCGCCCCGGCTGATCGTGATCTCCTTCAACGCCTTCGTGCTGCTCATATTGCTGACCGTATTTCCCGGCCGCTTGCTCAATACATAGTCGGCCACCGCCACAAGGGTATACTCCTCGCCGAACATGCTGCCGTCCTCATTGACAAAACAAAGCCGGTCCACATCCGGATCGGTGGCGATCCCCAGGTCCGCCTTCGATTTCTGCACCTGCGCGCTAAGCCCGGCCAGGTTCTCCGGTAACGGCTCCGGGTTATGCGCAAATCTTCCGTTGATCTCTTCATTGATCAGCGTCACCTCCGCCACCCCAAGCGCCTTCAGCAGCGGCGGGATGAACAACGCACCAGTGGAATTGATGGTATCCACCACGATCCTGAACTTCTTCTGCCGGATAGCGGCGACATCCACCAGCGGATACTTGACGACGGCGTCGATATGCTTCTGCAGCCAGGCATCCGAAAGCGTATAGGTTCCCAGTTTATCGACCGGCGCAAAGACAAAATCGGCCGCCTCCGCCTTGTCGAGCACGGCCTTCCCCTCCTCCGAATTGATGAACTCCCCGCTGCCGTTGAGCAATTTCAGGGCATTCCATTCCTTGGAATTATGACTGGCAGTCAGGATGATCCCCCCACCGGCCTTCTCTCCCGGCACAGCCAGCTCCACCGTCGGCGTCGTGGACAACCCCAGGTCGATTACGTCCAACCCCAGTCCCAACAAGGTATTAACCACCAGGGCGCTGACCATTTCCCCGCTGACCCGGCCATCCCGCCCGATCACGATCTTCTTCCCCTTATTGTTCTGCAGGATTCGGCTGCCAAAAGCAGCAGTGAACTTAACAATGTCCAACGGAGTGAGATTTTCACCAGGTTTCCCCCCGATCGTCCCCCTGATACCGGAGATGCTTTTGATCAATGCCACAATACGTAATTTGCCCACAAAAATAGGATTAATTTTACCAAAAGCAACGGCTATGCAAACGATAGCACACTCCCCTATCCCCCAAACAACGTCGCGCGATTGGTTCCGGGAATGGTTCGACTCCCCCTATTACCACCAACTCTATTTTCAGCACAACGAGGCGGATGCCGCCGGGTTCATCGCCCGCCTGCTCGCCCGCTTGCAACCTCCGCCGGACTCCCACCTGCTCGACGTCGCCTGCGGCAGGGGCCGCCACGCCCGCATGCTTGCTGCCCATGGCTACGACGTCACCGGCATCGACCTGGCCCCCGGAAGCATCGCCTTCGCCAAACAATTCGAGAACGACCATCTTCACTTCTATGAGCACGACATGCGGCAGCTGCTCTGTGCCAACTGTTTCGATTACGCTTTTAATTTCTTCACCAGTTTCGGCTACTTCGCGACGCAACGGGAAAACTTCAACACCATCCATATGGTCGGCGTCGCGCTTCGGCCGGGAGGGGTCTTCCTGCTGGATTACCTCAACGTCCATCTGGCGCAAGAACGTCTCGTTCCCAGCGAACAAAAGGTCATCGATGGGGTCACCTATACCATCACCCGGTGGTGCGATGGAAAGCATTTCTTCAAGAAAATAGTCATCAGCGAAGCAAAACTACCACAGCCGCTGGAATACACCGAACGCGTCGCAGTACTCGGCCCGGAAGACTTCCAGTCCCTTTTTGAACCGAACGGTCTCCAGATCACCCAGCGCTACGGCAGTTACCAGTTGGAGCCTTTTGATCCGGAAACCTCCCCCCGCCTGATCCTCGTAGCAGAAAAAAAGCGCTAGCGGCCGCCCCATCCCGGCGCTGAAGCCCCGGGACCAATCTCCTTCTTATTCCTCAGCAGCATGTACCGCGATGCCTCATACATCGCCCCCGACAAACGCGAGAGTTCGGCCTTTACCGGCCCCTGCAACACCGCGCCCGGCGGCAGATCATTCCCCACAACGGAGACCATCTCCTCCTTACCCGTTTTCAGCTGCCGCCTGTAAAAATAATCTCCGCGGACCACCCCGATGTAGAACTGGTCCGGATCGTAGATGAAGGCCAGCTCCTTCCCAGCATTCCGGGAGGGGTCGAGCAGGTCCCTGCCCAATGTCGTATTGCGATAGGTCAGCCCGCAAAGCCCCGCCAGCGTCGGCAGGACGTCCAGCTGCGAACACTCGCCGCTGATCCGCGCCGGCGGAAGCAGCTTCGGTGCATAGATCAACAGCGGTACATGCTCTGCCGTCAGCCGCTGATCGGTCCAGGCCCGCGGGAACAGCGTGGAGGCATCGCCGGGGATGCCATGATCGCCGACAAAAAGGAATATCGTATTGTCAAAATAGCCCTCCGTGGACGCGGCTTCGATAAAGGTCCGATACACAAAATCCGTATACCGGAAGGCGTTCATTTCATCGTTACTTTCAAATCCCCCGCGCCGAAGGTCCTCCTGGGACAAGGTTACCGCTTGAAAAGCCTTGCGATCCTCGACCGGAATGGTATAGGGGCGGTGATTGTCCGCCGTCTGGATCACCGCAAAAAAAGGCTTCCGCTCCTTCTTCAGCACCTTGTCGGCTTCAAGAAATAAGTTCTTGTCGCTGATGCCCCAGACATCCACCTTGGGCGCACTATAGTCCTGCTGCTCATACAGCCGCAGGTCGGGGATATTGTCGGTCAGTAACCCGCGGATGTTCGCCCAGCTCGTGCTGCCGCCAAGGAAATAGTATTTGTCATATCCCTCGAAATCGCTGATGATCGTATGCTGATCGACGGCCTGGGGATTTCGGCTGGACGTCGTCGTCGCCGCCGCGACATCCGGGATCCCGGTGATGACAGCCCAGACTCCCCGCGCCGTCCCATAGCTGGGCGTGAAACAACGGTCAAAAAAGATCCCCTTCCGGCACATGTCACTGAAAAAAGGGGTCGTATTCAGCGGATTTCCCCACATGCTGCTCTTATACGCGCTGAACGACTCACAGATGACGACGACCACATTGGGTCTCGAAGAAAGGGCGCCGGCCCGCGGGGACACCCTCCGATCAAAGAGGCCGGCCGGCAATCCGGTCTTCTCCGCCGGCGGGACCACGCTGTCCCAACCAAAGAACGGGGCAAGCACGGGCACCGCCTCCCTTACTTTCGCCGCATCATATGCGCTATGCCGGTAGCGAAGGCTGCTAAAGAAAGACTGGAAAGGATTTAACGCGAGATTGGCTTGATAATCGCTCCCCAGTCCAAACGCATCGCTCCAACGCAGCGGATACTGCCCCACCCGGCCAAAAACGGCCAGGCCCAACAGCAGAAAACAACCCGAATACCAGCCCGCACGGATTCGTTTCTTCCTTATCCCCACCATGACCTTCGCCCCCGTCTCCCCTGCCCGATCCTCCCCTGGCCGCGCCGTCGCAGGATCCTCCCGCCGGGCGATCCGCTCAAACACCCATCGCACGATCCGGTACAAGCCCCAGGTCCCGGCCACGAGCAGCAGCAGGATGCGGAATACGGGATAGGTCTGCCAGACCATCGTCGTCGAGATCGCCGCATCGGCCAGGTAATTCAGGACGCTCGAATTGAGCCGCTGCGACAAATAGCTGTAATGCGCAAAATCGACCGAATAGAAAAAAACAAGGAGAAAGCCGGCCGTCCCCGTCAACCCCAATACCCACCTCCTGCCGGCCTTCCGCCGGAAAAAGGCCGGGCCGGCCAGGCACCCCGTCAAAAGGATCGGCAGCTCCAGGATACCCACATAACGGAGATCGAACCGTATCCCCAGGAGAAAGGAAGAGAATACCCCCGTGAAAGAATGGCCCTGCCTGCTAAAAGCGAGGAATAAGGCAAGGCGTAACAAGCTCATGATCAATAAAAAAATAATGCCCGTTGAAAAAACCAAACGCACCGTTTTTGGTATATTTGGTAAATTTGTCGCCGATCTGTTGTTCATGCCCTGTTTTTAGTAAAATGGGCATAAAATTAGATCAATTAAATTAAACCATGATTTTACTCGACGCGGGCCCTCATCATCTGGTTTTTTTGCATACGATCTTACAGGGTGACTACTGGCTTTTTTCCCGTATCAATCAGGTCTGGACTGCCCCCTTCCTGGACTTTCTGTTCCTCTTTATGCGGGAGCAGGAATTATGGTATCCATTCTATCTTTTTCTCCTGGTATTCGCTACCCTCAATTTTCGCAAAAAAGGCTGGCTCTGGTCCGCCTATTTCATCATGACGGTGATCATCAGCGATCTTATCAGCAGCAGCCTCATCAAAGACCACCTGGTCTTCCGGCTCAGGCCCTGCAGCAACCCCGCCTGGGCGGATTCGATCCGGTTCCTCGCCAACTACTGCCCGACCAGCTCCAGCTTCACCTCCTCGCACGCCTGTAACCATTTTGCGATGGCCATGTTCATCTATCGCACCTTAAAACATACAAGTCCCTGGTGGAAACTCGTATTCGTCTGGGCTTTTCTGATCTCCTACGCCCAGGTCTATGTCGGTGTCCACTACCCGCTGGATGTGACCTGCGGCGCCGGGCTGGGCCTGCTCATCGGCTGGTTCACCAGCCGCGTGTTCAGGTACCAGGGCGGCACCCTTAACTTACCATCCAATACCCCATCCCATGCTTGAGCTGATCATCCTATTGTTCCTGATCTTCCTCAACGGATTATTCGTCATGGCGGAGATAGCACTCGTATCTGCCCGCAAGACCCGCCTGGAGAACCTCGCCGATAACGGTGACGAAAAAGCCCGCGCCGCCCTGAGGCTCGCCGAACGGCCCGAACTCTTTCTTTCCACCGCACAGATCGGCATCACCCTCGTCGCGATCCTCACCGGTTTCTATTCCGGCGAGAAGTTCAGCGCCGACCTGCAGCCCTACCTGGAAAAGATCCCCTTCCTCCGCCACTATGCGGCCAATATCTCCACCGGCGTGATCCTCGTCTGCGTGACCCTGCTGTCCATCTGTTTCGGTGAGCTGATCCCCAAACGCATCGGCCTGCTTCGGGCCGAACAGATCGCCCGCCTCGTGGCAAGACCCGTCCGCACCCTCAGCCTGATCACCCATCCCATCGTCTGGCTGCTCAATCATACCAGTAACCTGTTCTTCCGGTTCTTTCAGATCAAGCCCTCCGAGGATAGCGCCGTCACCGAAGACGAGATAAAAGCGATCATCAACGAAGGCACCGAACAGGGCGCCATAGAAGAGGCCGAACAGGAGATCATCGAACGGGTCTTCCACCTCGGCGACCGCAATATCACCTCCCTGATGACCCACCGCAGCGACATCATCTGGTTCGACCTCCACGAGAACGAAGAGACGATCAAGGAGAAGATCATCCGCGAACCGCACTCCGTCTATCCCATCTGCGACGGCGAGATCGACAACATCAAAGGCGTCGTCTCCATCAAGGACCTCTATGTCACCGACGACAACGTTCCCTTCAAGGACATCATGACCCAGGCCCTCTTCGTGCCGGAGAACAATACCGCCTATATGGTGCTGGAGAAGTTCAAACAGTCCAAGATCCATTGCTGCTTCATCGTCGATGAATATGGCAGCCTGCTGGGGCTGATCACGCTGAACGATATCCTCGAAGCCATCATCGGCGACATCGCACAGCCGGACGTTCCCGATTATGAAATAAAAGAACGACCCGAAGGCGGCTATCTGATCGACGGCCAGATCCCCTTCTATGACTTCCTCGCCCATTTCCACAAGGCAGACTGGCTGACCGAAGGCGGCGACGACTTCGACACCCTCGCAGGTTTCATCCTGAGCGAGCTCGAACACATCCCCGGCACCGGCGAAAGACTGGAATGGCGCGGCTTCACCTTCGAGATCGTCGACATGGATGCCGCCCGGATCGATAAGGTCCTGGTGACCCTCTCCGAGAACATGCAAAAGGAATACGAGGAAGAAGAAGAAGCCTAGAAGTCAAAGGAAGCATTGGCCTCCGGATAATCCAACCGCGTGCTTTTCCGCTGGCCGCCAACGGTCACATGAACGATCCCGATCTGTTGGTTGAAACTGTCGTATAGCAGGTCATTGATGACATCGATCCGCTTCACCGCGGGTATATCGTTCACCTGGAAATAGCTCCAGGTGCCGTCATTTTCCTTTTCGCTGCCTACAAAATGCAGCACGGCCGGCTTTCCGTCCACCTTCAACCGCAAATGACGCCCCACATAGTCCTCGATCAGCTTGTCCGACACCGCCTTGTCCTTCGCCGAGGACAGGTCGACATGCGTCTTCGCCATCTTCTCCAACGCAGTTTCCAGGTCATTCGTAAACATCTTACAGCTGACCTCCAATATTTTATCCTTAGGATTGTGTTTCAGCTCCGTAACGCTGATATACAGGGGATGGGAATCAATAGGATTCGCCGGCCGGCCCGCCCCCATCAGAAATACCCCCAGTAAAGCCGGACTAAACCATTTAAATAAATATGCCGCCATTTAAAAAGTAAATTTCGCTGGCACAAAAGTCTGAATAATTTTACAATTTCCAGCATGAGCGATTTCAAACTCTACTTCGGAATAGGCATTGGGCACATCCTCAACCCGGAAGCGCTGGACCATATCCTGTTCGTAGCAGCCCTCTGTCTCCGTTATCTAATGAAGGACTGGAAAAAAGTGATCGTCCTCGTCACCGCTTTTACCATCGGGCATTCCGTCACCCTGGCCCTTAGCGCCCTGGGACTCGTGCACTTCGCCACCCGTTGGATCGAGTTCCTGATCCCGCTGACCATCGTCGCAACCGCCCTCAATAACCTGGTGCAACGGAAAGATCGCGTCGAACACCCTTCCCGTTTGCCCCTGATCTATTTCTTCGCTCTTTTCTTCGGGCTCATCCACGGCCTGGCCTTCGCCAGCACCCTGGTCAGCCTCGTTGGAAAGGACGACCTGATCCTGCCCTTGCTGGCCTTCAATCTGGGCATCGAAGCCGCCCAGCTCGCCGTTGTCGCCGCCATCCTGCTGATTTCTTTTATTTTCGTGCAGGGGATCAAAATACGGCGGCTCTGGTGGGTAAGGGGGGTGTCGGCATTGGTACTGATCGCCTCGCTGAAAATGGCCGTTGATCGCTGGCCCTGAAATGTGCCGGAAAAGCCACTGAACACGCATGTTATCTTAAAACACATACACACATGAAGAACAAACTGCTTATTTTATTGGGATTAGGTGTCTGCACCACCGGAGCGATCCAGGCGCAGGACATCCATAACAACCCCACCTCCAACCACGGCAATAAGTTCGAGGCGCTGGGGACCATCCTCCCGACGCCGAATGAATACCGGACGGCCAGCGGGGCGCCCGGGCCGAAATACTGGCAGCAACGGGCCGACTACGACATCACCTGCTCCCTCGACGAGGACAAGCAATGGCTCACCGGCTCGGAGACCATCACCTATTTCAACAACTCCCCCAACGAGCTGACCTATCTCTGGTTGCAGCTGGACGAGAACGAGCATAGCTCGAACCACAACGCCAACTACCAGGACGGCAGCAGCATGCCGAAGATCGTCAGCGACCAGATGCTCGGGCGCCTGGCGACCTCAAAAGAGGCCAATGACTACGGCGACAATATCGTCAAACTCGCCGACGCCCTGGGCAAGCCCCTCCATTACATGATCAACAAGACCATGATGCGGATCGAGCTCCCCGATGTCTTAAAGCCCGGGCAAAAGTTCATCTTCAAAATTGACTGGAACTATCATATCTCCGATCGCATGAAGTCCGGCGGCCGAGGCGGCTACGAATACTTCCCCGAGGATGGCGACTATCTCTTTACCATGACCCAATGGTATCCCCGCCTCTGCGTATACAGCGACTTCCAGGGCTGGCAGAACAATCAGTTCACCAGCCGCGGCGAATTTGCCCTCACCTTCGGCAACTTCAAAGTACAGATGACCGTCCCCGCCGACCATATCATCGGCGCCACCGGCGAATGCCAGAACTACCAGCAGGTGCTGACTCCCACGCAATTTTCCCGCTGGCAGCAGGCGCAGACCGCAAAAGAGCCGGTCGAGGTCGTCACCCTCGCCGAGGCCAAGGCCTCCGAGGTAAAGAAGAACAAGGCAAAGAAGACCTGGATCTTCAAGGCCGACAATGTCCGCGACTTCGCCTGGGGCTCATCCCGGAAATTCGTGATGGACGCCATGCCCGCGTACGTGGAAGGAAAGAAGGTAATGTGCATGAGCTACTACGGCAAGGAAGCCTACAACCTCTATCGGCGGTTTTCCACAAAGGCGGTCGCCCATACCATCAAAACCTACTCCCATTTCACCATCCCCTTCCCCTACCCCGTCGCACAAAGCGTAGAAGCCGCCAATGGGATGGAATACCCGATGATCTGCTTCAACTACGGCCGCTGCGAAAAGGACGGGACCTATAGCGAAGCGACCAAATACGGGATGCTGGGTGTCGTTATCCATGAGGTTGGTCACAACTTCTTCCCGATGATCATCAACAGCGACGAACGCCAGTGGACCTGGATGGACGAAGGCCTCAACTCCTTCGTGGAATACCTCACGGAAGAACGCTGGGACAACCATTTCCCCGTCCGCGGCAAGGGCCCGGGCTGGGCGATCGTGGATTATATGAAGCTCCCGAAGGACCAGCTCGAACCGATCATGACCAACTCGGAGAACATCGTCAATTTTGGGCCCAACGCCTATTCCAAGCCCGCAACCGCCCTCAACATCCTCCGCGAGACCGTCATGGGCCGCGAACTGTTCGACTACGCATTCAAGGAATACGCAAGACGCTGGGCCTTTAAGCATCCCACCCCCGCCGACCTCTTCCGCACGATGAATGACGCCAGCGCGGAAAACCTCGACTGGTTCTGGCGCGGCTGGTTCTATGGCATCGAGCCCGTCGATCTCTCCCTCGACAGCGTCAAGCACCTTACCCCCGACTATACCCATGTCCCCGCACATACCGATTCCACCGTCGTCAAACACATCGACAAACCCATGCCCGACGGCCGGTTCCCGACCGACATCTCCAAAGTAAGGAACCGCGAGGACAAGAGCATCGTCTTCCCCTCGGACGCCGATACGAGCCTGCACGATTTCTATTACAAATACACTCGTGGACAGATCCCCTATGATACCACCAGCTATACGGTTCAATCCACCTTTATCAACGGACGGGAGGTCGGCACCTTCTCGAACGAACCGTTGGACGATGCCGACAAGGCAAAGCTGCAGGCCAAACAGTTCTATGAACTGCAGTTCAGCAACAAAGGCGGCCTGGTGATGCCGCTCATCATCGAGTGGACCTACAAGGACGGCACAAAGGAACTCGAACGCATCCCCGCCCAGGTCTGGCGCAAGAACGAGAACCATCTCACCAAGATCTTCGTAAAAGACAAGGAAGTACAGAGCATCAAGCTCGACCCGAACCGCGAAACCGCCGATATCGACGAAAGCAATAACAGCTGGCCCGTCGTCCAGACGGAAAGCAAGTTCGAGATCTTCAAAGCGAAGCAACTCGGCCCCCGCGCCATCCCACAAGCCAATAACCCGATGCAGCTGACGGGTAAGGATAAAAAAGCATTCTAAAATGCTCCCCATAACAAAAGACCCCGGCACATGCCGGGGTCTTTTTATTTCTTCCATCGGAACGGCGCCCAATAAGGGCTCGCAGTCCTCCGGGAAAGGCGCTAAAACAAATCTAATTATTTTGCTACATTCACCCAATGAAAAATTCATTCCTCGTCCTTTGTATAATAACCCTCTCCCGCACCTTCGCAGCCGCGAACCCCGCAGCCGGCCCCGTCGACACCATCCTCGTCCACAGCAACGCAATGAACAAAGACATCAAATGCGTCATCATCAGGCCATCCAAAAAAACCGGCCCCGGCGAACACTGGCCCGTCGTCTACCTCCTCCACGGCTACAGCGGCAATTATGCGCAATGGATACAAACAGCCCCGCAGCTCGCGCAGGAAGCCACCACCGACGGCATCCTCTTCGTCTGCCCCGACGGCGGCTACGACAGCTGGTGGTTCGACAGCCCCACCGACCCGAAGATCCGCTATGAGACCTTCGTCACCACCGAGCTGATCCCCTATATCGACACCCACTACCCGACCCGCGCCGACAACGCCCACCGCGCCATTACCGGCCTCAGCATGGGCGGACACGGCGCCCTCTACCTCGCGATCCGCCATCGCGCGCTCTTTGGCGCAGCCGGCGCCACCAGCGGCGGTGTCGACTTCACTCCCTTCCCCAACAACTGGGGCATAAAAAAGGACCTCGGCGACTTCGCCTCCCATAAAGACAACTGGGAGAACAACACCGTGACCCATGCCGCCGACGATCTCCGCAATGGCGAACTCCACCTGATCTTCGATTGCGGAACAGGCGATTTCTTCCTGGCCGTCAACCGCAACCTCCATCAAAAATTACTGGATAAAAAAATTGATCATGACTACATCGAACGACCCGGCGGCCACGATCATGATTACTGGAACAACAGCATCGACTACCAGGTCGTCTACTTTATGAAGTATTTCAACAGGAACTAATACACACTCCCATCCTGCACCTTTACCTTTTTCTTACCGATCTTCTTCTCGAACTCCAGCACCTCCTTCGGTTTGGCAACCGTCTTCGGAACCGGGGCGGCCGCCGTTTGCTGGGCAGCGGGATGCTCTAATTTCCCGACGGTATAGGTCTCCTGCCGGGCGACCATGCCCGTGGCAGGATCGTAATATTTCCAGACGCCATCCTTGATCGCGGCGCCCTCATTCCTGACGACAACGGTCTTGTACGTATCGAGATGGTCCACATCCTCCACCTGTAACGTGTCATATTCCTTATCCGGATTGATCGCCCGCCAGCTCTCCTCCCTCAACAGCGTGCCATTCATGCCGAAATACTGGCAAACGCCATCCTTCAACCCCCATTTATAGAATTCCACACCGGAAATATCTCCACCCAGCGTGTAGGTGCGCCAAAGCCCCTCTTTCCGGTTGTTCTTGAAAACACCCTCTTGCTCATAACCCGGTTCTCCCCTAAGCTCATCAACATGGATCACCCAGCGCCCCTGTTTCTTATCATTCAGGTCCACACAATTCAGGGTGTCCCCCTTAGGGCTGAGGATATAGCTCTTCCACTGGGAATAAGCATGGGATGCGCTCAACAACATCGCCAGGGTCATATACAAAAGCATAGGTCGCATGTCATTAAAATTAACGAAAATCATTCCAATTTATGATATTTGCCCCATCTAATTGACCTACATGAAACTATACATGTTGTTATTCATCCTGTTGGCGTCCGTGACAAGCCTTCGTGCCCAATCCAAACCTGCCGGAACCACCACCGTCCAGCCCTCTTCCACTGTACCCACGACCATTCCCCAGATAAAAGCCGAACTGGAAAAATCCCCCAACCCCATTCTCTATACCCGGGACATCCTTAAAAAGCGCTGGAAGATCGATACGATCATCGTTAGCCGCACCCGCCATTTCCAGGCAATCGCCGACAGCCTCGCCTACACCGGTAAGGAAAAGAAAGTATACGGCCCCTACGGACCCGCGGGCAACCGGTTTTTGGTGCAGCTGCTCAGCAAGGCGCCCAACCAGTTCTATCATATCAGCCAGATCTTCATCGATACCGCCATCTTCCGCCGCCGCGTCGCCGATTCGCTGGCCGATGCCATCATCGGGAAGATAAGGAGCGGTGCCGCAACCTTCGAACAGATGTCCCTCACCTACTCCATGGGGGGCGAAAGCACGACAAAAGGCGACCTGGGCTGGATCGCCCGCGGCATTCTCCAGCCTACGATCGAGCACGAGGTGCTGGTCCATAAAAAAGGGGATATCTTCAAGATCTGGAGTCCCGCAGGTCTGCATATCATCCGGAAGACCGATGATCCCAAACAGGATACCGGCTTCGCCCTGATGCTCCAGGTGTACCTATAGTACGCCACAAACGCTTGCGGCGGCCGCTTACAGGAAATACCGCACCGCCAGCTCATATCCCTTCAATCCCAACCCCGCAATGGTTCCCTTCGCCTTCGCAGAGACATGAGAAAGATGCCGGAACGCCTCCCGGGCATGAACATTGGAAATATGCACTTCGATCACCGGCGCCGGAATGGCCGCAATGGCGTCGCCGATCGCCACCGAGGTATGCGTATAGCCGCCGGGGTTGAGGATAATGGCATCCGAAGCAAAACCCGCCCGTTGCAGCTCATCGATCAGCTCCCCTTCCACATTGCTTTGAAAGTATTCAAACCGGACCTCCGGAAATTTCACACGTAATTCCCCGAGATAGGCATCGAATCCCTGGGTCCCGTATACATCCGGTTCCCGCTTACCCAGCAGGTTGAGATTCGGCCCATTGATGATCGTTATTGTCATGGCGCAAGCTTTAGTTGTATTCCCGCATCAAAGCAACGAACTCATCGAAGAGATATCGGCTGTCATGCGGACCGGGGGTGGACTCGGGATGGTACTGAACGGAGAAGGCCGGCCGGTCCTTCAGCCGGATGCCTTCGATCGATTCGTCGTTGAGGTTGACATGCGTCACTTCGACATTGGACGCCTTGCGAACGGCCTCCGGGTCAACCCCAAAACCATGGTTCTGCGTGGTGATCTCGCAACGGCCGGTGATCAGGTTCTTCACGGGGTGATTGAGCCCGCGATGCCCGTGGTGCATCTTGAAGGTCGGGATATCGTTGGCCAGCGCCAGCAGCTGATGCCCCAGGCAAATGCCGAACAACGGCTTCTTCTCTTTCAATATCTCCTTGACCATCGGGATCGCATAATCCATCGGCGCGGGGTCGCCGGGGCCGTTGGAAAGAAAATAACCGCTGGGGGAGAATTCCTTCAGCTTCGCAAGCGGCGTCCGGGCCGGGAATACTTTCACATACGCGCCACGGTCGACCATACATTGCAGGATGTGCTTCTTCACGCCAAAGTCCAGAACGGCCACCCGAAGGGTCGAAGCCGGATCACCCAACTCATATTCTTTTTCCGTGCTGACGGCGGAAGCCAGCTCCAGCCCATCCATCGAAGGCGTTTTGGCCAGCACACCTTTCAGCACATCGAGATCGGTCGTCTCCGAGGAAATGACACAGTTCATGGCCCCTTTTACCCGTACATGGGCCACCAGGCTCCGGGTATCGACGCCCTCGATGCAAACGATGTTATTGGCCTTCATATATTCGTCCAGCGAGCCCTTGGCCTGCATCCGGGAAAACTGCTCCTCCAGGTTACGGCTGATCAATCCGCGGATCTTGACGCCGGAGGATTCCACATCACTCTCCTTCACCCCGTAATTACCGATATGAACGCTGTTCATGATCAGCACCTGGCCAAAATAGCTGGGATCCGTGAACACCTCCTGGTAGCCCGTCATCCCGGTGTTGAAACAGATCTCACCCGAAGTGGTGCCTATCTTACCAAAAGCCTGGCCATGATGAACAGTGCCGTCTTCGAGCAGGAGGACGGCAGGAACGAATGTGGAAGTATGGGACATGTGGAGTGAAAAATTTGGCAAAAGTACTGAAAAAAAGAACCCGGCGCATGCGCCGGGTTCCCTAATTTTTATACAGAGGCTCCAAACTTCCAAGCCCCCGAAGGCGGCTCGTCCGATAGGACAGAAGTTATTCAGGTGCCTTGTCTTCCTTCTTGGCTTCAGGCGCAGCTTCAGCCGCCGGGGTGGCTTTTTTCTTGGCACCACCTGCACGGCGGGTCTTCTTGCCCGCAGCTTCCTTGACCTCACCCTTACCCTTGCCGTAAACCTCGTTGAAGTCGACCAGCTCGATCAGGGCCGTTTCGGCGTTGTCACCGACACGGGTACCCAATTTGATGATTCGGGTATAACCGCCCGGACGGCCGGCTACCTTCGTAGCTATTTCCCCGAACAGCGTGGTAATGGCTTCCTTATCCTGCAGGTAGCTGAATACGACGCGGCGTTGATGGGTGGTATTGTCCTTCGCCTTGGTGATCAGCGGCTCTACATAGGTCCGCAGCGACTTTGCCTTGGCGAGAGTGGTAACGATCCGCTTGTGGGCGATCAGTTGAATGGCCAGATTGCTCAGCAACGCCTTCCGATGCGATGCCGTACGGCCCAGATTGTTGATTTTGTCTCCGTGACGCATGACTATTGATATTTAAAGACTTTACACCGTGTCAGGAATTGTAAAGTCATGGTTACTTACTCGTCGTCTACTTTGAGTTTGGTGAGGTCCATACCGAAGTGAAGACCGCGCTCGCCAAGCACCTGCTCGATCTCCGCCAGCGACTTCTGACCGAAGTTGCGGAATTTCATCAGGTCCTCCTGCTCGTAGGTCACCAGCTCGCTAAGACTGTTGATCTTGGCGGCTTTCAGACAGTTGAACGCCCGTACGGAAAGGTCGAGATCTTCCAGGGGAGTCTTCAGTATCTTGCGCAGCTGCAACGTCTGCTCATCCACCAGGTCTTCCTTCTTCTCTTCCTTATTGTCGAAAGTGATGTTCTCGTCGGTGATGATCATCAGGTGCTGGATCAGGATACGCGATGCCTGCTTCACGGCCTCTTCCGGATGAATGGTCCCGTCCGTGGAAACTTCCATGATCAGCTTTTCGAAGTCGGTGCGCTGTTCCACACGGGTATTCTCGATGGAATACTTCACGTTCTTGATCGGAGTGAATATAGCATCGGTCGGGATATAACCGAACGGAGCGTCTTTGGGCTTGTTGTCTTCGGCCGGAACATAACCACGGCCCTTGCCGATGGTGATCTCGATGTCCAACTTCGCAGAAGAATCCAGGGTACAGATAAGCAGTCCGGGGTTCATAACCTCGAACGAAGGAGTAGCTTCTCCCAGCGTTCCGGCCGTGAATTCCGTCCTGTTCTTCAGGCTCAGCGTGATCTTTTCCTGCGCCACTTCATGCTCAACCTTCTTCTTGAAACGAACCTGCTTCAGATTCAGGATGATTTCCACCACATCTTCCGTCACGCCCTTCAGGGTAGCGAACTCGTGATCGGCACCTTCGATCTTGACCCCAATGATCGCATATCCTTCCAGAGAGCTGAGCAACACCCGGCGAAGGGCATTCCCGATGGTGACACCATAACCCGGCTCTAAAGGGCGAAATTCGAATTGAGCTTCAAAATCGGTCGCCTTTTGAAGAATGATCTTGTCTGGTTTCTGGAAATTTAAAATGGCCATATTTAAATTTACGATTTAACTAACTAACAAATTACTACTTGGAATACAACTCAACAATCAACTGCTCCTTAATGTTCTCAGGCACGCTCTCCCGCTCAGGGAGCGCGATGAAAGTACCCTTGAACTCGGCTTCGGACCAGTCCAGCCAGTTGATCTTGGCATTCTTGCCCCGGATCTGGCTCGTGATGCCCGTATTACTCTTGGCGCTTTCCTTCAGTCCGATGACATCGCCGGGACGCAGCTCGAAAGAAGGAACATTCACTACCTCACCATTGACGGTGATATGCTTATGGGCCACCAATTGACGGGCCGCAGGCCGGGAAGGCGCTACGCCAAGACGGTATACCGTGTTGTCGAGCCGGGCTTCCAGCAGCTTGATCAGGTTCTCACCGGTTACGCCTTTACGACGGTTGGCTTCGTCAAAAGTCTTGCGGAACTGACGCTCCAATACACCATAAGTGTACTTGGCCTTTTGCTTTTCCTTCAGCTGAAGAGCATACTCACCCGGAGCCTTGCGCTTCTTCGTCCCGCCATGCTGGCCGGGAGGATTGCTGTTCTTGGTCAACCATTTGCCATTGCCTAAGATAGGCTCGCCGAAAATGCGGGAAATTCTTGTCTTCGGTCCAGTGTAACGTGCCATAATGTGCTTTGTTAGATTTTTGAGTTACCCGGGTAAGATTATTCAAAAATCTTAAAATTGAATCTTAACCGGCTTTTAAATTATTTCCCCGAGGGCCCGCTTCGCAATTTAGCCCCTCGGCGAAACAATCGCTAACGATGGGCCTTCGGCCGATGGACCCGCGGTCCATCTATGAATAAGATCGCTCCGCCTGGAGCGATCAATGAAAAACGATACTATACGCGGCGTTTCTTCGGCGGACGGCAGCCGTTATGGGGCAGCGGGGTCACATCCTTGATCATCACCACTTCGATCCCGTTGTTGGACAGGGCGCGGATAGCGCTCTCGCGGCCCGAACCAGGACCCTTGACATACACATCCACCTTCTTCAGACCGGCATCGACAGCCGTCTTGGCGGCATCCGAAGAAGCCATCTGGGCGGCATACGGAGTGTTTTTCTTGGAACCCTTGAAGCCCATCTTCCCGGCACTGCTCCAGGAAATAACCTGCCCGTTCTTATTGGTAAGGCTGATGATGATGTTGTTGAAACTGGCGGAGATATGCGCATCGCCGTAAACATCCACCTTTACGATCCTTTTCTTAGCAGCGGCTTTTGCGCTGTTTGCTTGTGCTTTTGCCATACAGTTACCCTAGGTAATCTTTAATTTTTAAAAATTCATCCCGTCGCCGGGACCGGATCAACCCTCCGCCTGCACCACCAGTATCTGGCGTCGATCCGAACAAATTGGTGCAAATATGAATAAGCATGAACCGAACTGCCCCATATGCAACGCATAATGAACGCCGCCCCGGCTCATGCCTGACTCAACTATTTCTTGGCTACCTTCTTCTTGCCGGCAACCGTCTTACGCTTGCCCTTCCGGGTACGGCTGTTGGTACGGGTACGCTGACCACGCACAGGCAGACCCTTACGATGACGAAGCCCACGATAACAGGCGATATCCAGCAAACGCTTGATATTCATCTGCACCTCGGAACGAAGCGCACCTTCAACCTTGAACTCATTCGTAATGATATTACGAATGGCGTTCAACTCCTCATCATTCCACTGATGCACCTTCTTGTCGAAATCGATCCCTGCCTTGGTCAGGATGTACTGAGCAGTCGAACGGCCAATACCGAAGATATAGGTAAGTCCGATCTCCCCCCGCTTATTTTTTGGTAAGTCTACACCGGCAATACGAGCCATATTCTATTTTTATATTTTTTAATCAATTACCCCTGACGCTGCTTGAAGCGAGGGTTCTTCTTGTTGATAACATACAGCTTCCCCTTCCTTCTCACGATCTTACAATCGGCGCTGCGCTTTTTAATGGATGCACGAACTTTCATGACAATTATTATTTGTATCTGAATATAATTCTACCTCTTGTCAGATCGTAGGGACTCATCTCAACCCCCACCTTATCCCCCGGTAATATCCGTATGTAATTCATCCTCATTTTCCCCGAGATGGTGGCCAGGATCTCATGCCCATTTTCCAGCTTAACTTTGAACATAGCATTGGACAAGGCTTCCAGAATGATACCATCTTGTTTAATGAGTGCTTGTTTCGCCATACAGTTTTTGGGAGCGCAAAGATAGGATTTCTTTGCCGAAATACGAAAACTCCGGCAAGAAAAATCAAATTAAATGAAATTATTGGTTATTTTTTGCCGGACACGCCGTCCGGCCCGCCACTTTAATGAGTTTGAACCTCCCTGATCAGGTCGATCTTCGTCATCTGATGGAAGTGATTCTGCAACCCGTGCACAGGCAAAGGCTGCGTAATATGCCGCCGATCCTCCCGATACCACATCTCAAAATCGGAAAAATTCCCTTTTTCGGACAAAAGAATGCGGAACGGCCCCTTCAGATACTTGATCTTCCCATCCGGCATTTCCTGTCTCTCGAATCCGAACTGCATCAGTTGCCCCTCGTCTAAAGGTATGGGATACAGATCGTTAGGAGTATACCAGAATTCCTGGTCATCCCCGGTCCTTACCTGTATCTCCCGGTCAGCCCCATTCAGCCCGATCACCTCCCCCGCCGTGCGCTTGCCGTCAAACTCGACCAGCACAAAGTCTCCCATCCGTAATTCGTGAAACTGGATCATATGACATCGTTTTAGTGTTGTTATTTTCCAATTTACGGATTTTCATCAGAACAGCCTAATCCAGCTTCAGGACATCCAATCGCTTATCAATGAAGGCGATCTCCTCCTCCGTCAACTCCACCCGGCTCGCGCGCGCATTCTGCACCGCCTGCCGGGCATCCCGCGCCCCGACCAGCGCGATCGTGATCCCCGGCCGCTGGATCGTCCATCGGATGACCAGCTGCGCCAGTGTCGCATTCTTAGCCTCCGCCAGCGGCCGCAGCTGATCCAAAAAGGCGTTGATCCGGTTCAGGTTCTCCCCCTGGTAATACTTGCTGTCCCCACGGTTATCCCCTTCGTTAAACCGGTGCCCTGGCCGGATCTTGCCCGACAAAAGCCCCCGCTGCAACGGACTATAAGCCAGGATGGCCTTCTTATGCTCCAAACAATAAGGCACCAGCCGATCCTCGATATCCCGCCGGACCATACTGTAAGGCACCTGGTCGGACGCCAGCCGGATCGTCTTTTCCGCTTCCTTCATCTGCGTCGCATCATAATTCGACACTCCCGCCGCCCGTATCTTGCCGGCCTTCTGCAGCTCCGCCAACGCCTCCATCGTCTCCGCGATCGGCGTGGTGACATCGGGCCAATGCTGCTGGTATAGATCGATGTAGTCGGTCCTCAGCCTCCGCAGACTGTCCTCACACTCTTTTATAATACTCTCCCTGCCGCCATATTTATAGATGTCCAGCGGCCGCCCCTCGTTGTCCTTGCTCTTAAAAGCAAAATCTCCCCTCGCCAGGTCCCACCGCATCCCGAACTTGGTCATCACCTGCACCCTGTCCCGCGGAATACCCTGCAACGCCTCCCCTACGATCTCCTCGCTAAGCCCCTGCCCATACACCGCCGCCGTATCGATCGATGTAACCCCCTCTTCATAGGAGGCCCGGATCGCCGCCACCGCATCCGATCGCTCGCTGCCTCCCCACATCCATCCGCCAATAGCCCAGGCCCCAAACGTGATCACCGAGGCCGAAACGCGTGATTCACCTAATTGTCTGTATTCCATATTACCTGATTTTACACCGCAAAAATAAAAGCCGGCAGGCAAACCCCACCGGCTCACTTTATTCTGAGCGGCCGCAACCACTCGACCGCAACCTATTTCACCACCACCTTGACCGTCGTCCGCCCTGTTTCCGTAATTAGCTGCAACACATACAATCCTGTCGAAACCCCCCGCTGCTTTAGATCCGGCCAGCCGATATCATTAGTCCCCGCCGACAGAACAAGGTCCTGCCGCACAACCATCCGACCGGAAAGATCGAACAGCTCCAGGCTCGCCGGTCCACCCGCCACCCCTTGAATATGTACATACAACCCATGTTCCACCGGGTTCGGATATTCATACAACCGCACCGGATCCTCCGCAAGTCTCAACCCGCTTCCCGCGACGCCTGCCGGCACAAAGGCAGTCGAATGCGTACCACACCCATGCCGGTTATACGCCACCCCGCCCAAAGAAGAGGTCGTATCCAATCCCATCTCCTGACCATACTGGTTAAAGGTGGTGTCGGACTTGAACGCAAGGCCATTCCCAACCGTGTCCCGTAGAAAATACGCCTTGCAGGGATTGTTGTGTTTCGTATAATAATCGTTATAGGTAAAAACAGCCCCTGACTGGACAAAAGAGAATATCAGCACATTGTCCGATGACGAATAAACATCATTCTCATCAAAGGTCAGGTTCTGGATACGCTGCATGACTATCTCCGCCGCCTGGCCCGAAGTATCCGCCGTCCCATAACGCCCATTCGCCCGGGCATACAAGGTCGGATTGATCGTCCAGTTGATCGAGTCGGTGTTGTATTTCACCAGGACATTCGTACAAGTCGAAGTGGAATTATTGCTTCCCAGGTACATCCCCGGGCCAAGATTGCTCCAGAAATTATTGCTGATGATTGTATGCCCGCCGCTGCTGCTGGAATCCTGCTCGTTACCGACAGAGAGCCCCGTACCGTTATTGTAACTCTCATTGCCCTGCACGGTCACATTCAACGATCCGTCCAGGTAAATGCCCGCCGAAGTGGCCACCGGCGAGATACACCGGTACACGGAATTGTCCTTGATCAGCCCGTTCCTCACCTGGTTGTTGGCCTTCAACAGGCTGGGATACTGCTGTAGCACCCACTTGTAATTCCCCGCCGCGACAATACCGATATTGGCGACATCATACACTTCATTGCCGCTGATGGTAAAGGAATCCACATTGCCGTTTAGGGTCATCCCCTCGGCATAACCGGGAACGATATTGTGAATGGTATTCTCGCTGATCACAAGATTGGAAATAGGCGTATTACTGTTGCCCAGCACCGTGATGGCGCTGAGGACGTCGTTGGGCTGCGGGTTCTTGGCCTTCACCGTGTCCCGGGTCCACTTCATATTGTAAAGGTCATTGCTATCGATCGTGATATGCGAACATTTGCCGGCAACCTCGATCCCAAACCGGCTATCCTTGGAACCCGGGGTGTTCAGCGTCGAGTCATCGGTCAGATTCTGCAGGTTGAGGCCCCGTACCTCGACATAGCTGGCGCTGTCGATAATAACGATACAGGAGAACTTCTGATGAAGGTTCCCGCCATCCAGCGTGGCATCTTCTCCGGGATAATGGGTCAATATCGTCCACTTGCCATTCTGCCCCCTGTTCGGTCCGATATAAATGCTGGTATCTAAATAGTACGTTCCCGCCCGCAGATAGATCGTAACATCGGAGTTGACAAGCACCGCCGAACCCGTGGACCAGTCGTAGCCGGCATTGTTGGCCGCGTATCGGGGCGTCGCCCAGGGCTTTGCTTTCGAACCGGTACCCGTTACATCGCTCCCGGCCGTGCTCACATAGAATTGATAACGGGGCTGCTTCAGAATGATATTCGAAAAGCTGTTCACGGCCACCGTGACGGCTCCCACCGTACCATATAAGGTGATCACACTGTCCGTCGCCCCACAGGCGATATTGATGAACGAACTGCTGTCGATCCGGATATGGTCCGGCGTTCCTCCCAGGGAACCATTGATGATCACCGGCGCGATATTATAATCGGCCCCCGTTGGGAACCTGGCCTCGGCCGTATCGCTGTTCCAAAGCATATTCCGGAAGGTACAGCTGTCGATATGAACACTGTCGCTGGCGCCGCTGATCACCACGCCATAAGCGTTCATGTTGGTGATATTGGCAAAGACCAACCGCCTCAGCCGGACATTGCTGGCGCCCGCGGTATTCACCATATATCCATAGGCGGTCGTCAGTCTCGACCCGTCGAATACGGCCTGTTCCCCCGGATAGGAGGCCAGAGTAAATTGATGGCCGTTCAGCCCGCTCTTCGTCGAACCAAGATAGATGATGGAGTCAGCGGCATAGTTGAAATAGTACGTTCCTTTCCGGAAATAGATCGTCACATCACTGCTCACCGGCTGCGGCGATCCCCAGACCGCCGAAAGAATATTGTTCCAGGGATGCGCGGCGGAACCATCACCACCCGACGCGGCGGCACTGTCCACATAAAAGGTTTGACCACGAGCGGCAGCAGCGCAAAGGAGCAGCTGCAAGCCCAGGAGGGCTTGTAAAATTGTACGCTTCATAAGATGATATTTAATGATTAAGGATGCGAAGTAGTCGGCCCATTCTTCAGCTGCCGCTGGACGACGTCGGCAGGATAACGCAGCGCCAGTTCCCTGATCTCGTAGCTGAATCGCTCGAAAGTTGCTGCCCATAGCCGCGCCTCTTCCGGGGTATATTCATAGAAGCCCCTCCCATTCGCCACGCCACGCCCTCCGGATCGGACGACATCGTCGATCAACCTCGGAACTTCCGTACTATTGCAAAGTGTCGGGAACAGGTCTTTCATTACGTTGTGATAAGCGGCCACGCCCGTCAGGTCCATCCACCGGAAGGCGCCCACCAGCGTCATCCAGTAGCCCGCATTGTTGCGGCAAGCCCTGTCCACATCCTCGATGGTCGCATACCCGCTCTCGACAAGATAACAGGCCTCCCGGTACAGCGCATACATCAGGCGGTTGGTGATAAAGCCCCGGATATCCTTCCGGACCAGCGTCGGCTCCTTTCCCCAGCAATGGGCCAACCGGTACAGCCACTCGCCCTTCTCAACGACACTCGAATCCCCACAGATGACCTCCAGGAACCGTGTCGTATGCGAAGGCTCCGCCCAATGCAACCCGAAGAACCGCCCGGGATGGGCCGTTTCACGTTGCAGGATGCTGATGGGTATCGCCGACGTGTTGCTGGTCACCAGCACATCCTCTCCAACTACCGCCTCGATCTTCCCGTATACCTCCCGCTTGATGGCAAGATCCTCGAGCGTACATTCGATCACGAGCACACAGTCCTTCAACGCCCCATAGTCCTCGCCGATCCGCAACCGGCCCCAAAGGGTTTCCGGCGCGGTCGTGACCAGGCCCTCCTGGTACGAATGCCCGAGATGCCTCCGGATGCGATCCCCAGCGGTCAGCAGATCGCCAATTACCGGCGCAACCGCTACCACGGGATGACCCGCCATCAGCAAACACGCTGCGATGCTGCAACCCATCATCCCCAGCCCTACCACACCCACAGTCAATCCTGCCGTATCGAATTCTTTTTGCATAAAGTTATCAGTATGTCGCCCGGCCACCGGACAGATCGAATGTGAACGCCGTAGTATAGCTGTTCTCCGGCGAAACGATATAAGCCGCTAAACCCGCCGCCTCCTCCAACGTCCCGCACCGCTTCATGGGAATTTTATCGGTCATGTACTTTACCTGGTCCTCCGGTAGGACGTCCACCAGCGGGGTCCGGATGACCGCCGGCGCAAGCGCATTGATCGTAACCCCCGTCCCCGCATATTCCTTGCCCTGCACCTTCGCCATGCCGATCACAGCCGCCTTGGACCCCGAATAGGCCAGCATCCCGGCATTTCCCTCCTTGCCGGCAATGGAGGGAAATGCCGGATACGGCCATACCCCTGCCCCACCATGATCGGCAATGCATATTTCGAAGTAAAATAAGAACCCATGAAATTGACCTCGAAGACCAACCGCAGATTGTCGGTCCTTGTCTCGTGACTCTTAAGACCGGTCTCCCCCGTTATTCCCGCGCTGTTGACGAGGATGTCAACACGCCCCCGCGCCCGGGCCACCCTTTCCACCACCCCTCTCACCTCGTCCTCTTTTGTAATGTCCAACACATACACCTGCCCGCTTGCGCCAAACTCTCTTTGCATCTCCTCCCGCTGACCGGGCCTTCCGCAGAGGTCCAGCAGCGCTACCCAGGCGCCCTCCGCCGCCAGTCGCCGGGCAATAGCCAAACCGAGGCCCGACGCAGCTCCTGTGACAAGCGCTATCTGATCGTTCAACCTGGCAGCCATTCTCGCAGTTTTGTAAAGAGATTTGGTTTCGCAAAGTAATATTAGCGAAATAGCCGGTAGGAACTTCGTTCAAACGGTTGCATGAAAATTCACTCAAACGGTTGCATGAGATTCTAATGGACCTTTACTCCCGAAACATAAGTGGATTCCGGTCTTACCTGCAGCACCTCCGCAGCCGGAACATCCATGAGGTCCTTATTTAAAACGACAAGATCAGCCTTCTTCCCCACCTCGATACTCCCGATCTCTTTCTCCAGACAATCCGCCTTCGCCGCCCAGATGGTCATCCCGCGGATCGCCTCCTCCCGGGTCAGCGCATTCTCCGGCTGAAACCCGCCGGCCGGGTATGCCTTCGCGTCTACCCGGAACACCGCTGCCAGGAAGGTCTTGAAAGGACTGATATCCTCCACCGGGAAATCGGTCCCCAACGGCAACCAGCCATTCTCCTTCAATAACCGCTGGAACGCATACGCCCCCTTCAGCCGCACCGGCCCCAACCGCTCGCCGGCCCAGTACATGTCACTGGTGGCATGCGTAGGCTGCACCGAAGGAATGACCGACGTCTTCCCAAAAAGATCGAAATCGGCGTCGTTGATCACCTGCGCATGCTCCACCCTCCAACGCTTATCGTTAGGGCCTTTCAGGTATTTGTTGTAGACGGTCAGGATCATCCGGTTCCCCGAATCGCCGATCGCATGCGTACACAATTGCCAGTCGGTACCGATCAACCTCGCCGCCAGCGAATCGAAATGCGCCGGCGCACTCAGCAGAAAGCCCTGCCAGTCCGGCCGGTCGCTGTAGGGCTGCAATAGGCAGGCGCCCCGGCTGCCAAGGGCGCCATCGGCATAGGCCTTCACGCCCTTTACGTACAATAGATCGGTCTTATAAGGTCCTTTAGGCAGGTAGTAATCCAAAACATCGGGGTTATCCCGCAACATCACATACACACGCATCTTCAGCAGCCCCGCCTTTTGCAGGGAGTCCAACCCCTCGACCTCCTGCCGGCCCAACCCGGGATCGGTCACCGTGGTCAAACCCTGCGCAAAGCAGTTCCTCTGCGCAAGCTCCATATGCTGTTGGAATTCGGCGGCCGTCTCCGCCGGGATGATCCGCCTGATCAAACCTTGCGCATTATCAATCAGAATGCCCGTTAGTTTTCCGCCCTTCGTTTCCACGGTCCCGCCAGACAATGTCTGACCAGCACGGATACCCGCGAGCTCCAACGCCTTCGCATTGGCGATCATCGCATGCCCATCCACCCTCGTGAGCACAACCGGAGTCTTCGGAAACAGCTGATTCAATAAAGTATTATCCGGAAATGCTTTCCCCGGGAATTTATTCTGGTCCCAGCCGAAGCCCTGCACCCAGGCCAGTCCCGGATGCGCGTCGGCGAATTGCTTTACCCGCTGAGCGACTTCCTCAAAGCTGGCGCTGCCATACAACGACGCCGTGAACAGGAATTTACCGTACTCAACAAAATGCCCGTGTGAATCGATAAATCCCGGGTAAACAGCCTTCCCGGCAAGATCGACGGTCTGTGCCCCGGAATATCTACCCAGGATATCCGCATCGGAACCCACAGCCAGGATCTTTCCATCCTTCACCGCCATAGCCTCCACCTTCGTAAAAGCGCTGTCGACGGTATATATCTTCCCATGAACAAGAAGCAGATCGGCCGGTTGTTTGGATTGGCAGGAAAAAAAGGCCGCTATAGCGACCAGGAAACGGAAGTTTCGGGCAGAAGGTCTCATATGCAGTTATTTTCCCGAATATACAGAACCCATGCTATTCCGCCCAACTCATTGTATACCCGGGGTTTTCTATCTCCAATGCCTCCACGGTCAGCGACAGCGGGTGAAACGTATCCACCATCACCGCCAGTTCCTTCGTCTCCTTCGCCCCGATGCTGCGCTGAACGGCGCCCGGATGCGGCCCATGCGGGATCCCGCCGGGATGCAAGGTGATCATCCCCCGCGTCACATTCTTCCGGCTCATAAAGTCCCCATCCACATAGTACAACACCTCGTCGCTGTCGATATTACTGTGATTATACGGCGCGGGGATCGACATCGGGTGGTAGTCGAACAGCCGCGGACAAAAAGAGCAAACGACGAAGTTATGCCCCTCGAAGGTCTGATGCACCGGCGGCGGCTGGTGGACCCGGCCGGTGATCGGCTCGAAATCATGGATGCTAAACGCAAACGGATAGCAATATCCGTCCCATCCGATCACATCGAACGGATGATGACTATAATGGATCCCATACAACCGCCCCTTCTTCTTCGTCCGGATCAGGAAATCTCCCTTCTCATCCCGCGTGACCAGCGACTGCGGTCCACGGATATCCCGCTCGCAATAAGGCGAATGCTCCAGCAGCTGTCCATAAGGGCTAAGATACTTTTTGGGGTACCGGATCGGACTGAAGGACTCAACGATAAAAAGCCGGTTCTCCGGGTTGTCGAATCGTATCTGGTAGATCGTCCCCCTTGGCACCACCAGATAATCCCCATATCCAAAGGTCAATTCACCATACATCGTCCTCAGGACCCCGCTCCCCTGGTGAATAAAGATCAGCTCATCCGCATCGGCATTTTTATAAAAATAGTTCTCCATGCTGCGCCCCGGCGCCGCCAACACGATATGACAATCGCTGTTGACAAGTACCGCTTTGCGGCTCTCGAGATAATCGTCCACTGGCTGGAGCCTAAATCCCTCAAAGCTGCGATGCTTCAGCATCTTCTCCTCCGCGATCCTCGGCTGGACATCGACCGGCTCATCCGTACGAATGATCTCCGTCGGCGGATGAATATGATACAACAGCGAATAGTCATTTGAAAAACCTTCGGTGGAGAACAACTGCTCCGAATACAGCGTACCGTTGGGCTGATGGAATTGCGTGTGACGCTTATGTGGGATAGTTCCCAAAGAATAGTAGTGCGGCATAAACAGATCGTTCCTCAAAAGTACTAAATTTAGCAAAAATACAGCATGCTGCGGATCGGCCTGATCTCCGACACCCATCATTTCCTTGACGAGCACGTCTTCACCCATTTCGAAAATTGCGACGAGATCTGGCATGCCGGCGATTTCGGCACGATCGGGCTGGCCAACCGCCTGGCCGCATTCCGACCCCTTAAAGGCGTGTACGGCAACATCGACGGGGCCGATATCCGCGGCATCTATCCCGAAGACCTGCGCTGGCAATCGGAAGGCGTGAAAGTGGTCATGACTCATATCGGCGGCTATCCGCCCCGCTATAATCCCAGGGTCAAAAAGTTGCTGGAAACCGATCCGCCACAGCTCTTCATCTGCGGCCATTCCCATATTCTCAAAGTAATGTTCGACGAAAAGCTCCAGTGCCTCCACATGAATCCCGGCGCCGCCGGCCGACAGGGCTGGCACACGGTCCGCACGCTCATCCGTTTCGTCATCGACGGAAATAATATGCGTGATTGTGAAGTGATCGAGCTCGGCTCTCGGGGGTAGGCCAGCCGCTACAGATATTCCAGCAGCTTGCTCCTCAGCTCATTCGGCTTGAACGGCTTGCTCACAAAATCGTTCATCCCGCAAGCCATGATTTCATTAATGATCTCATTCTTCGGGGAAGCCGTGATCGCCAGGATCGGCACATCCTTGAAATGCTTCCGGATCTTCCGCGTACAGGCAAACCCGTCCAACACCGGCATCTGCACATCCATCAGGATCAGGTCATACTTGCGGCGCGAAACGAACTCCAGCGCCTGCCGCCCGTCCACGACGACCTCCAGTTGCGCACCCCACCCGGTGATGAACCGGCGCGCAATATTCGCATTGAACACATTGTCCTCCGCCAGTAGGATCAGCTTGTTCTTGAAGGCATCATTGCTCTTGTTCACCACCTTCGCCAGCCCGGCGTTCGGATCGGAATGGTTCCCCTGCAACAGGTCCAGCGTAAAGCTGAAACTGGAACCCTTTCCGGGGGCGCTCGCTACCAGGATCGAGCTGCCCATCAGCTCAACCAGCCGTCCGGAAATGGAAAGTCCCAATCCCGTACCGCCATACAGCCGCGTCGTATCGCTGTCCGCCTGCGTGAACTGCTCGAAGATCTTCTCCTGCTTCTCCTCGGGAATGCCGATCCCCGAATCGACCACCGAGAACCGGGTTATAAAATGACTACCGTTGTTCTCCACCATCTCCACCTTCAGCTTCACAAAGCCTTCATGCGTGAACTTGATGGCATTGCTGATCAGGTTGTTCAACACCTGCGACAGCCGGAAATTATCCCCCTTGACATAAAAGGGCATCCGGTCGTCATACTCCACGTCGAAGACTATATTCTTCTCCCTCGCCTTATAGCTGAAGGATTGATAAAGGCTTTGGGTCAGCTCCCGCAGGTTGAAATCGATCGCCGACAGCTCTATCTTCCCCGAATCCAGCTTGGTAAAGTCGAGGATATCGTTGATGATATGCAACAGGCTCTCGCCAGAGAATTGCAGCGTCCGCAGATCTTCCTGCTGATCCTCCCTCGGCTGGGACTGCAACAGAAGATGAGTGATCCCGATGACGGCGTTTAGTGGTGTCCTCAATTCATGGCTCATGACACTGAGAAATTGGGACTTGGCTTTTGCCGCTTGTTCCGCTTTCTCCTTCATCTGTACCAGCTCCTGCTCCCGCTGCCGCCGGCTCGAAATATCCCGGATAAAGGCGCTATAATAGGATTCGTTCTCATCGGCGATGGCCGTAACCGTCAATTCGATCGGGAACTCCTCCTTGTTCTTGCGCACCGCCGTCAGTTCATGCCGCTGATTTAACATCGGCGTTACGTCATGCTGCGGGAAGCCCGGGAATCCGTTCCAACGCGTATGATCGTAGGACAAGGGCAGGATCGTCTCCAACAGCGTCCGCCCCTTTACTTCCTTTTCGGTGTAGCCGAAGATCTCCATGGCGGCCTGGTTCCAGTGAATGATATGCCCGTAAGCGCCCGTGATGACGATCGCATCCAGCGCCGAGGAGATCACCCCGCTCAACAGGATCTCGTTCTTGCGCAAAAGACGCTGCGTGCGCTCGTTCTCTTTGATCTTCTGGTCAAGGGCAATGTTCAACTGCTCGGACTCAGCCAGTTTCTCCAGGAAGATCTGCTCTATCTGGGACTGGGTAAATATCCCCAAATGCTCCCGGTCGACGATCTCCTTCGGGACAAGGGTGATCATATACGGGAAGAACTCCAATTCCTTGTACTTGTTGGAAAAGGAGTCGTAGCTCTTTTCGAAGATCTTGCCCGCCAGCGGCTCGCCGTAATTATTGCCGATGAATTTGAAGACGTCGAAACTGAGGAATTGAAGCTTCCGGAAAGCTTCCGGGTCCCGCCGTTGCTTGTCCAGCTCCGCCAGTTCGCCGATCTTTCGCTCAAAATAGCCGTCGCCCGCACGACCAAACTTATCCCGGACGGCCGCCAGGAACGGCTGCAGGAAATGGATCGCCAGCGTATTCTTTTGTTCCGTCTCGGTGACAAAAAGGATGTTGAAAATGGAACTGTCCTGTAACAGAACGGGAAATCGCTGCCGGACCCTTTCCCGCAGCGACCTTCGGTTATATTGCCCCGATTCAAAAGAGGTGAGATACTTTTCGAACAGCAGGTAGGTATAGAACACCTCCTCCGTATCTTTCCCGGCCGCCTTCGAGCCTAGTTGGATCAACTGCTCGGCATTGGCAGGTACAGTGATACAGCCGATGAGAAATTCGAACAGGGCTTTGTATAAGGCAGACTCTTTATCTCCTCTCCGGGGAGATTTCGGCTTACTTCTACCCTTAAGAAGTTGTTTTAACATCAGGCGCCCTTGCTCGCTTTATAGATCGACCAGAAACCAAGACCTGATAACCCCCAGGTGACGATCAGGGCAACGAACCACGCAACCGATCCGCTGATCTGCCCAAGCAGGGTCTTGAAGATATTGATGCCGTAATAATGCTCGATCTGCATATGGAGGTGACCGACGGCCATCACCAGGAAGCCCCAGGCCATATACGTCATCCCCTTACCGAACTTGCCGCCCCGCAACGCGTAAGCAGTCAGAAAGGCAAAGAATACGGAGATGAACAAAAAGGGAAGCTCCATGACGCCGAACCAGTAGTTCGCGGAAGAACCATGGATGTCGGCAGCGGCATTGTTCACTTGCAGCAGGTCACAGTGCGATTGAGCATAAACGGTAGAAGAAGAAGTGAGGGTTCCTACGGTGATCAGAAGGAGTAATAAGGGTCGAAATTTTTTCATAAAATGGGATTTTGGACAATAAAATTCGAGCTTTCCCGTCTGGATAATGTCTGGCTCTCCCGTTGCCGGGACTTTTATATGTACATCGTACATATATTATTGTAGAAACGGGTAATGAACAAAAAAATTGCAGCCGACATGCAAAATTTCCGTACTGGTTTCGTTTTTGATGAAAGCTTGAACGCCAGCTTCTTGGCCGAACTGTTCGATGGCGATACGGTATACGCAGAAACCGTCTTTGAGGATTTCCTCCGCGACCTGCCCGTCTATTGGGACCGCGTGGAAGCGGCTTACGAGGCCAAAAACCTTCCCGTTTTGGGAACAAGCGTCCATACCTGCAAAACTTTGTTCGGTTATGTAGGATTTACCGATGTGCAGGACCTTTGTCAACAATTCGAGAACAAATGTTCCGTTAATACTGCGGAAGAATTGCGGTTGGACTATATCCGGCTGATACAGAGAAAAGAAAGAGCTCAACATATTATAGAAAAAGAATATGATCGGCTGAGAAAGTTCAACGAGACCTAATGCTTACCTCCTGCCCCACAATGGTTCATCCGGGTAGGGTTGTTTTTGTTTGATGGATTGTTTTTCGGATGCTATGAAGTTGTCTTGTATTATAGTAGAAGATATCCAGATCGCCGCGGATTTTCTTCGCAAGTTCTGTGAGAAGAGCGACCTGGTCGAGGTGAAGGGTCATTTCCTGAACGTAATGGATGCCCTTGAATTCCTCGACAGGGAAAAAGTGGATCTTCTCTTCCTCGACGTCGAAATGCCGGGAGCTACCGGTTTCGACCTGCTGGATCGCCTCACGTACTCCCCAAAGATCATACTTACCACCTCCAAGACCGAATACGCCTTCAACGCTTTTCAATATCATGTCGACGACTATCTGAAAAAGCCGTTCACCTTCAAGCGCTTCCAGGAAGCCATCGAAAAGCTCCAGCAGAAAGCCGCAGCCGCGGCTCCGACACCCGCTCCCGCACAACCGTCCATCGCCGCACCCGACACCGAATTTCTCTTCATAAAGGCCGAGGACAAGCTCATCAAACTCAAAAAGGATGATATCCTTTTCCTCGAAAGCATGCGCGACTATGTCAAGTTCGTCACCCAGGGAAAGAACTATATCACATACAGCACCCTCAAGAACATGGAGGAAAAACTCATCGGTCCCAACTTCCTGAAAGTGCACCGGTCGTATATAGTAAACATCACAAAGATCGACGATATTCGTGGCAACACCATCTACCTTCTTGGAAATCAAATTCCTATTGGCAAGGGACACAAGGACGAAGTAACCGCTCGCCTCAATATTCTCTAATTCGGAATAACTCTCGTTTTTTCAACATTTGTCCATCTTGCGGAACGCCGTTCTTTCGTCGGGAAAGCCGGGCTTTCGTCGGGCAAAAGCGATCCTTCATCGAATAAGTTTCACTTCTTTAACAATGTTTTACATCTTTGTATCAGCAAACGAGAACAATCCAATACCGACTGAGAAGAACCCCTCAATATCCGAAAACCAACATCCAAAGATCCTGAAGAACCAAGTATCCAAATCCTAAGAAACCCCGATCCTAAATCCTTGAGAACCGAAAGATCCTGATCCGAAGAACCACGAATCCAAATCCAAGAAGAACCGGCCCGTTTACAATCCGTATCCGAAAAGCCAAATGGCCAAACCTGAATCCAAACCGAAAAAAAGAACCGAATCCAACGTCCTGAAAAACTTAGAAGAATGCCAGGGTAGAACCCGGGAAAAACTTGAATCCGAATTCCCTCTTGAAGCCTGAAAAAGATCGTTGTTGGCCCTGACAAATTTTTGCAGCCGCCCCCCAACCGGGGGCGGCCTTTTTTTGCGACCCGCCACCGGCGGCCATCCTCACCCGGGAAACATCAATGTCGGAAATCCCTCCGTCGAGCAAACATGACCTTCGTCGTGCAAATCCTCCCCTCCGACGAAAAAACTTCCAAAGCCTCTCGTTCTTCCCCATCTTTGTATCAGCAAACGAAAACAATCCAAATCCAAATCCGATCCGAAAAACGAATAATCCAAACCCTAAAAACCAATCGGCCAACATCCTCAGAAAAACCAAAAGATCCAGGACTACGAAAACCCCTAAATCCAATCACTAAGAAGACCGTAGAAGATCCAATCCCTAAACCATGTTGTAGTGCAAAATCCAGGCTCCTAAAAAAACCGATCGTAGAACCCTGACAAAAAAATTGCCGCCGCGGTAGTACCGCGGCGGCTCTTCGTTTACGGTCGGCTGGTTGCGCAGCAACCAGCGCCCTAAAACCAAGGCCTCGCAATCCCCTCCCTGAAGGGCCACGGTATCGTCGCCAGAATAATGATCAATGCCACCAGGAACAACCAGAATCCTCTCTTAAACTTCACCCTATCCGGGATAGCCTTCTTCGCCACTCCCCGCCCGATCGTGATCAGCACGATCGCCACCAGCATCCCGAAAATATGCTCCACCGCATAGAACCGCGCCACCTTATCCTTCATCACCTCCCCAAAACCCAGGTTCTGAATATTCGCAAGCCCCCAGGGACCCGCCAGATACAGGTACAGACCCACCAGCAGCTGCGTATGCGCCGAGATCATCAGAAATAGCCCCGTCTTCCTGTCTCCCGCCCCAAAAGGCCGCCCCGAGCTCATCCCGGTGTAGCATTGGTAGATCACAACGATTTCCAAAATAAGGATCACCCATCGAATGAAACTATGCAGGTGTAACAGTCCGGTGTACATGTAGATAGATTTAAATTTTTTGCAAATGGGCCCAAAGCTACAACCGCCCTTCCTAAAACGGAAAAGAATTGTCAGTCGGCCATAGCTGGGAACGCTCGTCCCGAAATGGGAAGCATCTATAAGAAAACACCTATCTAATTGTATTGAAAACCAATCCCTTAACATTCAGGCATCTTTTTGGAACCCGGGGGACTGCCCCATTGATCCTTTATCCGTTAGAAAACATCCATTTTATGAAACCGACCCTTTCCGCACTAGTCTTTATCCTTCTTACCGGCGCCTCCCTTTCCTCGGCGGCCCAATCGCTCATCAGCGTCAATTTCAGCACAACCCTGAACAGCGGCTCAGTCTGCAGCAACTGTACCGTCAAGATCGCTTCGGGAGTAACCCTTACCCTTGACGGCACCGTCTCCTGTACTACCTGTACGTTCACCGGCGGGACGGTAATAGTAAAAGCAGGTTCCAATATAACCCTCAACGGCGTCGACTCGTTCAAGAATTCGCAGGTATTCATCAACCAATCGTTCAACCAGAACGGCAACATTTCGTTCTATGGCGATACCGTCGCGTTCAACGCATCGATGAACTTTAACAACGGCCGGACCAATATAGACAGCAGCAGGGTCTCCATCAATGCAGCCCTTACCCTGAAGAGCGGCACCCTTGACAAAGATTCGCTCCACGTCAATGCCAACCTGACCCTCAGCAATGCGATCGATACGTTTTCCAATAGCAATATCACCGTCGCCTCCGGCAAGCAGATCTCGACCAATACGACCAATTTCATCAACTCCGTTTTTGCCCTCAACGGTTCCTCTTCGATGTCCGTTAGCAACGGGATGACCTCCACTACCAGCAGCTATTACCTTTCGGGCACCTCCACCATCAGCTCCAGCGCCACTTCCCTGTCGGGCGACAACATCGTCATGAACGGGACCACCAACAGCTTCACGACAAGCAATGCCCTCTCGATGACCAATACGACGGTGATGATGAACAGCAGCACCAGCTCGGGCATGACCGGCAATTCATTGACCGCGGTAGGAGGCTCCGTCACCGGCAGCGGAAGCGCGTCCTTCGCTGTCAGCAATGCAGCCAACCTCACCAATACCCCGATCTCCCTCGATGGTTCCGGCTCCTCCTTCTCAGCCGGCTCCCTCACGGCCTCGGGCGGTTCACTGACGGCCACCAACGCATCTATAACGGTCAGCAATTCCGTGAACCTTACCAATACACCCGCCACAGTCACGAACGGAACCTTTTCCGGCGGCTCGACGACCATCACCGGCGGCTCCTTCACCGCCTCCGGCGCTACCGTCGGCCTTGGATCCCTGACGACTTCCGGTACCACTTTCACCGCAAGCAACACCACTACCACCGTTACCAATTCGGTGAGCATGACCAACACCACGACGAGCCTCACCAATGGCAGCTTCACAGGCAACTCCCTGACTACCTCTGGCGGATCGTTTACAACCTCGGGTACCGCCGTCACCAGCACCAATTCCATCACCCTTACCAATACATCGACGGCCCTCAGCGGCGGCAGCCTTAAAGGCAATGGCCTTTCGGTTTCCGGCGGCTCCTTCGGCCTGGCAAACACACCCGCCACGATCACCAACTCCGACGTTTTTACCAATACTACCCTCACGATGACCGGCACCTCCACTCTTAGCGGAAACGGCGGCAGCCTGACCGGAACGTCCATGTATATGACCGGAACGGCCTCCGTCTCGGTCACCAATGGCTTCAATCTCGATGGAAGCGCCTTATATCTCAACGGGAACAACTCGCTCTCCTCCGGCTCCATGAGCATCAGCAACGGCTCCTGGCTCCGCATCGGCGACGGTACCCTCGCCAATACCTCCCATGTCAACGTTTCCGGCGGGTTCAGCGTGGACAACGCCTCCAACCTCGGCATCGCCAATAACAATAACTACCTGTATATTCCCAATGGGCCCGGCTCCCTCAAGACCAATACCATCAGCTGCAATGGCGGCGGTACGCAGCACTCCTGCTCCACCGGCTATGTATATGGCTGCGGTACGATCAAGAACACCACAGGCGTGGGCTGTATCATCCTGGCAACCGCCAATATCGATCTTACGGCAACGCCCGCCGGTCCCGGCCAGGTGTCGATCGTCTTCGCCGACCAGGAGACCACCGCGGCCGACCACTACCTGGTCCAGCGCAACGCCGGCGACAAGCAATGGAATACGGTCGGTACCGTCAACGCCGGCAGCTATACAGGCGAATATCGCTATACCGACGCCAACGCCCCCGCCGGCTCTATAGAATACCGCATCGAAAGGATCGACCCCAACGGCAAGGTCCTCTACTCTCCCATCGCCGCGGTCGGCGTCGAAGCAAACAACAGCGCCATCAGTATCCACCCCAACCCGGCTACAGGCGGCATGTTCTATATCACTACCTCGTATACCGGCGAAATGGTCGTCAACGTCTTTACGATCACCGGCCAGCTCCTCTATCGCACGGAGGGCAAAGGCCAGACCCAATACGGCATCCATCTGCCCGCACAGGCGCAGGCCCTCGGCTCCGTCGTCGTACAGATCATCAGCCAGGCCGGCAACCGGACGTTTACGGTCCTTGTCAGGTAATCCTTACATTTGTTGCATGACGAAGACACTTGTATTCACCCTCACCGTAGCCCTCGCAGGCTGCTGTATAACGGCGTGTAACGATCATGGGGACAAAAAGCACGACGCCAGGGCAGCCCTGCATCGCCTGCCCTATGCACCGCTGACCGACAGCCTCGACCAGGCAAAGGGTGACGCCGCCGGAGTCTATTACCGGCGCGCCGAGCTGCTCGCCCACAACAATCTCCACGAGCTGGCCGTCGAAGACTTCCGGCACAGTTGGGAGCTCAGGCCCGACGAGACCACCGGGTTCCGTTATGCCGCTACCCTGGGTATCATCGGCCAGGCCGACCGGGCCATGCAGCTGCTAAAAGATTGTGAACGTCGCTTCCCCGACAACCCCGCCTTCCCCTCGATGCTCGGCGAGCTGTATCAGCAAGCCGGGAAGACCCGCGAGGCGATCGCCGTCTACGAGGGGATCCTCGCCAAAGACAGCGGCAACTTCGAGGCCTGGTATGAAAAAGGACTCCTGCTCGAAAAGGCCAAAGACACGGCCGGCGCGATCGTGGCCCTCGGAAATGCCTACCGGCTCCAGCCGACCAACACCTACGGACTCGAGCTCGCCCACATGTATGCCGAGAACCGTAACCCCGCCGCGCTGCCCATCTGCGACGAGATCCTCAAAAAGGACTCCACCCACGAAATGCTCGACCCCCTCTTTATAAAGGGCATCTTTTACTCGAATACGACCCAGTACAAAAAGGCCATCGTCCAATTCGACTCCTGTATCCGGCGGGACTGGAAATTCACCGATGCCTATCTCGAAAAAGGGATCGCCCTCTACGAACAAAAACAATATGACTCGGCCATGAACACCTTCCTCATGACCGTGAGGGTCTCCAATACCTACCCCGACGGTTACTACTGGGTTGGCCGCTGCTATGAAGCCACCGGCCGGAAAGATCAGGCGATCCTCTACTACCGCCAGGCCGTAGCCCTCGACAAAGACTTTACCGAGGCCGCCGACCGAATCAAAAAACTGCAATAAATCCCTATCTTTAACTCCAACAAATGCCCGCCAATGCCCATCATAGCGCCCTCTTTGCTGGCCTCGAATTTCCTCCGCCTCGAAGATGAATGCAAAATGCTCAACGAAAGCGATGCCGACTGGTACCACCTCGACGTCATGGACGGTAGATTTGTCCCCAATATCAGCTATGGCATGCCCATCATCGAACAGCTCCGGAAAATGACAAAAAAGATCTTCGATGTCCACCTCATGATCGAAGAGCCCGAGCGCTACGCAGAAGCGTTCAAAAAGGCCGGAGCCGACCGCCTCACCGTTCACATCGAAGCCTGCCGCCACCTCCATCGCAATCTCCAGCAGATCCACTCCCTGGGTATGAAGGCGGGTGTCGCCCTCAACCCCCACTCCCCCATCGAGCTGCTCACCGACGTCCTCCAGGACATCGACACCGTCCTGGTCATGAGCGTCAACCCCGGCTTCGGCGGCCAGGAGTTCATCCAACATACCTGCCAGAAGATCCGCAATCTCCGCCGCATGATCCACGACCGGGGCCTTCCCACCCTCATCGAGATCGACGGCGGCGTCACCGTCGAGAACGCCGCAATGATCGTCAAGTCCGGCGCCGACGTCCTCGTTGCCGGCAGCACCGTATTCCATTCCAAAGACCCAAAAGCCACCATCCACACACTTAAAAACATCGCCTGATCGTTCTTCTCCCAACGTAAACAAAATTGACTTGAGAATCGTCGTCGTTCTGGTCCTTCTCTCCCTGGCATGTCCATCACTTGCGCAAAAGAAGCCAACGGCCCTGCCTGCCCAGTCAGCCCCCCGGCGCCACGCGGCACACGTCTCCGGCAAGGTCCTCGACGAGAATGAAAACCCGCTCCCAGGCGTCTCCGTAACCATCCTCGGCCACACCACCGGCCTCACCACCACCGACTCCGGCACCTTCCGCATAAAGGTACCCGCCGAAAAAGCTTTCGCCCTCGTCTTCTCCTTCACCGGCCATAAACCCGAACAACGCAATTTCTTCCTGAGCGAGAACGAAGAGGAACATATCGTCGTCCGCCTCGAACGCGGCGGCAAAGCCCTTGAACAGGTCATCGTACAGGATCAGCGGGACCGCCAGGAAGCCGGCCTCATAAAGATCAATCCCAAGAACGCCATCAATATCCCCGCACCCGTCGGGGGCATCGAAAGTCTCCTCAAGATTTTCGTCGGCTCCAACAACGAGCTGACCTCCCAATATTCCGTCCGCGGCGGCAACTATGATGAGAACCTTACCTACATCAACGACTTCGAGGTCTTCCGGCCTTATCTCGTCAACAACGCCCAACAGGAAGGACTCAGCATCATCAACCCCGAGCTTACCCGCAGCGTGAATTTCTACACCGGCGGCTTCCAGGCGCGCTATGGCGACAAGATCTCCTCGGCGCTGGATATCCAATACCGTAAGCCAACCGCAAATGACGTAAGACTCGGTGGGTCTGCCTATTTAGGCCTTCTTGAACAAGGCCTCCACCTCGAAGGCGCCGCCGCCAACGACAAATTCACGTATCTCATCGGGTTCCGCAATCGCACCAACAGCAGCCTTCTCAGCAGCCAGGAGACCAAAGGCTCGTATGCGCCCGCCTCCTCCGACCTCCAGGCCCAGTTCACCTACCGGCTCACCCCCCGTACCGAGCTCGAACTCCTCGGCACACTCTCGCAGACCCGCTTCCATCTCATCCCCGAATCAAGCCAGCTCACCTCGTCCATCTTCTCGCCCTATTATACCGCTAATCTCGGCCTCGATATCTTCTTCGAAGGCCAGGAAAAGGACAACTATCAAACCGATCTCCTCGGCCTTTCCCTCACCCAGCAGCTAAACCCAAGGCTAAAACTCAAGTGGATGGCCTCGCGGTTCGAGGACAAGGAACAACAGAACTACGACATCACCGGCATCTACCTCTTCGGCGACCGAGACTTCGATAAATCCAGCTCCACCTTCGGACAGATCACCAACCCCCTCGGCGCCGGCGCCTACCAGAACTTCGCCCGCGACCGGCTCGATATCGCCGTCTGGAAAGCCACCCAGAAGCGACATCCCTCACGCATACAACGCTCCCTGCAGTCGGGCATCTCCGCCGACCGGCAGCTCGTCCAATCCCACCTCAACGAATGGCAATACCAGGACTCCGCCGGCTACTCCCTGCCCTATATCCCCGGCACCCCCGGCATCTCCAACGTCGTCATCGGCAACCAATCCCCCGATATCAACCGCACCACGGGTTATATCCAGGACAATCTTTTGTTCAGTGACTCCGCCCGCTTCACCCTGCAGGGCGGCGTACGATACAACTACAATGATCTAAACCATGAGTTCCTCATCTCGCCCCGTATCGGCGCAAGCTGGCGACCGCGAAGCGCCAAACGCGATATCATCTACCGCGCCTCGGTCGGCATCTACGACCAGCCGCCCTTCTTCCGCGAGATGCTGCGCCCCGACGGCTCGCTAAACACCGGGCTGAAGGCCCAGCGCAGCTGGCAGGTGACGGCCGGCTTCGACCAAAACTTCACTATCAACCAACGCCCCTTCCGCTTCACGACCGAGGCATACTACAAAGGCATGACCCGCGTCGATCCCTACGACATCAACAATGTCCACATCCAATATTTCGCCCTCAACGACGCAAAGGCCTACGCCACCGGTGTCGAATTCCGCCTCACCGGCGAGCTCGTAAAAGATGCCGAAAGCTACCTCAGCCTCGGCTTCATGCGGTCGATGGAAAAGATCGACACGTTCTACTATAAGTATACCCTCGACAGCCTCGGCCACCCACTCGACAGCGCAAAGAGGCAAATGGGTTGGGTCCGGCGGCCGAGCGACCGCCTCTTCAACCTCGGCCTCTTCCTGCAGGATTATCTCCCGACCAACAAGGGTCTCAAGGCTTACCTGAATTTCCTTTTCGGCAGCAACCTGCCCTTCAATATCCCGGGCAACCTGCAATACCGCAACGCCCTCACCATCGACCCCTATATCCGCATCGATATCGGCTTCAGCGCACTCCTCCTCGACAGCGAAAAAAGCAACCGCCGCTCCCACAACCCCTTCCGCAACTTCGAGAACATCTGGGCCACCCTCGAAGTATTCAATTTGATCGACCGCGCCAACACGATCTCTTACATGCTGATCAAAGATTTCAGCAACACCACCTACGCCATCCCCAACCGCCTCACCCCCCGGCTTCTGAATTTGAAGCTGGTAGGCCGCTTCTAGCGACCTGGCCGAAGGCCCATCATCGGCCCCGCCGGGCGCCTTTGGCGCCGGAACATCGCAGCCATCCAATACCGATTTTGCGAATTCCCGCAATAACTTTTTCGTCAAATCCGCAAATAATTTGCGTATATTTACGTAATAGTTCCCAAAAAAACCGCAATCTTCCCATCCCGGGAACCCATCCTGTGTCAAAAATTTCACAACACATTTACTGTCAATGTATTAATTTTTTGGCCGCAAATTGGCCTATTATATTGTAAATCGCGCACTATGAAGACGCTCATAAACATCCTTAACGCAGTCCTTACCCCTCTGACCTTTCAGAACGAACAGATGCCCGCATTGATCCCGGTGCGTGTTGTTACCAAGGTTCCGGCTCAACGCCAATAACGCCATCGGCGTTCCAACGCCCCAGCCACCCGTGACGATCGCATAAAAACCCCTAAACAAATCCAGAGGCTATGGTTATGGCAATTGAAATTTCGGTGTACCCGAATCCGTTTGATCATTATCTCATGCTCGAGATAACGTGTGAAGAGTCCCTTGACTGCATCATCCTGTTGGCCGATCTCCAGCATGGAAAGATCATCCGCATGTTAGGCGCCGGCCTCAAGACCGGCACCAACCGCGTCCCGCTTGACGATCTGCAAAATCTCTCCGCGGGCAACTACCAACTGGAGATAAAAACCGCCGCCGCCGAAGCCGTCTTCCGCACCAAACTGTTCAAACAGTCCGCCGAAGGCCCGGTGATCCATCTCAACTAAGAAGCTAACAACCCGTCGCTTTCTTTTCATTCATATGGTCTTGACCCCCCCAGAGGCGCAATTGCGCCTCTTTTTTCATTAGACTCGCACGTTTAGTGCCTCCGGTTTTTGCCTAAATTTGTCCCATGACCAAGCTCTCCGTCAACATCAACAAATTCGCCACTCTCCGCAACAGCCGCGGCGGCAACAACCCCGACGTCCTCAAAGCAGCCGTAGACGCCCAACTCTTTGGCGCCAATGGCGTCACCGTCCACCCCCGCCCCGACGAACGCCATATCCGCTACTCCGATGTCTATGCCATCAAACCCATCATCACCACCGAATTCAATATCGAAGGCAACTCGCAGGAACAGAAATTCGTTGACCTCGTCCTCGACGTAAAACCCACCCAGGTCACCCTCGTCCCCGATGCCCTGAACCAGATCACCTCCAACCACGGCTGGGACACCCTCCGCCACAGAGAGTACTTAAAGGACATCGTCGCCGTCTTTCAAAAAGCCGGCATCCGCGTCAGCCTCTTCGTCGACCCCATCCTCGCGATGGTCGAAGGCGCCGCCGAAACAGGGACCGATCGCATCGAACTCTATACCGAAGCCTACGCCCACGGCTACCACCAGGACCGCGAAGCCGCCATCGCCCCCTACCGCGAAGCCGCCATCCGCGCCCGCGAGCTCGGCCTCGGCCTCAACGCCGGCCATGACCTCGATCTCCAGAACCTTCACTATTTCGCACTCAACATCCCCGGCCTCGACGAGGTCTCCATCGGTCACGCCCTCATCTGCGACGCCCTCTACCTCGGCTACGAGAACGCCGTCCAGCTCTACAAACGCCAGCTCCAGCTCACGCCCCAATAATCGGATTCAACGCTTTCCCCCTTTTCTTCAACGCTTCCCAAAGGCCGGCGAAGCCGGCCTCTTTATATCCCTTCTATCCACCTCCGATGTAAATTCCCTTGCACCCAGTCGCCCCAAAGTCTATCTTCGGAATACAACTGTTCACAACATTCTTCACCTGCTAAACGCAACACCATGACCAAAGCCAAATTCCATGGCCTCCTGGCCCTGCTATGTCTTGCCACCACCCTTTCAACAAATGCGCAACTGACATCGCTCCCCAGCGGCGGAAATAAAAAAGCCGCCGTTACAGAGCGCATCGGTCTCACAGATGTAACCCTCACCTACGACCGCCCCGCCGTCAAAGGCCGCGAAGGCCAGATCTGGGGAAAGCTGGTCCCCGAAGGATACACCAACCAGGGCTTCGGCTCAAGCAAGGCCGCCCCCTGGCGGGCAGGCTCCAACGAGAATACCACCATCACCTTCACATCGGACGTAATGGTCGAAGGCAAACCCCTTCCCGCCGGCAAATACGGCTTCTTCATCGCCTACGGCCCAAGCGAATGCACGCTCATCTTCTCGCACAACTCCTCCTCCTGGGGCAGCTTCTTCTACGATCCGAAGGAAGATGCACTCCGCGTCACGGTAAAGCCGGTTCCTCTTAACAACGAAGTAGAAAGATTGCGGTATGAGTTCATCGACCAGACCGAGAACACCGCTACCATCGCCCTCGAATGGGAAAAGCTCAGCATCCCCTTCAAGGTGGAGGTCAATTATGTCGATCAACAGCTCGAAACCTTCCGCCGGGAACTGCGCAATACCCCTGGCTTCACCTACAACTCCTTCATGCAGGCCGCCCAGTTCTGCGCCACCCGCAAGGTCGACCTTGAGGAAGGTCTCACCTGGGCCGAAGCCGCCGTCAGCCTGCCCGGCATCGGCGACAAGAACTTCAATACGCTCTCCACAAAGGCAATGGTCCTCAACGCGCTTAATCGCAAGGACGAGGCCGACGCGATCATGAAAGAAGCCCTGCCCCTCGGCAAGGTCACCGACATCCACGGCTATGCCCGCTCGCTCGTAGCAGCGAAAAGGACCAAGGACGCCTTCGACGCCTTCCAGTTCAACTACAATAAACACCCGAATGAATTCACCACGAATATGGGCATGGCCCGCGGCTACTCCGCCATGGGGGACTATAAGAAAGCCCTCGACTACCTGAAGAAAGCCCAGGCCCAGGCCCCCGACGATTTAAATAAAAATAACATCGCAACGCTGCTTCCGAAACTCGAAAAAGGTCAAGACATAAACTAAAAAATAAACCCCGCTTGCGGCCCGGTAGGGCTGCCGTCCGAAGGACAGACATGGGCGCACGCGGGGTTCATTTTTTATCTTATCTTAATTACATCCCAGCAGCTCACACAGCTTTTGCTGCAATTCTACCCCTCGTAAATTCCGCCCCACGATCTTCCCCTTAGGGTCCACCAGCAAATTCTGCGGGATACTCTCAATATGATATTTGGCGGCAACGTCGTTATACCAGTACTTCAGATCACTCACCTGGGTCCAGGCCAGTCCATCCTCCTTGATCGCCTTGATCCAGGGCTCCTTGGCCCTATCGAGGCTGACGCCAAGCACCGTAAAGTTCTTATCCTTGAATTTCTTATAGGTCGCTACGACATTGGGATTCTCCATCCGGCACGGACCGCACCAGGAAGCCCAGAAATCGACCAACACATACTTCCCCTTGAAGGAAGAAAGCGTGACCGCATGACCCGCGGTGTCGTTCTGGGTAAAGTCGATCGCATCCGTTCCGATCGCCCCCACCAGCGCCTTGTCCAGCTGCTGACCGAGATACTGCGAATAATATCCCTTCTGCACATCCGCCGAAAGGGAATGCAACCGCCGTTGCTGCGCCATCACATCCTCGGTCAATTGATTGACCACGACGAGAACGAACGGCGAAACATAGGAATTGGGCCGCTTGCCGATATATTGATCCACCATTGCAAAGATGGAGTCCGTCAGCCGCTTGTAGATCTTGAACAAAGAATCCTTGTTGGCCCTGGCGGTAGCGGCACTAGATTCGCCCGCCGCATTCGCCTGGCTCATCACCCCATTCAACCGCGTGAAATACGGCGTAAACATCGCTTGAAAAGCCGCAAAATCATCATTGGTCGGCGATCCCGCCGTCCTTATCTGCGAAACATTGGTCACATCCCCGCTAATACTCATCTTATCGTTGCCCAGAAACACCGGCAACTTCTTCTTCGAGCTCGCAAAATTCACCTCGTATAGATTGGGCTCCGATACATGTCCCTTCAACACGAACTGTCCACCCTTGACCACCCCCGTTGCCACCGTATCCGTCGGATTGGAGGCATCGGTGATAAAAACCGCGGAACTCTCGGCCGCCCCCGTGACCTTGCCCTCGATCGTAAACCCCTGCTCCGCCGGCTTCTGCGCCAGCCCGAATACCGGCAACGCCATTAACACCCCAAAAAACAACTTCATATAGTTACTAATTTTTATGTCTTCCCTTCAAAACATTCGTTACATCCTGTAAGTTAAAGCCTTTTGCATTGAGTAGGATCAAATAATGGAACAAAAGGTCGGCCGCCTCACTAAGAAAAAGGGTATCGTCGTGGTCCTTCGCCTCGATCACCAACTCTACTGCCTCTTCCCCAACCTTTTGCGCGATCTTATTGATCCCCTTGCCAAATAGCCGGGCCACATAGGAGCTCTCGGCATCGCCGGCAAGCCGCCGCTGTTGGATGATCTCCTCTAAACAAACGAGAAAATCCTCGCGATGGTTCTTTTCATCCCAGCACGTATCAGCGCCCGTGTGACAGACCGGTCCCAACGGCTCGGCCTTGATCAGCAGGGTGTCCTGGTCACAATCCACGGCAATATGCTTGACCAGCAGGAAATTGCCGCTCTCCTCCCCCTTCGTCCAAAGCCGGCCCTTGCTCCGGCTGAAAAAGGTCACCTTCCCCTCCTGCTGCGTCTGATCCAATGCGGCCTGGTTCATATAACCCAGCATCAGCACCTTCTCGGTAAGATGATCCTGGATGACAGCCGGTACAAGCCCATCGGACGACTTCGAAAAATTGACGGTCATAAACTTTATTTTATACGATCCGCACGGGCACCCCGCGCTCCTGCAAATATCCTTTTAATTCAGGAATGGAGATCTCCTTAAAATGAAAAATGCTCGCCGCAAGCGCCGCATCCGCCTTCCCCTCCCCCAGCACCGTCACAAAATGATCCGGCACGCCACCACCACCGGACGCAATGACCGGCACCGGCAACGACGCCGCCAGCTGCCGCGTAATATCCAACGCAAACCCCTGTTTCGTGCCGTCGTTATTCATCGAGGTCAGCAGGATCTCACCCGCTCCCCGGTCCACCGCCTCCCGCGCCCAATCGACACACAACCTCTCCGTTTTCACCCTCCCGCCGTTCAGATACACATACCACCGCCCATCTTCCTCCATCCTTGTGTCGATCGCCGCCACCACGCACTGCGACCCGAACTCCTTAGCCAGCTCCGACACCAGCTCCGGCCGCCGGAAAGCAGAAGTATTCACCGAGATCTTATCGGCCCCGTTCTGCAACAACACCCGCACATCTTCTACGCTGCTGATGCCGCCGCCGACCGTAAACGGGATATTGATATGATGCGCGATCCGGTTCACCAGCTCGCTCAACGTCTTCCGCTTCTCGTTGGTAGCCGTAATATCCAAAAACACCAGCTCGTCCGCCCCCTCCCGCGCATACAACGCGCCCAGCTCCACCGGGTCGCCGGCGTCTCGGATGTTCTCGAAGTTCACCCCCTTGACCGTTCGCCCATCCTTGATATCCAGACAGGGTATGATTCGTTTTGTCAGCATAGCTCTTTCAAGGTTATCCTTCCTTCATAAATGGCTTTTCCGATGATGACGCCCTTACAACCCACCTCCTCCAGCCGCCGGACATCATCCATCCCACTCACCCCGCCGCTCGCGATAAAATGCAGCTCCGGGAATTTCTCAACGATATTTTTATAAAGGTCCAGCGCCGGCCCCTGCAACAATCCGTCTTTGCTCACATCCGTACAAAAGAGTTGCCGCACTCCTTTCTCCATATAATCCGCGATAAAATCATAGATCCACCGGTCCGTGGTCTCCAGCCAGCCGCTCACCGCGATCTTCTCATCCTTCACATCGGCGCCCAACAGGAACTTATCCGCTCCATAGGCCCGCAGCCAGCTCACAAACAACGGCCCATCCTTCACCGCGATACTGCCGACCGTTGCCATCGCGGCCCCGGAGTTGAAAACGATCTCCACATCCGCCTCCGTCTTGATACCGCCGCCAAAATCTATCACCAGGCCTGTCTTACCCGCCAGTGTCTCCAGCACCTTCCAGTTCTTCACCGCTCCCGCCTTCGCCCCATCCAGGTCCACAAGGTGCAGGCGCCGCAGCCCCGCGTCCTCGAACTGCCTGGCCACCTCCAGCGGCCGCTCGTTATACACCTTCTTTTGGTCATAGTCCCCTTGCGTCAGCCGGACGCACTTTCCATCAATAATATCTATCGCCGGTATGATCTCCATATCAAATCAAATCAATAAAATTTTGCAATATCCGTTCCCCCGCCTGCGCGGATTTCTCGGGGTGAAACTGCACCCCATAAAAATTATCCCGGTGCAGCGCTGAGCTATACGCCTGCCCGTACTCCGTCTTCCCGATCGTATGCGCTCCCAGCGCCGCATAATAGCCATGCACGAAATAACAATAGCTTTTCTCCGCGACGCCTTCGAACAGCGGTGTCCGCAGGTGATAAATAGTATTCCACCCGATCTGCGGCACCTTCAACCCACCCGCAGAAGAGAACTTCCGCACCCTCTCCTCGAAAATGCCCAGACAGTTCGTATCATTTTCCTCACTATAGCTGCACATCAGCTGCATCCCCAGACAGATCCCCAATACGGGCTGGCGAAGCCCCCGGATCACGGTATCCAATCCTCGTTCGCGCAGGTACTCCATCGCCGTGCTCGCCTCACCCACCCCGGGAAAGATCACCTTGTCCGCCGCCGTGATCTGTGCAGGATCATCGGTGACCACCGCTTCGCGACCAATGCGTTCCAATGCATACAGCACCGACTGGATATTCCCCGCGTTATATTTTATTATCACCAGCTTCATACGATACCCGATAAGAATTTTTTTGTGGCTGCCTTGATATCCGTCGCGCCATCCAGCGCCCGGATATACGCCGTCCCGATGATCGCTCCGTTGACGTACCGACTCGCGGCCTCGAACGTCGCCTTATCCCGGATACCAAACCCGACCAGCACGGGATTGTTCAGATTCATTCCCTTCAGCCGTGCAAAATAGGCCTCCTGCTCGCCCATATCCTTGTCCTTCCCCGTCGTCGAGGAGGAAGACACCGCATATAAGAACCCCGAGCTCAGCGAGTCCACTTTTCGGATCCGCTCCGGCGAGGTCTCCGGCGTCACCAGGAATACAAAGTCGAGTCCGTATCTGCGCATCACCGAGCCATATTCTGTTTCAAACTCGTAGATCGGCAGATCGGGCAAAATCAACCCATCCACGCCACAACGTGCCGCAGCCTCGCAAAACTTCTCAAACCCATATTGCAGCACCGGGTTCATATATCCCATCAACAGCACCGGCACCGTTACCGTCTGCCGCATCGTAGCCAGTTGCTCAAAAAGTCTCGCGATCGTCATCCCGTTCGATAACGCAACCGAGCTGCTGGCCTGGATCACCGGGCCATCCGCCAGGGGATCGCTATAGGGCATCCCCAGCTCGATCAGGTCCGCGCCGCCATCCTGCAGCGCCTGCATCACTTCCAACGTACTGTCCAGCCGGGGAAAACCCGCCGTACAATAGACATTCAGCACGCGCTCACGTTTTCGCTTAAACAATTCCGTTATTCTGCTCATAATGTTCCCTTTTCCATGACCCGCATATAAGTGGCCATATCTTTATCGCCCCGGCCGCTCAGGCAAAGCACCACCGTATCCCGTTCATTGAATTGCAGCTGGTCCAGCGCCGCCAGCGCATGCGCCGACTCCAGCGCGGGAATGATCCCCTCGAGCCGCGTCAGCTCGAACGCCGCCTGCACCGCTTCCTCATCCGTAGCGCTCAAAAAAGTCCCCCGCCCACTATCAAAAAGAAACGCATGCAAAGGCCCGATCCCCGGGTAATCCAATCCCGCCGAAATGCTGTGCGGCTCCACGACCTGGCCGTCTTCCGTCTGCATCACATAGCTCCGGCTACCGTGCAGGATACCCGGCTTACCCAATTGGGTGGTCGCCGCACTCATCCCGCTATGGATACCGTGCCCCGCAGCTTCCACCGCGATCAGCTCTACCTCGGGCTCTTCCAAAAAATGATAAAAGGTCCCCGCCGCATTACTGCCGCCGCCGACACAGGCAATGACATGCGTGGGCAGTTCGCTGCCGGTCTTTTCCTTCAGCTGCACCCGGATCTCCTCGCTGATCACACTCTGGAACCTCGCCACCATATCCGGGTAAGGATGCGGCCCGACGACACTCCCGATGATATAATGCGTGTCGACAGGATTGTTGATCCAGTCGCGGATGGCCTCATTGGTCGCATCCTTCAGGGTCTTGCTGCCGCTGGTCGCCGGAATGACCTTCGCCCCAAGCATCTTCATCCGCGCCACATTCGGCGCCTGCCGCTCGATATCCTTCTCGCCCATATACACGATGCACTCGATCCCCTTCAGGGCGCAGACAGTGGCCGTAGCCACCCCATGCTGCCCCGCACCCGTCTCCGCAATGATCCGCCGCTTTCCCAACCGCTGCGCCAGCAGGATCTGCCCGATCGTATTGTTGATCTTATGCGCCCCCGTATGATTGAGGTCTTCGCGCTTCAGGTAGATGGGCGCGTTATACTTCGCGCTAAGCCGCTCCGCCAGGTACAACGGCGAAGGCCGGCCGACGTAGTCCTTCAACAACCCCTGAAACTCCCGCTGGAAGGCTGCCTCATGCATGATCTCGAGATAGCGCTTCCGCAGCTCCTCCACGTTGGGATAAAGCATCTCCGGGATGAACGCCCCGCCGAATTTTCCGTAATATCCCCGCTCGTCCGGCGACTTGCTGACTCTTTCCTTTATCATGATCAATTCATTATTTATTCGTAGTCTTCACTCCATCGAGCATCGCCCGTACCTTCTTCAGATCCTTCACCCCGGGACTCGTCTCGAATTTACTGTTGATGTCAATGGCAAACAACTTCCTGGCTACCGGTTCCCGTTCAAAGGCCTTCAGCCGCTCTACATCCCCCGGTTCGATCCCGCCGCTCAAAAAGAAAAGCTTGTCGATATGCGCGGGCTTCAGCGTTTCCCAGTTGAATTTTTTTCCTGTCCCACCATACCCTACCCCCTCCGTGTCGAAAAGGAACATATCGCAGGCATCCTGGTAGGGCTTGATGATCCAATCCACCGGGTCGTTCTCGCCAAGCCGGAAGACCTTGATGACCGTGATGTAATTGGCCAGCTGCTCACAAAACCTCGGCGTCTCATCCCCATGCAGCTGGATCATGTCCAGCCCAAAGCTGTCCACCTGCTTCATTACTTCGTCGTAACTGGCGTTCACAAAGACGCCCACCTTTCCCAGCCTCAGCCTGGCTTTCTTCACCTGCTCGCCTGCCAGGTGACGCAGCACATAACGGGGGGATTTGGGATAGAAGATAAAACCGGCAAAGTCGACGCCCATGGCGTCCAGCTGCTTGACCTGGTCTATCTCGGTCATTCCACAGACTTTTACTCTCATCAACGCATTTTGAGTTGTTGAACAAACGCGGCAAAAGCAATCCCAGGATCTTGTTCTTTCATAAAGCGCTCCCCGATCAGGAACCCGTGGAAACCGGCATCCTTCATCTGCCAGATGGTCTCCACTTTGTCGATCCCGCTCTCGGCGATCAGCAATCTATTGTCCGGTATCCGGTCGATCAACCGGATACTCCGTTCGATATCCACCGTAAACGTCTTCAGGTCCCGGTTATTCACCCCCACGATCGGCGTGGCCCCACAGATATGTCCCAGTTCATCCTCCCCATGTATCTCCAGCAACGCCTCCAATCCCAGCGACCGGGCAAACTTCGCGAGCCGGCAAACCTCATCCCGCGACAGACAGGCGGCGATCAGCAAGATAACATCCGCCCCGATAGCCTTCGCCTCCACGATCTGGTATTCGTCCACGATAAAATCCTTCCGCAAAATGGGCACCGCATTCACCCGCGCCGCCATCAGGTCCTCGCTGCTGCCGCCAAAAGAAGGCCCGTCCGTCAGCACCGAAAGACAGGAAGCCCCCGCGGCTGCATACCCCGTCGTCACGGCTTCCACCGTCGACCGGTCATTGATCACCCCCTTCGAAGGGCTCCGCCGCTTGAACTCGGCAATGATCCCCGTCTTGCCCGCGTCCGTCAGGAAAGCCCGTAATGACAAAGGCTCCCGCTCAAAACCCGCCATCCGCTCCAGCTTCGCCACCGGCATCGCCGCCTTCCGTTCCGCCACTTCAACCCTCTTATATTCGATGATCCTATCTAAAATATTCTTCATTGCAATGAAATTAATTTCTCCAGGGCCCCATACGCCCTTCCACTTTCCAGACTCTCCACCGCCGCGGCATAGGCATCGTCATACTCCGCAAATCCGCCCGCGGAGTGAAGGGCCATCGCGGAATTGGCCAGCACCACCGCGGACTGCGCCCAGCTACCCTCGCCCTTCAGAATGCGCACGAACAGCTTCGCCGCCTCCTCCACCGTATTGCCGCCATAAATATCGGTAGCATTTACCATTCTCTTACCTAATTCTTCGGGCGTGGCGATCCGCTCCCCCGTATTCGTGATCACCTTGGTATCCCCCGTTAGCGAGATCTCATCGTACCCGTCAAGCCCGTGGATGATCGTAAACCGCTGGCCCCCCTGCTGCAACAGGTAATTGTAGATACGCGCCATCTCCAGGTTATACACGCCCACCAGCTGTGTCGCCGGGAAAGCAGGATTCACCATCGGCCCCAGCATATTGAAGAAGGTGCGGATACCCAGCGCCTTGCGGATCGGTCCCACCGTCTTCAACGCAGGGTGGAACAGCGGCGCATGCAAAAAACAGATCCCCGCCTCGTCGATCTCCTTCCGCAGCCGGCCTGGCTCACTTTTATGCTTGTACCCCAACTGCTCCATCACGTTGGACGCCCCGCTGATCGTCGAGGCCCCATAATTTCCATGCTTGGCCACCTTATGCCCCGTACCAGCCACGATAAAACAGGAGAGCGTCGAGATATTGAACGTATTCTTCCCATCCCCGCCCGTACCGACGATATCGATAGTCTCCTGCCCCTCCAGGTCCACCCGGATGCAAAGCTCGAGCAACGCATCCCGGAACCCCTGCAGCTCCTCGATCGTGACGCTACGCATAAGATAGACAGTAATAAAGGCCGCCAGCTCGCTGTCATTGAACTCTCCCCGGGCGATCCGCGTCAACACGTCTTTCGCCTGCTCGCGTGGCAGCGCCTTGTGCTCGAACAAAAACTGTAATATCTTTTTCATGTTTAAGCTTTTAACCAGTTCTTCACTATTTGTTCCCCCGCCGGCGTCAGCACACTCTCCGGGTGAAACTGAACCCCCTGCACATCCAGCCGTCTGTGCCGGAGCCCCATGATATAGTCATTCTCATCCCGCGCCGTCACCTCCAGCTCTCCCGGGAACCCTTCATCACTCACCACCCAGCTATGATACCGTCCCACCTCCAGCACCTCATCCATCCCCTCAAAAACCCCGGAACGATCCAACACCTTCACCGGCGTCGCCACCCCATGATAAACATTGCTCAGGTTGACGAGCTTCCCGCCAAAGGCCTCGCCGATCGCCTGGTGACCCAAACAAACCCCAAGGATCGATTTCGAGGCCGCATACTCCTTGATCAACGGTAACAACAGCCCCGCCTCGGATGGAATGCCCGGCCCCGGGGATAGAATGATCTTATCATAATCCTTCACCTTCTCCAGCGGAATAGCATCATTGCGCACCACATCCACCTTCTGTTGCAACAGCTTCTCGACAAGATGCACCAGGTTGTACGTAAAAGAATCGTAATTATCAAAAACAAGAATTCGTGCCGCCATAAAAATTTTTATAATGTCGCCGCATATCGGATAGCCGATTTCAATGCGCCAAGTTTATTATTCACCTCCTGTAATTCACTCTCAGGGTTGCTCGCCGCAACGATCCCCGCCCCCGCCTGGTACGTCAGGGTATTGTTCCGGCTCAGCAGGCTGCGGATCATGATGGCATGCACACAGCTGCCGTCAAAACCCATGAACCCGATACATCCGCCATAATAGCTCCTCGCCGTGGGCTCATACCCGTCGATCAGCTCCATCGCCTTGAATTTCGGTGCCCCACTCAGCGTCCCCGCAGGAAAGGTAGTCGCCAGCAATCCAAAAGGGTTGTACCCGCTCCTCAGCTTCCCCCTCACCTCGCTCACCAGGTGGATCACATGCGAGTAATATTGTACACTGCGATACTGCTCCACATGCACTTCGTCACAGTTACGGCTCAGATCGTTCCGCGCCAGGTCCACCAGCATGACATGCTCGGCATTCTCCTTGGCGTCCTTCAGCAACCGATCCGCCTCCCTTCTGTCGATGGCATCATCCCCGCTCCGCTTGAAGGTCCCGGCAATAGGATGGACAATGGCCTCGCCATTCTGCAATAATATCTGCGATTCGGGCGACGACCCCATCAGCTTGTAATCGCCATAATCGAAGAAGAACAGGTACGGCGAAGGATTGATATTCCGCAAGGCCCGGTAGACGTTGAACTCGTCCCCACGAAAACCCTGTTGGAACCGCCTGCTCAACACGATCTGAAATACATCCCCCCGGAGGCAGCTCCTGATCCCTTTCTGGACCATCTGCCGGTAATCTTCGTCCTTCATATTGGACATCTCTTCTCCCACCGCCTCAAAAGGGTACACCGGCACGTCCTTGCTGCGGATCAGCGACTCCACTACAGCCAGCTCCGATTCGACCCCCGCAATTACATTCTCACAAATGAACAGCTCATCCTTGAAATGATTGATCGCAATCACATACTGGTATAGCCGGTACCGCATCAACGGGATCGCCCCCTTTTCCCCCCGGTCCCTGAATTTTACCGTATCAAAGAACTGCACGGCATCGAACGTGGTATACCCGAACAACCCCTGCACCGCCCGCACCGGCTTCTCCACCGCCGGCTCGACCTCGAACCTGGCCATAAAATCCCAAAGCAGCTTAGGCGTCGCACTAAAATCACCCAGCGGCTGCCGCTCCGGCGACTGCCCCGGCAGCTTGAACTCGATGCTCTTCTTGTCCGTGATCTCGATCCCGCCGATGGCGTTGATACAAATGAAGGAATAGCTGTTGTCCGCCGCGTGATAATCCGTGCTTTCCAGCAGGATCGTATCACGGAACCGGTCTCGCAGCCGCAGGTAGATACCCACCGGCGTATAGATGTCCGAAAGCAGCTTCTTACAATGGGTCTTGATGACGATTTTTTTCATAATGCTCAAAAAAAGAAAAGGCCCCGAAACTCGGGGCCCAAATATGGTAATACTATAGTAATAGCCTTACTTGCCCCACATGAGACTCGTATGCCACCACCAATTGATATTGTAGTTAATCTTCATTGCACAGCAAATATGGCAGCTAAAAACGATTTCGCCAAATTTTTTTATTTTTAGACATGGACACTCCTAAACCTCAACGCCTTCTCTCTCTCGATTTCATGCGCGGCCTCATCATGGTCCTCTTGGCTCTTGAAGCCGCAGGCCTCTATGAACATCTGATAAAAGACACCGAAAACGGCCCGCTAGGCCCATTCTTCATCCAATTCACCCACCACCCCTGGCACGGCCTCCGCGCCTGGGACCTCGTACAACCCGCATTCATGTTCATGGCCGGCGCCGCCATGGCCTTCTCGCTCCACCGCCAGCAACAACAGGGGTATAGCTGGAACCACTCCTTCAAAAAGGCGCTGAAACGCTCCGGCTGGCTCTTCTTCTGGGGCGTCCTCGACTACGCCGTTCGCCCCGGCGGACTCTCCTTCGAACTCTGGGACGTCCTCACGCAGCTTTCCTTCACAACACTAATAGCCTTTCTCATCTTCCGCTGGTCAACCACCGCCCAGATCGCTTTCTGTGCCGGCCTGCTGCTGCTCACCGAGGTCCTGTATCGGTTCACCCATATCCCCGGATTCGACCAGCCCTTTACCGACCAGCACAACTTCGGCAACTACGTCGATCTCCTGCTGATGAACAAGATCAACAAAGGCGGCTGGGTGGCCATCAACTGCATCCCGACCGCAGTCCATACCATCGCCGGCGCCCTGGCAGGTAAACTCCTGCTCGGCCCCTCCGCAAAAAAAGTCCAGGCCCTTCTCGGCTGGGGCATCGCCATGCTGATCCTCGGCTACGGCATCGACTCCATCGGGATCACCCCGATCATCAAACGCATCGCCACCTCCAGCTTCACCATCGTCTCCCTCGGCTGGTGCCTGCTGGTGCTCGCGGCCTGCTATTGGTGGATAGACATCCGGGATCATAAACGGCGGCTGCTGTTCTTTACCGTCATCGGCATGAACTCCCTCTTCATCTATCTTTTCTTTGAAATAGTGGGCGATCGCTGGTTCACCGGCTATGTCGGCGCCGTTACCAACGGCCTGATGGGCGTCATTCACATTCCCATCCCCGTCGCCGCGATCATCACCTCGCTCTGCGTCTTCGGACTCGAATGGGGCCTCTGCTATTTCCTGTACAAGAAGAAAATATTCTTCAAACTATAGCGCCGCCCCGACCGCCTAAAGGACCCCCTTCGTACTCGGCAGGGACATCCCCAGCGGATCCCGCCGCACCGCCATGCGTATCGCCTTCGCAAAGGCCTTGAAAATAGCCTCGATCTTATGATGTTCATTTTCGCCCCGGCAGGCAACATTCAGATTGCACCGCGCCGCATCCGAGAAGGATTTAAAGAAATGGAAGAACATCTCCGTCGGCATTTCCCCGATCCGCTCCCGCCGGAACTCGGCATTCCACACGATCCACGGCCGGCCGCCAAAATCGATCAACACCTGTGCCTCGGCCTCATCCATCGGCAAGGCAAACCCATACCGCTCCATCCCCCGCTTGTCGGCCAACGCCTTCGCAAAGGCCTCCCCCAACGCAATACCCGTATCCTCGATCGTATGATGCTCGTCGATATGCAGGTCGCCGTCGGCCCGGATCGTCAGGTCCATCTTGCCATGCCGGGCGATCTGCTCGAGCATGTGATCGAAAAATCCCAGCCCGGTAAACATCGCCGCCTTCCCGCTCCCGTCGACGTTCAGATCGATCTTGATCCGCGTCTCGTTGGTATTCCGTTCATGTACGACACGCCGTAACCCCAGCTTCAAAAACTCATAGATCTTACTCCATTCCGAAGTCTCGAGCGCGATCGCGGCCGATAAATCCCCCCGGGAATCGCTCACCTCCGCCCCGCCAAGATCGGGATCGTTGTTCAGCCAGATGGCCTTACAGCCAAGGTTCTTCGCCAGCTGCACATCCGTGATCCGGTCGCCGATGACAAAGGAATGGGCGAGATCATACTCCGGATTCCCGATGTACTTCGTCAGCATCCCCGTCCCCGGCTTCCGCGTCGGCGCCTGCTCCAAGGCAAAGGTTTTGTCGATATACACCGCGGAAAAGGTGATACCTTCCCCCTCCAATGCCTTGATCACAAAATTCTGCACCGGCCAGAAGGTATCCTCCGGAAAGCTCTTCGTACCCAATCCGTCCTGGTTGGTCACCATCAATAATTCATAGTCGAACTCCCGGGCGATCCGCCCCATATATTCAAACATCCCCGGATAGAATTCCAGCTTCCCGAACGAATCGATCTGGTAGCTCGGCGGCGCCTCCTTGATCAAAGTGCCGTCGCGGTCGATAAATAAGATCCTCCTCATTACAAATGTTTCAGTTAGTCGTTTATTGCGCCGGCGGTTTAGTCGTCGCTCTCACCGTCTTCACCTGCGCCGCCGTTACCGCGCTCGCCTTATTCCCAAAGCTGTTCCGCACGTACGTCAGCACATCGGCGATCTGTTGGTCCGTCAGATCGGGATGCGGCGCCATCACGCCATTATAGTCCTCCCCTCCGATCTCCACCCCCTGCATCCCGTTCAACACGATCTTGACCAGGGCCGCCTTGTCACCCAACACCTGCTTGGTCTTGACCAACGGCGGGTTCATCCCCTGAACCCCAAGGCCATCTACCTGGTGACAGGCCAGGCATTGCTCGAGATAAACCTGCTTACCCCTCGTCATCTGCGCTGCCGATGGCCCTTGGGCCGGCTTGCCGGCCTGCGACATCAAAGCCGTGGCCAGAACGAAGAGCCCCCCGCCCAGCGCGAATAGAATTCTGAATCTGCGCATATTACTATTTATTGTAAGAAATTTTCCAGATCACCCCCTTCGTATCATCGGTCACATAAAGCGCCCCATCCGGCCCCTGCGCCAGCCCGCACGGACGATAATCCGCCCGGCCCGAAGCGGTCTTGTCCGCCCCACCGGAGAAATTGTCGGCAAAGACCTCCCAGTTCCCACTGGGCTTGCCATCCTTGAATGGAACAAAGACCACAAAGAACCCCGCCTGCGGCTCTGGCGCCCGGTTCCACGATCCATGGAAGGCGACAAAGGCGCCGTTCTTATACTTCTCGGGGAACTGGCTGCCCGTGTAGAACAACAGTCCGTCGGGAGCAAGATGACCGGGGAACGCTACGACCGGGTCCTGGAATTCCTTCTCCGGACCCTTCTTCCCATCCCCGCCATATTCAGGCGCAAGGACCTGCTTATGCTGGATCTGGTCGTAAAAGATATAAGGCCAGCCGCAATTGGAACCCTTATGCAGCTCATACATACACTCGGCCGGCAACTCGGCGCTTTGTTTGTTATTAAAGAGTTTCGGCCAGTTGTCGCTCAGCTGGTCACGCCCATGCTGCATTACAAAAAGACTGTTTGTCTGGGTATTCCAGTCCAGCCCGACCACATTCCGTAATCCCGACGCATAATGCGTACCCGTGCCATAGGTCTGATCGGGCTTATCGGCCCTGAACTGCCAGATCCCTCCCGCGGAATCAAGAATGGGACAGGGCATCCGGCCGGGGGATTCCCTGGAGCGGTCCTGCATCTGGCAGGAATTCGCATAGGCGCCTACGTTGACATAAATGTTACCGCTATTGTCAAGGGCGATGGATTTCGAGTTGTGCTGGTGACGGTCGAGCAGACCCGTGACGATCTTTTCGGGTTTATCGGGGTTGACGACATTGTTCGAACCATCCAGCTTGTACCGGTACACATCCGTATTCGAGGAAGCATACAAATAGCCGTCTTTGAGGACCATTCCCGTACCCACGTAGCCTCCAAAACCGGTGACCTTATCGGGCTTGCCGTCGCCGTTCGTATCCTCGAGCCGGTAGATCCCCTTGCCGTCTTTCAACCGTTCCAACTTCACAAAGATCACCCCGTTGGGAGCTACCGCCAGGTGACGGGTCTTTCCGAAACTGTCTACCACCGCCATAGCCTTGAAACCCTCCGGCAGCTTGAGCTGCCCAAAAGAAACCAAACCCGCAAGGCAGAACGCCGTTGCAAACGATAAAGTCTTGATTGCTGATCTCATAGTTGATTTGATTAACAGGCTGTAATTTAAAAGAAAAATGCACCGGAGCCATCACTAATTTTTACCTTAGACCTGCAATTGTTTAAGCGATTTTAGCAACTCCGCATTCTCCCCCTCCGTTCCCACCGTGATCCGCAGACACCCCTCGCAAAGCTCGACCTTGCTGCGATCGCGAACCACTATACCCGCCTGCAGCAAATGCTCATACGCGCCCCGCGGATCATCCACCTTCACCAACAGGAAATTCGCATCGCTCGGATACACCTGCCGTACCACCGGCAACTCCGCCAGGTCATGACTCAGTTGCTCCCGCATCGTCACCAGGCTGCGGATCATATCGTTCACCTGCCCCACCTCCTCGAGCGCCTTCAGCGCCAGTTCCTGCGTAGCCTGGCTGATATTATAGGGCGGCTTCACCTTATTGTAAATATCGATAATAGCTTCGGATGCAAAGGCCATACCCAGACGCAATCCTGCCAGCCCCCAGGCCTTGCTCATCGTCTGCAGCACGACGAGGTTGGGGTAGTCGCTCAACTCCTGGATAAAGGACTTGTGCCGCGAGAAATTGATATAAGCCTCGTCGATCACCACCAATCCCGGGAAATTGTTCAGGACGACCTCGATGTCCTGCCGGTTGATGGAATTGGCCGTCGGATTGTTGGGACTGCAGATCCAGATGATCTTCGTATGCTCATCCACCAGGTTCTCGAGATGCACAAGGTCCAGTTGAAAATCGTCCAGCAACACAGCCCGCCGAACCTCCACATCGTTGATATGCGCACTCACCTCATACATACCGTAGGTGGGCGGGTTGATGATCACATTGTCCTTCCCCGGCACACAAAAAGCCCGGTATAACAGGTCGATGCACTCATCGCTCCCATTGCCCAAAAAGATATGCTGCGGTGGGATCCCCTTTATCTTGCCGATCGCCTCTTTGACTTTCCATTGATGCGGATCGGGATACCGGTTATACCACCTCGTCAGCGGCGACCCAAGACTGTTCTCATTGGCGTCGATAAAGACCCTCGCCTCTCCCTTGAATTCATCCCGTGCCGAAGAATAAGGCACCAATTGCCGGATGTTGTCGCGTAATAGTTTATCTAAATTGAACATAGTCTGATTATTAGTCTCATTGCGCAAGCCGGACGGTCACCGCCCGCGCATGCGCCTCCAATCCCTCGGCCGATGCCATCGACGTAACCGTCTCCGCAATTGCCTCTAATCCCCCGCGGCTCAACTGCTGAAAAGTGATCTTCTTCACAAAGCTATCCAGGCTCACACCACTAAAGGCCCGCGCCGCTCCATTCGTCGGTAACACATGGTTCGTCCCACTCGCATAGTCACCCACACTCTCCGGCGAATAATTCCCAAGGAACACCGACCCCGCATTGATCACACTCCCGGCCAGCCGATCCGCGTCCTCACAAGACAGGATCAAATGCTCCGGCGCATACTCATTCAGCAATTCCATCGCCTGCCCGCTATCCTTCACAACAAAAGCCCGGCTGTTCACCAACGCTTTCCGCGCGATTTCCGCCCTCGGCAACAACGCCACCTGCCGCTCCACTTCCTCCATCACCCGCTCCACAAAAGAGCCCGAAGAGCTCACCAACACCACCTGGCTGTCCACCCCATGCTCCGCCTGCGACAACAGGTCAGCCGCAACAAACGCAGCCGAAGCCGTCTCATCCGCATACACAGCTACTTCACTAGGTCCCGCCGGCATATCGATCGCGATCCCCTCACGTTGCACCAATTGCTTCGCACAGGTGACATATTGATTGCCCGGTCCAAAAATTTTGTAAACCGCCGGAATGGATTCGGTCCCATACGCCATCGCCGCAATGGCCTGTACACCGCCCACCCGGAACACCCGTATCCCCCCGATCAGCTCCGCGGCATACAACAGCGCGGGATGCAGCCGCCCCTGCGCATCCGGCGGCGAACAAAGGACCGTCTCCCGGCAACCAGCGATCCGCGCGGGAATGGCCAGCATCAACAACGTCGAGAACAACGGCGCCGTACCCCCGGGTATATAAAGCCCGACCTTTTCGATCGCCACCGAACGCCGCCAGCATCGAACCCCCGGCATCGTCTCCACAATCTCTTCCGCCGGCACCTGCCGCCGGTGGAACGCCTCGATATTGGCCGCCGCCATCCGGATCGCCACCCGAAGCTCATCGTCCACCCCCGCCGCACCCGCCGCGATCTCCGCGGCGCTAAGCTCCATCCGCTCCGGCGCCACCTTATCGAATTGCAGCGAGAACTTCCGCACCGCCGCATCCCCCGCGGTCCGCACCTCGGCCAAGATCGCCCCTACCGTTGCCTCCAGCCTCGAAACATCGATCACCGGCCGCTTCAGCAGCTCCCGCGCCCCGGCAACAGAACCCCCGCTTATATTGGTAATTTTCATATCACCATTTTTTCGATCGGTACAACCAGGATGCCCTGCGCACCCGCATCCTTCAATCGCTCGATAATATCCCAGAAATCATTTTCGCTAAGCACGCTGTGCACGCTGCTCCAGCCTTCCTCCGCCAATGGCAGCACGGTCGGGCTTTTCATCCCCGGCAACAACTGGATAATTTCCTGCAGCCGGTCATTGGGCGCATTCAACAGGACATACTTATTGTTCCTCGCCTTCTTCACCGCCCGGATGCGGAACAGGAACTTCTCCAGCAACTGCTGCTGCGCCTCGCCGAGCCGCTCATTACGGATCAGCACCGCCTGGCTCTTCAGCACCGTCTCCACCTCCTTCAGCCCGTTCATGAACAGGGTGCTGCCACTGCTCACCAGGTCGACGATCGCATCCGCCAACCCGATCCCCGGGGCGATCTCCACCGATCCGCTGATCTCCTGTATCTCCGCCTGCACGCCGTTCTTGTCAAGCCACTGCTGCACCAGTCCGGGATAGCTCGTCGCGATCCGCTTTCCCCCCAGGAAACCCACCCCCTCATAATGATCGGCCCTGCCGATGGCCACCGCCAGCCGGCACTTCCCAAACCCCAGCTGCTCGACGATCTCCGCCCGCTTGTTCTTCTCATAGAAGACATTCTCCCCCACAATACCGACATCGGCCACCGCATCCTCCACATACTGCGGGATATCGTCATCCCGCAGAAAATAGATCTCCATTGGGAAATTGTCACACTCGGCCTTGAGCTTATTGACCCCGTTCTTCAGGTCAATTCCGCAGTCTTTCAACAGTTTGACACTGTCGTCATACAGCCTGCCGGACTTCTGGATCGCGATTTTCAGCTTAGTCATAAAAAAAAGAGGGCTTACCTCTCGGTAAGCCCTTTACTGGTTTTATATGTTTAGACAAAACATCACCGGCCTACCTCATGGTAAGAAAAAATGGTGGTGGTGATGATGTCTGTTAATATTCATTGCGGCCCAAAATTAACGGCGAAAACCCAATGTCCAAAATTTATTTTTGCGATGCCGCCGGCGACGGCGGCGATTGCCTCAGCGCCTTCTCCGCATGCCGGTACTGAATAAAATAATAAATAGCAAGGATCAGAAAGATCTTCGCCAGCACAAAAACCGCTATGAACAACGTCCGCCAGATCTTATGCACCCGGATATGATGGGAAGTCTCCGTCGCCGCAACAAACTCGGTCCGGCCCCCACGGGTTCCCCCTTGCCGGGGATCGGAGATAGCCGGCAATTCCCGAAGCCGGTCCTCGATCCGCTTGCGGACCTCCGCCGGCGGCGGCACCTCGTTATCGATCGAGAATAGCTCGAGATGATATTCAAAATCCCGCAACGCCTCCTTCAATTCGGGGTAATGCGGCAGTAGCTGCTCGAATTCCTCTACTTCGCGCTGCGTGGCCAAACCCAAGGCATAACTCTCGACGATGCCGCTCTGAAGATATAATTCGATATTCACCCCAAGTTTTTTCTGATCATTCCAAGACACTCCCGAAGCAATTGGCTGACATAAGCGAGATCTTTGCCGCATTGCCGCGCCAGCTCCTCCTTGCTTTTCCCATAAAGGAACAGCTCGCGGAACACCCATTGATGCTCGGGCGGCGCGTCCTCCAGCAACGAAAAATACGAGACTGTCGTCCCGGGGCCCCTGCCCAAAATGGCCCCGGCCGCCGTCCCCATCCCCTTGCTTCGGAGATGCTCCAGGATCATCTTCCGCGACTCGACCTGCAGCCAGCAATAAACGCTGAGCGACGAATCGAAAGCCTCCTGCAACTGAGGCGCCAGACGGGAGAAAATATCCACCAACAGCGCCCCGGCCTCCGTTTTATCCGGCACGAACTGCAGGACATAGCTGTACAGCATCCCGCCATACCGCGAATACACCATTTCAAGACTTCTCGCCGCTAAAAGCTCGCCCCTGAGAAGGTCCTTCGTGATCGTTCTCTCCAAAATGCCCGGTTTTACTACTAAATTAAACAATTTAATAATAAAACCCCCGCCAGACCCACCACCGAAACGATGGTTTCCATCACCGACCAGCTCCGGATCGTATCCTTTATCGATAGGTTGAAGTATTCCTTGAACATCCAAAAACCACCATCGTTGACATGCGAGAAGAGCAGACTCCCGGCCCCGATAGACAGGACCATCAGGTTGGGATCAACATGCAACCTCGTCATCAACGGCAGGATGATCCCCGCCGCGGTCAGACCCGCCACCGTAGCCGATCCCAGGCAGACCCGGATGATGGCCGCGATCAGCCAACCAAGCACCAGCGGATGTACCGGCCATTCCTGCAGGATGGCCGCGATCTCCTTGCTGACCCCGCTGGCGGAGAACACTTCCTTCAAGGCTCCCGCACCCGCAATGATCAGCAGGATCATCCCGATATCCTTTACCGCCCCTTCATAGATCCTCATCACGGCTGTCAGCTTCATCCCCCGGCGAACGCCCAGCAACCACGTCGCCAGCCCAACCGCCAGCAACAGGATCACCGAAGCATCGTTGAAAAAGCTCAACACCGCCTGCCCACCCGCTGACAGGCCCGCCTTCTGAGAAAGCACGGTCGTCAGCATCAACAAGGCCACCGGTAACAGGGCGCAAAGCAGGCTATTCCCCATCCCCGGCAACTGATCCTCCGGCTTCTCCGCCGCTACCAACCCCGCCAGCGGCCGGGCCACGATATGTTTCAACGTCCGCGAGTAAAACAACCCCGCCACGATGATCGCCGGCACGGCGATCACCATCCCAAACATCAGGGTCTTTCCCATATTGGCATGAAACATTCCCACCAACGCCGAAGGCGCCGGATGCGGCGGCAGAAATCCATGCGTCACCGACAACGATGCCAGCATCGGCAACCCGATGTAGATCGCGGGGAGCTTGTACTTATACACGACCGAAAAGATCAACGGCACCATCAGCACGAACCCGACATTGTAGAACAGCGGGATGCCGATAATAAAACCCGTCACCATCAACGCCCACTGGATATACTTCTCGCCAAACGCATTCATCATCGTCGTGGCGATCCGCTGCGCGGCGCCGCTCTCCGCCACGATCTTCCCCAGCATGGCGCCCAGCACGATGACGATCGCCAACTGACCCAGCGTATCCCCGATCCCCTTGTAGACCGCACCCGTGATCTTGTCGAACGGAATACCCAACAGCAAGCCGGTAAGAATAGCTACAACCAGAAAACTTAAAAAGGCGTTGATCTTCCCCCATGAAATAAGCACCACCAACAGGAGAATGCCAAAAAGAACAAGCAGTAAATGCATAAGCAGTAGTTAATGACTATCCCGGCTCACCTCCGAGCCCGAACCGCCGCGCAGAAAATCCAGGTCGGCCCCCTCATGGGCCTGTAATACATGTTTGTGATAAAGTTGTACATACCCCCGCGCCGTCCCCGGCACTGCAGGTGCCTTCCATCCACGACGCCGCCGCTCCAGCTCCGCGTCGCTGACATCGAGATGCAGCCGCCTGCCCTCCACATCCAGCTCGATCCAATCCCCATTCTCCACCAACGCCAGCACCCCCCCGATAGCGGACTCCGGCGAAACATGCAACGCCACGGTCCCATACGCGGTCCCGCTCATTCGCCCGTCCGAGATACGAACCATATCCGTCACTCCCTGCTCGAGCAATTTCTTCGGCAGCGCCATATTGCCCACCTCCGGCATCCCCGGATACCCCACCGGCCCGACATTCTTTAATACCATGACCGAAGTGGCGTCTATCTCGAGGGCAGGATCGTCGATCCTTCGATGATAGTCCTCGATATTTTCGAACACGACGGCTCTCCCCCGGTGCTGCATCAGCGCCGGCGTGGCCGCCGAGGGCTTGATCACCGCGCCGTTGACCGCAAGGTTCCCGCGAACCACAGCGATCCCCGCATGATCGATCAGCGGCTCATCATATGCCGCGATCACCTCCCGGTTATAACAGGTCTCCCGTCCCTTCACATTCTCCCCGTGCGTCCGGCCATTCACCGTCAAAGCGCCCATATCCAATTGTTCCCGTAGCTCGTTCAATATCACCGGCAATCCCCCCGCATAATAGAAATCCTCCATGAGGAACTTGCCCGATGGCATCAGGTTCAACAACAAAGGAACGCCGCTGCCCAGCCGGTCAAAGTCCGCCAGTTCCAGTGGCACCCCGATACGGCCCGCAATTGCCGTGAGATGGATGATCAGATTCGTACTTCCCCCAACGGCGGCATTCACCTTGATAGCATTCTCAAAGGCCGTCCGGGTCAATATCTTGCTTAACCGCAGATCCTCCTTCACCATCTCCACGATCCGCCGTCCCGACAAATGGGCCAGCACCTTCTTCCGGCTGTCCACGGCAGGGATCGCCGCCGCCCCCGGCAGGGTCAACCCCAGCGATTCGACCATGCACGCCATCGTCGACGCCGTGCCCATCGTCATACAATGCCCCGCACTGCGCGACATACAGCTCTCCGCATAAAGGTAATCGGCGTCCGAAAGCTCTCCCCGCTTCCGCTCTTCGTCGAACTTCCAGACATGGGTACCCGATCCGATATCTTTCCCCCGGAATTTCCCATTCAACATCGGCCCCCCCGGTACGACCAGCGTCGGCAGATCGACACTCGCAGCGCCCATCAGGGTCGACGGCGTGGTTTTATCACAACCGGTCAGCAACACGACCCCGTCGATCGGGTTACCCCGGATCGATTCTTCGGCATCCATGCTCGCGAGGTTACGGAACAGCATGGCCGTCGGCTTGAGCAAGGTCTCCCCAAGCGACATCACGGGAAACTCCAATGGAAATCCACCGGCCTCGTAGACGCCGCGCTTGACCACCTCGGCAATATCCCGTAAATGTGCGTTGCAGGGAGTAAGTTCAGACCAGGTATTGCAAATGCCGATCACCGGCCGGCCATCGAACAGGTCTTCGGGAAACCCCTGGTTCTTCATCCAGCTCCGGTAGATAAAGCCCATCTTATCGGTTTTCCCAAACCAATTCCGGCTTCTGAGTTCTTTCATGAGATAAATATACCCAAACCGGACGAAATGCAATTCAGCAGATCAATTATCCGCTTTCATATACTGTTTGTAACTGTCGTTGATGTAAACAAGGATGTCCACATTCGCTGCCTTCCGGCAGTAATCATAGGAAGGCCGGTATCTCCGCATGAAATCGACCAGGGAATCACCCTTCAGCTTCGTGATCTTGGTGACATATTCTTTGTTGTAACGGCTGTCGACATAATAGTCTTCTTCCTCTTTTTCCAGCCGTTTCGACAGCTTGATCCGCTGCTTGGCCGCGGACGAGGTATTGCGGAAGATGTTCAACGTTACCCCTACCCCATCGGCTCCCTGGCGATCCTTAGCCACATGCGGCGTATTCTCATGCTCATAGACCCAGGCATATTCCTTCCGGCGATCCATCGAATCAAGTTGATAGTTGCTGAATTCCCCCACCCGGATGGCCTTCAGGGTCTGCGCCCGTACATCGAGGTACACGGGGTAGGCCGCCGTCAGCATCGACGCCGTGATCGTGATCGTATCCGCCATATATCCCACCGACGAAAAGGAAACATGATCCCCGGGCGCAACCTGGATGCGGTAACTGCCGTCCTCTTCGGACAGATCATACCGTTGCTGGGTAATATTGTGGATACTCACCGAAACAAGATGCTCGGTGCTGTTCGCCTTGTAAATTTTTCCCGTAAGAAACTGCTGTCCACTCACACGCAGAAAACCCAGTACACACAGGGCCAATAGTAATGTTATATATCGCATAGGTCAGTAAGGAGTTTGCCAAGATAGGGCTATTTCCCGTATTTCGCCCTCCGGTGTATTCAAGTTTTTGTTAAAACCGATTTCGTAGATTACATTTATCATGCCTAAAAGGTTGAGAGCTAAAATATTAAATATTTCAATAATGAAAAAGATGCTAGCCGCCATCGGTTTCTTGACTATCCTTCATGCACATGCAATGCCTATACCCCCGGCTCTGCAAAGCGTTATCACATCGGCATCGCCCAAACAGGAATTCTATTCCATCCGCATCTACCAGCTGAAGAACGCGGAACAGGAAGCAACGGTCGATAAATATCTGCAAGCCGCCCTCCTTCCGGCACTCCACCGCCAGGGCATCGCCGATATCGGCGTATTCAAACCCGTCGGCAATGACACCGCAGCCATCCGCCGCATCTATGTCCTCATCCCCCTGAAAACTCTCGAACAATATACCGGCCTGTCCACCACGCTGAACAAAGACGCCCGCTACCTCGCCGATGGCGCCGGTTATATCAATGCCCCGCACGACAACCCGCCGTATATCCGCATCGAATCCATCCTCCTGCAGGCCTTCCCGGATATGCCCCGCCACGCCGCGCCCGGCTCCCTCAAAGGCTCACCCGCCGGTCACATCTATGAGCTGCGCAGCTATGAAGGTCCCACCGAGAAGTATTTCGATAACAAAGTGCAGATGTTCAATGCCGGTGGAGAGATCCCACTCTTCGATCGCCTCGGCTTCCATGCGGTCTTCTATGCCAGCGTTCTATCGGGCGCGCACATGCCCAACCTGATGTACATGACCAGCTTCGAGGATATGCCCTCCCGCGAACAGCATTGGAAGGACTTCGGCGCAGACTCCGTGTGGAAAAAATTGGTGGCCGACCCGCAATACCAGCACAATGTCTCGCATATCGACATCGTCTACCTCCATCCTGCAGCTTATTCGGATCTTTAGGAGGCCGCATACGGGTTAACACCTACTTTTTAATACTATTTATTAAACAGCAAGCGCTTTTTATCGCCTGTTATTTTTCCGTTATATCAAATTTTGTCCACCTTCGCTCTACTTACTTACTCTAACACCTCTTCTGGTTAAGACTTCGTCCAAAATTTAAGGCCCCGATGCGTAGCTCACATCGCCATGCTGTCCATAACCTCATCTTTGATCAGGGGAGACCTTATCCTCAGGCCTGTCTGTAAAGACACGGACAGGGGGATTATTCGCGAACTCTTTCGCCACGAATTCTATGGCTCCCGCGCCCAACTCTATCCCGATGAAGGATTGTGGGAGATTTATGACAGCATGGAGACCCACGAGGCCTTTGGCGCCTACCTCGTATTTTATCACGACCGCCTCCTCTTCCTGCTCGAAGTGCACCCGCCCGTCCAAATGGACCTCGCCGCCGATTACCTGTCCCAGCCCGGGACTATCGGTATCTATTGTTTTTACGCCTCCCCCGACAATCACCTCAATAGCACTGCCCTGCGGACCGTCATCGGCGCCCTGCTCGGATACCGGTCCATCCGCCACATCATCACCCGGATCAACTTTGTAACACCCGGCGACCCCAGGACACAACTCCTGGAAAAAGCCGGCTTCCGGCGACTCACCAAAACCCCGGATAAAGCGGCGATCTACTACTGCAATCCCGACACCTTTCTCATCGTCGGCCGCAACGCCAGCAGCGCCATGCATGCCCTGGCAGAATAGTTTTCACCGGACACACTATTGGCCCTTCCACCCGCGTTATTTCGGTAATTACCCTTGAAAAGTTTTTAGATTATGAAGAACGCAGACAAGCCGTTTATCGGCATCATCATCGTCACCATCGCCCTGTTCTATGGTGTCGTCGCCCTGTTAAGCTAGTAAATAGCGGATTCACAAAAAGCGAACACTCGCCAGGCAAGATTTGCCAGGCAAGGTTCCAGCTTTAGCCACGGATGACCTGTAATTCATGGGATTGAATCAAAAACGGGCATTGACCAGAGGCTTAGGGGAGAGTTTTACGCCGCGGAAACCGTGTTTCCGCCTAAGAGGCAGGTTTGACCTCATAGATTGGACTGAAAAGATACAATTTTCCCGTGGATAGCTCGGTGCATTGATATCTTTTTCTCAATTTTTTTCCCTTCCGGAACACGCGATTGTCCTCGAGGCTGAAACAACCGCCCTCCGGGATCTGCTCCACCAGCAAAAGATCACTGGTATTCTCATCGTATTTCTTCAGCACCCGCATCAGGTTCTCATCGGCACAGCTGCTGGCCGGGAGATTATGCAGACTTTTCTTAAGTGCGCTCAGAATATCGGCCGGGAACACCGCCAGGCGGATAAACTCCTCCAGCATCTTCCGGTAGATCGCCTTCCATTCCTTCCCATGCGAATTGACCCCATTCCCCCATTCCATGAACGTCACCAGGTGCGCCAACTCATGGATAAGAGTGATCAGGAAGGAATAGGAATTCAGGTTCCCATTGACGCTGATCCGGTGGTTGCTCGCGCGCGTAGCATGCCGGTAATCCCCCAGCACGCTCTTCCGCTCCCGGGTGATGGTCAGATGGACATTATAATGGTTCAGATACTCCAGGATCAACGGCGCGGCATCCCCGGGTATCCATCGGCGCAGATAATCGAGCGGAGCTTCTTTCTTAGACATTTTTCGGGGATTTCTTACTCAACTGCATGAGTATCTTCACCTCAAGCCAGGTATAGACAACATACAGGCCAAAACAGCCAAAGATCGCATTCCGGCTCACCGCCGGGCCGGCCGCCCAGGCATAGATCAGGGTGGCCAGCAAACACGCAAACATCTTCACCAGCAGGCTTCCATACATCATCCGGACGAAAGCATGCGCGTTATTATTGCGTAATGCCTTGGTATACAAATAAAAACTAACCGCCGTCACCCCGAAAAGGAGGATATTTCCCCCCAACAGGACCCGGTAGTCGATCCGGTTCCCCGCCAATAGCGGCCGGGCAACCACGATAAAAAGACTGAAGACCACGAATACAACCCCAATGGGCAGAAAAGACTTGTTTCCGGCTTTATTTTCCATTTTTCTTTTTCGAGCCCGCCCTGATCAGGTTGATCAGCAGGACCACAATTATCAGCAAAGGTAACAACCAGGACAGGATTGGAAAAGTCGGCTTCAGCCATTTGTCCCCCTTTACCCCCAGGTACACGGATATCCCTACCGAAGCAACGACCTCGGTGGACAGTCCGGCCCAACGCAGCAATTCCCTCCGCCGGTCATCGGATTGGCGCTCGTTAGCCCCTCCGCCCTCATCAGGCTGGGGCGACCTCGACATTTCTGTAATCCTTCTTTACTTCCTGGGAAGATTTGGCGCTGGCCGTGCCCGATCCGGTAGAGGTCTGGATCATATGACAGCCACCATTGAAATTGGCCGTAGGCTCGATCTGCAGCTTCCCGGCCTCGATATTGCCGTTCAGCAGGCTCCCGCCCTTTAATTGCAGCAGGTCCTTCACCTTGATGGTCCCGGTCACCTTGCCCATGATATCCGCCGTCTGGCCGTTGATATCCCCCTGGACATTCCCATTGGCGCCGATAACGACCTTGGCCGTACAGTGGATATTCCCTACCAGGGTCCCATCGATCCGCAGATCACCGCTGCTGGTGATATCGCCCTTCATGGTAGTTCCCGCGCCGATCAGGCTGGCGCTCGTGCTGACAGGAGCTTTCTCACTGCCCACTTCAAAAGTTTCAGATTTGTTCTTTCCGTTAAACATAAATATGGATTTTAGTCATTTATTTTCTCAGGTTTCGGGATCTTCAAGGTCGTCGTGTCCAGCTTTACTGTCGTATTCCCTTGCAGCACATTGCGGATACTCTCCAGGTACTGATCCTTATACCGGACTTCCTGCTCTAACGAATCCGTCCGTATTTTTAGTTCACGCAAGTCCTTGGTATTGCTGACATCCCCATACCCGGGAATATACAGCTTAAGGGGGGTGAATACGATCAGCGCGACCGTAAGCCCCGTCAACAATACAAAAATCGTGCAGAGAAACGTGTATACACTGAGCCGCGATAACTTAAAGGTAACCACCTCCTCATACGTGTCGTCGTTCATGACTACCAGGCGGTAGCGGTTTTGGAGGCGCTTCAGAGTGGAATTGGCATCAAATTTAGCCATATTGGATTAATTGGTACAATCTATGCCCTACCAAGCCGGCCGGGACCCGATAAAGATAACAAAATAAATTTCCCTAAAAACAGTTATTAGACTTAATTGCGGACCGGTTTCTCAACTTTGATCATCTTGGCTTATCGTAAGATTTTGCTGTTAGGGGTATTTGCATCTGTTTACCTGGCCCTCCGGGCCCAGGATGGTGTTGACTATACCCTTACCAAACCAAAAAAATTCGAGAACCGCACCCTGGCCTCCGAAACCTCCAACGACGGCAAAAAGATCAAAAAGGCCCGCCGCTTCGTCCAGAACACCATCACCCACTACAACTACTACTTTAACGCCAACGAAAAGATCAAGATGATTCTTGCGCGGGCTAAAGCTTCCTTAAAGGATGACTACACCCGGCTACTCCCGTTCTATAACTATAGCCTTGACGCCACGGCCGCCCAGAAACGGGAGCTCGATTCAATTATATATAAATCCACCATGGGGATCCTCATCCATGATACCCGCTCCGACTGGGTCGACAACCTCTATCTCCTCATCGGCAGGACCTATTACTATAAAAAGGACTTCGACTCGGCTTTCATCACCTTCCAGTTCGTCAACTGGTCCTTCGCGCCAAAGGACAAAGAAGGTAACGATCAGCCCATCGGCAGTAACTTCAACAAGGATGAGGGCACCAGCGCCGACAAGGTCGCCACCCGGGAACATCCCAACATCGGCCAGAAGGTCTTTTCCCTTCCCCCAAGCCGCAACGACGCCCTGGTCTGGAAGGCCCGGACCTATATCGCCAGGGACGAATTTGCCCAGGCCGCAGGCCTCATCGAGGTCCTGCTCCATGACCCACTGTTCCCTCCCCGCCTCGAACCCAGCCTGCAGGAAGTACGGGCCCTCTGGTTCTACCGGCAAAATATCTACGACAGCGCCGCCATCTTCCTCGAAAAAGCCCTGCCGGCCGCCGAAGACCGCGAAGAGACCGCCCGCTGGGAATACCTGATCGGGCAGCTGTATGAAAAGACGGGCGACAGCTATCATGCAAAGATTTTCTACGAACGCGCTGTCAAACGCACCTATAACCCCATCCTGGAGATCTATGCCCGCCTGAACGCCATCCGCCAGAACAGGGATAGCAGTGAGAACTATATCGCGCGCAATATCGCGGCCCTCGAAAAAATGGCGCACCGCGACCGCTACGACTCCTACCGCGATATCATCTGGTTCACCGCGGCCCAGATGGAGCTCGAAAGGAATAACAAACCCGGCGCCGTCGCCGACCTGCGCCAGTGTATAAAATACTCGGTCGCATCCACCAACAACCAGCGGAACAAGGCCTTTCTCCAGCTGGCTAACCTCTCCTTCGAGGCGAAGGACTACCGCGGTGCAAAACGCTTTTACGACAGTCTTACCCTTACTCAAGCCGATATGGCCACCCTGGGCGACCTCAGCTGGTTGACCGATCGCAAAGCTGCCCTCTCGACGCTCGTCCAGCAGCTGGATATCATCGATCGCCAGGACAGCCTCCAGCGCATCGCGGCCCTGCCAAAGGCCCAACGCGATGCCTACATCCGGAAGCTGGTCAGGACGCTCCGCCGGCAACAAGGGCTTCGCGACGAGGCCGACAGCAACTCCTCCGGGAACTCGCCGCTGACAAAGAATAACGCCGTTCCCGACCTCTTCGGCACCGGCGGCAACAGCACCGGCTGGTACTTCGATAATGCCGGCCTCAAGGCAAAGGGTTATTCCGACTTCAAGACAAAATGGGGGAACCGGCCCAACACCGATAACTGGCAGGTCGCCGCTCTCGCCAGGAACAACATCGGCGCCCGTCAGGGCAACAGGGCTACCCCCGATCTGTCGGACAGTGCCGCCCGCTCGCTCCCGGCAGGCAATACCGTTGACTTCAAGACCCTATTGGCAAACCTGCCCCTGACGCCGGAAAAAATGAAAAAATCGATGGACTCCATCGAGGGCGCGCTCTTCGCCCTCGGCCGCGCCTATCAGGATGGGATAGCCGATTACCCCTACGCGATCAACTCCTACGACAGCCTGCTGAATAAGTACCCCGAGACCCGCCGCCGGGAAGAGACCCTGTTCGGTCTCTATTATTGCTATAAGAAACTGGGTGACGAAGAGAATGCCCGGCGTATCCTCGGACTCCTCAACCAGCAGTTCCCGAAAAGCGCCTTCACCGCCCGTCTCAACAACCCCGATTCCGCAGAGAATGGCGCCAACAGCATCAAAACAAAAGCCACGCAGCAATACGAGAAGGTCTACAATGACTTTATCGAAGGGCAATTCGAACAGGCCATCGAAGAGAAACGGGTGGCCGACAGCCTCTATGGCGACAAATACTGGACCCCGCAGCTGCTCTACATCGAATCCGTCTATTTCATCCGCTCCCGCCAGGATGCCCAGGCCCGGACCGTGCTCACCGGCATCACGACCAAATGGCCCAGGACCCCGATGGCCGCAAAGGCGACGACCCTCCTCGATGTGCTCAACCGCCGCAAACAGATCGAAGATTACCTCACCCGCCTGCAGGTCACCCGCGCCGTTGACGACGATACGGTCACCGTCGCACCCCAGATCGACACCGCAGTCCAAAATGCGGCCAATCGCCGCCCCCGGCTGGTACGCAACGATTCCAACCTGCTGGTCAAAAATATCCCGGGTAATAAACCCGCCGTTGCCGGACCGGGCGACAAGCTCAAAGCCGACACGGCCAGCCTTAACAAGATCAATATGGATGCCGGCCGTCTGGCCAACCTCCACCGCCTGCAGGATTCCCTGCAGCAGGCCATGCTGAAAGCCAGCGCCGACTCCCTGCAAACCGCCATCCTGAAACGCAAGACAGATTCCATCGCCGCCGCCGTAAAGAAATTACAGGCCGACAGCATCCAGTTGGCCGCAAAATTGCATAACCTCAACTCGGCATTCACCCTCACTCCCGACCAGACCCACTCGGTCATCATGGTCATGGATAAAGTAGACCCCGTATATGTTTCGGAAGCCGCCAACGCATTCAGCCGCTACAACACCGAAATGTTCTACAGCAAGTTCTACAAAACGGAGAATGCCACGCTCAACGACTCGTTGAAGTTGATGATCATCAGCAAGTTTGCCAACGCGAACGACGCCCTGGATTACATGAAGAATATGAAAGCGCTGGCCCCAAGAGAGATCGTGCCCTGGCTGCCCGCCGGAAAATATAGCTTCCTGATCATCTCCAATTCCAACCTCGAGTTGCTGCTGAATAACAAGAATTTAACAGACTACCGACAGTTCCTGAAGGCCGCCTATCCGGGAATTTTCTAGTACCTTGCGAAGCTCGGCGCCGCAGGCGCCGGCGAGATTTATTACAACAAATTCCAATATGTCGTCCAAACTCATCCGTATTTTCTGGAAAGTGTTCTTTTATGGATTAGGAGGATTTATCCTCTTTCTGATCCTTATCAACCTGGGCGTCTTCGGCTCCCTGCCCTCCCTCAAAGAACTGGAGAACCCTTCCATCACCCTTGCTACCGAAGTCTTTGCGGAGGACGGCACCCCCATGGGAAAATATTATAAAGAGAAAGGCAATCGCAGCAACGTAGAGTTCAAGGACATCTCGCCAAACGTCGTCAACGCCCTCGTAGCCACCGAAGACGAACGCTTCTATGAACACTCGGGGATCGACGGCTTCTCCGTCATGCGCGCCGTTCTGAAGCTCGGCAGGGACGGCGGCGGCAGCACCATCACCCAACAGCTCGCAAAGAATCTCCTCGACCAGGGCTCGAAGAATTTGGTCCGCCGGTTCATCGAAAAGTTGAAGGAATGGATCATCGCCATCAAACTCGAACGCAACTTCACCAAGCAGGAACTGCTCGCCCTTTATCTCAATGAGGTCCCCTTCGGCGACAACGTCTATGGCATCCGCAACGCCTCCCGTACCTTCTTCCAGAAGGAACCCGACCGCCTTTCCATCGACGAGGCCGCCGTCCTCATCGGCATGCTCAAGGGCAACACCCTGTACAATCCACGCAAGAATCCCAAAATGGCCATCGAACGGCGCAACACCGTCATCAACCAGATGGTCAAGAACAAATACCTGAACGACGCCGAAGCCACCAAGCTCAAGACAAAACCCATCGATCTCAGTAACTATAAAAAGGTGGATGAGAACAATGGGCTCTCTCCCTATTTCAGAGACGTGCTCCGCACCGATCTCCAAAAATGGTGCAAGCTCCATAAGAATCCCGCCACCGGCGAGCCCTATAACCTGTACGCCGACGGCCTCAAGGTCTACACGACCATCAACCCCCGCATGCAGATCTATGCGGATGAGGCGGTGGCCAAACAGTTGCCCATCCTTCAACGCAACCTCAGCGCACAATACGATGTCCGCAAAGGCCTGATCTGGAAAGACCACCAGAATACCCTCGAAGCCGCTATGCGCAACAGCGACCGCTGGCACAACCTCGAGGACGACGGACTCACCGACGCGGCGATCCGCAAGACCTTCAACCAACCCATCTCCATGAAGGTCTTCGCCTGGAACAGCAAACGCGAAAAGGATACGGTTATGACCCCGCTCGACTCGATCAAATATCATCAGGCAATGCTGCAGACGGCCTTCATGGTCATGGATCCCGTCACCGGCGCCGTAAAAGCCTGGGTCGGCGGCATCGATTTCAAGACCTATAAGTTCGATCACGTCAACATCAATACTAAACGCCAGGTAGGCAGCTCGATAAAGCCCTTCCTCTACAGCCTCGGCATCGAAGACTTCAACTTCACGCCCGAGACCGAATGCCAGACCAGCCAACAGTACTTCCCTGGTTTCGGCTACGTACCGGCACGGCCCGACAAGCATGAAGGGGGCGCCATGACAATGGCCTCCGGCCTCGCCTGGTCCATCAACGGGGTTGCAGCCTATATCATGAAGACGGTGGGCCCGAAACGCTTTGCCGAATACATCAAACAGATCGGCATCCCGACAAAGATCGATCCCTACCCTTCCATGGCGCTGGGCACCTGCGATCTCTCGCTGTTTGAAATGTTGTGGGGTTACACCATGTTCGCCAGCCAGGGCTTCAGCACAAAACCTTTTTATATCTCCCGCATCGAGGATAAGAATGGCAACGTCCTCGAGCGCTTCGATACCGAACGCAAGGAAGTCATCAGCCAGGGTACGGCCTATACCATGGCCCGCATGATGCAGGGCCCCGTCGACTTCGGCACCGCCGCCGGTCTGCGAACCCGCCTGGGCATCTCCGAAATGGGCGGCAAGACCGGTACCACCAACGATAATGCCGACGCCTGGTTCATGGGCTATACACCACAGTTGATGGCAGGTTCCTGGATCGGCTGCGATGACCGCTTCATCCACCTCGAAGGCGGTCTCGGCTACGGCGCACAGGCCGCAAGACCCATCTGGGAATACTTCTTTGCAAAAGTCCTCGCCGATCGCACCCTCGGCATCGATCGCCAGGCCAAATTCATCCAGCCCGAGAACGTCCGCAAGGAAATGATGTATGACTATATGCAGATCGAAAAGACCGCTCCCCCCGGCGCCGAAGGCGGCATCCAGGGTAACGGCAAACCCAACCAATACATCGACACCAGCCCGCCCACCGTCCCCGTAGACTCCAAGCTCTCCCCCGAAGAGCAAAAGATCCTGCAGGAGGCCAATCGCACCAGCAAGGAGGGCTCCGTCCGCATCACCGTCACCGACGCCGACAAAAAAAAGCAGGAACCACCCAAAAAGAAAGGATTCTTCAAAAGACTATTCGGTAAAAAAGACAAAGACAACTAACGAAGATGCGCCCTTAGCATCCAGGCCATCTTCTCATGCTCCTCCATCAACCCGGTGATAAAATCACTCGTCCCCGCATCCCCATATTCATCGGCGAACTTGTTGATATTCTCCCGGAGGAAAATGATGATATTCTCATGGTCCGTCAACAATTCCTTGATGAAACCAGGACTGTCATTCCGTTCACCCAGCTTCTCCGTCAGATGCGTGAGCGAAAGAAAACTCTGCAGCGTAGCAGGCGCATAGTGCCCCAACTGGCGGATACGCTCCGCAACGCTGTCCATCGTTTCGTCCAGCGCTTCATACTGCTGTTCGAAAAAAATATGCATGGAATGAAAGTCCGGACCTTCCACATTCCAGTGCGCATTCCGCGTCTTGGTGTAAAGAAGGAATTCGTCCGCCAGTAACTTGCTCAATTCCACTGCTACCGCCTGAAGATTTGCCGGAGAGATACCAATGCTTGCGTTCATAGTCTTTATTTTTTAGATTTTAAATGCTTTGCCCGGGCCAAAGGCCCGTTTGTAATACAACCGGACAACAAACCGTCCGGAAGCGAACACTCGCAAATGTGACGAAAACGTTAATGCCGCTCACAATCAACCCCTTACACCCTGCAACATTTTTGGCATCCCGTTAGTCTTATAGAGTACAGCTAGCTAGAGAGAAGGATCGTCAAGTCAAAACACCAAACAATCAAAATCATGAATCGTTTATTCATCGCCGTTATACTTTTCTTAACAGTCATCGGCACGCACGCAACTCCGCTTTCCCGCCACGAGGAACCCAATTTTAACGGCATCAACCATTTCCGCCGCCAGTTCCCCCAGGCAACCGAAGTGAATTACAAAGTTAAGGGACAATTCACAGAAGTGGATTTTGTCTGGAACGGCCTGCAATTACAGGCATTCTACGATATGGAAGGAAACCCCCTGGCCACCGCCCGGATCATAGATAAGAACAATCTGCCCGTAAATGTTCAGCTGAATCTGCAAAAAAGTTATCCTAACGGCGTCGTTACTGCCGCCATAGAATATACCGATGTGAACGACGGCCTCAGCTACTATGTCACCGTAGCCGCCCCCAAAACAGATTGGCTCCTGCATGTGTCGACCTGCGGGGACATCAGTGTTTTTAAGAAAATGAAGCATTAATTTAATCCTGCCCGGGCTGCCGGACCGCCATCTCTTCCTCGGCGTCCGGCGGCCTTTCCTTTCCCAGCACATCGATCCGCACCCGCGTAAGCCCCTTCCCGGCATATCCCAACCGCGTAGCCGCCGCCCTGCTCAGATCGATCAACCGCTTGTTCCTGGGATGCATCTTATCGTTGATCTGAACGATCACCGATCGATGATTGCGGAGATTGGTCACCCGCACCCAGGTATGCATGGGAAGTGTATTGCTGGCCCCGGTGAGCTTCTCCTGTGAAAAGATCTCATCCGTATAGGTCTTGCGCCCTTCAAACTTGTCCGCATAAAAACTGGCAACGCCATATTGAACCTTTGCGGCAACCGGCTTGTGATGGATTTTTTTTGCGCCTGGAGGAATAGAGTCCTTTATGACCCTCTCGTCGCGGCCGTACACCGCGACAGGCAATAGTAGATAGGCAAGAAGTTTCGTTTTCATGATATATTGGATTGCGCGGCCAAAAGCCGTCAAACCAAAAATACTCAAAAAATGGGCTTCGAAGCAAAATATCTGTTCCTCGCCACCCGGTCCTCGCCATAAATGTCGTCGTAAAAAGCAATCTTCCCCTTCTTCCCCTCCGCCGTAAAATAGCGCAGATAGATCGGCACATGCGCAAAACCCCAGACCGTATGTTTCTCCTGCCGCGTGATCCAGTTCTTCAACGTGTCCGGATGATACCGCACCGTATCGTTCCGGATCAGGAAAACCGACAATTTCCGCCATTGCTGCACCCGAACACACCCGTGGCTCACCGCCCGGAACTTGTTGTCGAACATCCAACGGACATTAGTATCATGGAGATACACATCGTATTTATTCTTAAAGTTAAACTTCAGGACCCCAAGCGAATTATCATCCCCCTGCCGCTGCTTCAACTGGTAGGGAAAGTTATTCTTGTTCAGCCGCTTCCAGTTGATCGTCAAAGGGTCCCGGACACTGTCGTTATCATCGACCACCATCAGGTTCTGCTTCCGCAGGTAATCCACATTCCGCTTGATGGCCGGCAACATCTCCTTAAAAATGATACTGTTGGGAACCGTCCACTGGGGATAGGTCACAAAATTGGAGATCTCGCTGGTCAGCAGCGGGGTCCGGGTCTTCGGCGCCCCGACGATCACCTTCGACTCCAAAGCGATCGTATCGGCATCATGCACCTGCAGGTAAAAGCCCGGCAGATCGACCCATACATAAGTCTTCGGCAGGGTATCGGGCAGCAGCTTATACCGGTCCAGGTTGATCGCGATCCGTTTGAATTTCTCCCAGTCGGAATTATTCATCATCGACACCGTCTCCTGCGAAGCCCGGCCCGTGACTTTTAGCTTGTTGGTTTCCTGGTACTTTCGCAAGGCGCCCGCCAGCATGGCCGTATCGGCGCGGGCCACGGTGCTGTCGATATATCCTACCTCCTGCAACCGCTTGGTCAGAGCCGTATAGAACACCGCCGAATCCTTAATGGGGTAATCCAGCCAGGTCAGCTTCCGGAAATGGGCATTTGCCAGGAAATCGGGCAGATAAGCCTTCAACGAGTCGTACCCCGGGATCCTCGGCTCGAGACTGTCAAGAGCGCCCCGGACCCCGAATTGCCGGGCCGTAGCCAGCGTCCGGAGATAAAAACTATCCGGCAACACACTGTCCTTCCGCAACGTGACGCTGTCATAGTCGAGCCGCCCCTGCCGCAAATGCTTCACCAGCGTGAAAAAAGCATCGGTCAGCAGGATGTCTGCCCGGTTCCAGATCGCGGTGTTCTTTCGCGCAAGGGTATCCTCCCGAACGATCCGCCGGAAGAAAGAAAGAGGCCCAAGATGATAATCCGAAGGGAAAAGCCCGTAGGTTCGGGCGTCTTCGATAAACGAGAGCAGGCTGTCACCCGCCGGCAGCCACCGCTGCTTATCACTCCAGATAGGATTGTATCCGCCGGTCTCGTAGAGGCTGTCAACCAGCTTCCGGTATCCCAGCAGGGTGGAATCATTCAGCTTATCGCCATTGGCGGCGGCATACTGGAGAAGGGATTTCAGGTCGGTTCCTGAATGTTCGTCGGCTGGAGTCGGGGTTTTCACGTTGTCCTTATCCCTTCCCGTTGTTTTGCCGCCCTCGTGGCAGGCCATCAAAATGATCATCGAAAACACCGGGAAAAGGAAAAGGACGCTTCGCGTTCGATAATTCATATATCGCTCAAAATAATACAACAATCCAATATTTCTAAGTGCAACCCGCTATTTTTTGGTTACTACTCTCGGGGTCCGCTGTTCCAGCAACCAAAGATCGGCTAAAACGATCGCCGTCACCGCCTCAACGATCACCGGCGCGCGCAAGGCTACACAAAGGTCATGACGTCCCTTGACCGAAAAGCTCTCCTGCTGCCCCGTTTCCCAGTTCAGCGTCTGCTGCTCCTTGGGTGTGGACGAAGTAGGCTTTATCGCGATCCGGAAAACCAACTCGTTGCCGTTGGTGATCCCCCCGACAACCCCGCCCGCATGGTTCGTCCGGGTCCGCCCCTCCATATTCTCAATAGCGTCATTATGTTCGCTCCCAAACATCCGCGCCGCGGCAAACCCGGTCCCGAATTCCACGCCCCGCACCGCCGGGATGGCAAACACGGCATGCGCCAGCACCGACTCTACCGAGTCCCAAAAAGGCTCCCCAAGCCCGATCGGCAACCCGTTCACCCGGCATTCGATGATCCCGCCAATGGAATCCTTGGCGTCGATCGCCTTCTGCAAACCCTTGTCGAGGTCGCTTTCGCCCCCGATCTCCAGGATCGTCGATTCGACCCGCACATCACCATTTCCGGCGGCCGCAGCACCGGCAGCCAGTATCTTCTTGGCGATAACCCCCGCCGCGACCAAACCCACCGTCAACCGGGCGGAAAATGGGCCGCCGCCCCGGTAATCCTCAAAACCGCCAAACTTGGTATGCGCAACAAAATCCGCATGCCCCGGCCGCGGCACCGCCCGCTGCTTCTCATAATCCCCGCTCCGCGTGTTCTTATTCTCAAACAGGATCGTAATAGGCGATCCCGTACTCGTCTCATTAAAAAGCCCGCTCTTGAAAATGGGCAGATCATCCTCCTTCCGGGGTGTCGTCCCCTTCTGCATCCCTCCCTTCCGCCGCTCCAGGTCCGGCAAAAAATCCTCCGGCGGCAGGGGCAGGCCCGCCGGACAACCGTCGATATTGACCCCTACACTTTCCCCATGGGACTCGCCGAAGATGTGGACCCGAAAGAGCCGGCCAAGACTGTTCATAGCTGTATGTTTACGTTCGCGCCTAAGGTTTGGATATCCCTGTAAAAATCCGGGTACGACTTATCGATCGCCTCGGCATCTTCAATAATGACCGGCCCATCCGCCTTCAAAGCCGCAACCGCACAGGCCATCGCGATCCGGTGATCATGCCGGGAGTGTACCGTCACTCCCTTGATCCCTTTCCCACCCTGCACTCGCATGATGTCTCCCTCCAGCTCGATCACCACTCCCATCTTCCCAAACTCCTCCTGCAGGGTAAGCCCGCGATCGCTTTCTTTATGAGCAAGCCGGCTCACCCCTTTGATCGTCGTCACCCCCTTGCAACAGGCAGCCAACGCCACCAGCGGCGGGAACAGATCGGGACAATCCGTCGCATTAAAGGAAAAAGCCTTCAGCCCCGTCGCCGTGCCGGCCTCCGCCGCAGCCGGCCCGATCACCATTTCCGTCTCACGGATCTCCACACTCGCCCCACAATCACACAAAGCCTGCAGGACCGCCTTGTCCGCCTGCGTCGACCATTCATCCAACCCCCTCACCGTGATCGGCCCCGCAACAGCCCCTGCTACCAGCAAAAAAGCTCCGCCGCTCCAATCACCCTCCACAGTATATTCCCGATGACCGGCCCGGCGCTCCGCCGGAAAGAGAAACTCTCCGTAATCCCTATGTTCTACATCCCAGCCAAAATGCTCCAGTATCTTTAGCGTAAGGTCGATATAGGGTTTGCTCTTGAGGTCGCGCACGCGGATCGACACATCCCCCTTTCCCGCACCTACCGCCGCGTAAGCAAACAAAAGTCCGGTCAGGAATTGCGAGCTCAGCGACCCATCTATCTCAATATTCCGTGGCTGCAACGGTCCCCGGATCACCAATGGCAATTTCCCGCCATTCGATACCACCTGGATCCCCAGTTGCGGAAACACCTCGTCAAAGAAATCCATTGGCCGCCGGACCAGGCTGCCTTCTCCCCGCACTTTTATGGTCTTGTCGCTAAGGGCGATGATCGGCGCAAACATCCTCAACCCGAGCCCACTCTCCCCGCAATTCACTTCAAGTCCGCCTGAGGGCTCTACTCCCCCGCTCCTCACCCGGAGCGACCCATCGGGCATTTCACTCACTTCCGCGCCAAGATCGCGGATCACTCCAAGCGCCGCTTTATCATCATTTGAATGACCCGGGTGGTGGATCACCGTCTCTCCCACCCGCAACAATGCCGCCGCACAGGCCCGCTGCATGCTGCTCTTGGACGCCGGCGCCAGGATCGCACCCGACAATGCCGAAGGATTTATAGTCGTTTTCATTCTAACGAGCCGTTATAATTGACTGTACCAGTTTTTCCAATTGCACGAGCGGGATCGGCTTGACGATCCCCTGCCCGATCTTATTGAGCATGACATAATTCATCGTATCCCGCACCTTCTTCTTATCCATCCTCAACACCTCCATCACCTCCTTCGGATCGAACTCGGCCAGCGTCGGCAAGCCATACCGCTTCAGCACATCGATCACCCGGTCCGTCTCCTTGAAAGCAGTGAACTCTTCCGAGATCATACAGGCGGCCACCATCCCGATGGAAATGGCCTGCCCATGAGACAGCTCATACACATTCTCGATCGCATGACCCAGGGTATGGCCAAAATTCAACAGCCGCCGCTCGCCCTGCTCGAACTCATCGGCAGCCACAACATCCGACTTGATGACCACATTCCGCCGGATCAGCTTCGCCAGCAAGGCCTTATCCCGCTGGTACGTCGTCAGCTTGTTCTTCTCCAGCTCCCGGAACAGCGAAGCATCCCTGATCGCCGCATGTTTAATAATTTCCGCAAACCCATTCACCCACTCCTCCTTCGGCAACGACTTCAACAGGCTGTAATCATACAGCAAAAAAGAAGGCTGCCGGATCGTCCCCACCATGTTCTTATAGACGTCCACATCGATCCCATTCTTCCCGCCGATGGAAGCATCCACCATCGCCAGGATCGAGGTCGGCACAAAACCGAACGACAACCCTCGCATATAGATCGCCGCCACATACCCCGTCAGATCCGTCACCACGCCGCCACCCACACCCACCAGCACCGTCTTACGGTCCGCACCCAGATCGATCAGCTGCCCGATGATGGAATCCACGGTCGCCTGCACCTTGAACTGCTCCCCGGCATTGATCACTATGGTATTCCATCCCCCAAACCGTTTCTGCTGCGCCGAAAAAAGATGCTCGTCCGTGATGACAACCGTATTCTCCTTGCCCACCAGCTTTTCCAGGTAGGAAAAGTCGGCATCGAGATAATAGGTCGTCGTCTTGCCGCTAAACTTATACTGTAATTTATTCATGAGATGGACTCTTTAAACCTTTCAAGTTCATGATCCAGCGATTTCGTCAAATGATACTCCTCCTGCTTCCCGATGAAGTCGACCACCTGCCGCACTCCGCTCGGACTCACCGAATAGGCAAAATACTCCTCCTCCCACGCAAACTCCGTCGTGAGCAGCTTTGCCTCATTGATCCAGTCCGCGGTCAACACCCGGACGCTACGCACCACCTGCGTCAGGTTCTGCGCCGGCATCAGTTGCAATAAACAATGGATATGATCGTCCGCTCCGCCCGCGGCCAGCACCTTTAACCCCTTCTCCTCTCCCTCCTTCTGCAGATGGGCCAGCATAACCCGCCTCACCGGCTTGCTCAGCAACGCTTCCCGCCCACGCACGGTCCAGATAACATGAACATAAAGGAGGACCATACCGCCGGCTTAGCTGTTCATGATCTTATTCTGATGGTTGATGGACTCCATATGCACGGCGTCGTAGTACTTGGTGATAAACTCCTTGCTCAGGTTCAGTTTCTCCCCCTTCGCAAAAGCCTTCTCCAGGATGGAATTCCACCGGTTGGTCTGCAGAATAGTAATGTTATTGTCCTTTTTATATCGGCCGATCTGGTCGGCGATGCGCATCCGCTGCCCCAATAACTGGATCAGCTCGTCATCGATATGGTTGATCTGCTCCCGCAGTTTGGCGAGCGCATCGATAAAGTCCTTCTCCGTGGTCGACTCATGACGCCATTTGATGCTGTCCAGCAACTCGGCGAGCCGCTCGGGAGTTATCTGCTGCTTCGCATCGCTCCAGGCCTTGTCCGGATCGATATGCGTCTCGATGATCAGCCCGTCCATATCCAGGTCGATCGCCTTCTGCGCCACGTCCAGCAGGATATCCCGCCGGCCGCTGATATGCGAAGGATCGTTGATCATCATCAGCCCCGGGGTCCGGCGCTTCATCTCGATCGCCAGATGCCACATCGGCGCATTGCGGTATTCCGTATTCCCGTAGCTGCTAAATCCCCGATGGATCAACCCGATTTGCTTAATCCCGGCCTTTGCCACACGTTCAACGGCCCCGGTCCATAATTCAATGTCGGGATTGATCGGGTTCTTGATCAACACCGGCACATCCACACCACGAAGCGCGTCGGCCACATCCTGTACGCTAAAAGGGTTCACCGTCGTCCGGGCCCCGATCCAAAGCACGTCCACATCGAAATGCAGCGCGTCCTCCACCTGCTTGGCGGTAGCAACCTCCACAGCTACGGGCAGCCCCGTGAGCTTCTTCGCCGTCTGCAACCAGGGCAACCCCTTGGTCCCGATTCCTTCAAAGCTCCCCGGCCGGGTACGCGGCTTCCAGATGCCGGCCCGCACAATATCTACCTTTCCCGTCTTGGCCAACCGGGTCACCGTTTCGACGGTCTGGGATTCCGTTTCCGCACTGCAGGGTCCGGAAATGATCAGGGGGCGCTTGTTCCAGGCTGCCTGGACAATTTCCTTCGCGCTCTTTGTTTCAGTTGCTTCCATGATATACTTTACATTTAAATAGTCACTATTTCGTGTGTCCGGCCCCTACCGGCTGTTCGCATCATTCATCCGGATCCGGCGGCCTTTATAATTCTTCCCATCTATCGCCCGGATCATCTGCTGCGCCGAACGCCGGTCAACCTCGATCCAACTGTTCATCTCCTTCATATCGATCCGCCCCAACACTTCCTTGCGCAGATCGCTCATATCGAGAATGAACTGCAAAAAACTGGCTTTATAGAACCCATCCTTGGTCCCCAGGTTCACAAACAACTTCGTATAATCACCGTTGCCCGTATACTCCCTTCCCCTCGTTTTTCCTTCTCCACGACCAGGCTCTCTCCGGTCTGCACCACGTGCCTCCCGCCCCGCAGCCCGTTCCCGCACATTCAGGTCCTCTGAGTTCTCATAATATTTCAAAAACCGGTCGAACTCCATCGCCGCTACCCGCTTCAACACCTCTTCCTTGCTAACCTCTGCAAACTTTTCTGCCAACATAGGTACATACGTCTCATAATCCCCATGGCTGATATCAGTTTGCAGCAGCTTATCCATAAAAGTGAAGAACTGCTTTCTACACACGTCCTTGCCGCTGGGGATCTCCATCTTGTGGAACGGCACCTGTACGATCCGTTCTATTTGGCGAAGCTTCCCGATCTCCCGGCTATGCACGATGGACAACGCGATCCCTGTGCTCCCCGCCCGGCCCGTACGACCGCTCCGGTGTGTATATACTTCTACGTCATCCGGCAACTCGTAGTTGATGACATGCGTGATCTCCTTTACATCGATCCCCCTCGCCGCCACATCCGTCGCGATCAGCAGCTGCAGGGTCTTCTCCCGGAACTCCCCCATCACCTTGTCCCGCTGCTGCTGGGTCAGGTCGCCATGCAACGCATCGATATCATACCCCTCTCTCGTCAGCTTCTCGGCAATGTTCTGTGCATCCAACTTCGTCCGCGTAAAGATGATCCCGTAGATACCCGGGTTGAAGTCGATGAGCCGCTTCAACGTCTCATAGCGCTGGTGGGCCGAGGTGACATAATACTGGTGATCGATGTTCTTGTTCGCCGTATTCATCTTGCCCACCGTGATCTCCTTCGGCGACTCCATGTATTTCTTGCTCACCCGCCGGATCTCGGACGGCATCGTCGCGCTGAACAACCACGTAGCATCCCGTTTCGGCGTATTCTGCAGGATGAACTCGATGTCGTCCTGAAAACCCATGTTCAGCATCTCGTCTGCCTCGTCCAGCACCACATACTTGATCTGCTCGAGATTGATCGCCTTCCGCTCGATCAGGTCGATCAGCCGCCCCGGCGTCGCCGCCACGATCTGCACTCCCCGCCGCAGATCCCGGATCTGCAACCCGATCGACGTCCCTCCATACACCGCCATCACATGCATCCCGGGAATGAACTGCTTGAACAGCTCCAGCTCGCTCACGATCTGCATACAAAGCTCCCGGGTCGGGCATACAACCAACGCCTGCGGATACCTTTCGGCCGCATCCACCAGTTGCAACAGCGGCAGGCCAAATGCCGCAGTCTTTCCCGTCCCCGTCTGTGCCAATCCTACCAGGTCCTTCGTTCCGCTTAATAATACAGGAATGGCCTGTTCCTGTATGGGTGTCGGCTGCTTGAATCCCAGCGCATCAGTAGCCTGAACAAGCCGCGGATCCAGACCTAACCCTTCAAATGTCGTCATACAGTCAAAATTTGCCGCAAAGGTACGGTTTTTGCCCCGCTCTACCCATTCCCTTTTCTCCCGCAAACCTCCTATTTACTTGATTATCCGCCTGATCTTATTGGCGTTTTCCATCAACTCCCTCAAATATTCCTCATTCTCCTTCTCCAAACAGCTCTTGAACTTCCTCAACTGCGCAATATGCTCGTTCAACACATCCAGCACATGCTCCCGGTTCTGCATAAAAATGGGCAGCCACATCGACGGGTTGCTCTTCGCCAGCCGCACCGTGCTCTCAAAACCACCGCCCGCCAACTCGAAGATCGCACTCTCTTCCTTCTCCTTCTCCAACACCGTATTGGCCAACGCAAACGAGGTGATATGCGAAATATGACTAATGTATGCGGCGTGCATGTCATGGCTGTCGGCGTCCATATAGACAAAATGCATCCCCATCTCCCGGTACAATTCCTCCATCACAGCCACGGAATCGTCATCAGATTTTTCCTTCTCACAAATGACACAGCACCTGCCCTTGAAGGCATCATGAACCGCCGCCTCCGGCCCACTGTATTCCGTACCCCACATCGGGTGCATGGCTACAAACCTCCGCCTCATGGGATGATCCGCCAAACTCGCGCACAACGCCCCCTTTGTCGAACCCGCATCGGTCACGATCTGCTTGTCCGTCACCAAATCCATGATCTGTTGCATAACAGGGATAGTAACATCCACCGGGATCGCGACATAAATAAGCTCGCTCTGCCTTACCGCCTCCTCCAGCGGCAATACCTCATCGATCAAACCCAGCTCCAGCGCCCGCTGCGCGCTTGCCCCCGACCGGCTGATCCCGATTACCCGGCGAACCAGTTTCCGGTCCTTCAGGGCCAAACTAAAACTCCCGCTGATCAACCCCACCCCAACGATCGTAACCGTATCGAATCTCATATTCCAGCCGATTTTATCCGGTTTATACTTTCTTTGAATCTCTCCACAGGCGTACACAGACTCACCCGCACAAATCCCTTCCCGGCCGGGCCAAAGATACCCCCCGGCGTTATGAACACCCCGGCATCGTACAGCACCCGGTCGCTAAGGTCGAATCCATCCGCGTACGCAGCCGGGATCTTCGCCCAAACGAACATTCCAACCTGGTCTCTGCTAAAATCGCATTTTAGCAATTCCAGCAACTCAAACACGTACTTCCGCCGTTCCCGGTAGATGGCATTCACGCTATCGTACCAGTCCTTGCCAAGCGACAATGCCTTCGCGGCGGCCAGCTGCACCGGCAGGAACATCCCGCTGTCCATATTGCTCTTGAACCGCAGCACCTCGTCGATCCGCTCCTTCGCCCCTGACAACGTACCCACCCGCCATCCGGCCATATTCTGCGACTTGCTCAACGAGTTCAGCTCGATCACCACCTCCTTCGCGCCCGGCACAGCCAGCAGGCTCATCGGTTGATCATTCAATATAAAACTGTAAGGATTATCATGGCAGATAAGGATCTTATGTTTCTTCCCAAATTCCACCAGCCGCTTGAACAACTCCATATTCGGCAACTGCCCCGTCGGCATCTGCGGATAGTTCACCCACATCAGCTTGATCCGGCCCGGCGGCTCCACCTCCTTCGACCCAACCGGCACCCCGGCCGCCACCAGCCGCTCCAATTCGTCAAAATCAGGCATCCATCCCCCTTTCTCCGTCAATGAATAGTCGATGCATTCCCCGCCCGCCAGCTTCACCGCGCTCCGGTAAGTAGGATACCCCGGATTCGGCACCAGCGCCCCATCTCCCTCATTCAGATAGGTCATACAGATATGCATGATCCCCTCTTTAGACCCGATCAACGGCAGGATCTCCGTGTCCGGATCGAGCGTCACGTCATACCACTTGCCATACCAATCGGCAATGGCCTTACGCAACACCGGCGAACCCTTATAAGATTGATACGCATGCACATTCGGTTTCGCACTTTCCTCCTGCAATACCCGGATGACATCCGGATGCGGCGGGAGATCAGGACTGCCGATCCCCAGGTTGATCACATTCTTCCCTTGCCGGTTCAATTCATCTATCTCCCGTAGCTTCTTCGAGAAATAATATTCACCGATACCTTCGAGCCGTTTGGCCGTTGCTATGGCTCTTATTATTGGATTCGTCATATCGTTATGCCTTTTTTATAGGTTCCATAGATCTTCAACTCCGCCGTGATAGGTTTAATGGCCTCGATCACCCGTAGAAACTGATCCATATCGTCAAACTCCATATCCGCATGAAACGAATATTCCCATTCGCTGCCGGGGATCGGAAAGGACTGAAGCTTGCTGAGATTGATCCCGCCATTGGCGATCTGGGTAAGCACCCGCGCCAGGCTGCCCCGCGAATGGTCCGTATGAAAATTGACGGAAGCCTTGTTGGGATTGGAAACGATCATCGCATTCTCCTCCCGCTGCAGGATAAGGAACCGGGTGTAGTTGTTCTTCATCGTCTGGATGCTCGGCGCAAGGATGGTCAGTCCGAAGAGCTCCGCGGCCAGCCCGCTCGCAATAGCCGCATTATGCCGGCTGTGATGCTGATGCAATTGCTTCGCGCTCAGCGCGGTATCCTCGGTCTCCACCAGCTTCCACGCCGGATGCTTTTCCAGGTAATCGATACACTGCAAAAGGGCCATCGGATGCGAATGCACTTCCCGGATATCCTCCAGCGTTACCCCGGGATTCACCAGCAAATGCTGCTCGATCTGCAGATAGATCTCCCCGACCACCCGCAGAGGACTCTTCTGCAATAGATTGTAGTTGGGCAAAATGCTCCCGGCTATGGAATTCTCGATCGCCATCACCCCTCCGTCACTCTCCTTCTTGTTCGAAGCCACCCGGATCACCTCCCGGAACGTGGCGCACGTGATCACCTCAACATCCTTCCCAAAGAATTGCTGCGCAGCCACCTGGTGAAAGCTGCCTTCATAACCTTGTATCGAAACCCGTTTACCCATGTCAATACCTTAAAATGCAAAAGTCCCGGCTTTTGACCGGGACTCTTTATGTTAATCTGTTTGTTTAGTTCTTGGTTAACAAAAGCAATCCCGGTCTACCGGTAAAGTAGAAGTAAAAAAAGAAGAAAAAGTAGCGGTATGCCTTTGAAGTGTTCATATCAGTGCACCAAAATTAGGGACTTATCCCGAATAACCAAATAAATTTTAAAATCATTAGCGTCACATCTCCACCGCCTTCACCACCCGCCCATAATCCACATCCGAATGCACCGTCTTCGCAGCGTTCATATACAACGCCCTCAAACTATCCGTCTTCGGCAGCTTCTGCCCGATCTCCACCAACACATTGCTTCGTTCATATTCGCCGCCCAGAGTCGTCGTCGTCCGGATCAGCCCGGCCCAGGACCCGCCGTCCTTGGCGTCTTTCTGGATGATCTGCTTCAACAGATTGCTCTTCTCATAATCCCCATTCATGCTTCCCACCACCCGCAACAGGCTGTCAAAAGGTTTGCCCTCGGCCAGCGGATGCCCGATCAATTCCCGCAACACATTGCTCCGCTCGTAATCACCGCTCACCGTACTCGCCGCATCCAGCACCCCGACATACTGGCCCACCGGAAAGGCCCCCCGCAGAAAATGCCGCAGGGCTTCCGATTTCTCATAATCCCCATGGATGCTTTTGACCACCGCCATGTAGCCCGCACACACCGAATCGTTTTTCAGATACAGCGTATCCACCTTCTCGAGAAGCCGGTTCTTGTCGTAATCCGAACCCATCTTATCGCCCACCCGGGCGATCGCCGCCGCCACGACCGGCGCCGAAAGACTATCGCCCTCCAATATCCGCTCCAGGTAACGGCCCCGGATAAAGTCCCCATCCACACTGTCCACACCCCGCAACAATGCCGCGTATCCGCCCCTCCGGTACAGCCGGTCCATTCGCCCGTCAATATCAAAACCAAGCCCGATCATTCCCTTGATGACCTTCGCTTCCAGCGCCTTTCCCTCATCCGATGCCCGATCGATAGGTTTCCCGTTTTCGTACAGTTCCACCTGCAGCCCCCCTTTGTCGTTCATCCCGGCGAGCAGATGGTCCTCGTTACGCCAGTATTCCAGGTAACCACCCGGCGAGATCCGGGCTATCCCTGTCTCATCTTCATTGAATTGAATATCGCCCTCGTAACGCACCTCGACCCGGTTGGTCCCGTCATCCATGACCATACGGTTACGGTGCCCCCAATGGTGCCGGCAGGAAGCCGTCAAAAAGACAACCCCTGCGAGAAAGATCCATAAAGTTTTAGCTTTCATGTAATTACTTTGAGATTTGCGCAAAGGAGGCTACTTTGGCAGCCCCCGGTGGGGCCTTTGACGCCTCTCCCGGCCGGGAGGTTACAGCAAACTAGCCCAATCGTTGCATAATTTGCTTGTCGATCAGCGTAAAAAGATGGAACGGCTTGTAGGTCCGCCAGTTCCCGAGCTCGATCAGCTCGATCCACCGGTTCAGCTTCGCCTTCCGGAAATCATATTGGGTCTGCTCCGGCATATTCAGACAGGCGACCCAGCCGCCGGCATCGGTCACCTCTTCATACCATTCCTCGTAGTAATCCTTGTCCCCGCTGTGGAAATTGAGGACGTTCTCGCAGATAAGAATGAACTTGGTGATACCGAACTCGAAGAATTTGTCGGTCACCTCCCGCTTCAGGTTCATGATATCATTCTCGATGGCGTCATTCCATTCCCCAAACAGCTCGATCACGGCATAATGCTCATCGTAGTCGGCCAGCAGCACCTTGCAATACAAGGTCCGCGACCCGAAATCATCCCACTGCGGATGGATATAGTAGTTGTAGATGGTCTGGGAGAACTCGAATTCGGAATAGATCCTTCCATAGAACGGCGATCGCTCGTCTTCCTCGCTGATATACAGGTGCCGCCAGTTGTAAAAAGGTTCTATCTCGTGCATAAAAAATTTATGAGGTCGCTGAATCCACCGCTTTCTTGACACTGCCGCTGCGAAGCAGCAGCTCCCGCGCCTGCTCGTAATCGGTAATCCCGGCCCGTTCCATCACCATCCGGGTCCCCCTGTCCACGATCTTGGTGTTCGTCAGCTGCATATTCACCATCTTGTTGTCTTCCACCCGGCCGATCCGGATCATCACCGCCGTGGAAACCATATTCAGCACCAGCTTCTGGGCCGTACCGCTCTTCATTCGCGTGCTCCCCGTCACAAATTCCGGCCCCACCACGACCTCCACGGGATAGTCGGCCTGTTCGGCCACCGGCGAACCCGGATTACACACGATACAACCCGTTGGGATCCCCCGCTCCCGGCAGGTCGACAGCGCCCCGATCACATAGGGCGTGGTACCGCTCGCGGCCACCCCGATCACCAGGTCCTTATCACAAACCTCGTAAGCCTCCAGATCGAGCCAACCCTGCCGGCTGTCGTCCTCGGCATTCTCTATCGGCTTACGGATCGCCCCCTCACCACCCGCAATGACGCCGATGATCAGATCAAAAGGCATACCATAGGTCGGCGGTATCTCGCTGGCATCCAGCACTCCAAGCCGGCCGCTCGTACCCGCGCCGATATAGAACAGCCGGCCGCCGGCCAGCATCTTGTCCGTTATCGCCGCCACCAGCCTCTCGATCTGCGGGATAGCCTTCTCCACCGCGGCAGGCACCGTCTTATCCTCCTGGTTGATACTGATAAGGATTTCTTCTACACTCATTTTCTCCAGGTCGTGATACCGGCTTTCTTCTTCGGTGAACTTCTCAAATGCCATTATGAACCAACTATTTTTTTGATTGATGATATGTGATTAATCCATCCATCGGTTTCCTCAACACATTCCCGAGCTCGAATTCATAGGTATTACAAAGCTCCCCAACCACATCCCTGAACCCATAAGCCACCCCCCCTACAAAATGGATCGGCAATTTCCAGCTTTCCCGGTACTTACACAAATGTTGGAAGAAAAAATCGTTCAGACCATCCTCGATGATATTCTCGATCATATAATGACCGCGGTTCTCCACAAGGAAAAGCGTAAAGGAAGCCAGGTACCGGTTTGGCAATGCCTTCTTATACACATTTTCAAGGATCTCGCTTCTGTTGGTAACGTATTTGGCGTCAAACTTATATCGCAGTTCCTCGTCAAAGGTATCATAAAGATAGTACTGCAATACCTTCTTGCCCAGGTAGGCCCCGCTCCCCTCGTCCCCCAATACATACCCCAGCCCCGGACTGCTCTTGGCGATCTTTTTGCCGTCAAAATAGCAGGAGAAGCTGCCCGTACCGAGATTACAGACCATTCCCCTCGCGTTACCGCAGGCCGCGACGGCCGCCCCCATCAGGTCATGGGTCACATGCACCCCCGCCCCCCGGAATGCCCCCCGAAGGGCCTTCGCCACCATCTTCCGATTGTCTGGATTCAGACACCCTGTCCCATAATAGTACACCTGGTCCACCTCCACATCCAGCCTCTTGAACGCCGGCATCAACTCATTTTCAATGACCCGGCCGATCCCGGCCGCATCGAGGAAATAAGGGCTGATCCCCTGCGTATCTACCTTCTTTTTCTTCCCGTCATAAAGCAGGCACCACTCGCACTTGGTTGCGCCGCTATCCGCTATTAGTATGTTCATTGGCCTATCTTTTGTAACTCCGCTGCCCGAAGGGCTCGACATTGGCCCCACCAGGCGCCAAAGGCGCCGATACGGATCAGCCACTCATCAATCCCCCGGTTTTTTGACCGCAATTTAACTTATCATTCATTAATTTGCAGCCTTCTGGATATTTTATACAACAAAACGTTCGAATGAAAAAATTGCAGGTCTGGCTACCCTTGTTGTTCGCCATTGTCATGATTATCGGCATGATCATCGGTTTCCGCCTCCGGAGCAATATCCGACCCACCAACATCTTTATGGCCCGGAAGCCCACCCCCGTACAGGAAGTGATGGATCTCATCAACATGAACTACGTCGACTCCATCGCCACCGACACCATCGCCGACGGCGCCATCGACGGCATGCTCAGCCACCTCGACCCGCACTCCGTCTATATACCCCCCGCAGACGCGGTGGAAATGAATGAAGACCTGCAAGGCAATTTTGAAGGCATCGGCGTCGAATTCCAGATCTTCGACGACACCGTCAACGTCATGAACGTCCTCGCCGGCGGCCCCAGCGACAAGGCCAATCTAAAGGTCGGGGATAAATTTATCAAGGTCGGCGACTCCACCGTCGCCGGCAACGGCATCAACAACGACCGCATCCGCAAACTCCTCCGCGGCCCCGGCTCGAGCGAGGTCGCCATCACCCTTCTCCGGGTCGGCAACCCCACCCCACTGCAGGTCCACATCACCCGCGGCACCATCCCCCTGCCCTCCGTCGACGTCGCCTATATGGTCAATAAGGAAACCGGCTATATCCGCATCAACCGCTTCTCGGAGACGACCCACGCCGAGTTCGCCAAGGCCATGATGCAACTGCAGAAACAAGGGCTCCAACGCCTGATCCTCGATCTCCGGGGCAACGGCGGCGGCATCCTGCAGGAATCCATCGAATGCGCCGACGACTTCCTCGACGGCGATAAGCTCATCGTCTATACCGTCGGCGCCCGATCCCCCCGCGCCGACTACCGCTGCCGCCGCGACGGCCTCTTCGAAAAAGGCAAACTCGTCCTCCTCACCGATGAAGGTACGGCCTCGGCAAGCGAAGTGCTCACCGGCGCCCTCCAGGATTGGGATCGGGCTACCATCATCGGCCGGCGCACCTTTGGCAAAGGCCTCGTCCAGCAGCCCTTCCAACTCAGCGACGGCTCCTCCCTCCGCCTCACCATCGCCCGCTACTATACGCCCACCGGCCGCAGTATCCAAAAGCCATATGACAAAGGGCACGACGACTATAATGAAGAAGTGATGAAACGGTTCCACGACGGCGAGGTCCTCCATGGAGACACGACCACCCGCCACGCCGGCCCCTCCTACCGCACCCTCGGTCCCGAACACCGCACGGTATACGGCGGCGGCGGCATCACCCCCGATATTTTCATCGGCTTCGATACCAGCACCTTCTCCCGGAGCACGACCACCCTCTATGTAGACGGGACCCTCAGCCGCTTTATCTACGCCTACTATATCCAGCATCTTTCGACCCTGCGGAACTATAAGTCCCCGGCCGAATTCATCGCCGGCTTCCATGACGAGGACGACCTCTGGAAAGGGCTAACCGCCTACGCGGCAAAAGACACGATCAGCCTGGCCTCCATCCCCGCCAGGGAAAAGGACATCCTCAAACACCGCCTGAAAGCCCTCATGGCCCGCCAGATCTGGCGCACCGAAGGCTACTACGAGGTCAGCAACGCCTACGACCCCGTCCTTAGTAAAGCTCTTGAAGTAATTAACAAATAAAAAAGGGGCCGCTAGAAAGCCGCCCCGTCCAACTGAACCATTCGAAACTATTAACTACTACTCTTTTTCCTGTTTGTCCAGCAATTCCTTCTTCTCGATCCGATAAGAGGTGATCAGCCCCAGCCCACCGCCTATCGCGATAAAGGCAAAGTAAAGGATCACGTTGGCGCCGTTGTACTCGTCGCCGTTGCTGCTGAACTTGTTGACGTCATGACCTACCTTGTATAACAAAGTGTTGTCCATCAGGTAGGCAAGGAAGAGACCCAATCCGGCACCCACAAATAACAGCCCCCATTTCAGGCTGCGAAAAGGCGCCGGTCGCGGCCGCTCCGATCTGAGCTTGGGGTTTTGCCCCTTTTCTATCATTGACATGTTCTCCTTATTTATCAAGTACCGCCAGCCAAATACCACACCGCAGAGTGCAAGGGTTGAGAGGAGTAACCAAAGGATTGCTAATTGACCTGTTTCCATGTTTTTCGTTTTTTGCTTTTTCAACGCTGTTTACACTACCTCAGACTACGCCCGGAATCCTCAGGTTACACCCGGCGGGCAAAAAAAAACCCCGGGTATTTTGTATCTTTCTTTTGTAACCTTAGACACCAATATGTAGTCTTATTACTCGTGATGCACGTTGAACTCACTGATACAGAGATTATTAGAAGAATCCTGCAAGGAGAACAGGCGCTGTACGCTCAATTGGTGCAAAAATATCAGCAATACGTGTTCACGCTGGTCCTGCGTTTCACCGATAACCGGGAGGACGCCGAGGAATTAAGCCAGGACATCTTTGTCAAGGCCTACCGCTCCCTGGCCGACTTCAGAGGGGATGCGAAGTTCAGCACCTGGTTGTACACCATCGTCCGGACCAGCTGCATCACATTTTTAAGAAAGAAGAAACTGGATACTACCTCGATCGATAATGAACGAACCCTGACTCAGTTGGAAAACCGGGAGTCTGGGTTCAACGCCAACACCATCGAACAGAAGTCGAAACACGCCATGGTCAACACCGCGATCCGGCTCCTCAGTCCCGATGACGCCCAACTGATCACACTCTTCTATAAAGGAGAGCAGACACTCGAAGAGATCGGTCGCATCATGGGCCTCGAGCCGAATACCGTAAAGGTCAAGCTCCACCGGGCGCGGCACCGACTGAAAGAGAAGATGGAAAAACATTTTAGTTATGAGGTACAAGACATACAAAGTGACTAGTTATCTTTATTTTGATGATCCTAAAGTCAACGGCATGAATACCGAGCAACCAATGGAACTTCGTCTGTGGGATTACATCGATGGGCATTGCAGCCCCACCGAAAAGTCGGCAATCGAAGAATTGCTGGCAACCAACCGGGAATGGCAGCAGAAACACCGGGAGCTGCTCAACATCCAGCAGCTGCTCAGCAGCTCGGAGCTGGAAGCCCCCTCCATGCGCTTTACAAAGAATGTCATGGACGAGATCGCCCGCTACCACGTTGCGCCGGCCACAAAAACTTATGTCAACAAGAATGTCATCCGCGGCATCGGCGCCTTTTTCATAACGATGATCATTGGAGTGTTGACAATCCTGTTCACCCAGTTCAAATGGTCATTCGGAGCCGGATCAGGCGGTAGCGACAACCTCAACCAGCAGATCGACAGGATCGGCATCGACCGCCTGAACAGCTTCAATTATGCAAGGATCTTCAACAACACCTATATCATCGTCTTCCTGTCTATCGCGGTAATTTCAGGCTTCATGCTGCTGGATATGTACCTGCAACAAAAGAAGCAACCTTCCTGACCTTCATCCCGTTCATACTGCTAAGCCCGCCGTAGGATCCATCTCCGCAATCAAAACTTTGCCATATGAGATCCTTTCTACACACATTGCTATGCCTTTTCGGCGGACTCGCTGCAGTTGCAAGTGGATGCCACGCAATTACGCCAGGGTGTCTATTCGGTGATCCTGTACTGGGCCTCGGGACGGGTCAGCACCGCCAAATTCATCCGGCTATAGCTAGTCCTTGAACTTTTTCTTCAGCGCCAGCAGCTTGGCCTGAAAAGAATCCGGCTCTTCTTCCACCTTTTTAGCCCCCTTACCCGGCGCCGGTTTATGCGCCGCAGGCTTATGAGCTGCAGGCTTCGCGCCTGCGGCTCTTTTTTCACCCGCAGGACTGCTCCCCTTCATCGAAAGCGAGATCCGCTTCCGCGCAATATCCACTTCCAGCACCGTCACCATCACCTTCTGTTGCAGCTTCACCACCGTATTGGGATCGGAGACATAGGTATTGCTCAATTGCGAGATATGCACCAGCCCATCCTGCTTCACCCCGATATCCACAAAGACGCCAAAGGCGGTTATATTCGTCACGATACCCGGTACCGTCAACCCTTGCTTCAGATCCTCCATGGTTTTGATCGTCTCCTCGAACCGGAACTCCTCGATCGGACTGCGCGGGTCCCGGCCCGGCTTCTCCAGCTCCTTCAAAATATCGTCGATCGTAAACTCACCCGCCGATTCGGAGATATACTTCTTCTTCACCACTTTCTTCCGAAGATCCCCCTGTTTGATCAGGTCGGCTACACTGCAATTCAAGTCGGTCGCCATCGACTCCACCACATGATACGACTCGGGATGCACCGCACTGTTGTCAAGAGGGTTGGCGGCATTACTGATGCGTAAGAATCCGGCGCACTGCTCGAAGCTCTTGGGGCCCATCAGGCTGACCTTCTTCAGCTCCTCCCGCGTGGCAAAAGCCCCGTTCTTCGCCCGGTAATCCACGATGTTCTTGGCCAGCGAAGCGCTGAGCCCCGACACGTAGGTCAACAAATGCTTGCTCGCCGTATTCAGATCGACCCCTACATGGTTCACACAGCTCTCCACCACCCGGTCCAGCTCCTCCTTCAATTTATTCTGATTCACATCGTGCTGGTACTGCCCTACCCCGATCGACTTGGGGTCTATCTTCACCAGCTCACTCAACGGATCCAGCAACCGGCGACCGATGCTCACCGATCCGCGAACCGTTACATCCTGGTCCGGGAATTCCTCCCGCGCCACCTCGCTCGCCGAATAGATCGAGGCTCCGCTCTCATTGACCATAAAGATGCTGACATGTTTCCCGAAATCGATCCCTCTCACCAACTGCTCCGTTTCCCGGCCCGCCGTCCCGTTACCGACGCCGATGGCCTCGATATCGTACCGGTCGACCAGCCGCTTCAGCTCCGCAATGGAGGCCGCCGTCTCGTGTTGCGGCGGATGCGGATAGATGGTGCTGTTATGCAGGAAATTTCCCTGGGCATCCAGGCATACTACCTTACACCCCGTCCGGAATCCCGGGTCCAACGCCAGCACCCGCTTCGATCCCAGCGGAGAGGCCAGCAATAGCTGCCGCAGGTTCTCGGCAAAGACCCGGATCGCTTCCTCGTCAGCCTTATTCTTGGAGATCAGCCGGAACTCATTCTCGATGGAGGATTTCAGCAGCCGGTCAAAAGAATCTTCGACCGCCTTCTTCACTTCCCCGGCCGCAGCGCTGCTGCCCTTTACAAAGATCCGGTCCAGCTCATCGACCGCCGTTTGCTTGTCGATATTCAGGTCCATCAGCAGGTAGCCTTCCTTCTCCCCGCGCCGGATGGCCAGGATACGATGCGAAGGACAATCGGCCAGCGGCTCGTTGAACTCGAAATAATCGCGGTACTTCTGCGCTTCCTCCTCGCTTCGTTTAGCCTCGATGACCTTCGCGCTAAGCGCGGCAGTCTCGGTGAACAGCTGCCGGACCTTGTTCCGCGCCTGCTCATGCTCCGACACCCATTCCGCTATGATATCTCTCGCACCCTGCAAAGCCTCTTTTGTATCCTTTACCTGTTCATTCACAAACTTACCCGCTTCTTCGACCGGATCACCTGCCCCCTGTTCAAACAGGAACTTCGCCAACGGCTCGAGCCCCTTCTCGATGGCCGTCGTCGCCCGCGTCTTCCGCTTGGGCTTATACGGCAGGTAGATATCCTCCAGCGCGGTGGCGTCAAAGCATCCCTCGATCCGCCCCTTCAGCTCCGGCGTCAGCTTCCCAAGCCCCTCGATCGTCTTCAGCACAGTTTCTTTCCGCTTGTCCAGCTCGGAGAAATATTTGATCTGTTCCACGACATCATTGATCTGCACCTCGTCCATATTGCCCGTAGCTTCCTTCCGGTAACGCGCCATGAACGGAATGGTGGCCCCTTCGGCCTGCAGATCGAAAATGTTATTAACTTGTTTGAGGCTAAAGCTTAATTTTTCAGCGATCTTTTGTATATACACGGCTTCCATAGTAAACAAAAATGTGGGGGGCAAATGTAAGGCAAAATCCTACCTTTATAACATGGACGTGAAAAACAATATTCTCGAAACGATCGGACATACACCGCTGATCCGCCTGAACAAACTCACAAAGGATCTTCCCTGCACCGTACTTGCCAAAGTGGAATACTTCAACCCCGGAAATTCCGCAAAAGATCGCATGGCCCTGAAAATGGTCGAGGTCGCCGAAAAGGACGGCAGACTGAAACCCGGCGGCACCATCATCGAAGGCACCTCCGGCAACACCGGGATGGGTCTCGCACTGGCCGCCGTCGTAAAAGAGTATAAATGCATCTTCGCGACAACGGACAAACAATCCAAGGAAAAGATCGATATCCTGAAAGCACTCGGCGCCGAGGTCATCGTCTGTCCGACCAATGTCGAACCCGACGACCCGCGCTCTTATTACTCCGTCTCGAAGCGCCTCGCCAAAGAAGTCCCCAATTCTTTCTACGCCAATCAATATGACAACCTCGCCAACCGGCTTGCCCACTACGAGACCACCGGTCCGGAGATCTGGGAGCAAACGGATGGGAAAATAACCCACCTCGTCGTCGCCACCGGCACCGGCGGCACCGCTACCGGTACGGCCATGTTCCTCAAAGAAAAGAACCCCGCCATCCAGGTCTGGGCCATGGACCCTTATGGCTCCCTGCTCACCAAATACTTCCGCACCGGCGAGATCGATATGAACGAAGTGCATCCCTACATCACCGAAGGCATCGGCGAAGACTTCGTCCCCCAGAACTATGATATGAAAGTGATCGACGCCTTCGAACAGGTCACCGATAAGGACGCCGCCATCATGGCCCGCCGCATCGCCCGCGAAGAAGGCCTCTTCTGCGGCTACAGCGCCGGCACCGCGGTCCAGGGTCTCATGCAGCTCAGGGATAAGCTGAAAAAAGACGACCTCGTCGTCGTCATCCTGCACGACCACGGCAGCCGCTATGTCGGCAAGGTCTACAACGATCAGTGGATGATGGAACGCGGCTTCCTGGATGTAAAAAGCTTCAAGGATATCGTTTCCGGCCGGGGCGCCAAACGCCTCATCACCGTCTCCCCGGAAAACACCGTGGGAGAAGCCTTTGAGCTCATGCAAAAATACCATATCGAAAATCTACCCGTCCTCGACGAGGGAGAACCCGTCGGCGCCCTTAGCGAAAGCGGTCTCTTCTCCCGGGTCATGAACAATGGTGCCGATATAAAGGGAAAGACTGTCGCCGACGTACTCGAAAAACCCTATCCCATCGTGGCCTTCGACACCCCACTGGAACGACTTAGTTCGTTGATCAACAGGGAGAACGGCGCAGTATTGTCAAAGGATGAGAGCGGCAATTATCACATCGTCACCAAATACGATATCATCCACGCCATGGGGGCATAGATTGCGCAGGGATCGTAGTTCTACGAGACCGCGGATAGCAATCTTCCTAGTTATATTATGCAGTGATTACGAAATGATTAGTAAAAGCTGCGACGCCTAAATAAAGCAAAACCTCTATTGTCTCGTCAATTTTAACAATCTATTTTTGATTCAGAAGTTGATTGATAACATCAATCACCCAGTATCCAAAAAAACCGCCAACTAAACCTGTTCCCGTTAAAAGTTTTCAAGCCAATACCTAAGAAATTCCGGTGAGATCCAATATCAGTCAACTTCTATTTTAACCGATCAGTCAGCAATTTCCATAAAACGGGCCCTTAAAGTCTAAAACGTACTTCGAAATCCAACGTCCGAACAACAACCTGTAAAGCCCCTCCTGCTAAATTTTCTGATTAGAGCACCACTATTTAGCAGGAGGCCTTCATTGGCGGTCCCTCCGCACTTCCTACTCCAACAATTATCCGATATTTGACGGGTAATGCAATTCAGCGCTCCGCCATCAGGCGACGATTCCAACAAGCCCAGCCGGAAAAAACCCATTTTCCCGGTAACGGAAGGCCTTCGCAGCTATCTCAAAAACCACGGCCGCGAGGTCAAACTCCCCGTATCCTACCGCGACCTGCTTTTGCATATCACCTATTCCGTTCCGCTAAAAGACAAACACCAGCAGGACACTCTCTGGGAAACGGCCCTCTACGACATGCGCCACTGGGACTTCATCCGCGAAGGGCTCGTCCAGATGTATGCCATCCTCAAGACCGAAGGCGATCTCAGCTACACAAAGCACCTCGACGTTGCACGCATCGACTTCTGCAGCTTCGCCAACTCCCACCCCTTTCGCATCCGCATCGTCAACAAGTTCAACGACAACTACGATCACTACTATATCAAACAGGCCGACGCCTCCCGCATCTACGGTCTCGAGCTGGAACACCTGCTTTCACCCAACCGCATCACCTTCTTCACCCATCATAACACGCTCGTGGAAGAGCATATTCCAGGCATTCCCGGCGACCTCTTCATCAAGAACTTCCTCGACGACCCGCAAACGAACAAGATCCGGCTTGCCAAAGAATTCGTGAAGTTCAACGAACGCTGCTTCGTCCGCTTGCTGGGAGACATGCGATCGTATAACTTCGTCGTCGACATCACTCCCGATATCGAAGACTACCAATACCGTATTCGCGCCATCGACTTCGATCAGCAATCCTACGAAGGCCGCAAGAATCTCTATATCCCGCAGTTCTTCAAAGAGAACAGGGCCTTCGTCGATCTCTGCCTGACCCATCTGAACAAGCAATCCATCGAACAGTACCAAACCGAGGAACGGACGCTGATGGCCTTCCGCGTAGCTTCTTCCCGGTTCCGGCTGATGGAGCTGCTGAACATCATGGCCAAAGACAAACCCCTGTCCAGCCCCGAAAAGCTGCTCCAGCTAACGACCGGGCTGGGAGAACACTTCGGGAACCCTGCCTTCCTCAAATGCCGGTCGATCGGCCAGTTGGTAAAAAGACAGCTAAAACAAACGCTCCAGAAGAATCTCGCCCTTCTCCAAAAAAATCTCTCCAAATTCGAAGATTAGCCGCATAGACCTTATCTTCGCGCCGCATTACTAATTTTTTATACATGAGCAAATACAAAGCCGGAGTCCTGTTCGGTGAAGAATTGGAAGCCCTATACAACGACGCAAAAGACAATAATTTTGCATTACCCGCTGTAAACACTATCGGAACGAACACGATCAACGCCACCCTCGAAACGGCGGCAAAGGTCAATTCCCCCGTGATCATTCAGTTCTCAAACGGCGGTGCCCAGTTCATCGCCGGGAAAGGGATGCCCAACGACAAGCTACAGGGCAATATTTCCGGCGGTATCTCCGGCGCGCTTCATATCCACAACGTCGCCAAATATTACGGCGTTCCCGTCATCCTCCATACCGACCACGCGGCCAAAAAATGGCTCCCCTGGGTCAGCGGCCTGATCGATGCCGGCGAACAATTCTACAAGGAAAAGAAACAACCGCTGTTCAGCAGTCACATGCTCGACCTGTCTGAAGAGCCGATCGAAGAGAATATTCACACCTCCGTTGAGTTCTTCAAACGCATGCAGCCCCTGGGCATGGCCATCGAGATTGAGCTGGGCGTCACCGGCGGGGAAGAGGACGGCGTCGACAACAGCGGCATTGAGAATGAAAAGCTCTATACCCAGCCGCAGCACGTCGCCTATGCCTATACCGAGCTGAGCAAGGTAGGCCGCCTCTTCGGCGTCGCAGCCGCCTTCGGCAACGTCCACGGAGTGTATAGTCCCGGTAATGTGGAGCTGAGACCCGTCATCCTCAAGAACAGCCAGGATTATATCCAGAAAGAGCTCGGCACCGGCCCCAAACCCGTCTACTTCGTCTTCCACGGCGGCAGCGGCAGTCCCCAGCACCAGATCCGCGAAGCCATTGGCTACGGCGCGATAAAGATGAACATCGACACCGATCTCCAATGGGCCTTCTGGGAAGGGATCCAACAATATTACAAGAAGAACGAAGGCTATCTCCAGGGCCAGCTCGGCAACCCCGACGGACTCGATAAGCCCAACAAGAAACATTACGATCCCCGCGTTTGGCTCCGCAAAGGCGAAGAAACCTTCATCAAACGGCTCGAAGTCGCCTTCGAAGACCTGAACTGCCTCAATCGCAACGCATAATGCCCCGCAACATATAATGCCCCGCAACGCATAACGAACCCCAACGGATCACCACGAAACCTTTGGTCACCGATTGATCAAAGGTTTCACTTTTTCCCCGATCAGCTCGATGGCCCGCCCGAACTGTCGATCCCTATTTCCATATACCCGCCATAACCACGAGATGACCTTTTTGTTATATTATTCATGGAAATCCTTACCCCCGTGGGAGCATTTTTTTTGTTTTGCCACAGGAACGGTAAATTGCAGTAAATCGGAAAACAATGCCTTCGAAAAAAATTCTCGACCTCCTCGGCGACAAAGCCTCATTCCTCCTCGATCATAAGCCCGTCATCGACAAATCAACACTCAGCGCCTTCCCATCACCCAACCATGTAGAAGAGATCTGGACAAACTCCGATCGGAATAACCAGGTATTGCGAAGCATCCAGGTCCTGCTGGGCCATGGCCGGCTCGCCGACACCGGCTATCTCTCCATCTTCCCCGTCGACCAGGGCGTCGAACACAGCGCCGGCGCTTCCTTCTCCGCCAATCCCATATACTTCGATCCTGAAAATATCATCAAGCTGGCTATCGAAGCTGGCTGCAACTCGGTAGCCTCCACCTTTGGGGTCCTCAGCATCATGAGCCGCAAATATGCGCACCGCATCCCCTTCCTCGTCAAGATCAACGGCAACGAGTTCCTCAGCCTTCCCAACCGCTACGACCAGACCCTGTTCGGCACCGTGAAAACGGCCTGGAACATGGGCGCCGTTGCCATCGGCGCCACCGTATACTGGGGCAGCGCCGAAAGCGATCGCCAGCTGAAAGAAGTTGCCGAAGCCTTCGAGGTCGCGCACGAACTGGGCATGGCCACCGTTCTCTGGTGCTATACCCGCAACGCCGGTTTCAAAGTAGATGGCGTCGACTATCATACCTCCGCCGACCTCACCGGCCAGGCGAACCACCTCGGCGTCACCCTCCGCGCAGACATCATCAAACAAAAGCTTCCGACCAACAACGGCGGCTATCTCGCGACCAAGCATGGCCGCACTTCACCGCTCGTCTATTCAAAGATGACCCACCCCGACAATCATCCCATCGATCTCACCCGTTACCAGGTGATCAACTGCTATAGCGGCCGCGTAGGCCTCATCAACAGCGGCGGCGAGAGCAAAGGCGAGTCCGATCTCGCCGATGCCGTCTTTACCGCCGTCGTCAACAAACGCGCAGGCGGCATGGGCATGATCATGGGCCGCAAAGCCTTCCAACGCCCCTTCAAAGAAGGCGTCGAGCTGATCCGGTCGGTACAGGACGTCTACCTCGACAAAGACATTACCATCGCCTAAAAAAGGAAAAGACCCGCTCGTTGAAGCGGGTCTTTTCTTATATCCCATTATCTTTCGGCTGATGGACCTGCGCATGCCGGATCCGGCTCAACGTCTCCCTGGAGACCCCAAGATACGAAGCCACCATATGCAGCGGCACCCGCCGGAAGATGTCGGGAAATCGGGTTACGAATTCCCGGTATTTCTCTTCGGAACTCCCGCTGATATTCATCAGGATCCGGTTCTGGCTCGCATGAAGATTGTCGATCCTCAACTGATCTGCAAGCTCCCGTAACAAAGGGATCATCAACAGCAACCCCTCGAAATCTTCCCTCGTCCATAAGACCACCTCGCTGTCCTCGATCGCCTCGATATTGTACTTGGTAGGCGTCTGGTTGTGATAGCTCTCATGATCGACATTCCAGCTGTTCTCGGCCGCAAACCGCATAATGGTTTCCGTCCCATCCTCCTTCAATCGATATGTCCTCAACAACCCTTTGGAAACGAATATCTTATGCTGACAGACCTCTCCTTCCCGTAACAGCAGCTGCCGCTTGCGAAATTTCTTGGCTTTCGCCTTGACGAGCATCAACCGAAGTTCCTCGTCTGTAACACGCCCCTTGCTCCTTATATAAGCTTCAAAATTCTCGAACATGATAACAAAGATAAGGTCAAATGACCCTCTAAATCGGTGCCAAATGTCCTTGGTCCGGGACAACCCCGGAAGCCAACTTTGTAAAAAAAAAGATAATTATGCGCGTATTTGTTACAGGCGCGTCGGGCTTTATCGGCTCGGCCGTCGTTAAGGAATTGATCGCTAATGGCCACGAGGTCCTGGGCCTGGCCCGCTCCGACGCCTCCGCCGCCAAAATAACCGCCGCCGGCGCAGCAGTCCATCGCGGATCCATCGAAGATCTCGACAGCCTGAAAAGCGGCGCCACCGCATCCGACGGCGTCATCCACACCGCCTTTATCCACGACTTCTCGGATTTCAAGGCCAATTGCGAAAAAGACCGGCACGCCATCGAAGCGATGGGCTCCGCCCTCGCGGGCTCCGACCGGCCCCTGATCATCAGCTCGGGTATCGGCCTCCTCGCTCCCGGCCGTCTCGCCGTGGAAACCGACATGCCAACCGGTTCCATCCCCCGCGTAGCCTCCGAAGAAGTCGCCGCAGCCGTCGCCGCCCGCGGCGTACGGGTATCCGCCATGCGCCTCCCACCCTCGGTCCACGGGGAAGGCGACCACGGCTTCGTTCCGACGATCATCAACATCGCCCGCGAAAAAGGCGTCTCCGCCTATATCGCCGAAGGAGCCAACCGCTGGCCCTCGGTCCATCGCCTCGACGCGGCCACCGCCTTCCGGCTGGCGCTGGAAAAAGGCGCCGCACAACCGCACTACCACGCCGTCGATGACGAAGGAGTACCTACAAAACACATCGCGGAGGTCATTGGCCGGCATCTCGATGTACCCGTCGTCTCCAAATCCACCGAAGAGGCCGCCGCCCATTTCGGTTGGATAGGCCACTTCTTCACCCTCGACGTCCCCGCCTCCGGCAAACAGACCCGCGAATGGCTCGGCTGGCGCCCGACCCGCTCGTCCCTGCTCGCCGACCTCGGTCAGGGTCACTATTTTAAGCTATAATTCCTTGATCCGTATATTCTTAAAGAAAACCGCCTTAAACCAATCCTGCAAAGCAATGTGACCTTTCACATGTCTTCCGAACTCGGGATAGGTGCTGAAGTGGGTCTTACCGATCGAATCGATCCACGCAGCAGAACGAAGATCCTGCGCCGTCGTCAGCACGCCGTTCAGATAGAACTCCACGTGCCCGTCCTTCTGCACGATCCTCGATTCATTCCACTCCCCCGCCTTCGTCGGGCGACCTGGATTCATTTGCGCGGTAAGATTGAAGATACACCCCGTTCGCTTCAGCGGATTGGCATTGTCGACATGCGAAACCTCAAGGATCTGGTATTCCGGCCCCGAAGCATAGGTGGCCGGAATATCGGGTCTTTCCTGTACATCGATGAACACCCCGCTGTTCCCTTCCCTATTCATCTTCCAATCGAACCGGAGATCGTAATTCATATATTCCTTGTCCGTCACCAGGTCCCCATGCTCCAGCCGCTTATCAGGACCACAGATCAGTTCCCCGTCCTTCACCGACCAGGTAGCCGATCTATAGTTGTTGTACAAATGCCAGCCCGTCATCGAATGGCCGTCAAAAAGCATCACCCATCCCTCCTTCTTCTCTTCGTCCGTCAATTGGTTATCCTTCTTCCCGCCGCAGGAAGCGATCATCGCCGCGATGAAAAGCGCGACAATACTCTTGTTCAAATGGTTACGCATCGTGTTTGATTTTTGCTATTTTTGCATTGCAATATATGGAATCAAAGTACAACAGGATCGAGGGAATTGAAGGTTTCTATCAACGGAAGTTCAACTGGATGCCGGATAACCTGAAAAAGGAGATCGGGCATTTCAATGCCTTTCGCATAAAAGAGTTCCTGGGGCCTCAGCAGAAACCATTGCCCTACATGCCCAAGGACTATTACAAAATAAGCCTGATCGTCGGCAGGAACAGGTACCACTACGCCGACAAGACCATCGGGATAGAAAAGGCCGCCCTGCTTTTCTCCAATCCCATGATCCCCTATAAATGGGAGCCGCTGGATGACAACCAGCAGGGGTGCTTTTGCATCTTTACCGAATCTTTCTTTTCGCATTTCGGCAACATCAGGGAATACCCCATTTTTCAACCCGGCGCGAGCCCGGTATATCTTTTGAATGAAGAAGAATTGGCCGGCTTCCGCGCCCTGTATGAAAAGCTGTTTGAAGCGATCCAAACGGAATACAAATATAAATACGACCTGATACGGGCCATCACGCTTGAATTGATGCACAAGGCCATGCGGATGAGGCCGATGGAGCCCACACTCTTTAAGGAAAGCAACGCCAACACCCGGATCGCTTCGCTGTTCGTGGAGTTATTGGAACGCCAGTTCCCCATCGAATCGAGCGCCCAAACCATGCACCTGCGTTCACCCGCGGATTTTGCCACCCACCTTTCCGTGCATATCAACCACCTGAACAGGGCCCTGAAAGAGGTCACCGGCCAGACCACCTCCCAGTCCATCGCCGACCGCATCCTTCGGGAATCCACCACCTTGTTGAAACACACCGATTGGAATATTTCGGAGATAGGCTATTCCCTGGGCTTCGAGGAACCTTCCCATTTCATCTCCTTCTTTAAAAAGAATACCGGACAAACGCCAAAGACCTACCGGAACAACGGCGTTGTTTGATTTTTGCTATTTTTTGTTTGATTGAGGCAATGGATCGCCGATAATCCTGCCGGACCTTTGCGAAACAAAACAATCAAACGATTTATGAAGTACAATTACGTAGGCAACACCGGCCTGCTCGTCTCCGAACTTTGCTTTGGCACCATGACCTTTGGTGGACAGAATGCAGGCATGTGGGATAACATCGGTAAGCTGCAGCAGAAGGAAGTGAACGATATCATGAAGGCAGTGTTGGAGGCCGGGATCAACTTTATCGACACGGCTAACGTCTATTCTTACGGCCAATCCGAACAGCTACTGGGTCAATCCCTGAAAGACCTCGACATTCGAAGGGACAACGTGGTCATCGCCACCAAGGTATTGGGCCAGATGGACTCGCAGCCCAACAGCCAGGGCCTCTCCCGGTATCATATTTTCAATTCCGTGAACCAGAGCCTTAAACGGCTCCAGCTGGATCATATAGATATCCTGTATGTGCACGGCGTTGATCCGAAAACGGAAGTGGAAGAAATTGTCCATGGACTGAATGACGTTGTCAACACCGGCAAGGTACGGTATATCGCCATCTGCAACTGGCCCGCCTGGATGGTAGCCAAAGCGCAAGCCATCGCCCATTATAATCGCTGGCATAAGTTTATCGGTTTACAATATTACTATTCCGTGGTTACCCGCGACATCGAGCACGAGCTGGTGCCGATGGCCGCCGGCCATCACCTGGCCATTTTCCCCTGGAGCCCCCTGGCCGGCGGTTTCCTCACCGGCAAGTTCACCCGCGAAGGCGGTACCGCCGGCGCCCGGAGGGATGCGTTTGATTTTCCGCCTATCGACAAAGAAAAAGCCTACAATGCGGTGGATGTGATGAAAGAGATAGGTAAGCAACATAATGCCAGCCCCGCACAGGTGGCGTTGGCCTGGGTAAGACAACAACCCGGTATTACCAGCACCATCATCGGCGCAAAGACCATTCAGCAGGTGAAGGACAACATACAGTCCACCGACCTCGTTCTTACCGCGGACGACCTGCAAAAGATAGATGCCGTCAGTCCGCTGCCGGCTCAGTATCCCGGCTGGATGGTGAAACGGCAGGCCGCAAACAGGGGTTAGATGAACCGAAAGGGGCGTCAAAACGCCTCTCCCAACGCGAAATAGAGCGACCAGTATCCCTTGCTCGCCGCAAAGTCCATACAGAAATTCGTTCCCGAATGCTTGTTGAACTTGATCCGGAGTCCGGCGCCCGCCGCCGCATGCAGATAGGCAAACTGACTGGTGCCGGGCTCCGTGACCGAGTTCATATTCCCAAATACCACAAACCCGAGCAACTGATCCCTTGTGATGTTCCGACGATACTCCGTCTCGAAGTCCCAGAGCGTCCGCCCCGTATACCGGCTGGGATAGAACCCCCGGCCGCTGCGCTGGTTCGCATCCCAGGTGATCGCCGGCAGATCGAGATAAGGCGCGTTCGACCCCATCGTCGTCCACAGGTACGACCAGAACGCCAGTACATTCCAGCTGTTCGGATCAAAGCTGATGTATTTCCGCGCATCGAAGTACAGCGAATACCAGTACTCCTGACTCCCCAGGAACTTGGGATTCACCCTCAACACGACATTGTAGAACCAGCCCGGCAATGGGTTCAGTGAATTGTTCCGGGTATCATAAAGCAGGTTGAACGTAAGACCCGAAGAAAAAGAGTTGCTATGATTGCCCGTTCCGTACTTATATCCCGCAAACTTCCGGATATCGGTCGTATCATCTCCCGGCCGGATATGGATATGGTAGTCCAGGTCGTAGCCGATACCCGCAAAAAGAAAGGGCTTTTTGCCGATCCGCCGCAGGAAGTTTTGATAAAACCGGACATAGGTATATCTCACCAGTATCTTTTTGCTCGGCGCCGTATTTCCCCCCAGCCCCCAGGTAAACTGCGGGTAGAACGTCAGCCGGTAATCCCCGCCGGCGTTCCATCGGTTCCCCGGCGACCAGATATTCGACCGGAACGGGATATTCCATTCTCCCCGCAGGTTCGTGCTCGGGCTGAAGGTCACATTGGAAAGAAAGGTATTTTGCGGATCCCCCAATAAGAAGGCGGCGTTGGTCGAGGTGATCAGCGCCTCGCCGCCTCCCGGGATCGAGCTTCCCAGTGGAATGACCGAATAGTACACCCGCTGACCCCTCACTTTTGGCGTCTTCTTGATATGGATATGGGTGATCTTTAGGGCAATGCCGATAATATCCCGCTGCCCCGTCGTATCCTCCACCAGCTTATCCGGCGGAACAAGCGTTCCGGTAGGGTTCTGGGCCCGCGAACACAACGCCCAAAGGCAAAAGAACAGGGCAGCGGCAATAGCAAAAGTTCTCGACATAGCTTCATGGATACCAATATTGTGCTATTTTTCAGGTATGAAGAATTCCTCCTTTTCACGCCTCGGCCGACCATTCCCTTGCCCCATTTCTGACGCTGGCCTGCTAATGTGTTGCTTTTTCGCTACACTAGCGCTCGCCATCGCCACCCCGCAAGCCGCGTCCGCCGCTCCGTATACCGCATTCGCCACCCCGCAACCCGCATCCGCCCCGCCTACCGCATTAGCCACCCCACCTACCGCCAACCCACCCCGCCATGACACCAGCGGCCCCAACATCGAGTTCCTCACCAGCGGGAACAAGATCTCCCTGCGCGGCCTCAGCGTCGTCAGCGACAAGATCGTCTGGGTCAGCGGCAACAGCGGCACGGTCGGCAAGTCCACCGACGGCGGCAAGACCTGGAACTGGATGACCGTTCCGGGCTATGAAAAAAGAGACTTCAGGGACATCGAAGCCTTCGACTCTTCCACCGCCATCATCATGGCCATCGCCGAACCCGCCGATATCCTGAAAACCACCGATGGCGGCAAGACCTGGAAATTGGTCTATGAGAATACCGCAAAAGGAATGTTCCTCGATGCCATGGAATTTTGGAACAGCGAAAGCGGCATCATCGTCGGCGACCCGATCGACGGCCGCTTCTTCGTCACCCGCAGCTCCGACGGCGGCAACAGCTGGCATGACCTCCCCTACCTCGAACGGCCCAAAGCCGACAGCGGCGAAGGCTGCTTCGCCAGCAGCGGCACCAACGTCCGCTACCTCGGTCCCAATGAAACCTGCTTCGTCTCCGGCGGCCCGACCTCCCATCTCTTCATCCGCAATAAACGGGTCAATATGCCCATCCTCCAGGGCAAAACAAGTACCGGCGCAAACTCCGTCGCCGTAAAAGATGCTGCAAAGCTCCGCGGCGGCCAACGGCTGATCGTCGTTGGCGGCGACTTCATAAAAGACAGGAACCAGGAAAAGAATTGTTTGATCAGCACCGACGGCGGCAAGACCTGGATCCAGCCCAACACCCCGCCGAATGGCTATCGCAGCTGCGTGGAATTCATCGGCGGTTCCAACGTCCTGTGCTGCGGCACCAATGGCGTCGACTTCTCCTTCGACGACGGCCTCAACTGGACCCAGCTCACCCGCACCGGCTTCCACGTTTGCCGCGTCGCCAAAAAAGGCAAAGCCGTCTTCCTCGCCGGTGGCGACGGCCGCATCGCAAAACTTACTTTTTAAAAACGATCCACACCGCCGCCAGCAAGAAAGCAAACGCCACCAGGTACTTCCAGTGAAAAGGCTCCTTCAGATAGAGCACCGCAAAAAATGAGAACACCACCAGCGTGATCACCTCCTGGGTGATCTTCAGCTGAAAAGCGCTCATCCCGCCGATCGACCCCAGGCGGTTCGCCGGAACGGTAAGACAATATTCAAAAAAAGCGATCCCCCAACTGATGAGGATCGCTTTCCACAAAGGCATTTCTTTATGATTCAGGTGCCAGTACCAGGCCACCGTCATAAAACAATTCGAAGCAAAAAGAAGTAAGATCGTACGCATAGTTTATAGGGCAACTCCCGGATTAGTTCAATCCCCTGAAATCCACCGGCACCAGCTTGCTCACCCCGGGCTCTTGCATCGTAACCCCATAGATCACATCCACGGTGCTCATGGTCATCTTATTGTGCGTAACGATGATAAACTGGGAGTTCTCGCTGAACTGCCGGATCATATTGGTGAACTTCCCGACATTTGCGTCATCCAGCGGAGCATCCACCTCATCGAGGATACAGAACGGCGCCGGCTTGATCAGGTAGATCGAGAACAGCAGCGCGGTAGCCGTCAGCGTCTTCTCTCCACCACTAAGCTGACTGATGGAGGACGGCCGCTTCCCCTTTGGCTTAGCGACAATATCGATCCCCGTCTCGGCCAAATTCTCAGGGTTCTCCAGGACCATATCCGCCGTATCCTCTTCCGTGAACAGGGATTTGAACACCCGCTGGAAATTCTCCCGGACCCTATTGAACGTATCCAGGAACTGCTGGTTGGCCGTCGCCTCCACCTCCTGGATCGTTTGTAACAGACTGTCCTTGGCGCTCACCAGGTCATTCTTCTGCTCCAGGATGAACTCATACCGTTTCTTCATCTCCTGGAAGGCCTCGATCGCCGTCGGGTTCACCTCGCCAAGATTCTCCAGCCGTTTCTTCATCTTGTCGGCCTTCTCCTGCAGATCCTCCACCGGCACATCCCCCGTTCTCGGCTGATCGATGATATCATCGAGATTGATCCGGAATTCCACGTTCAACCGCTCCTTCATCCCTGCCAGCTGAAGTTTCAACTCATTCAGCCGGTCCTTGATATCCCCGAGCAGATGCTCCAGCTGCTCCCGCTCCTTGTTCTTATGACGTACCTCGCTTTCCTTCTCCCCAAGCGCATTTCGCAAATTGTAATAAGCCTGGTCGGCCTCATTCAACACCCGCTCTTCCTCTTCCTTCCGCCGCAACAGCTCCAGCAGCGCCGTCTCCGACCCGCCCAGCAGGTCCTCGCTTTCGGCGATGTTCTCCAGGGTCTGTTTCAATTGCGATGCGTTCACATCTATCTGGTTCCGCAGATCGCCCAGCTGCTTGCTCTTGAAGTCCATTTCCTGCTTCAGCGCATTGATCTTGCTGTGCTGCCGGGTAACCTGCAGGTTGAACTCGTTATATCCCGTCGAAGCGGCATTATACGCCAGCTCCGCCGACCGGTACTCATCTTCCGCCGCCTGCGCCTTCTCCTTCAGCTCCCCGACGACCCGGACCAGGTCGGCCCAGGCATTCCGCGTGTCCTCGATCCCCGCGATGGTCTCTTCGAGGTTCAGCTGCAATTCTTCCAGCCGGTCCTGCCCGGAGTTTTGCTGGGCATGCAGGTTCTCGATCTTGTTCTCCAGCGAGAATACAAAGTTCGTCAGCCGGTTGATATCGTCCTGTGTCTGACGGATCGCCTGCTCCTTCAACTGCTCGTTGTATCCGATCACCTCATTGTGCTTCTCCTGGATATCGGTCTTCAGCCCGTCGACGACGCCCTGCAGCCGGCGCACCTCGCCTTGCAATTTCTCGAGGTTCTTCGCCCGGCCGATCTTCTTGCCCTCAAAAAGCCCGACGCTGCCGCCGGTAAGCGAATATTTGCCCTTTACATATTTCCCGCTCTTTTCCAACACGACGGCTCCATTGCTATTCGCCATCGCTTCCTCGCTCTCGGCGATATACACATTCCCCAACAGGTGCTCGGCCAGGGGACGATAACGCTCATCCACCTCGATGACATTCATCGCGGGGATCATCCCCTCATACGAATGCCCGTCCGCGGCAACGCCACCGCCGATCTTGTCCAGCAGGAAGAAATTCGCCTTCCCCTTCTTCTTCTCATCCAGCAGGTGCACCGCCTGCATTCCCTCCGTCAGGTTCTTTACGACATAATAATTCAGGAACGGCTCCAGCACATTCTCCACAGCCGCGCGGAACTCTTCCTTTACGTAAATGATATCCGAAAGAATGGGCGCATCTGGTACCCATGAAGGGTTCTTATGCAAAAATTTGATACTCTCGGGGTAGCCTTCCATCGAATCGATCAGGCTCTTCAGCAGGTCGTGCTCATTCTTCTTCGCATCCAGCGTCCGGCTCTCATCGGCCAGCCGCTGACGCAGCACTTCGAGCTGCCCCTGCGCCTGCAGGATATTCTCCTTCATCCGCTCGTGGTGCTCCTGCAGTTGCCGGAGGCTGTTTTGCCTGGATTCCAGCTCCTGCTCCTTGATCACCCGCTCTTCTTCCAGTTGCTTGAGCTGACTGTCCCTCACGGTCCGCTCTTCTTCCAGCTGGCGGATGCTCCGCTGCAGGTTCTGGATCGAGGTGTCCGCCACGGCGACCTTCTTTTCCGCATCGAACTGATCGCGCTGCAGTCGGGCATTCTCGCGGCGCAGCTCGTCGATCGTCACCCGGCGCGCGTCGAACACCTTCCGCGTCTCGTCGACAGAATCCTTTAAGGTCTCCAGCTGCTCCTGCAGACCGGATAATTTATTCTCCTCTTCACCCGCCTGCTGACGGGTAAAGACAATACTTTCCTCGAGTCCCTTGAGTTGCCCCTCGCCCTTCAGCAGGAACTCCTGCAGACTCCCCTCCTTTTCTTTAAGGAAGTTCAGCCGCTGCGTCGCCAGGTTCTTTTCATTCTCCTTCGTCCGCAAAGCCTGCAACGTATCGTTGAACGTATGCTGCATGGACTGAAGCACCCGCTCCTTCTCGATAAACGCGACCTTCTCCTGCTCGAGGGCCGCCTCCTCCTGCCCGATCACCGCTTCCAGCCGGATCTTCCGGTCCGTCTCCGTCTCGGACTGCTCATTCAGCTCCCGGTAGGTCAGGTTGAACCCCTCCAGCGCCGCCTTTGCCAGCTCGATGCTCAGTTCCCGGTATTCCTTCTTGATCTCGTAATATTTCTCCGCCTTCTTGGCTTGGTTCTCAAGACTCTTCAACTGGTTGTTGATCTCGAACAACAGGTCCTCGATCCGCGCCAGGTCCTGCTCGGTGGCATCCAGCTTCTGCCGGGCCTCTTTCTTCCGGGTCTTATAGATCGTGACTCCGGCGGCCTGCTCCAGCATCCGGCGGCGGCTGTTGTCCTTATCTTTGATGATATCATCCACCATCCCCAGCTCGATAATGGCATAGCTATCGGTGCTGATGCCCGTATCCATAAAGAGGTTCTGGATATCCTTCAACCGGCAGGAAACATCGTTCAACCGGTACTCGCTTTCCCCGCTCTTATAGAACTTTCGGGTAACCGTTACCGTACTGAACTCCGTAGGCAGCAGGTTCTTCGTATTCTCGAAGGTAAGGCTCACCTCGGCCAGGCCGGAGGCGCTCCGCGTCTTGCTCCCGTTAAAAACAAGGCTCTCCAGGTTCTCCGACCGGAGATGACTGATCTTCTGCTCCCCGATCACCCACCGGATACTATCGATGATATTGCTCTTCCCACAGCCATTAGGGCCGATAATGCCCGTAATGCCCTCGTCAAAGCTGATATGGGTTTTATCAGCAAAACTCTTGAATCCTTTTATCTCGAGGCTCTTTAATCGCACAGTAGGTACATTTTAGTCGTTCGACAAACCTATCGAAAAATAAAGAAACGGGGTCGAAAATCGATCCACGCGATATTCACTTGTTGAAAACTCGTGAATAATATTTATATTGGCTGTCCAAACGTTCGAATTATGAATAATTTTATTGTCCCAATCGATTTTTCAGAAACATCCAAGAACGCCGCCCGCTATGCTGCGCACATCTCCAATCTCGTCCCAGACGCCCATCTGATCCTCTACAACGTCTTCGATGCCCTGGAATACGGGTCCGACAGCAGCCCCCTGGGGACCGAAGGGGAGGAGGATGCCAGCCGTAAGAAGATCGTCGAGCTGGCGCTGGAAAGCGTCCGGATCGATATTTCCGCCCTCACCAGCGCCCGGATCTCGGTCGTCGCCGAAGAAAGCAACCATTTCCTGGACACCCTCGAAGCATATGTAAAAAAGAACAATATCCAGCTGATCATCATGGGCCTCACCGGCTCCACCCGCCTCGGCCAGGTCTTTATGGGCAGCAACGCGCTGAATATCGTCAAAAGGGCCATCGCCCCCGTCATCATCACCCCCGAACATACCCATTCCACCTCGGCAAAGAACGTCCTCCTGCTCACGGACTTCCAGGATGTGGAGAACACCATCCCCATCGACACCGTCAAATCGGTCCTCAATCTCTTCAATCCCCGCCTCTTCATCGTCAACGTCGACGACGAACACTATGTACAGGTCACCGAAGAATACAAGGCCGAACGGCAAAAGCTCGAAGAAAAGCTTAAGGAATACAAGCCCGAATTCTTCTTCATCCGCCTCTTCGACTTCGTGGAAGCGACCAACCAGTTCGTCGCCGATAACCATATCGATCTCATCCTCACCTTCCCCCGGAAGCACTCCTGGCTGTCCAACGTATTCAAAACGACGAGCACCTCGAAGCTCGCCTACCACAGTCACGTGCCTATCGCGGCGATCAATGCCTGAGGATGATCGGTCATACTGGGACCAACGCTGGCGCGAGGGAGATACCGCCTGGGATATCGGTGGTGTCTCCCCGCCTCTGCAACATTACTTCGAACAGCTCCCCGACAAGACGATTTCCATCCTCATCCCCGGCTGCGGCAACGCCTACGAAGCCGCCTGGCTGCTCGATAACGGTTTCACCGGCATCACCCTCCTCGACATCTCCCCCCAGGCGACCCAACGCCTTCGCGAAAAATTCGCCGGCACCCCTATAAAAGTCCTCACCGCCGACTTCTTCCGACACACCGGCCAATACGACCTCATCATCGAACAAACCTTCCTCTGCGCGCTCGACCCCAGCCAACGCCCGGCGTATGTCGAAAAAGCACATAACCTCCTCCGTCCCGGCGGCAAACTCGCCGGCCTCCTCTTCGACCGCGACTTCGCGGCAGGGCCGCCATACGGCGGCCGCAAGGCTGAATACCAACAATTACTGGAAAAAAAATTCACGATAAAGACACTGGCCCCCTGCTACAACTCCATAAAACCCCGCACTGGAACCGAACTCTTCTTCATTGCCGTCCGAAATGACTAATCTCAAACAAACGGCTCCTGCTGGCTCAAACAATGAAAACTCCCCAACCCCCAAATGATCTCCGTCGAATCGATCCCGATCACCCTCCTCGCCGGAAAACACTCCTGCAAGATACGCAACGCCTTCTCGTCGGTAGCACACCGGTACGTCGGTACAATGACCGACTCATTGGCAATATAAAAATTCGCATAAGAAGCCGGCAGCCGCTGATCCTCATAGACCACTGCATCCGGCATCGGCAACTCGACGATATTCAGCTGTTTACCATTCAACAGTCTCATCTTTGACAGGTCCGCAAGATTCTCCTGTAACAGCGCATAGTTCTCATCCCCCTTATTCTCCTCGATCACCGTAACCACTGTATCCTCATCCACAAACCGCACCGTATCATCGATATGCCCGTCGGTATCATCCCCGACGATCCCCTCCTTCACCCACAGCACCTGCTCCACCCCATAATAATCCCGCAGATACCCCTCGATCTCATCCCGCCCCAGCGCCGGGTTACGATTAGGGTTCAACAGACAGCAGGTAGAGGTCAACACGGTCCCCTTCCCATTGAAATCCACCGATCCCCCCTCCATAATGATCCCCGGATAATAGACCGGCAACCCCAACGCCTTACCGATATGGGTCGGGATATCGTCATCCAGGTCGTAAGGCGGATACTTATTCCCCCAGGCATTATAGTTCCAGTCCACGATCACCTTCCTCTGGGCAGCCGCGGGATTGATGAGAAAGGCCGGACCATGGTCCCGGCACCACGCATCATTGGTCGGATGGAAATAAAAGCAGACCCTCTCCAGGTCTGCTCCGGCACCCTGCAAATGCCCGAGCGCTAAAGCCTTCATCGCCTCGTCCGCTACATTGATGCACACCTCCTCCCCCTTCGCCAGCTCCTTGATGAACTGCGCATAATAAGGATATACGCTCGCGATCTTGCCGGGCCAGGAAGCTTCCTTATGCGGCCAGCTAAGCCAGGTAGCGCTGTGCCGCGCAAATTCCGCCGGAAAATAGTAGCCCGCTTGTTTAGGTGTCATTCCGCCGATGGGTTTAATCTTCGTCAATAAACCGTTTGATAATAGGTTGATACGAATCGATCCTTCTGTCCCGTAGGAACGGCCAGTGCGTCCGGTAACGGTCCGTCGCCTGCGTATCGATCTCCACCACCGCCGTCTCCTCGACATCATGCGAGGCCTTAAAAAGCAACGTCCCAAAAGGATTCGCCACAAAGCTGCCGCCCCAGAATTTCATCGCGCCGTCCTGCTCGAAACCCACCCGGTTGACGCTCACCACATGCACGCCGTTGGCGACGGCATGACTCCGCTGGATCGTCTGCCAGGCATTGTACTGCTCCACATTCGTCGCCTCATCCTGCGAGGTCGCCCAACCGATAGCGGTCGGATAGAACAACAGCTCCGCTCCCATCAGCGCCGTGATCCGCGCCGCCTCGGGATACCACTGATCCCAACAGATCAGCACGCCAATGGTCGCAAACTTCGTCTTGAATACCTTATATCCCAGGTCACCGGGTGTAAAATAGAATTTCTCGTAGTACGCCGGATCGTCGGGAATATGCATCTTCCGGTACTTGCCCAGGTAGCTTCCGTCGGCGTCCAGCACCGCGGTCGTGTTGTGATACAGCCCCTGCGCCCTTTTCTCAAACAGCGAGGCAATAACGACGACCCCAAGCTCTCCGGCCAGCTTCCCAAGAACATCCGTAGACGGACCGGGGATCGCCTCGGCCAGCGAGAAATTGGCGTAGTCTTCTACATCGCAAAAATACAGGGAGGTGAACAACTCCTGCAGACAAACCACCTGCGCCCCTTTGGCCGCCGCTTCCCTGATCTTGTCCATGGCCTTCTGAAGGTTGGCCGCCTTATCGGCCGTGCAGCTCATCTGCACGAGTCCAACTTTTACTTTACTCATGACGATTGCTCGCGGAGCTTAGGTAGGTTTCCGCAAGGCGCGCAAAATTACAATTTTTGAAGGGAATCGAGGGGACTATTTCATCCCTACTTCCTCCCCATCTGGCGGAGGAAGGCGACATGCGAGGCAACCGCGTACCGGACGCGGGGATATTCAATATACACCAGGCCATATTCCTTGCAGGCCTGCCGGATGATCTTGCTGATCGCCGGGTAGTGTACATGCGAGATCTTGGGGAAAAGATGGTGCTCGATCTGAAAGTTCAGCCCGCCGACCAGCCACGAAACAACAGGGTTGTTCGTCGCAAAATTGGCCGTGGTCTTGATCTGGTGGACGGCCCACTCGTCCTCCAGTTTCCCGGTATCTTCGTTGGCCACCGGAAACGCCGTGTGCTCGACGGTATGCGCCAGCTGAAATACCATGCTCAGTACGAACCCGGCCACGAGGGTAAAGATGATGAAGCTGACCATCCAGTCATACCAGCCCAGCCGGTAGATCGGCAGCCCGACAAAGAGAAAAGCATGGAACAGCTTGAACCCCCAGAACACGAAATGATCGCCAAGGGTCATCTTCTTCAACGGCACGGCGCCCACCTTGCTCTTGAAATACTTTTGATAGTCCAGCAGGAAGATCCAAAAAATATAAAGCACGGAGTAAAGAGCCCAGAAATACAAATGCTGGTAACGATGCAACCGGTACCGCTTCTGCGTCTCGCTCATCCGCATCCAGGGTTGGATATCGATATCGTCGTCGATCCCGTCGACATTGGTATATGCATGGTGGACCACGTTGTGCTTCATGTTCCACATAAAGCTATTGCCACCCAGGACGTTCAGGGAAAAAGCCGCCAGGCTGTTCACCCACCGGTATTTGGAAAAGCTGCCATGCGCCCCGTCATGCATTACATTGAACCCGATCGCCGCCACCACGCCGCCCAGCAGTACGCTCTCCAGGATGGCCCAGACCGCCCCGGGCGTAAAGAACACCAGGTGGATATAGATGAAGACAAAGGTCAGCATCAGGATCACCGCCTTGATGAACAGATTGTAGTTACCGGTCTGCGATGTTCCAACCTCCTCAAAATAAGCGCTGATCCGCTTCTTCAGTTCGGTATGGAAAGACTGGGTAGCTTGCGAGAACTTTGGCAGTGACATGGAATGTTCAGATTTAACAAATGAGGAACAAAGGTAAACGATTCGGCAGGGATTCAGGCGGTTTCAATGTTAAAAACCACACAATATATTAACGTAAATATCGATTCCTAAGTATCCATCTGTACAAAAGCCTCAAAATTTCTTACCCCGATCATTTTTTCGGTGATAAATCCCTCGGCATAGGGCACTCCGATCATCTTCCCGAACATCTGGTGCCTGCCGATGATCGCATTCAGGAACTCCGGCGTCGAAATATAGGTTTGCGGCTCATTCTCACCATACTCGGCCGAAAAGAACTGCGAAGAATAGGCCTTGATCGACGCCAGTTTCGCCTCGAATACCGGCGAGATATCGTAGACAAAGCTGGGCGCATAGTACCGGTCCTGGATATAGTGAAAGACGTACTTGGGCCGCCAGTGCTCCTGCGGCACGCCCGCGGCGTCCGTCGTCTCGATCTTCCGCAGCCCGCTCAGGAAACAGGCATCGCTGATCAGGTGCCCCGCCCGGCCATGGTCCGGATGGCGGTCCTCCAGCGAATTGCCCAGCACCACCTCCGGCCGGTACTTCCGGATCGCCCGGATCAGCAGCCGCTGATGCTCTTCGTCATTGCGGAAAAAACCATCCGCCATCCCCAGGTTCTCGCGCGCGTCCAGCCCGAGGATCTCCGCCGACCGCGCCGCCTCCTGCGCCCGCAGCTCCGCCGTCCCCCTCGTCCCCAACTCACCGCGCGTCAGATCGACCACGCCGATCTTTTTCCCGTTCATTTTCTCCATCAGCAAGGTCCCCGCACATCCCAACTCTACGTCGTCGGGATGCACGGCAATAGCAAGTATATCCAACTTCATAATAGGCGCAAATATAACCGCTTTTGACACAATCACCGGTTTTTGGCCATTTCCCCTTTGTGCAGTAGCTTCGCGGATTAAACCAGAAAATTAGCAATAGACATGGCATACGATCTAGTCGTGCTCGGCAGCGGTACCGGCGGTTATCCCGCCGCCATCCGGGCTTCACAGTTAGGCCTTAAAGTAGCGATCATCGAAAAAGAGAACCTCGGCGGCGTATGCCTCAACTGGGGTTGCATCCCTACGAAAGCATTGCTGAAAAGTGCACAGGTATACCAGGACATCCTCCACTCGAAGGACTACGGTATCGAAGCCAGCGGCACTCCCGATTTTCCCGCAGTGATCAAACGCAGCCGCGGCGTCGCCGATAAAATGAGCAAAGGCGTTCAGTTCCTCATGCGCAAGAACAAGATCGACGTCATCATGGGCGTCGGCAAGCTGAAGGCCAAAGGACAGATCGAAGTCACCGGCACAGACGGCAAGACCCAGATCGTCGAAGGAAAACATCTCATCGTCGCCACCGGCGCCCGTAGCCGCGAACTGCCCAACCTGAAACAGGATGGCAAAAAGGTCATCGGCTACCGCGAAGCCATGACCCTGCCCACAAAACCCAATAGCATCATCGTCGTCGGCAGCGGCGCGATCGGCGTCGAATTCGCCTACTTCTACTGGTCCATGGGCACAAAGGTCACGATCGTGGAATTCCTGCCCCGCATCGTCCCCGTCGAAGACGAGGATATCTCCAAAGAGCTCGAAAAGAACTATAAGAAATACGGCATCGAGATCCTCGCCAGCAGCGAGGTCACCAGCCTCGATACCAGCGGTAACGGCGTGAAGGCCAAGGTAAAGACCCCCACCGGGGAAATTACCCTCGAAGCCGATATCGTCCTGAGCGCAGTAGGGATCGCCGCCAATATCGAGAACATCGGTCTCGAGACCCTCGGCATAAAGACCGACAAAGGGAAGATCGTCGTCGACAAATTCTACCAGACCAGCGTCCCCGGCATCTATGCCGTCGGTGACTGCGTACCCGGCCAGGCGCTCGCCCACGTATCCACCAAAGAAGCCATCATCTGCGTAGAGAACATTGCCTACAACGAGAAGAAATACAACCACCAGCCGGAAGGCCTGGATTACAATAATATCCCCGGCTGTACCTATTGCACCCCGGAAATTGCATCCGCCGGTCTCACCGAAAAGCAGGCCCGCGACGCAGGCTACGAGGTAAAAGTCGGGAAATTCCCCCTCAGCGCCTCCGGTAAGGCCACCGGCGTCGGTCACACCGAAGGATTCGTCAAGGTCATCTTCGACGCCAAATACGGCGAATGGCTCGGCACCCACATGATCGGCTACAACGTCACCGAGATCATCTCGGAAACGGTCCTTGGCCGAAAGCTCGAAACCACCTATCACGAGGTCCTCGACGCCGTCCACCCGCACCCAACCATCAGCGAAGCGGTAAAAGACGCCGTGGAAGCCGCCTATGGCGAAGCGATCCATCTCTAAAGCATAAACAAAAAGGGGGCTTGGCCCCCTTTTTGTTATCATAGTTGCATGGACAACCGCAGTTCAGGCATCCTATACGCCATCCTTGGCCTCTACACGCTCATGATCAGCTGGCACTACAACCATTCCCTGATCCTGCTGATCATCCATTACATCTTTTGGCCCATCTACCTGGTCTACGAGCTCCTCATCGGCCACCTCTCCCACGATCTCTGGCGTACCATCCCCCTGTCCTACTTCAAATAATTTTTTTTTGCCCCGGCGTAGGGGTAACTTCCCTCTTGGTTGTTATCGAATAAACAGGATTTGATCACCAACGCCATCTATAAAGCCATTACACAACCGCTAACCATGGAATGGGACGATGCCGAAACCATCCGGCTGCTGAAAAGCCGGGACGAAGAAGTATTCGGGCAACTGTTCAAAGCCCATTTTAAACCCCTCCGCCAATACGCTTTCACCTTCGTACAGGAACAGCAGGTCGCCGAAGATATCGTCCAGACCATTTTCTTCCGGCTCTGGGAACGCATCGAAGTCCTCAACTTCTCCGACTCCGTCGCCAGCTATCTGTACCGGGCCGTTTATAACGAAAGCCTCAACGCCCTGAAACATAATAAGGTGAGACGCCTCTATCAATCCTGGCTCCATCGCACTATGAATCATCGATCGGATACCGCCCACAGAAAGCTGCACCACGACGAGCTGGAAAAAACACTGCACAAGGCCATCGCCGGTCTCCCCCAGCAATGCCGCACCATCTTCCAGATGAGCCGCTTCGAAGGACTCCGCTACCAGGAGATCGGCAGCCGTCTCGGCATCTCCCCAAAGACCGTCGAGAACCAGATGGGCAAAGCCCTCCGCATCCTCCGGGCCAGACTGATCGAATTCCTGCCCCTGATCGCCCTCCTGATCACCAGAATCGTAAACTACGTAAACCGCTAAAACGACCCGTGAGCCAACAATACCATACACCGATCGACGACCTGCTGGTCAAATACTTACTCCGGGAAGCAACACCTGAGGAAACAAAGGCCGTGGAGGAATGGCTGAACGAAACACCCGGCAACCGTCACTACTATGAGCAGCTCCAGCTCATCTGGGAGAAAAGCATTCACCTCACTCCCTCCCCCCTGATCGCGACCGAAGGCGAGGAAGAAAAAGCCTGGCAGACCCTCCGTAAAAAACTCAATAAACCCGCCCGGCCAAAACCGGTCATCCCCCTTCCCTGGGCCGTCGCCGCAGCCGCCGCCATTCTGTTGCCCATCTTCTTTTTTGCCTTCTTCGGCTGGCCCGGCAATCAGGCAGTACAGACCGTCAGCTCCAACAACAGGATCATCAATGACACCCTCCCCGATGGGACCCTCGTCACCCTGAACACGCACTCGACCCTCACCCATCCAAAGAAATTCAACCACCGCAACGTTCAACTCCAGGGCGAAGCCTTCTTCCAGGTCGCAACGGATAAAGAACACCCCTTTCAACTGGCGGCCAACGGCGTCACCATTACCGTCCTGGGCACGGCCTTCAATGTACTCACCGACTCCATGGCCACACAGATCTCCGTCGAGAGCGGCCGCGTAAGAGTGGCCAACGACAACGGCGCTATCGAGATCGGCGCCGGCGAGAGCATCACGCTCGGTTCCGCTGACCGGGAGCTGCAAAAACACGCAAGCCCCGCCCTCGTCCATCACTTCTATCATCCGCGTGTCTTCGTCTGCAACGAAACCCCATTGGGACAATTGACCGAAGCCCTGCAGAACGCGTACGGTGTTCCCATCGTCATCGAAGACAGCTCCCTAAGCAAGCAACCCATCAGCGTTACCTTCCGCGACGAAAGCCTCGAACGCATCCTCTCCATTCTCACCGAAACGCTGAAGATCACCCCGGCAAAAAGAGGCGACTCCATCCTCCTGAAAAAATAGGCACCCATGAGACTTTACCTCATCCTCATACTCCTCCACCTGGCCGTTTTCACACAGGCCCAGTCGATCCTCGACCAGCCCATCCATGTCAAAATAACGCAACAACCTCTTGGTCGCGCCCTCGGGATCATCGGAACCGCAGGCGGCTTCACTTTTAGCTACAACAGCACGATCCTCAACGGAGACAGCCTCGTCACCGTACCCGAACAAACAACCACCGTCCGCGGAATACTCGGCAAGCTATTCAATGGCCGCCTCGAATACCACGAGAACGGCCGCTACCTGATCCTCCTCCCTGCAACGCTGCCCAAAACGCCGCCCCCGGTTGCAGAACCCAAACACTTCATCATCACCGGTGTCATCTTCGACGAGGTCACCGGCGAAAAAGTGTCGGACGCGAGTGTCTATGACCCCAATCGAATGATTGCCACCCTCAGCAAAGAGGATGGCAGCTTCGTTATAAAGGTCCGGTCCTCCGCCGGGTCCGGATCGCTCACCATCAGCAAGGAATTCTATCTCGATACCACGATCCATCTCCCCTCCGATACCGCCCGGCTGACCATCCTGCTCAGCCCCGCTTTCTCGACATCACCCGTTACCCTTTCCCCACAGACAACCGCACCGGACACGATCAATATCGTCCTGCAGGCCGATTCGGCACAGATAAAGAAGATCCTGAAAAACGATCTCGTACGGGTCGAAATGACCGGTTTTGGCAGGCTCCTGCTCTCCTCCCGGCTGAAGATGCAATCCCTCAATCTGAAAAAGCTGTTTATCCAACGCCCTATTCAGGTATCCCTGGTTCCCCGCCTGAGCACCAACGGTGCGCTCAACTCCCAGGTCACCAATAAATTCTCGGTCAACATTGTAGGTGGGTACTCCGGCGGTCTCGAAGGCGTCGGGCTCGGCGGCGTCTTCAACATCGATAGAAGAAAGGTCATCGGTTTTCAGGCCGCCGGCGCGGTCAACATCGCCGGCGATACCGTCGCGGGCGTACAAATGGCCGGGGTGTATAACCGCGCCATCGACTCGATGAAAGGCGTGCAAGCCTCCGGCGCAGTCAATGTCGCCCGGGATCTCAAAGGCGTCCAACTCTCAGGCGCCATCAACCTTGCTCATCACGTCGAAGGGGCGCAACTCGGGGTTGTCAACGGAGCCCATCAGCTCAGAGGTCTGCAGCTCGGCGTCGTCAATACCGCCCGCCACCTCAAAGGCTTCCAGCTCGGCATCATCAATATCGCCGACACCTCCGACGGCGCCAGCCTAGGCCTCTTCAACTTCGTAAAACACGGCGGTATGCACGAGATCTCGTTATACGCCGACGAATTCTCTCCCCTGAACATCGCCTACCGGTCAGGCAACAAAGCCCTTTATACCATCCTTCTGTTCGGAATGAATCCCACCGAAGACAGAAGATCGTACTACGCCGGTGTCGGCATCGGTCACCGCTTCCCGATCAACAACGGCCTCGCGATCGATCTCGAAACCAGCTCGCTCCACATCGCTCCCGTCGAATGGAAGAATTACTCGCACAATACCTGGCTCCAACGGCTCAATCTCAATTTCCGCTGGCAGACCGGCAAATGGCTCTCCTTCTCGGCCGGCCCCTCCGTCGCGCTGTATAACCCCGGCCGGGTTTACACCATTGCCGGACACGACTACCAGCCCGTCCCCTATTCCACCTTCACGGTCTCAGGTAATAATATAGGCTGGATCGGCTGGCACGCCGCCATCAATTTCCTGTAAGTAAAAAGAAAATTTAGAGGAGATACACCATATCCATATGGAAGTACTTTTCCAGGATCTCATCCCGCTGATCCTCGCTCTGGATGATCCGTACCTGCCGCTTGCCGTTCTCCGTCCGGATCAGTTTATTATTGATCATGCTGATCCGCCCGTCCTTTGTCGGCAGCGTGCAGATGACGCTCCGCCGGAAATGAGAATCGGGCGAGGCCTGATGATATTCATTCATCGAATAAAAGTCCTCCAGTGCGCGCGGAGTAAGGGTAAAAATGTAGTCGAGCTTGAAATCCTGCTTGGAAGCATTCCATTTGGCGACGCCAAGATACGAACGGCCCTCCACGACAACCGGATCGATCACCTGGTAGAAATTGCGGCCATCGCTTTGGATCTCGCCGGGCATGATCGCCAGCGGGACCAGCGAGAAGTCGCCATAGCCCACATCCACAAGCCATTGCCTGCCCTTCAGCTGCACGATCAACGCCATATGCTCGAACTCACTGCCGAACTTCCCGTTGCCATGATGCAACCGGCCACCGACCATCCGGACGTCAAAGCCGCAGTGAGTCAATAAATGATGGAAAAGGACATTCAGCTCGTAGCAGTAGCCGCCCCGGTTGTCATGAATGACCTTTTGATACAAAAAATTGATTTGTAGAAGAATAGGAACCTGATTGTGGATATCCAGGGTCTCGAAGGGGATGGACGAAACATGATTGTACTGCAGTTCCTTCAAACTCGCCAGGTCCCTGTAAACAACGCCATTATAATTGATCCTTCTTAAATAACCGCTTATGTCCATGCTTTTAGTTTAGTTTATCAAATCCGTGTCTGTAGATTTATATTGGCAGCTTCGTCTTATTCTTTGATCCTTTCGGCTCGTTCGGGTTTAAAAAATGTCAATTCCCCTGCCAAATAGGGACAATTGACAGGGTGGTTCCGCTGCAAAACGGTTAAGGATTCTTAAAGCTTGACGGTTTCTCCGGGTTTGGGAAGGAGTAATTCCTTACCCGCCGCCTTGAAATCCGCCTTCGCTTGATCCGTATCGATGGCAATGATCGGCCAGGTGTTGTGATGCACCCCGACGATCCTGTTGCATTTTATAAAGTCCGATGCATGGATCGCATCGGCAGGATCCATCGTATAGTTCCCGCCGATCGGCAGAATGGCGAACTCCAGCTTCGCCCATAGCGGGATCAGCTGCATATCCATGGTCAGGGCCGTATCCCCGGCCGCATAGAAGTTCCCGCCGGGTGTCGTAAAGACAAACCCCATCGGATTGCCGGCATAGCTCCCATCACTAAAGGAAGAAGAGTGCACCGCATTCACTGCGCGCACCTTCCCAAAATCAAATCCCACCGGTCCGCCATGATTCAGCGGATGCACCCGCTCGACCCCATTCTTGCTCAGCCAACCCGCGATCTCCGCCGAAGCCACACATTGCGCCCCTGTCTTCTTGGCTACCCTCAGCAGGTCGCCGGTATGATCTCCGTGCCCATGGGTGATGAACAGGTAATCTGCTTTAATTGAATCAATATCAACCTCCTTCACAGATGGATTCCCCGTAAAAAAGGGATCGAATAACAAGTTTTTCCCATTTACCTCGACCGAATAAGTCGCGTGACCGTAAAATGTTAACTTCATCCTGTTTTTATTAAAGTTCTGTTAAAACAAGCAACCTAAAGAAAAGTTCACCGCGTTCTATAAATTCAAAAAACCAACAACCATGCACCTAAAACTTGCCCAATCGCTCGCCTTCCTTCTCCTTTTGACCGGCGCCGCCGCCACCGCTTCCGCCCAGGCCCTCACCGGCGAAGACATCAAGACCCAGTTTGTACAGGAATGGGAAAGGGCCAAAGCCTACACCCAGGAATATCTCAGCGCCATGCCCGCGGATAAGTATTCGGCCAAAGCCGTCGACAGCATCCGAAGCTTTGCGCAGCAAATGTTACACCTTGCTTCCGGCAATGTTGGCCTGATCAGCGCCGCCACCGGTGAAAAGCTCAGCAATTTCCCGGGCAGAGGCCTCGAGAACAGCGCCACCGCGCAGACAAAGGATTCCGTGGTGTATTATGTAAACCAGAGCTATGATTACGCTATCGCAAGCATCAAAAAGGCAGACCCCGGTAAACTCGGAGAGACGGTACACGTAGGGCAGCTTCCGCCAACCACCCGCTATGCAATGCTCCTGAAAGCCTTCGAGCACCAGACGCACCATCGCGGACAAACGACCATCTATATTCGTCTGCAGGGCATCCGGCCGCCGCAGGAAAAACTGTTCTAGTGTGGTTGCTACCCGCGGCAGCCACTAGTGCAGTCTCGCCCGCTCGTACTGTAAAGGCCAGTGGATATCTTTATGACGCAGTTGGTCGGCCGCATGCAGCGGAAAATAAGGGTCCCGCAGCATTTGACGGGCCAGGATGACAAGATCAGCCTGGCCCGTTGTTAGTATGGTTTCAGCCTGTATGGCGTCGGTAATGATACCCACCGCACCCGTAAGGATTCCCGAAGCCTCCCGGATCCGCTGGGAAAAAGGCACCTGGTATCCCGGTCCCGCCGGTATCTTTTGATGCGGCACAAGCCCGCCCGATGAACAATCGATCAGGTCCACCCCTCGCTCCTTCAGCACACCCGCAAGACGGACCGCCTCTTCGATGTCCCAACCGCCATCCGCCCAATCGGTTGCCGAGATACGTACAAACAGGGGATAACCCGGAGGCCAGCCCGACCGTACGGCATCGACCACTTCGGTCAATAACCGGATGCGGTTTTCAAACGAGCCGCCATATTCATCTTTCCGAAGGTTGCTCAGCGGCGACAGGAACTCGTGCAGCAGGTACCCATGCGCCGCATGGATCTCCAGTACCTTGAAACCCGCCAGCATCGCCCGCCGCGCCGCCGCCTTGAAGTCTCCGACCACCTTCCGGATGCCCTCGGCCGTCAGTTCCACCGGTTGCGCATACCCCTCGTTAAAGGGCATGGGACTCGGCGCCACCACGGTCCATCCTCCCGCATGTTCAGGCACCAGCTTATTCCCATTCCACGGTTCCCGCACGCTGGCCTTCCTTCCGGCATGTGCCAATTGCATCCCAATCTCACTACCCTGCGCCCGCACGAATTTGACGATGCGCCGCAACCCATCGATATGCTCGTCCTTCCAGATCCCCAGGTCCTGTGGCGAGATCCGGCCCTCGGGCGACACCGCCGTAGCCTCGGTGAACACCAATCCCGCGCCACCCACGGCCCGGCTGCCAAGATGAACAAGATGCCAGTCCCCCGCCATTCCATCATGCGCCGAATACTGGCACATCGGGGACACGACAATACGGTTTGCAAGTAGGATATCTCTGATCGTCAGCGGACTGAATAGTTGGCTCATATTCCGGCGAAGGTCCTAAATTTATGGATAATTTTCACCGCCATGAGCAATACCCGCCGGAGCCTTCCCTTCGCCGCCGCCCTTCTTCTTTCCCTGGCCTTCGTGCCCCGCACAACCGATCCGGCCGCACATGAAGTCGCCGCCAGTCCCACAGGCGCTCCTAACACCACACCGCGCCCGGCCGATCACCCCGCCGCCACCGAAGTCGTCGTAGCCGCCGCCGCCGACCTCAAATACGCGATGGACTCCATCGTCACCGTGTTCTCGGCCAAAAATCCCTCGATCCTGGTCAAACCCGTCTACGGCTCCTCCGGCAGTTTCTTCGAGCAGATCAACAACGGCGCCCCCTTCGACCTCTACTTCTCCGCGGATATCGACTATCCCAAAAGGTTAAAAGAGGCGGGCAAAACGCTCTCCGATGTGAAACGGTATGCTACAGGCCATCTCGTCCTCTGGAGCAAGACCCTCGACCCCGCCCGCGAACAGATCAACACCCTGCTCAACCCCGCCGTCGGCAAGATCGCCATGGCCAACCCCGCCCACGCCCCCTACGGCAAACGCGCGGAAGAAACCCTTCGCTACTACAAACTCTACGATAAGATAAAAGATAAGCTCGTTATCGGGGAGAACATTTCCCAAACGGCGCAATACGCGCAAACGGGCGCCGCCGATGTCGGCATCATCGCCCTTTCCCTGGCCCTGTCCCCTACCATGAAACAGGCCGGCGGCAAGTACTGGCTGGTCCCCGAAGCCGCCCATCAACCCCTGGAGCAGGCCTATGTCCTGCTTGCCCACGCAAAGGACAATTCCGCCGCTGCCCAGTTCGCCAATTTCATCGGCACACCCACGGTCGCTGCCATCTTAAAAAGTTTCGGTTTCGCGCAACCCTAACCCCCAAGCGCCCCCAATTGACCAACCATGAATGACCATCTCACCATCGACTGGCAACCCCTCTGGCTCAGCCTCGAGCTGGCCTCGGTGACCATGCTGATCCTGCTGGTTATCGGCATTCCGCTCGCCTGGTGGCTGGCGTATAGCCGCCAGCGTTGGAAGTTCGCCGTGGAGGCCGTCATCAGCCTTCCCATGGTGCTCCCCCCTTCTGTCCTCGGTTTCTATTTGCTGTTGGCCTTTAGTCCCGGCAATGGCTTCGGCCGCTTCCTGGCTGATCATTTCGATCTCCGCCTGGTCTTCACCTTCCCCGGTCTCGTCCTGGCATCGCTGATCTATAGTCTTCCCTTTATGGTCAACCCCGTGCTGGCCGGCTTCCGCGGTCTCCCCGCCGATTGGAAGGAGGCCTCCCACACGCTGGGCAAATCCGAGCTCGTGACCCTGTTCCGTGTGCTGCTGCCAAATATCCGCGCCTCGCTGATCACCGGCGCCGTCCTCAGCTTCGCCCACACCATCGGGGAGTTCGGCGTCGTTATGATGATCGGCGGCAGCATCCCGGGCCAGACCAAGGTCGCCTCCGTCGCGATCTACGATGAAGTGCTCTCGACCAATTATCCCCTCGCCAACCGCTACGCCATCGTCCTGCTCGTTCTTTCATTCCTCATCCTGTTGCTAGTATACGGCATCAATCATTATTACAACAAGTACAAAACCCTGCCCTGATGGAGTCGCAACCCTCACCCAATACCAGCCGCCAACCCGATCACGGCCTCGCAGATCCAGGTGCCCTACCGGGCCCCCGCCCCTTCCTCGAATTCGCCGCAAAAAAGCTACTCTACACAGCGCAGGGAAAGGAATGGCTCGACATCCGCTTCCAACTCGAAAAAGGCCAGACCCTCGCCATCTACGGCCCCTCCGGCGCAGGCAAAACGACCCTCCTTCGCATCCTCGCCGGCCTCACCGAGGTCAGCAAAGGCTTTATCCGCCTCGGCGACGAGACCTGGCTCGACACCGCCAATCGCAAGTGTCAACCTACCCGCCGCCGCGCCATCGGCTTCGTCTTCCAGGACTTCGCCCTCTTCCCCAACCTCACCGTCCGCAAGCAGTTGGAATATGCATTACCCCAATCCACCTACGCCCCCACAACCACTCCAGCAGCCGCGCCACCCTCCATCGACGAGCTCCTCTCCCTCATGGAGCTCGAAGCCCTCCAGCATCACCACCCCGCCCTCCTCTCCGGCGGTCAGCAGCAACGCGTCGCCCTCGCCCGCGCGATCGCAAGAAGGCCCAGCCTCCTGCTGCTCGACGAACCCCTCTCCGCCCTCGACGACGAGATGCGCAATAAATTACAGGAATATATAGGAAAAATTCAGCACCGCTACCACCTCACCACGATCCTCGTGAGCCACCACCTCCCCGAGATCCTCCGCCTCGCCGACACCGCCATCACCCTCAAACACGGCCGCATCGAAACGCAGGGCGCTCCCGCCACGGTCTTCGGCAAAACCGTCCCCGCAACCTCAGTCTCCCCCACCCAATCGGTCTCCACCATTCCAATCTCCCTCTCCGCCACCATCCTGGACATCGCACAAGAGGACAACCACTATCTCATCACCGTCCGCTGCGCCGGGTCCATCCTCGACATCCCCGTCGCACCCGAACAAGCCGCCCCCCTCGCCATCGGCCAAACCATAACCATCACCTTCAACGCCTCCAGTCCCACTCTATCGCAGCAGCCTTAGGCGCTCCCTTAATCCCAAAACCCCTCCGCCATCACCCTTCCCCTCCCAATCCCCTTCCGCCGCAGCAACTTCCGCAACCGCACAACCGCAGGGATATATCCCGCCAAATAGAACACCTCATCCGGATGCTCCCGCGGCTCCCACTGCTCGACCCAATGATCCAGCTCATGGTAGTCCCCATGGGACTTGCGCAACGTCTCCAACTCCCACCCCGGGTAATACGCCTGAAATTCCTCCCGGTGATGGGGTTCGGAAAGCAACACGGCGCCGCTGATCTTCGCATCCGCCCCCGCCAGCTGCCGTAACGCCAAAAAATGCCCGATCGCCGACTCATCCCCCAAAAAAACAAGCGATCGCCCCGCCGGCCGATGATGCGAAGAACGGACCCCAAGATAAGAGACCGCATCCCCAACGGCAAGCTGCCGCGCCCAACGGCTACCGATGCCTTCATGCCCGGTATGAATGAGTAAGGTACAGGTCGAAGTCTCCATATCCCAGCCAAGCGGCGTATAATCCCGGTAGGTAAGGTTACCGACCTTGCATTTGATATGTTGTGCGCTGGTCCATCCACTCATATCACAATCCGGCATATGCAGATCTATCTCCCGGATCGATCCTGGCTCCCATGTCCTGATCGCCAGTACTGTTGCCATTTTCTTTTTCATAGTACAAAACAACGCCAATACGCCCCACACGACAATGGCAAATCGCCGGGAATGATTGGACTATTCCCGGTAAAGCCCACGGAACTCTAAAGGCGTACGGCCGACCGCCTTTTTAAAAAAACGGGAAAAATAGGTATGATCGTCATACCCGAGCTGATGCGCCACCTCCTTCACATTACTCTGACTGTAATACAGCAGCCGCTTGGCCTCCAGCACGATCTGTTGCTGGATCCAGTAACTGACATTGAACCCCGTCGTCTCCTTCACGGCCTCGTTCAAATACGATGGCGAAAGATGCAACGCAGCCGCATACTCGCCCGGGCTCTTCAACCGCTTGTACTCCACCTGCAACAGTTTCTTGAATTCCAGCATGATGCTCTGCGTACGCGTGACCTTATCGGTAATCGTACACTGCTGGCTCGAATACGCATCGGCGAACAATGCCGACAAAGACGCCAACAGATGATAAACGGCCTGGCGCGCATAGCTCGTCGCCACTTCCCGCTGCAACACATGCATCAGCTCGAGACACTGCAGCAACGGCGCAAGCCGCTCCTCGCCCAGCTCCAGCGGCCGGATAGACAACAGCGGATTCTCCAGCACCGCCCGGTACCCCTCCGGGACCAGCCCGGGGTCCAACGCTACAAACCAACCTGTGGTGCCGATATCGGCCGCCTCATAGCTATGCACCTGGCCCGGCAGGATATAAAAGGCCATGTTATCCCGAAGAATAAATGTCTCGAAGTCAACCATGCCCTTGCTCTTCCCAGACAGTTGCACAAAAAAGAGATAATGATCGTCGCGGTGTGATCCCAGGGCCATGGTCTTGTCCATATCTCCCTCCCAATACACTCTCTCCAGTTGAAAACCCTGGTCCGTCGTCTCCTGCAGCCGGTGCATGGGAATGCTGTTTTGCTTTACCGTCATCCGTCAAAAATTGGTCAAGCCCAAAAATAAAATATTCCGCCCAAACCGGGCGGGAATCCGATATTTGGCAAATGGCGCAACTATCCGTCTGGGAAAAAGAGAGTTTTTTTGCACCCGCCGATATCATCATCGCCGGTAGCGGTCTTGTAGGCCTATGGAGCGCCTGGTATCTGAAAAAATTGGCGCCGAAACTCACCATCACGATCCTCGACCGCGGACTGATCCCCACCGGCGCCAGCACCCGCAACGCTGGCTTCGCCTGCTTCGGCAGTCTCACCGAACTGATAGCCAATCGCGAAGAAATGGGCGAAGACCAGCTCCTGCAGCTCGTGGAATGGCGGTTCAAAGGAATAAAAAGGATACGGAAGACCTTCGACGCGAAAACCATCGACTACGAACGCAATGGCGGCTACGAGCTGCTCACCGCCTTCGATCCCAATGAGCTTCGCACCCAGATCGACACCTTCAACCGGTTGCTCAAGAATGTGACCGGTCAGCAGAAGACCTTCCGTCTGCAAAACGGCATCATCGAAAAGTTCGGCTTCACCGGCATCCGGCACCTCGTCGAAAGCAGCGCCGAAGGCCAACTCCACTCGGGTAAACTCTGCCAGGCCCTCCTCCGCCTCGTGCAATCGATGGGCGTTACCGTACTGAATAACATCGAGATCACCGGCTATGAAAAAGTACATGGCCAGATCCTTCTCCACACCCAACACGATTTCCCGTTGCTCTGCTCCCAGTTGCTCGTCGCAACGAACGCCTTCGCCCGCCAGCTTCTCCCACAGATCGACATCACCCCCGCCCGCGGCCAGGTGCTCGTCACCTCCCCCATCGACGGACTGCCCTTCAAAGGCACCTTCCACTTCGATGAAGGATTCTATTATTTCAGGGACCTTGGCGGGCGCGTCCTGCTCGGCGGCGCCCGCAATAAAGCAATAGAAGAAGAAACGACGACGGAAATGGAGATCACCGACAGGATCCAGCACGAGCTCGAACGCTTTCTCCGCGAGACCATTCTGCCCGGCCGGCATTATACCATCGAACACCGTTGGAGCGGGATCATGGGCATGGGCGGAGAAAAGATGCCCATCCTCAAAGCGGTCAACGACCATGTATTCTGTGCCGTCCGCATGAGCGGCATGGGCGTAGCCCTGGCGCCCGTCGTCGGGGAAAAGGTTGCGGTCATGATGACCAGCTAGTGCGCCGCCGTTAACGTGCCCTAGCTAACGCACCGCAGGAAACGTGCCCCAGCTAACGGGACGCCGTTAACGCGCCACAGCTAACGCGCCGCAGCCAGCGCGCTGATAGCAGCACCGCTGAGCGGCTCGGCCCACACCTGCACTTTGTCCAGCAAACCCTTGAATCTCCGCTGACCCGGGAACTCCTCGTTCCTTCCCAACACCCATCGGTTCGTCCCCGACAGGTTGACCCGCTCATCCACCTTCGTCGATCCTTTCAATTTCCCGTCGATATACAGCTTCAATCCATCCCCCGTACAGACCCCCGCAATATGATGCCAGTGACCGAACCAATCGGCCGGCAGATCGACCGTACAGTCACCCCGGCCCCAACCACCCGCAAAGAAAGAAAGCTGTTGATTATCCTTCACCTGCAATACATGATGATCTCCCTTTGTAAAAATATCGACAAGCCCGTCTCCCTTCTCCGAAGGATAAACCCAGGCCGCCATCGTAAGGGTCTCGCCCATCTCGTCGAGCGAAGGTGAATTCGCCACCTCCACATACGGGTCACCCGAACCTCCAACCCTTGAAGCCCAATTACCCAGACCCGATCGGTCCACCAGCAGGCTGTCCCGCAACGAAAGGGAAAGTAATAAACTACCAATGGCTTCATCATACACCTTGAAAACAGACCGTTCCGTTCCCACCTGAACCGTTCTCACCCCCGATCCCAACGGAACCCAATCCACCAGCACCCGTCTCTTCTCACCCGGTTGCAACCACAGAGTGTCGGTCCGGATCAGACGTCCATCGGTCACCGGAACCCTGAATTCCCGGGGCACTCCCCCGATATTTCGGACAGAATAGCCCAGCGGCTGGGTTTGCCCCGTCCACAAAAGACGTTTCAGATCCAACTCAGAGATCTCGGCCTGCTCCCCTCCGGCTCCAGCCACCTCTACCTCCAGCCTGGTCCCGCCGATCGTCAGCAAATGTTTCCCCACCGGGTAAAGCCGGCAGTCCATCGAATCCACTGCGACCCCGCCCGCCGGCACCAGGCAATTCTTTCGCACATATTCCTTTCCATCTACATCCAGCACCACCACTGCCGTCGCCAATTCACCAGGATTACTAACAGTAAAATGTATTCGAAATAATTCATGAGGTTCCACCCTGGCCTTCGACACGCCGGCGCCCGAAAAAACAAACCGGTCTGGCTTGTTTGCCTCATCCGGCATCCCAAGCACCAGTTCACCGCCCGCACGGACCAGGGTGTCGGCCAGCACGCATCCCTTCACAAGCTTGCCATTCATCTTCACCCGGGCCACATCGTCCCTCCGGATCACCAGCGTTCTTCCCCCAGCCAGGTTCACCCGCATCCGCCCAAACAACGGCGTTCTGATAACATATTCGGGCTTCCCGGGACAGACCGGAAAAAACCCCATCGCCGAAAAAACATACCAGCTGGAGAAAGCCCCCAGGTCATCATTGCCCGGCAGACCACCCGGCCCGGCCAAAAAACGCCGATCCCGGAACGCACGCACCCATTCCCGCGTCTTGCCGGGCGCCCCTGCCAATGCAAAAAGATAAGGAACGTGAAACACCGTCTCGTTATCGAATACGATATCCCCCTTCGTCAGCGCTCCATGCAGCCGCCGCACAAATTCCCGGTCCCCGCCCAACAACCGGATAAGTTCCTCCGGCCATTGCGGCGCGAAATACGTATACACCCAGGCATCTCCTTCCTTATATCCGCTGGTCCCCGGTCGGGTCAGAAAATGGTCTTCCTCCTTCGGCAGGAGAAAAAGCGACCCCGGATCGAACAGGTTCCGATAATGATGGCTCCGCTGGAACAAGCGGTCGGCTTCCGCATCGCGATGCATCACCTGCTTGGCAAATACACCCAAAGCCCAGTCATCATAAGCATACTCCACCGTTCGCGTCACCGACTCCGGATAGCTGAGCGGCAAATACCCCAACCGGCCGTAAGCCTCCCGGTCCGCAGGCCGGTACGGCGCAGCTGTCACTCCCTTGCACAAGGCCGCATAGGTCTCCGCGGCATCCGATGCTCTTACCCCCTTAAACCACGCATCGGCAACGATCGGGATACTATGGTTCCCGGTCATCGGTTCGGCAGGAAGCGCTCCCGTCTGCCGGTAAACATCCATCATGGACGCGAGAATATCCCGTTCTCGCCGGGGAAATAGCAGGGTCAGCAAAGGTTGCTGGCTCCGGAAGCTGTCCCAGGGCGAAAACCCGCCATACTCCGCCGTTCCCGTAGCCCGGTGAACAAGCCCATCACTGCCCCTGTATCGTCCATCTGCATCCGAAACGATCCAGGGCAAAAGCAGCGAGTGATAAAGCGCCGTATAAAAGATCGTTTTATCTTCTCCCCGCCCCTCCTCCGGAACATCGATCACCGACAAGGCCTGCAACCATTTCTCCCGGGTCTGTAGCTCCACCTCGTCAAAACGAAGCCCGCCAGCCCGATAATTTTGTTCCGCATCCGCAACACTCACCAGGCTGATACCGATCGCTATCTCCACGACGGTGGCGCGATCCACGTCTGAAACAAAGGTCAATATTTTTCCATCGGCCAGCTTTTCTTCGCCGATCACCCGGTCGTTGAAATGCACTGCGGCAATGCCATCCAATCCCGCCACCCAAAGCCTTGGGACCACTCCACGCGGGAACGTACACCGCATCCAACCGACCCGCTCCGACGCCGTAGTCTCCACCAGGGTCCCGTTATCCCGGAAAAGGACCCGGTAATACCCGGGCCTCGCAATTTCGTCGGCGTGAAGGAATTCCCTCGGCGCCGGCGCACCCGAAGCCGCGACTGGCATGATCCTCCCCCTCCCTGCCGAACCACCCGGATAACCGCTCATATGGCCAAAACAGCTGAACCAGCCGATCGTTCCGTCACCATAGTCATAACCACCCTCCCTCTTGGTCTCGGGTGTCATCTGCACAAACCCCCAGGGCGCCACCGCTCCCGGATAGGTCCCACCCTCATTTCCCCATTTGGTCACCACATCACTCCTGCCGGTCCCGATCATCGGATCGACGTAGTCGACAGCCCGCTTTCCGGCCGAATACATCATCAACCACCTGCCCGCATTTCGCTCCTGCCGGACCGACACGCTGTCGGGCCGGCGCCCATCCTCGTCAAATATAACCAGCTCGTTCGCCCCATCCCTCAGCCAGCACTCCGGGATATAAAGCCCCGGAGCGGCGACCTTCTCGGGATAACGGCCAAGATTATGCCCATTCACCCACACCGATCCATGCCCAAGCCCATCGACATGCACCCGCCAGATGGGATGCTCGCCACGCTCCGCATAACGCCCCGCACGGAACTCCGAACGGTAATAACAAGGAGCGCCGCTCGCCGCCGGGTCACCGGCCACTCCGATCCCCCCAGCCGCCGGGTCACCGGCCGTTCCGATCCCCGCAGCCGCCGACAACCCCTTCCAATCCTCTATAGAGTCCGGGTCTCCGATCCCTCCCCGCATACTCCACCCCGTTATCTCCCGCGAACCCGCAAAATAATGCACCTGCACCGGCCGGTCGATCCCCCCTTCGTTTGAATAATTCTCGATAAACACCGTCAGGACAAGCGGCCGCGCCATCGTATCAAGTCGCCCAAGATCCACCCGGAACGGCAGATTCCACCCCTCATGCCGCGTCAGCCTCCGCCCATTCAGGAACACGACGGCATTCTCATCCGTGCTTCGGAAATCCAGCACGCCGTTATTCACGCCCACTGGCGGCTCGGGCAGCTCCGCACGGAACCAGCCGAAACCTTCTTTCCCGCCAAACGCATCGTCACCGATCGTATAGTTCCGCCATCCTTCTCCAGTCCCCGACAAAGGCACCATCTCCGCTGTCGCCAAAACGTTTACCGTATCCGGCAACGGCCCCGCAGCCCGCAGGAATCGCCAACCCAACAATCGATACGGCGCAGTCGAGCCCCGCTCCAGCCGCACCGCGCCGTCAATACCCTTCGGATCGGCCGCATCCATCGACCCCATAAAACCCGCAAGTTTATCTCGACCGTCATGCGCCGTAAACAAAGCCAGCAAGTGCTCGCCGGCATCCAACGACAACGGCAAATTTCCCTCATGTAAGCTGCCCGCCGCCGCAAACTTCCCGTCAACAAACACCCTCACCCGGTCCCCGCCTCTCACCTGCAAGGTGTACTCGCCTACGGAATCGATCCGCACCCTCGCCCGATACCAGGCATCCGCCGTTCGGTCCCCATCGGCGCCCATTTGCAGCGGTCGCTCACTGGCCAGCCAGTGGCGATCACGATCAAGATCAGGCTCAAGATCACGATCAAGATCACGATCAAGACCAAGATCGAGATGATCAGAGTCCGGCCACGCCGCCCCGGCCGCAGACCGCAGCTGCCAGGGACCCAGCACGGCGACAGTATCCGCAACCACCGGCGCAACCCTCCGCGTCTCGGACCGCAATATCTTTCCTTTACCAGCCGGACCAAATACCCAAAGCGAATCCTCGGCCGCTCCCGGGACCCCAACCGATCCCCCCCGCACCTCAGCCACCACCGAAACAACACTTTCCCTCATCCGCACCTCGTCAACATAATCCCCGCCACACACGATGTTCCCATTATTGACAATCCAGGTCCGATCCGCCATCCGCCGGTCCACCACCAACACCCGCAACACCTCCCCACCGGCCCGTAAAAACGACTCCTGCGGCGCAGCCGAAACCCTCGCCCGCAACTCCCTCGGCTTCCCCGCAATAATAAATTCCAATCGCACCTCACTTCCCTCCTCCCCCTCAATAACCAATGTCTTCGTTGCCCCCTCGCCGACAACGGCCGCTACCCGCGCCACCGCCCACTCCAGGATCATCGATGGCCCCAAAATAAAATGATGCACCACCGGAAAGATCTCCCCCGGAGCCAGCACGACAGGTACCCCGCGCACCTCGGTCCTCACCGTCGTCGAATCCGGATTGTCGAGAAACACGAGGTCCCCCAAGGAACCATGCCTCGCCGTCACCCGCACCGCCGTATCCCGCACAAACCCCTTCCAATGCGCTGTCCCATCCACCGCATCGGCCAACACCCCCTCGAAGCTCCGCGCAAACCACGCCGCCCGCTTAAAAGCAAAATACACCGGCCGCAGATCACCGGCCTGCCCTACCGCCGCCCCATAGTCATAGGACGCCGCATCCTCGTCATTATTTGTAAAACCGAAATTACTTCCCCCATGAGCCATATAATAGTTGTACCCTCCGCCCCCATGCGCAATGATCTTCCAGGTCCGCCGCGCATACACCGCCGAATCACCCGCCCCCGACCCATAACCATTATACCAGACACTCCAAAACTCCGTCGAGAACCAGGGATTCGGCCGCCCCGGATCATCCAGCGTCGCAGGATCGCCGGAACCGTCGCCAGCAAGCCCTCCCTCTCCCGAACCACCGTCGCCGGCAAGCCGGCCATCACCCGCCGGATCGCTCGAATGATGCAGCCCACTAAAAAAATAAGGGACCTCAAGTCCCTTCGACAACGCCTTCTCGCGCAAATGCCGGAAATAACCGTTCGGCATCGCCGTCCCCCACCCCAGGTTATGCTCATTCTCCAATTGCACAAGGATCACCGGCCCCCCGAACCGCACCTGCTGCCGGCAAACGATCGGCAATAACCGGTCGAAGAACCGGTCCACACATCCAAGGAATTCCGGATCGTCCTCCCGCACCCTCACGCCCGGTTTGAATCGTAACCATAATGGATAACCGCCGTTATCCCATTCGGCGCAATAATAAGGTCCCACCCGAACGATCGCATACATCCCCATCTCCCCCACCAGCCGCAAAAAAGCCTCCAGGTCATGATCGCCGCTAAAATCGAACTTCCCCTCCTCCGGCTCATGAAAGTTCCAGAACGTATAGGTCTCGATACAATTAAAACCCGCCCGTTGCAACCGCTGAAGCCGGTCACGCCAAAGCTCGTGCGGCACCCGGGCATACTCCATCCCCGCCGACACGAGAAAACATCGCTTCCCCTTTACCAAAAATCCTTTCCCGTCAAAATCGATAAAAGGTTTTGCAACCGCCGCCGCGG